>Ga0222714_10000157_pt1 | contig 78334 bp, 54 predicted proteins | sample C33_3DmetaG_FD_165048 | JGI IMG/M metagenome (GOLD analysis project Ga0222714, IMG submission 165048) | Estuarine water microbial communities from San Francisco Bay, California, United States - C33_3D | ecosystem: Environmental > Aquatic > Marine > Unclassified | place: USA: California...
GCTGGTGCCGTACCACTTCTTCGTCTGGGGATAGGCACGCGCACCGAATGAGGCGAGCGATCCCCAGCGCGCCGACGCGAACATCACCGGGGTGCTCGGCATCGCGTCATTAAACGGCTGCACGATATCGCCGGTCAGGCGCTGGAACCGGTTGATTTCCCCCCATGGCGTCTGCCACGTCCCGAAGTCGGCGGCGAGTTTTGTGACGGCGGCATCCAGCGACTCCAGTCGCTGCCGAGGCGTCGCCCGCAGCTTCATGTAGTCGTACACCGACAGGCCGACCCGGCGCGCCTCGGCGCTCACCCGCTGCCAGAGGTCTTCGCCGTAGAAGATCGCCACCGACGTCGGCACCGACGTGACCGACCAGCGATAGTCCCACCCTCGAAGAAGCGCGATGGGGTCGGCCAGTTTCGCTTTCAGCGGATTGGAGGTCGGCAGCGCCGCATACGCGCGCATCAGCAGCGGAATCTGGATATCGAACTCCGGCAGGTAGCTGTCATACGCGGCCGCGATCAGCGAGTCGAGCGTAAACCCCTTCTTCCCGTTCAGTACACGAATCGCATGCACACCGCGCGGATTCTCGGAGCCCGAGTCCATGTAGGGCGGATAGTCCACCTGCTTCGGACTGTACGGGCCCGCCGCGGAATACGGATAGTTGTTCGTGTTGTAGACCCACCCATTCGGCGGATTCACCACGTTCGGCGACTCGTCAAACGTGTGCAGGCCATTCCACTCGGTCGCCGGGTCGCTGCCATCCACCGGCTGCGTCCAGTCAAACCTGGCGTCGCGCCTCGGGACGAAGTTGGAGTGGAAGTACGCAATGTTCCCGTCCGCATCCGCGTAGAGGGTGTTGTTCGACGAGTTGGTGTGGAGGGCCATCACGTTCTTGTATTCGTCGATCGATCGGGCCTTGGTGCGCAGGTACGACTGCGACAGCGCCTTGAGCGGCTCATGCATGAGCCGCACACTCACCCATTGGCCATCGACCTGCCGCACGATGGGACCACGATGCGTGCGGTACACGGTGAAGGTCTTCTCCGCCCGGCCGGATGCCGATGCATACGGAATCGTGATGGTGTTCGACTGCAGTGGCCGCTCCTCAGTCCCGACCCGGTAGGTGTACCGGCCGTCAGCCTGCTTCGTCACCGTCTCCAGATACTCGTCGATGTTGTCCACGCTGCTCGACGTATGCATCCAGCCGGCCCTGTCGTTGAACCCCTGGTAGATGAAGAACTGGCCCCACGTCAGCGCGCCGTACGCGTTGAGTCCCTCCTCACTCACCATCTGGGCCTCCTCGCGGAAGAAGAACGACGTATGGGGATTGATGAGCAGTTGGGCCTTGCCGGATGCCGTGTTCGAGCCGGCGATCGCGAAGCCATTCGATCCGGTCGGTTCGGCCGGCCAGGCAAATTCGGGAGCATCGAGGCGAGCCACCGTGACACCCGGTGCCGGTCCGCCATAAAAGGCCTCGAGCTGCCCGAGGCTGATGCTCTCGATATCCCCGCCGATGCTGCCCTCGCTGAAACTGAGCGCCATCCACGGTTCGAACCTGCCGATGACGCGCGGCTTCACATCGGGGTGCGTATGCAGGTAGAAGTTCAGGCCATCCGCCCAGGCATCCATCAGCGCCTTCAGCCACGGTTCAGCCTGCGCGTACATCGCCTGAAGCTCCGTCGGATTGATGAACAACTTCATCCGCAGGTCGCGATAGATCGCCCCCTCGCCTTCCGCTTCAGCCAGCCGGCCCTGCGAGTTGATGAAGTTGGTCTCGACCCGATGGAAGTCGTCCTCTGCCTGCGCATACATCAAGCCGAACACCACGTCGGCGTCGGTCTTGCCGTAGATGTGGGGCACACCCCAGTCGTCGCGAATAATCGTGATGCCGTCCGCCCTCGCCTGCCAGGCCGCGACCTCCGGACTCACCGCTGGTTCCTGGGCGCAGGAGGCGGCAAACAGGACCAGAAGCACCAACCACGTCGGCTTCAGCATCTTCATGGCGGGCATTCTGCCATGGATGCCGCGCGCATATACTCTGGCCCATGATGACCCCCTCGTGGCTTCGCAGTATGGTGGTGCTCGGTGTGCTGGCCTGTGGCGCGGCGCTGGTGACCGCACAAGGTCGTGGCGGCCAGGCCGGCACGGCCTTCCCTGGCGGGCGGATGAATGACGACGGCTCGCTCCTGCCGGCCGGGCCCGTGTCCACGCTGTTCTCCCAGGAGGCGTATACCCAATACGAAATCCTGGAGCCCGGCTCCGAGGCCTTCGCCATCACGTATCTGCTCGAGAGTGCACGCGCGGGAGCCACCGAGATCACAAACGCCACGCGCGCCGGCAGCATGGGCACCAATATTTCCGTGTTTGACCCGCGCACGGGCCAGCCGGTGAAGTTCACCTACGACCTCGGTGCCAACGGGCAGTATGCCATCCGCGCGACGCTCCCCTTCCCAGTGCCCGAGGGCGGCATCGGCCGCGTGCTCATCTACAAGACCTACACCGACGCGCGCACGTACCAGGTCAGCGGCGACACTATCACCTGGGTCCGCAGTCTCAGCGGCTATCGCCTCGGCGTGGTGCTGCCGAAGGGCTATGCTTTTGTGTCCTCAAATGTCGCGGCGCAGATGTCGACGCTTCCGGACGGGCGGCTCAAGCTGGCCTTTGCCAATCCGAGCGGCCAGGCGAACAACCTGACCATCCACGCGAAGAAGACCACCGCCGCATTTACGCCGAGTCCGTACAGGGACATGTTCTTCGACGACGTCAAGACGTTGTACGACCTTGGCGCACCGGAGGCGGGCACATTTTCGGTGGAACAGACCTACAGCGATTCCCGCAAAGGCCCCACCGCCACGCTCGACATCCTCACCTATCTCCCGCTGTCGAACCTCAAGGTGGTGGATCTGGACACGGCGACGGCGCTGACACCGGGCAAGTCCGGGGCGGTGACGCGTGTGACGCTCGGAGTCCCCATCACGAATGACAAGCAGAGCGCCCACCTGCGCGTGACCGGCACCGGCAGCGACGGCTACCGGCTTGTGAACGGCGAACTGGTCTTCGACCGTGAGTTGCACGGGCTTCGCAACACCGTCGTCCTTCCCGCGGGCTGGGACGTGTCTGGGGTGTCGCAGTCGGGCACGGTCGGCCGCACACGCGAAGGCCGGGTGTTTGTCGCGTTCGTCAACCTGAACGCCGAGAACCACTTCCGCGTCACAATTCGAGCGCGGAAGTAGCCCCTGATGTCGCGCTGAAGTACCGGCGAATGGTCTCGGCCGGCATGATGTCAAGATCCGGCCACGTCTCGATCACAAACCTCGTGGCCGGCAGATCAAACGGAAGGCCGTGGGGCACGCGGACTACTTGCAGGCCTGACAGTTGTGGTTGTTCTTCGCGCCCATGCCTTCGAGCAGTTTGATGGTTTCCGGGAACGGCTGGGTCCGCTGTTCCGGGCTGTTGGCCATGTCCACGGTCGTCTGTCCGCTCCGGTTGACCGCCATCACGTTCGCGCCCTTCTTCACGAGATACAGAATCATCTCGTTGTCGCCGCGCGCGGCGGCGTGATGCAGGGCGGTGAACCCGTCGGCATCACGGATGTTCACGTCCACCCCGAGTTCCTCGAGAAAATACTTCGCCGCCGGCATCCAGCCATCCGGCACGTACCGGTGCTGCTGCGCGACACGCGAGGTGCCATACCCCACACCGCTGGCGGCATGGAACGGCGGTATGTGCGCGCCCCCCGTGGGCACACCGGGCAATCCGGATGGATCATTGGCCCGCGCCGCCGACCCGAACGTCATCGTCGGCACATGCGGGTCGGCCCCCATCGAGACCAGCAACTTCATGGCCTCGACATCCAGAGCGTAGGCCGCGCGCCAGAAGGCCGTCGCGCCCGTGAACTCGACGCCCATGCGGCCGGCGTTGTACGCCGCATGCCAGATGTGGGACTTCACGCGGGCATTGGGATCGGCGCCCGCCGCCGCCAGGCGCTTCATCAACTCAAGGTACGAGGTCCGCTGCTGATGGCCGGCGGTCGGCTGCGGGTACCACGTTCGCAGCGCCCACTCGTTGTTGACAACCGCAAACAGCGGCGCCATCTCGTCGTCATTGGGCTGGTTCGCATCAGCCCCCTTCTCAAGCAGCGTCATGGCGATGTCGTACTGACCGTTCACAATGGCGACGAGCAGCGGTGTCGACTTGTCACCGGCCGTCGGCGTGTTCACGGGCTGCCCGGCCGCCAGCAGCAGGTCGACTGCGCCGGCAAACCCGTCACGGGCCGCATAGTGCAGCGCGGTGAGGCCACCCTGCTTGCCGATGTTGTCAATGTCCGAGGGGCCACGAGCTCCACCGCCCGCACGACCACCACCCGCGGCCGGTCCTGCGCCTCGCGCCTGTCCACGACCGCCTGCCGGAGTCTGCCCCCGTCCCGCCAGAGGCTGACCGCCACCAACGGTCGCCACGGGATCGTTCGTCGGAATCTCCGCGACAGGACGGCCCGTCGCCGCCGTCACCGCGCGATTGCGCTCCGCGCGTTCGGTCGAGTCCGCGCGCGAGCGCTGGACGTAATCGATCACCGTGGTCGGCCGCAGAATGTCGGCGCCCTGCGCGATCAGCACCCGCATGGCGTCGAGCCGGTTCTGCGAGACGGCAAACACCAACGGCGTGCGCCCATGCGTCCGATCCTGCACGTTCACATCGGCGCCACGCGCGAGCAGGGTCGCAACCGCGTCGGCCACACCCGCCTGCGCCGCCAGATGAATCGGCTGCACGCCCGTGTCGGTCACGGCCGCCACGGCGCTGCCGCCATCAAGCAGGCGTGAGATCACCTCGACGTGACCACGCGAACTCGCCAGGTGCAGCGGTGTGTAGTTGCCCAGCCGCGTCGGCAGGTCCACCTTCGCACCTGCCGACAGGAGCAGCGCGGTGGTCGCCGCGTCGCCGTTCAGCGACGTCCAGTGCAGGGCGGTCATGCCATCACCCTGCGCCGCGTTCACGTCGGCGCCGCCGGTGAGAAGCGCCTTCACCGCCGCCGCATCTCCGCGCATGGCCGCGTCAGCGACCGGCGTGTCGGATGACGATGCCGACAGGGTAGCCGTCAGCACGAAGGCGACGCCCGCGACGAGGCGCGTCACAGCGCAAACTCCCCGGTGCTGTCGCCAAAACTCTTCACGTCGTCCATCCCGAGCCTGTGCATCATCGTGAGCATCACGTTCGCCATCGGCGTGTTGTCGGGCGCCTTGACGTGAACGCCGCCTTCGAGCGCGCCGTTGCCCTTGCCGAGCATGATGAACGGACAGTTGCGATGGTTGTGCACGTTGCCGTTCGCCATCGGCGAGCCGTACATGATGAGCGTCTTGTCGAGCAGGCTGGCCTCGCCTTCCATCGTCGTCTTCAGCTTCTCGAGGAAGTACGGCAGGACGGAGACGTGGAACCTGTTCACCTCGGCGAACTCGCGGATGCGCGCTTCGGCGGTGCCGTGGTGCGACGCATTGTGGAAACCCGTGTCGACGCCGCTGCCCGGATACACGCGGCCGGAGCCGTCGCGGCCGAACTTGAACGAGAAGACCCGCGTGGTGTCGGAGATGAAGGCCTGCAGCTGCAGATCGAACATCAGCTTGACGTGTTCGTCCCAGGAGTCGGGGACGCCCGCAGGCGCGCCGGGGAGCGCGCGCTCTTCTCCGCTGGTGTTCCTGGCTTCGATGCGCTGAATCCGCTGTTCAATCTCCCGCAGATTGGTCGCGTACTGGTCGAGCCGCTGGCGGTCTGCGGGGCCGAGGTCGCGGCGCAACCCGTCCATCTGTCCCAGCAGCATGTCGAGAATGCTGCGGTCCGTGGCGCGCTGCATGGCGCGCTGTTCCGGCGTGCCGCCGACGCCGAACAATTGTTCAAACAGCACGCGCGGGTCCCGCACCATCGGCAGCGGCGTGTCGGGCGCCGCCCAGCTGATCGTGTCGGTATACACACAGGCGTAGCCATACGCGCACCCGCCGGACTGGTCGACCGGCTCGATGCTGATCTGCATCGACGGGATCGGCGTGTCCTTCCCGAACTGCTGCACATAGAGCTGGTCGAGCGACGTCCCGACGCGCACGTCCGAGCCCTCGGTCAGCTTTGGATGGGCGTGCGTATACATGACTGCACTCGACCGGAAGTGGTCACCGCCGACCTCTGCCGGCGATTGCGCCTCCGCCATCCGGGCGTCGGTGTTGCTGACGATGGTCAGGTAGTCGCGGAAGGGTTCGAGCGGGCTCAGGCTGCTGGTGGACAGGTCAAAACCCCGTCCGACCTTTTCGGGATTCCAGAGGTACTGCGACGCGCCCCACTCGCTGCAACCGGCGGCGCCATGCACCTGCTCGATGCAGATGAGCCGCGTGTGGTTCGCGGCCTGTCCTGCGGCGGTCCGGTCAAAAAGCGCGCGGGCGGGCACCATCGCGTCGAACATCGGCAGCGCGACGGTGGCGCCGAGCCCTCGCAGGACGGTGCGGCGTGAGAGGTGTTTTCCAGTCAGAAACATGGCGGCGGCTCCTAGTGACTTGCGGCAAACGCGGTGCTGAACGCGGCACTGCGCGTGATTCCGAGAATCAGGGATGACATACGGTAGTTGTTCCGGGCGGCCTCGCGCACGATGCGCCGGATGGTGGGCATGTCGCCCGGCTCGATGCGCCGGCCCAGCGCATAGGCCATCAGCGATTCCGTGAGGTGGGTGATCATGACGTCCGAGCGCTTCAGCAGCGCCGCGCGAAGGTCGGCAATCCCGGCAAGGGGCGTTCCGTCGTACATCACGCTGGATGTCAACACGGCCACGCCGCGATCCTTGATGCGCCAGGAGCCGTCCACGTCAAAGTTGTCCAGCGACAACCCAATCGGGTCGATCACGTTGTGGCAGGAACTGCACGCCGGGTTGGCCCGATGCGCGGCGAGCTGCTCGGCGACGGAGAGAAAGCGGCCGTCCTTGGCCTCACCGGCCTCCTCGAGATCAGGCACATTCGGCGGAGGGGGCGGAGGCGGACTGCCCAGCAGCACCTCAAGAATCCACTTGCCACGCAACACCGGCGACGTGCGGTTGCCGTGGGACGTGAGGGTGAGAATACTGCCGTGTCCGAGCACCCCTCGACGTGTGGCATCGGGATACGACACGCGTCGGAAGGCCGGCCCCGCGACGCCGGCGATGCCGTAGTGCCGCGCGAGCCGCTCATTCACGAACGTATAGTCGGCCGTCAGCAACTCGGTGACCGGTCTGTCCGCGCGCACGAGATGATCAAAGAAGGCCTCGGTCTCCAGCGCCATGGACTCCGCGAGTAATTCGTCAAAGTATGGATAGTCCAGCGCGTCGGGTTCCACCTTGTCGAGGTCCTGCAGACGCATCCACTGCGAGGCGAATCGCGTCGCCAACGCTTCCGACCGGTGGTCGGCGAGCATGCGCTTCACCTGCTGGTCGAAGACCTCGGGCCGGGACAGCTGTCCGCGGCTGGCAAGATCGATCAGCGTCTGGTCGGGAATCGTGCCCCACAGGAAGAACGACAGCCGCGACGCCAGGTCGACGTCGGTGACGCGGTACACGCCGCCTGACGTCCCAGCCGCCGGCGCCTCTTCCAAGCGGAACAGGAAATGCAGACTCGACAACATCGCCTGCAGCGCCGTGCGCATGCCCGCGTCGAACCCGCCGGGGTTGCCCTGCGTCGCACCCTGCGTGTAGAAACGCAGCAACTCGTCCACGTCCGCCGCGGAGACGGGGCGCCGGTACGCCGTCGCCGCCACCCGTTCGAGAATGCGGCGCGCACACGGGAGTTCCTCGGAGGCCGTCGCCGGCCGGCACGTCAGCACCGCGCGACGCGTCGGATTGTCGGACACACCGCGCACGTTGAACGGGCCGGTGATGGCGACATTGCGCAGGTGCGGCACGGTGGTGACGCCGTAGCCCAGACCGATCTGCGTGTCGGCCAGTGTGTGCTCCACCGGCTTGATGTAGTCGTCGACGACGCCTTCAAACTCTTTGAGAAACGCCACCGACACCCGGCGCGATCCCGCCGTGACGGCGATCGGCTCGGTGACCACCGACAGCCCCATGGGCGACGACTCCGAAATCCAGCGATCCACTTTCACCAGCGCCGCGCGCGCGCCGTCAATCGCCACTTCGAGATGAATCGGCCCCACGGTGCGTCCGTACAATTCGCCTTCCGGCGCACCGTGCAGCAGCATCTGGAACTTGTATTCGCCGTCGGCCGGGAAGTTGTGGACGACCGCGGTGCCTCCACGCGTGCCGAAGGGGGCGCCCTCGACGCGATCCAGTTGCGACCGGGTGCGCGGCACATCGTAGATCGTGGACCCGGCATCTGCCGCCGGGTCACCCAGCACCACGCGGCTCACGTGCGCCGCCGCGCGCAGATAGCCCTGCATCACGGTAGCGGACGGCATCTGCACGTCCGCAATATTGTCGAAACTGGCGCTGATGGTGTCTGCGGGCAGGAAGGCGTTGACGTCGATCGACACGCCGAACAACGTGGTCACGGCCGCCGCGTATTCGGCGCGATTCAATCGCTGAAACGATCGGCGCCCCGGGGGCGGCGTCGTCGCTGCGGCGTCAAGGGTCGCTTCCAGCCCTGCCACCAGCGCCGCCCGGATCGCCGGGTCCGGCTGATCAAATCCCGCGGGCGGCATCATGCCGGCCCGCAGCTTGCGCACGACCTTCTCGGCGATCTCGGCCCGGTCACCGGCCTGCGCCGCCTTGAACCCATCCAGCGACAACTCCCCCTTGAGGTCGTCGTCGTTGTGGCAGCTGCCGCAGTACTGCTCGATGACCTTGTCTTGCGCGGCGTGATCCAACGGCGCCACAGCCGGCGGCCCCGCCGGCCCCACCAGCGCGACCGTCGGCGCGGCAAACCCACCGGCGCGTACCGTCAGCGCGGTCAAAAAGAGCGCTGCCACCAGACCAAGTCCGACCTTCGTCATGCATCCCCCGGGAAAACCGTGCCTATGGTAACCCGAGGTGGCGGGATTCCGGAGTTCCTGGGTTCCGAAGTCCTAGGACAGGGTCCGGTTTTTGGTCTCGGGGATCGCGAGCCAGAAGACGGCCGCAAGCAGGTAGGCGATGGCGGTGATGGACAAGGCCGCGGGATATCCCCGCGACTGGGCCATGCCGCCGACCAGCCACGGGGCGGCGGCGCTCGCGATTCGGCCGACGTTGTAGGTGATGCCCTGAGCGGTGGCGCGGACGCTCGTGGGATACAACTCGGCGGTCACGGCGCCGAAACCGCTGAAATAGCCGGTGCCGAAAAACGCGACCACGGGGCCGAGCAGCAACAACATCCACGGGGTCGGCGTGGAGGCGTACGCCAGCACCAGGCCCGACGCCAGCACGAGATAGCTCACATAGGTCCGGCGGCGGCCTGCGCGATCACTGATGTAGCCGAAGCTGACGTACCCGAACCACATCCCGATCTGCATCACGATGATGAACCAGTTCATCGTGGCGTTCGACAGCCCGATGCCGCCCGCATCCGCGCCGGCGCGCAGGTAGGACGGAATCCACGAGTTCAGCCCCCACCACGCGAACATCGTGCACGCGTTCATCAGGGTGACCGCCACCGTCACGCGAAGCATCGGTCCGGCCATCGCCTCGCGCAGTGACACGCGGGACGGCTTCACCCGTTCCTGCATCCACAGCACCGGCTCTTCCACATGCCGCCGCACCCAGAACGCATACAACGCCGGCAGCACGCCGACAAAAAACACGGCGCGCCAGTCGAGGCCCGCCAGGTCCTGCACGATCCAGTTGACGACGGCGGCCAGCGCGTAGCCGATGGCCCAGGAGCTCTGCATGAACCCGAGCGCCTTGCCGCGATGTTCCGCAGGCCACGTCTCGGAGACCAGTGCCGCGCCGCTCGCCCATTCACCGCCCATGCCCAGGCCGAGGAAGATCCGGAAGACGGCCAGTTGGGCCACCGTCTGCGCAAACCCGCAGGCGGCGGTGAACACCGAATACAGCAGCACGCTGAGCATCAGCGCGCGCGTACGGCCCCACTTGTCGGCGAGGACACCGAAGAGAAGACCACCCACCGCCGACGCGACGAGCGTCAGCGACTGCAGCGATCCGGCCGTCGACGCATCCATCCCGAGGTCCTGGCGCACCGCCACCAGCACGAGGGCGTAGAGCATGACGTCGAACGAGTCGAGCATCCAACCGAGCGACGCCGCCACCAGCGATCGGCGCGCCGTCCGGTCGGCCCCCTTCCACCAGTCAAACATAGCCAAGCCTCTTGTCGAGCGATTGTAAGATGCCACATGCCGATCACGCCGCACCGATTTGTGCGAATCGCCGCACTGGGGCTCGCCGTGATGGCCGGCGACGCGCCGTGATCGCGGGGGTGGTTCTGGGCCTGTCGGCTGCGCTGAAGCCGCAGGTCTGTGGGCGTTAGTGCAGCCGGAATTCCATCTGGATGATCACGACCATGGGCACGGCCTGCCCCTGGTAGCGCGCCGGACGGAATAGCCACTGACGGGCCACGCGCATCGCCTCTTCATCGAGGCCGAACCCGCGGTCCAGCGACTTGTGAATCCGCACCTCGGTGATCTGTCCGTTCACCCCGACGACGGCTTCGAGTTCGACGATGCCCTGGATCTTCGCGCGCATGGCTTCCGGGGTGTATTTCGGATCCACCTGCTTGATGACGACCGGGTTGTCGGCCCCAGACCCCGGACGGAACGCACCGCCTCCAAAGCCTCCACCCGTGCCGGGCCCGATGCCGGAACCGGTGCCGGATCCGGACCCGGTGCCGCGGCCCGTGCCGCCGCCACCGCCGGTGCCGGTCCCCAGTGACGGCGCGGCGGACAGCCCGGAGACGACACCTGAGGTCACCGGCAACGTCGCGTCGGTGCGAATGGGAGCCAGCAGGGGTGCGGGAGGCGGCGGCGGGATATCAACCTTCGGCACCTCGATTTTCGGCGCCTCAGGCACGACCGCCTTCATTTCCAGCCTGGCCGGCGGCGCCACCGATTCATTGCCGCCCCCACCGCCACCGCCGCCGGGGCCTTCCACCCGCACAAACGTCAGCTCGTACTTCTCGATGGGCGTGACCTCAGGGGGTGGAGCGGGTGGCCGCCAGGCCAGGACAAGAGCAATCAGCAGGACGGCCCCGCCATGGAGGCCCAGCGAGGCGGACATCGCCCGGCCCATTTTGCGTTGATCGGCGTGAGAAAACTCGGACGTGGCCGCCAGCCAGCCCTGGGCCACAACACCAGGCGCACCGGCAGCCGCGCCTGCTCCGCCCGCAGGCGTCGAAGGCGTCGCAGGGGCCGGCCCGGGGAATTCAGGGTTCTGGCTCATGTGAGGTGTCCTAACCAGTATACGCATCGAACGTGATAACCGTTGCCGGCGCAAAACCGGTGCCTGGATACGGTGCTAGAATCGAAACATGTTTGCTCTTATCGGTCCCATCGGCCTGCCCGAGTTGCTGATCATTCTCTTCATCATCATTCTGGTCTTCGGCGCGAGCCGCCTGCCGGAACTCGGCAAAGGCATCGGCAAAGGCATCCGCAACTTCAAGGAAGCCAACAAGGAAGGCCTGAGCGACACGAAGAAGCTCGACCAGTAAGACGCCGGCCCCGGGACCTTGGACCTATAGGACCACCCGTTTATTCCCGGTCCTGCGCGTGATGTGTTCCCGATCCAGGTGCTCCAGCAGCGGAATCGCAAACTTGCGGCTCACGCCAAACCTCGCCTTCGCCTCAGCCACATCAAACACCGTACCCGCCCCCAGCGCACGCACCTGACTGCGCAACTCGTCCAGCACCTCGCCGTGAAACCACAGGTCGGTGAGCTTCACGACCCGGCGGTCCTTGCTCAACGTGATCAGGGCGCGCTGGACACGCGCCACCTCCGCGCCAGCACCGTGGGCCACGCCCGCCACGTCCGGCGGTTGCAGTCCGGCCGCGCGAAGCACCTGCAGCACTCCATCCCGAATCCGCGCATCGTCGTCACTCACAACCGGCCGATGGGACGACAGCGACACACGGTCGCCGTTCACCACTCCCGCCGCTGCAAGGACTACGTCGAATGTGGCCGGAGTGGATGTCTTCGCGACGCGCATCCGGAGTTCCTCGCGGGGCGGGCCCACTTCGTCCGGGTGCGCCTTGTGGTGGGCTGTCAGATACGCTGTCACCGCGGCGACAGCCGCGGCCACGCTCTCGGCGCTGACGACTGACGCACCGGCGGGCACCACACGCGCCTCGCCGGCCAGCGTGCGCAAGGCCATCTCAGTCATCGCGATTCCGATGCCGGCCCGGCGGGCGATCTCCGGGACCGTCAGCCCGGCAAGACCCGCTTCATCGAGCCAGCGCCGCATCACCACCTCGATCCGGGTGCCATCACTCTCAAGAAACCGCGTCACCATGCCGGACCGCCGCACACCACTCCGGGGCGGTTCCGGGTCCAGCACCACGCCGCCGCCGATCGTCCGCGCCGGCGAGGGCGCACGGACCACAAATCGATCGCCGCGCGTGATCACCATTGGTTCGGCCAGCCGCAGTCGCGCGTAGGCCTGCCCGCCCGGGGGGACGGCGACCTCCGCGCGACTCGGGGGGGACGCGTCCCATGGATCCGCCGGCGTCGTCCGGGTCGCCGACACCGAGACGCGCGCGCCGACCTCGGCGGTCCCCTGGTGCACGCGCACACGCGCGCCCTGGCGCACGGCTGGGCTGCCGGGCAACAGGTCGAGCCTTACATCCACCCGTCGCGTCACGGGGTAGGCATCGGGCGCCGCCAGCGTCATGCCGCGGCGCACATGTCGCAGATCCACGCCGCCGAGATTCACCGCGACACGCCGCGGTGCCTGGACGGTCGACACGGTTGCACCATGCACCTGCAGGCCACGCACGCGGGCGCGTCCGTCGCCCGGCAGCACCTGCACGTCATCTTCAAGCGTCAGTGCCCCACTCCCGAGCGTGCCGGTGACGACGGTGCCAAAGCCTTTGACGGAGAATGCGCGATCAATCGGCACACGCGCCGCGCCCGTCGCGCGCCGGTCCCCGGCCCTGGCAGCCAGCGCCACGATCGCGTCGCGCAACGCCGGCAGTCCCGCCCCCGTGCGCGCCGACACCGCCAGCACGGGCGACGCCGCCAGCGGCGTGCCGGCCACCAGGTCGCGCGCCTCAAGCGTGGTCAACGCGAGCATGTCGTCATCCACCAGATCCGATTTTGTGAGCACGATCAGCCCGCGATCGACGCCGAGCAGACGACAGATGTCGAGATGCTCGCGCGTCTGCGGCATCACGGACTCGTTGGCGGCAATCACGAGGAGCACAGCATCCAGCCCGCCGGCGCCGGCAAGCATCGTGCGGACGAAGCGTTCGTGCCCCGGCACGTCCACCAGAGCCACGGACACGTCACCGACCTGGGCGTGGGCAAAGCCCAGTTCGATGGTGATCCCGCGCGCCTGTTCTTCCTTCAGCCGATCGGGGTGTGTCCCGGTGAGCGCCTCCACGAGTGCGCTCTTGCCGTGGTCGATATGCCCCGCGGTGCCAAGTACCAGCGTCCGCACCATGCTGCTCAGCGCTTCTTCCGGCGCGCCGCCTTCTTGAAGGCCCGCTCCCTGGGACCAGCCCGCTTGGCGCCTTTTCGCCTGGGCGGGGGGGCCTGGCTGCGGCGCGGACCGCGGTGCTTTTCCGATCGCGCGACCGCCTCGAGGATTGCGGTCAATCCCAGATCCACCAGACGACGTTCCAGGTCGACGCGAATCACCTGTACCGACACCTTGTCGCCGAGCCGGAAGATGCGGCCGTGTTTTTCACCCTTCAGCAGGTGGGCCTTTTCCAGGAACCGGTAATAGTCATCGGCCATCGTCGACACATGGACCATGCCCTCGACAAAATGTTCGACCAGTTCGATGTGCAGCCCGAACGCACTCACGCCGGTGACGAACCCGGTGAACTCATCGCCGACCTTGTCGGCCATGAAGCGCACTTTCTTCCACTGTACGAGTTCGCGCTCCGCGTCGTTCGCGCGGCGCTCGCGTTCGGAGGTATGGCGCCCCATCTCCGGCAGGTCCTCCTGCAATTCGGCGAGCCGTTCATCGTCCAGGCCGCCACGCGAGGCCCGCAGCGACCGATGCACCACGAGATCCGGATAGCGGCGAATCGGTGACGTGAAGTGGGCATAGTGCCGCGTCGCCAGACCGAAGTGGCCGATCGGCGTCTCCTCGTACCGGGCCTTCTGCATCGTGCGCAGCATCAGCATCGCGATGGGCTTTTCTTCTGGGGTCCCACGGATCTTCTCCACGAGCCGCTGGAAATGGCGCGGCTCCAGCCGATCGGACGGACCGGACAACGAATAACCGAGCGCGCCGATGAAGGTTTCGAATTCCTCGACCTTCATCGGATCGGGGTCTTCATGTACTCGATACAACGTCGGTGTGCCGTGATCTTCGAGATGTTCCGCTACCGTTTCATTGGCCAGCAGCATGAACTCCTCGATCAGGCGATGCGCGATGTTCCGCTGCGCCGCGACGATCGCCTCAATCATCCCGTCGTCACCGATCAGGATTTCGGATTCCTTCAGATCAAAGTCGACCGACCCGCGGCGACGCCGGCGCTGGTTGAGAATCTCAAAGAGATCCTTCATGCGCTCGAAGAGCGGTACAAGCGCTGCGTACTGCTTCCGCAGCACGGGATCCCTGTCGGTGAGGATCTGATTCACCTGCGTGTACGTCATGCGGGCGTGGCTGTGAATCACGCCGTCGTGCATCTCGTGCCGCCGCACCATGCCGGTGCGGCGATCCACTTCCATCAGACACGACTGCACAAGCCGATCCACGTGGGGATTGAGACTGCACAGGCCGGTGGACAGTTCCGACGGAAACATGTGCACCGCGCGCTCCGGAAAATACACGGACGTACTGCGCTCGTAGGCCTCGCGATCCAGCGCCGTGCCTTCGCGCACGTAGTGCGACACGTCGGCGATGTGCACGGCGAGCCAGTAATTGCCGTTCGGCAATTCGTCGAGCGAAATCGCGTCGTCGAAGTCCCTCGCGTGTTCGCCGTCGATGGTGACGGTGGGCCACTTCCGGAAGTCCGTGCGGCCTTCCCGATCACGCGGCTTCACGCTGGTGCCGAGTTTGAGGGCTTCGGCGATAGCCTCGTCGGAGTGTGTGTCCTGGATGTTGTATTTGCGAATGATGACGGCGGTATCGACGCCAGGCGCATTGATGTCGCCCAGCACCTCGAAGACCCGGCCTTGCGCCGGACGTGTCTGCGTCGGCCACGTCGTGATGGCCAGCGTGACCATCTCGCCGGGTTTGGCGCCCATCGATTCCCCGGGTGGCACCTCGACGTCCATCACCAGGCGCCGATCAAACGGCACCACAAATCCCCGCCCCTGTTCCGACACGTCGTAGCGGCCGACGATGGAGGAGGTACCGCGCTCGAGGATCCGAATGATGCGGCCTTCGGCACGGTCGCCGTCGCGTGTGCGCTCCACACGCACGACTACCCGATCGCCGTGGACTGCCTGATTGAGATGGACCCCGGGAATAAAGATGCTCGTCGGGCCGTCGTCCGACGGGCGTTCGGCTTCCACGAAGCCGAAGCCTCGGGGGTTGGTGGTGACGCGGCCCACCACCAGGTTCATGCGATCCGGCAGACCGAACCGTTCGCCTCGAATTTCAATCAGCTCGCCGGCATCGACCAATTTTTTGAGGACACGCTTGAAGGTGGCGCGCGACTCGCGCGGAATTTTCAGGGCTTGCAGCAGTTCCTTGGCGGTGGCCGGATGGTCCACCCGGTCGCGGATTTTCTGCAGAATTTCTTCGGCGGTCATGTCCTGAGTGTACTTCCGACCCAACCAAGGCCCGGCGGCGAAGGTCTACATCCGTGGTGACGACCGCTGCTGCCGTGTTGGACATAACTGCCGCCTCCCCGCTTGTTGGCGATACGCCCCAAGTGCAGGCATGGGTGCGGGCGGCGAAGGCCGGGGACCGCGCCGCATTCGACGCACTGGTCGGCCTGTATTACCGCTCGGTTTACCGGACCGCGATGGCAGCCCTCCAGCGGTCGGAAGATGCCGACGACGCGACCCAGGACGCCTTCGTGCTGGCCTGGCGGAAGGTCGCCGGCTTTCGGGGTGACTCCAGTTTCAAGACCTGGCTGCTGACGATTGTCTGGCGTCAGGCGCTCGATCGTCGAAAACGCCGTGACCGCTGGTGGCGCCGGCAGCACCTCCCCGCCGGCTCTGGAGATGGGGCGGTGGAGGATGGGGTCGACACCCTGGTCACCACGGAGGCCGACCCGGAACGCCTCGCCTCGGGACGCGCGCAGTTGGCGCAGGTGCAGGCCGCCATTGCGGCACTGACGCCCAAACTGCGCGACACCCTGATCCTCGCCTCGTCGGGCGACCACTCCTACGACGACATTGCCGTGATGTTGAACGTGCCCATCGGTACCGTGAAGTGGCGCGTGGCTGAAGCCCGGAGATTGCTCAAATGTCGATGACACACGACGACGTCACCCGTGCGGCCCGCACGATGATCGACGTTGAACCACCGCAGGATCTGGAAGCGCGCATCAGGCTGAGGCTTGATTCGGTCACGCCTGTTGCGAGTGCGCGCCGGTGGCCGTGGGTTGCCGGATTGGCCACGGCGGCGACCGTGACGCTGACGTTGATCGTCATGCTGTCTCGGAGTTCCGAGGTTCCGGAGTTTCGAGGTTCCGCAGTGCCGGAGTTCCGCAGCGCCGGAGTTCAGGAGTCCAGAAGTCCAGAGGTCCAGAAGTTCAGGGGTCCGGTCGTCTCCGCGCCGGTTCGGCTGCCGGCGTACCGAACGATATCCGCGTCGGAGTTGGAGTGGATGGCGCGCAGGGTGCCGGCGCTTGATCTCATCGATCCCATCCAACCAGAACCAGTGTGGATCGCTCCACTCACCATGGCCCCGCTCATGACCTCGCCGATGCACGGCGATATTGACGAGGGGCGGCAGTAAAGTTTCTCAAGGAGTTCACATGCGTAGACTGATTCTCGTACTTGGTTTCGTCGTTTCCACCGGCGCGTTCGCGGTACCGGCTCTGGCGCAGACCGCCGGGGCGACCGCGCCTTCGGTGCCGCGGATCGTCAACGCGTTGCCGCCCGCGCAGGGACAGACGGCCCCGGCGGCCCCACAGCCGCAGAACCGGCTCCCGAACCTGCCGACGCTGCCCAATACGACAAACATCCAGCTGGATTTGACGATCACCGACACGCTGAGCGGCAATCCGAGCACCAAGACCGTCTCGATGGTGATCCTGAACGGCAGCAACGGCATGATCCGCACGTCGCAGCCTGGCTACGATCACGTGCTCAATGTGGACGCGATGGCGACCGCGTATCAGAACGGCATGATTGGTGTGCGGCTGAGCTTTGAGTTCACGCCGCCCGGCCCGGCAGCCGTCGAGGGTCGCCCGAACACCCGCGCGCCGAGGCTCAACGAATCCCTGACCGTGGTTGTGCTCGACGGCAAGCCACTGGTCGTCTCACAGTCCGCCGACGCCGCCTCGAACCGCACGGTCACGGCGTCGATTACAGCCAAGGTACTGAAGTTCTGAGTCGCTGGCCCGCTTCAAACCAGCGGGCCCTACTTCGGCACTTCGGAACCTCGGAACTTCGGACCTACGGCCCTTCGGTGAGCGCGCGCAACGCTTCCTCCGCTGCGTTCTGGGCGGCGGAGTCGAACGCTGAGGCGAGGTGCTGGGCGTCGCGAAGGTGCGCGATGGGAATCTGGAGACGGCCCGCGCGTTCGGCCTGGGCCGTCTCACGCAACCGTGACTGCACACGTTCGAGCACGGTGCGGGCGGATTCGAAGTGACGGCTGGCGTCGCCGAAGTTCGTCAGGAACAGACTGACCCGTCCCTCCAGAATGTGCGCGCGCACCTCAGCCAGATCGGCGCGCTGTGCCTCGGCCAGACGCGCCTGCTCCCGCGCTGAGGAGCCGCTCGCGCCATAGACCCAGCCACCGAGGCCGGCAATCAGAACGGCCGCAGCAGTGAGTCCGATCTGTTTTGAAGACATTCAGTTCAGAACCGATGAACCATGAACCGATGGACCATGAACCCGGCTAGTGCAGCCGTTCAGGGTCGGTCCACGCCGACAGGTTCGTAACCATGTCGAGCTGGCGGAGCAACCCCTCAATCAACGCGCACGCGTCATCGCGCTGCGAGAGTTGATCAATTTGGGAGAGGATGCGGGAGAGGACGTCTTCGGCCTGGACGATGGCGAGTTCGGAGAAGTACTCACGTTGTTGTTCAAGGCACTGGTGGTGCTTGACGAACTCTTCCTTGAAAAACGCCGACAGGCAATGGCACGGGGCACCAACCAGAGGCCAGTGCACCTGCGAGCCGTCAACCGTGACCAGTCGAGTCTTGGCAACCATTCGCAGCAGTGGACACCCCAAAAGTAAGACAGGTTGAACGAGGCTGTCAACTACTCCGACTCGGAGTGTCCCTGTCCGGCGTCGAGTCGACCGCGCAGAATGTTGCTGGCTGCGGCCGGATTGGCCTTCCCCTTTGACGCTTTCATCACGGCCCCGACCAGAAATCCGAACGTCTGGGTCTTGCCGGATCGGTATTGCGCGACGGGGCCCGGGTTTGCGGCGATCACGGCATCGGCCAGGGCGGCGAGCGCCTCAAGGTCGCCGATCTGCGCGAGGCCGCGCGCGTCAACGATGGCGCGGGCGCCGGTGCCGGTCACCCACATCTCGTCAAACACGTCTTTGGCGACGGAGGTGCTGACAATGTTCGTGTCCACAAGTGTCGTCAACTCAGCCAACTGCGCCGGCCCGACGGGCGAGGCGGACAGATCATCGGCGCCCGCGTCCTTGAGCCTGCGCCGCACTTCGCCCTGGATCCAGTTGCTCGCGGTCTTGGCGGACGCGCCGCTGCGCACCGCCGCTTCGAAGTAGGGTGCCGCGCCCGGAATCAGACGACCCAACACATCGGCGTCGTACTCACTCAGCGCGTACTCGCGGATGAACCGTGCGACCCGCGCCGCCGGCAACTCCGGCATCGTCTCGCGCACGGAAGCCACCCAGGCGGCATCCACCACCAGCGCCGGCAGATCCGGTTCGGGAAAATAGCGATAGTCGTTGGCTTCTTCCTTCGAGCGCATCGACTCTGTCGTGCCGGTCGCGCTGTCCCACAACCGCGTCTCCTGCGCGACCCGACCGCCTGATTCGAGAATGCCGCGCTGCCGTTCGATCTCGAACTCCAGCGCCTTCTCGAGAAAGCGGAACGAGTTGACGTTCTTGACCTCCGCCTTCGCGCCATACGCGGCCTGTCCGACCGGCCGCAGCGACACGTTGGCGTCGCAGCGCAGACTGCCCTCTTCCATGTTGCCGTCGTTCACGCCGATCGCGACCAGAATTTCGCGCAGCCGGCTGAAACAGTCCGCCGCCTCGGCCGCAGATCGAAGGTCAGGTTCCGTGACGATCTCAATCAGCGGCGTGCCGGCGCGATTGAAGTCGAGATACGTGTGGCCGGCGGAATCGGGAAAGCCATGATGCAGCGACTTGCCTGCGTCTTCTTCCATGTGAATACGCGTCAGCGCCACCGTACCGTGCGACAACGGCACGCGGCCGCCGAGCGCAAGCGGCCTGTCGTACTGGGAGATCTGATAGCCCTTGGGCAGGTCCGGATAGAAGTAGTTCTTGCGCGCAAAGATCGACACCGGCTGGATCTCGCATTCGAGCGCCAGCGCCGCGCGCAATGCACACGCCACCGCCTGCCGGTTGAGCACCGGCAGCGCCCCGGGCAGCCCGAGGCACACCGGACAGACATGGGTATTGGGTGCCGCACCAAACGCCGTGCGGCACCCACAAAAAATCTTCGTCTCGGTCAGCAGCTGGCAGTGAATTTCCAGCCCGATGACCGTTTCGAAGCTAGCCGGCAATCGGTCCCGCCGCCTTCACGGCCGGCGACGCCGTGGCTTCAAACTTCCTGAAGTTGTCCACGAACATCTGCGCCAGGTTCTTCGCCTGCGCGTCGTACGCCGCCGGGTCCTTCCAGGTGTTGCGCGGCGTCAGCACTTCGACCGGCACATGCGGGCAGCTCGTGGGCACGTCGAGATTGAAGATCGGATCCCGCTCGTAGCCCACGTTGTCGAGGGCGCCCGAGAGAGCCGCGTGGATCATCGCGCGCGTATGCGCAATCTTCATGCGCGAGCCGACGCCGTACGGGCCGCCCGTCCAGCCCGTGTTCACCAGCCACACGCGCGACTTGTGCTTCGCGATGCGCTCGCCGAGCAGCTTGGCGTACACATTGGGATCCCACACCATGAACGGCGCGCCAAAACACGTGCTGAACGTGGCGCTCGGTTCCTTGACCCCGCGTTCGGTGCCCGCGACCTTCGCGGTGTACCCCGAGAGGAAGTGATACATGGCCGCTTCGGGTGACAGCCGCGCAATCGGCGGCAGGACGCCATACGCGTCCGCCGTGAGCATCACGACGTTGGTGGGATGTCCGGCGCGACCGGCCGGGACGGCATTGTCGATGAACGTCAGCGGATACGCGCAGCGCGTATTCTCGGTGATGGCGTCGCTGTCAAAATCCGGCTTGCGGGTGACGGGATCCATGACGACGTTTTCGATCAACGTGCCGAACCGTTCGGTCGTCGCATAGATCTGGGGCTCGGCTTCCCGCGACAGGCGAATGGTCTTGGCGTAGCAACCGCCCTCGAAGTTGAACACGCCATGGGCGCTCCACCCGTGCTCGTCGTCGCCAATGAGGCCACGATGCGGGTCGCTCGACAGCGTGGTTTTGCCCGTGCCCGAGAGGCCGAAGAACAACGCCACATCGCCCTTCTCGCCCACGTTCGCCGAGCAGTGCATCGGCATGGTGTCGCGCAGCGGCAACAGGTAGTTCATGACGGTGAAGATCGACTTCTTCATCTCCCCCGCATAGTTGGTGCCGCCGATCAGCACCAGCTTCTTTGCAAAATTGAGCAGAATAAACGTCTCGCTCCGGGTGCCGTCCACCGCGGGGTCCGCCTTGAAGCTCGGAATATCGACGACCGTGAACTGCGGGTCGTGCTGGAGACGCACCTTGTCGTCCGGCTCGTTGATGAACATGTGATGCACGAACAGGCTGTGCCACGCCTTCTCGGTGATGAGGCGCACCGGCAGCCGATACGCGGGATCCGCGCCGGCGTAGACGTCCTGCACAAACAGTTCCTTGCCCTCGAGGGCCTTCATCATCCTGGCGTGCAGGGCGTCGAACCTGGCGGGATCGATCGGCCGATTCACCTTGCCCCAGTCCACGTGGGCCTCGCTGGAGGCCTCCTTCACCACGAATTTGTCATTGGGCGAACGGCCCGTATGCGGCGACGTGATGCAGACGATCGGGCCGTCGGCCGACAGGGCGCCTTCGCCGCGCCGGATGGCCTGTTCATACAGCGCCGAAACGCCAAGACTCCAGTGCACCGTGCCCGGATTCTGAATCCCTAACGCTGACAACTCGACTTTACGACCTGACATGAAAGACTCCTTTGGAGCGCAATAAACGGCCCATTTTAGCCCGTTCCGCGCCCACCTTTCAAAGCGGCCATCAGCGCGTCCCGCAGGGCGCACAATTCATACGGGGCGGCCAACCTGGCGGCGGCATCGCCGAACGCGCCGGAGTTTTCATCGTCGGCGCCCCGTGCGAGGGCGATGAGGGCCACGTGATCCCGCACGCGCGCCCACGCCTCGGTCCACGGGTGCGGGTCACCCTCGATCACGGTGCGATCGACGACCGCCAGCGTCACGGCGTCCTCGACCAGACTCTCGAGCGCCTCCCGCGCGTTGGGGACCGGGCGCACCGCACATCCCCATCCTGCGAGCGCCGCGGCAATAAAGTCCCGGGTCACCGAATCCGCATGCGCCACAAGGGCGAGCGGCTGGAATTGGCCCGAGGCGGGATCCCAGACGGCCGCCGTCCGCACCGGCAGTCGAATCGAGAAGGTCGTGCCTTTTCCGACCTCACTGTCGATCCAGATCTGCCCGCCATGGTCGCGCACGATGCCGTAGACAATGCTCAACCCAAGACCGGTACCTTCGCCGACGCCGCGTGTCGTGAAGAACGGGTCAAACACCCGGGTGCGATTCCCGGCCTCGATGCCGTGCCCCGTGTCCGCGACGCGCAGAACGATGGCGCCGCACGCGGGCTCCGACGCCACGGCCAGGGTCAGACGCCGGTCCTTGGACTCCTTCATCGCCTGTTCGGCGTTCAGCACCAGATTCAACAGCGCCTGCTGGATCTGTCCGCCATCGACGTAAATCGGCGGCAGACCGTCCTCGTACTCCGACACGACCTCGATGCCATTGAGCCGCGAATCGTAGGCCCGCAGGTCCACGACGTGCTGGCACAGCTCGACGATGTCATGGCGGCTGCGCTCGGCCGTCTGCTGTCGCGCAAAGGTCAGCAGGTTGCGGACAATTCGCGCCGCGCGATCCGACTCCGACACAATGCGCGAGACGTCTTCGGTCAGGCCCCGGCCCGCCGCCGCCAGGGCGGGCTTGCTCATGACTGCCTCCTGCACAAGCTGGGCGTAGCCGATCACACTGGTCAACGGATTGTTGAGTTCATGCGCGACGCCGGCGACCAACTGGCCGATGGCTGACAATTTTTCCGCCTGCACCAACTGCGTCTGCGTGGTGCGCAGGCGGTTCACGGTGGCGACCAGTTCGGCGTTGGTGGCCGACACTTCCCGACTGAGTGTCCGCAGTTGCCGCGCCCGCCGATGCTCCTCAGTCATTTCCTTCGCGATCAGCACGGCCGCACCTGACGCGTCCGCCACCGGCACCGTGGTGACGGCAAAAATGCGGCCGGCTGTCGTCGTAATCTCCTGAGCGAGCCGCTCGCCGTCGCGAAGGGTGCGACCAACCAGACAGTCAGGACATCCGCCACCGCAGAGTCCCACCTCGTCGCACGTCCGGCCATGCGTATGGTGAATCGGCCACCCCTGCACCTCCGCCAACGCGGCGTTGACACGCAGGGTACGCGCGCGGCTGTCAAACAGTGCGATGGGATCGCTGATCGCGTCGAACGTCCGCTCCCACTGGACCTTGGCACGATGCACGCGTTCGTACAGCTGGCCATTCGCGACCGCAACGCCGAACTGGCGCCCAATTGCCATCAGCACACGCTCGTCATGGTCGTCAAAGCGCTGCGCCACCTCCGACGCCAGCGTCAACACGCCGTGCGCCTCGGCGCCCGCCTGCACGGGCACGGACAGCGCACTGCGAATCGTACACGTGGCCTGAAGCGCGCCCATGAGATCCCCGGGGATGTTTCCATCGCGCACGGGGGTCCGGTCACGCATCACCGCGTCCGAGGGCCAGTCTGCACGACCGGCATACAGCTGACTGACCAGATCAATCGGCGCGCCGTGCGCGGCGCGCACCACCAGAGGTCCTCCGTCAAGCGGTCGCAGGCGCAACACCCCCCACCGCACCTGATAGGCGTCGGCGACCTGCTCGAGTCCCCCCTGCAGCGCTTCCGTAATCTCGATGGAGGACGAAACGGTGGTCGCGACCTCCTTCAGGAGGCGCAGTTCCCAGGTGGGGCGCTGGCGTTCGAGCGCGCCGCGTCGCCGTTCCAGCGCCCGCTCGACGGTGGCGACCAGTTGCACAGGGTCGAAGGGTTTGGGCACGAACGCAAACACGTCCTGCGCATAACTCTCGAGGGCACTCGACTGCCGCCGGTCCGCCGAGATGACAATCGCCTCGGCCGGCGCGTCCTGGGCGCGCGCCTCCCGGACCACATCCAGACCGGACTTGGCGCCCAGATGCAGGTCCACGACCACCACCCCAAATGGCTGGCGCGCCAGGGCCGTGGCGGCCTCAGCGCTGGACGACACCCCGACCATCTCAAGGCCGCGTACGCGGCCGACGCGCAACAACAGCCCCAGCATGACAGGGTCGTCATCAACTACAAGAATTGCGTCGGAAATCATTTTCACGGGGACACGCCGGACTGGTTACCGAGTGGGACGGACAGCAGTGGACATAAAATACGACGAAATCATGCGCCACGGAACCCGAATCGCGCGCACCCTGCTGATGCTCGCCGCGGTGGCGGGCGTGACCGCCGCGTGTGGTCCGGGCCGCGCCCGCATGCCGGGCGCCATCGCCGCGCCCCCCGATGTCGTCCTGCAGGTGCGCGTGAACGGCCGGGTGCATGCGGTGCCGCTCGAGCGGTATGTGCTCGGCGCCGCATTGTCGGAAGTCACGCCCGGTGGAGAGGCCCCAGCCGTCGTCACCCGAGTGTACGAGGTACAGGCGGTCATCGCCCGCACCTATGCCCTGTCGCACCAGCGGCGGCACGCGCGTGAAGGGTTTGACCTGTGTGACGAGACTCACTGTCAGGTCTACCAGCCGGATCGGATCCGGACGTCGTCGTTCACCCGCGCGGCGGAGGCCGCCGTCCAGCGGACGCGCGGCCAGGTGCTTCGTGCCGGCAGCGTCATCATTGACGCGCTGTTCCACGCCGACTGTGGCGGGCATACCACCACGCCGGCGGCGGCCTGGGCCGGGACCAATCACCCCTACCTGCCGGCTCGCGAAGATGCGGTGCCGGGCCTGCACCACCGCGCATGGACATTCGAGGCGTCGATGGCCGACTGGCGGACCCTGCTGAACAGTGATCCCCGGACATCCGTCGGTGCCACGCTCACCCGCATGACGGTGGACGCGACCGGGCCGGGTGCCCGCGTCACAGCCATCCGCCTGATCGGCGCCCGGGAACGCGTCGTCACCGGCGAGGTCCTGCGATCGGTCGTCACGGCCACCAGAGGGCCACGGGCCGTGATGAGCACCAGATTCACGGCCGTCCAAACCCCTGCCGGCTTCCGGTTGACCGGCACCGGCTTTGGCCACGGCGTCGGATTGTGCCAGACGGGGGCCATCGCCCGGGCCCGCCGGGGCGATTCCCTCGCCGCCATCCTTGAGCACTATTACCCCGGCGCCCGGGTCAGCGCCTGAACCTCGGAACCTCGGTAAACAGCTGTATCCTTGAGCCGTATACCTTCATAGTTGATGGCTGCTGAGACCACCCGTGAGGCCGATGCGCGAGTTGCGATAGACGTCAAGGCGATGCAGGCCGCCGGACGGCTGGATGCTGCCCGCGAGCGTTATGCCGAATTGGTTGAGCGACATCAGCGCCGTGCCGTTCGGATCGCGTATCACTACCTTCGCGACTCGGCGGACGCCGACGAAGCGGTGCAGGACGCGTTTGTGAAGGCCTATACCCATCTGGGCACGTTCCGCGAGGAACTGCCGTTTGAAGTCTGGTTCACCCGGATCCTGATTAACGGATGCCTGGATCGCATTAAGGCCAGGCGCCGCCGGGAACGGTGGATCGCCCGGCCGACCGTGGACGCCGATGGTATCGAACGCGACCCGGCCGAGCACCTGCCGTCGCTCAGTCCCAGCCCTGAGGCGCAGTTGCTCCAGAGCGAGCGGCGCCGTCGGCTGAAGGAAGCCATGGTCCAGTTGCCGGAACGCCAGCGGCTGGTGTTTGTGTTGAGTCACTTTGAGGGGCGCACGTCTCGGGAAGTCAGTGCCGTCACCGGCCTGAACGAGTCGACTGTCCGTGTGCACTTGTTCCGAGCCATCCGCCGGCTCCGGTCGCTGCTCGCACCAGGCAGCGGCAACGACACCGAGGAGACCGGCGGGGCCACGGGCACGGGAACAACGATTGTGAAAGGTAGGGTTCGCCATGGGTCTCGCTGATGCCGTTTTGCGGCGTGGACATCTCTCGGAACGCTCGCTCATCGATGTGTGGACAACGGGGATGCGCCCCGCCCACCTGGATCGCTGCGACCAGTGTGCCGATCGTGCGCTTGAGATGAGCCGGTGGCTCGAAGGCATCCAGGTGGCCGGTCGCGAGGACGCCGACGCGGTGTGCACACACGACGCGCTGGCCCTCCAGCGGAGTCAGATCATGTCGCGGCTCGCGCAGCTCGACCGACCGTCAAAGGTCATCAGCTTTCCGGCCGCGCCCCCGGCCACCCGCCAGCCCTACGCGGAACGCCGCGTCAGCACGGGCTGGCTCGCCGCGGCCGCAGCGGCAGGCCTCATGATCGGTGTGGTCAGCATGGAGTTGAGCCACATGCTTCCGTTCGGCGGCTCCACGACGACGCCGCCGCAGGTCGTGACGGCCCCGCCGTCGTCGTACGACGACAGCGAACTGCTCCACACCACCTACGCGAACCCCTCAGTCGGCGGCCTCGACGCGCTCGACGACATGACACCGCGCGTGGTGGATGTCGTGCTCGCCAGTAACCGAAACCGGTAGCGCGAACTCCGGAACTCCGGAACTCCGGAACTTCGATACTCCGGTAAACTACTCGGTCTGTGCCCCCCATCATTTTCCGCAAAGGCCTCGACATGAAGGCTGCCGTGGCCGGAGACCTGGCGGCGGCGTATGACTCGGCCATTGTTGAGGAACTGCGGCAGTCCGGATTTGTCCGCACGCGCGGACGACTGACCATTCACCTCGCCCGGGAATTCGGATTCTGCTACGGCGTCGACCGCGCGGTGGACTACGCCTACCAGACGCGCAAGCGCTTCCCCACCAAGCGGGTCTTTCTGACCGGCGAAATCATTCACAACCCGCACGTCAACGATCAACTGCGCGCGCAGGGCATCCGGTTCCTGACCGATCCCGGGGAAGACGACTCGACGCTCGGCCCTGACGATGTCGTGATTCTGCCGGCGTTCGGCGTATCGGTTGGCGACATGGCGCGGCTGGACCAGCAGGGGTGCACGCTGGTGGACACGACCTGCGGGTCGGTGCTCACGGTCTGGAAAAACGTGAAGCGCTACGCCCAGGACGGCTTTACGTCCGTCATCCATGGCAAGGTGACCCACGAGGAAACCCGGGCGACGGCGTCGCAAGCGACGCAGTATCCCGACGGTCACTACCTCGTTGTTCTCAACAAGGATGAAGCCGCGTTTGTGTGCGACTACATCGTCTCCGGCGGGGACCGGTCGGCGTTTCTGGCCCGGTTTGGCCGGGCGGTGTCTGCGGGCTTTGACCCCGACGTGCATCTGCAGCGGATTGGGTGCGCGAACCAGACGACCATGCTGATGAGCGAATCGCTGGAAATCGGCGAGATGTTCGGGAACGCCATGACCCGCCGGTATGGGCCCGACGCCTTGCCGGCCGTCTTTCGGGCGTTCGACACTATCTGCAGCGCGACCCAGGAACGGCAGGACGCCGTGGTTGCGCTCTTGGATGAGGTGCCGCTGGACCTGATGGTGGTCATCGGCGGCTATAACTCCAGCAACACCTGCAATTTGGCCAAGATCTGCGCCGAACGCTGTCCCACCTTTCATGTTGCCGCACCGGACTGCCTCGTCTCGGCCTCGGAGCTGCGACACCGGCCGATCGGGCTCCCGTCGACGTCTGCAGTCGCGGAAGCCATCGCCGCCGACTGGCTCCCCCGTGGACCGGTGACCATTGGCCTCACAGCCGGCGCGTCGACCCCCAACAACATCGTCGGACAGGTGGTCAGCCGGCTCGAGGCCCTGGCGGGCCCCGCGGGCCGGTCGTAAACAAGCGATTTTGGCTGGGCGTAAGAGAAAGGTGTGAAAAGCAGATTTTCAGTTGTCGGCGCCGTGATCCTGGCCGTGACGGTGTTGAACCCGGGTTCCAGGGCGGAATCGGTGCAGACCACGGCCACTCAGACGAAGCCCCAGCCCCAGTCCGGCGGTCGCTCGGACGGCCAGACCCGTGACACCCAGCGAAGCCGCCTGCCCTTCTGGAAAGATCCCGCCATCATCAAGGAAGTCGGCCTGACCCCTGATCAGGCGAAGCGCATCGACACCCTGTGGCACGACCGCTGGAAGGAAATGACGGGCCGGGCGGAAGAGCTGAGGAAGCAGGAAACCGAGTTGAAGCGGATAATTGCCGCGCGGACGGTCAGCCCCGATGTGGTGGCCCTGCAGATTGACCGCGTTGAGGCCCAGCGCACCATGCTCTACAAGTCCCGGACCCTTATGCTGTATCGGATGGCCCTGGTGTTGACGCCCGAACAGAACAAGGGGATGCAGGATCTCTGGGACCGCCTGTTCGGGTTCTCATCCGGGGATGGCCGATCGGAATCCCGCGGCCGGTAAATCAGGTTTCCACGAGTTGTTACAACCAGAAAGGTGCACAGCGCGCCCCCGGCGCGGCTGTCCAGACGGAGCAGGCAGATGACGAAGCAAACGGCGAACGGAATGGCATGGGCGATTGTGGCGGCACTGGTGGTGCCGGCCATGGCGATGGCGCAGACGGCGGCGGTGCCGGCGCGCGGCGTGCAGGTGCAGGAGCAGGATCGCTACGTGGTGGGCCGTGCGTTGCCGCCCGAGGTGCCCGGTTCGCCGCGCGTCGAGCTGACGCTCGAGCAGGCGATTGAGCGCGCACTCGAGAAGAACCTCGACATCCAGAGTGCGAAGCTCAACCCGCAGATCCAGGACTACACGCTGCAGGCGGCGCGCGCGAACTTCCGTCCGACGCTCAACGCGAACTACGGCTACACCAACTCGTCGCAGCAGTCGACCTCGCAGCTCGACGGTGGCGCGCGGGTTACGAGCCAGGTTAACGCCTTCGGCTCGTCAATGAGCCAGCGCCTGCCCTGGCAGGGCGGCAACGTGTCGGTCAACTTCAGCAACAACCGCAACGCGACCGACAGTGCCTTCTCCACGCGCAATCCGAGCTACTCGTCGAACCTGAATCTCCAGTACACGCAGCCGCTGCTGGCGGGCCGCACCATTGACGGCCAGCGCAACGCCCTGCGCACCGGGGAAATCCAGAAGCAGATCGTCGACATCCAGTTGCAGACGCAGATCGAAAACATCAAGAACCAGGTGCGGACGCGGTACTGGGCGCTGCGCCAGTCCATCGAGGCGATTGAAATCCAGCGCCGCGCGCTCGACCTCGCCAATCGCCAGCTGGCCGACCAGCGCATCCGCGTAGAAATCGGCACACTCGCGGAGATCGACCTCGTGCTCCAGGAAGCCCAGATCGCCACGACCGAGCAGGGGCTGCTCGCCACGGAAATCGCGTGGCGCAACGCCGAACTCGCGTTTAAACGCCTGCTGGTGGACAGCACGACGGACGAGTTCTTCCGGTCGACCATCAATCCGGTGGACCAGGTGTCGTTTGCCATCCAGACCGTCGACATTCCCGGCGCCGTCACGCGCGCCATTGCCGAGCGCTCGGACATTGTGATCGCCCGCGAGCAGATTCGGGTGTCTGAGATGGGCCTCGAACTCTCGAAGAACAGCATTCTGCCGAGCCTGGGCCTGACCGCCTCGTACCGTCTTGCCGGCGTCGGCGGCAACGAATTCGCCCGATCGAGTCTGGGCGGCGCGCCGGTGCTCGTCAAGGAGAGCGGCTACCTGGATGCCCTGCGGTCGATTGCCGGGCTCGACACGCCGACGTGGTCGCTGAGCTTCAACTTCAGCAAGCCCCTCGGGCTCTCGGCGGCACGGGCGAGCCATCTGCAGTCGGCGTTGCGGCTTGAACAGCAGAAGACGACCCTCCGCTCCACCGAGCTCAACATCGAGACGGCCGTCACGACGGCCGGCCTCGACGTGCAGAGCACCTACAAGCAGCTGCTCGCGGCGCAGAAGACGCGTGAAGCGTCGGAACGCACGCTGCAGGCGGAACTGACCCGCTTTGGCCTGGGCACCATCACCAACTTCCAGGTCATTCAGGCGCAGAACGCCCTGACCAGCGCGCGTAACAACGAATTGTCGGCCACGATTCGGTACATCAACGCGGTGGCGGAGTTCGACCGCGTGCAGCGAATTCAGTAGTCACGCCATGAAGAAGGTCCTCGTCATCGCCGTTCTGCTCGCGGGAGCCGCCGGCGCCTATTACTACTACCGCCCCGGCTCGACCACGGCGACCGGCCCTGCAGCCGGTCCCGACGGCGCGGGAGGTCGGGGCGGCGGCATGGGTATGGGACGCGGCTCCGGCCGGCCCGCGCTGACGGTCGACACGGCGCCGGTCGCCCGCGGTGAAGTGATCGAGTACATCACCGTCGTCGGCAACCTCGTGGGCCAGGCGACGGTGGACGTGGTGCCCCGCGTGGCGGGACGTCTTGACTCGCTGACCGCCAGACTGGGCGACCGCGTCGCGCGCGGCCAGCAGATTGCGAAGATCGAAGATCGTGAACTCCAGCAGCAGGTGAAACAGGCGGAACAGAGTCTTGAAGTGAACCGCGCCACGTTGAAGCAGCGCGAAAGCGACCTGCAGCTCCGGAAGACGACCATGGCACGGCAGCAGGAATTGCTGTCGAAGGGGCTGCAGACGCGGCAGGCCGTCGAAGATGCCGAAGCGGCCTACAACTCGGCTGTCGCCGCCGTCGATCTCGCACAGGCGCAGTTGGCACAGACGCAGGCGCGCATCGATGAACTGAAGATCACGTTGTCGAACACGAAGATCGTGTCGCCGGTGGACGGCTTCGTCGGCCGCCGCAATCTGGATCAGGGCGCGTTCGCCGGCGCAAACACCGTCATCCTGCAGGTGGTGGACATCTCCACCGTGCGGATGGTGTCCAACCTGGTCGAAAAGGACTTCAAGCGCATCACGCAGGGCGTCCAGGCGGAAGTTGAAGTGGACGCGTTCCCGGGCGAAACGTTCTCCGGCACGGTCAGCCGCGTGGCACCGGTGTTTGACGCGGCGACGCGGACCGCGTCGATGGAGATCGAGGTCCCGAATCCGGGGTACCGGCTCAAGCCCGGCATGTATGCCCGCGTCCGGCTCACAGCCGAACGCAAGCCTGATGCCCTGACGGTGCCGCGCAATGCCGTGGTGGACAGCGAGGGGCGGCGCGGCGTGTTTCTGCCGGACGGCCAGACGGCGAAATTCCAGCCGGTGCGCACCGGGCTGCAGGACAACACGAGTGTCGAGATCCTCGAGGGGCTCACCGAAGGCCAACGCGTCATCACGACCGGGGCGCTGGCCCTGCGCGACGGCGATCGGATCACCCCGATGAACATGCCCGGCGGCGCGGCCCAGGGAAGGCGAGGCGGCGGACGCGCGGGCGCCCAACCCGGCGGCCGTGGCGGACAGTAACAGGACCCGGCATTTTTCGGAGCGAATGACATGAGCGTCCCCCGTCTCGCGATCCACCGACCCGTCACGATGTTCATGTTGTCGGCGATTGTGATCCTCCTCGGATCGATCTCCGTCACCCGGCTGCCGGTGGACCTGATGCCGGACGTGACGTACCCCAGCCTGACGGTCCGCGTCGGGTACGGCGGCGTCGGCCCGGTGGAAATTGAGGAACTGATCGTCCGACCGCTTGAGCAGTCGCTGGCGGCCGTCCCCGGTCTTGAACAGGTGAACTCGACCGCATCGGAAGGCTCGGGCACGGTCCGCCTCAACTTCGCGTGGGGGTCGGACCTGAACGAAGCGGCCGACGAGGTGCGCACCCGCGTGGACCGCATCCGGGGCCGGCTGCCGGTCGACGCCGACCCGCCGACCATTTTCAAGTTTGATGCGAACTCGCAGCCCATCATCGGCATCGGTGTGGAAGGCGACTTCGACCGCGTCACGCTGCGCGAAATGGCGGAGATCGATCTCGTCCCCAGACTGGAGCGCGTCGAAGGCGTGGCGTCGGTCACCGTTGATGGCGGTCTCCGTCGGCAGATTCGTGTCGAGCTCTCGCGCGAGAAGATCACGGCGCTCGACCTGCCGGTCGACCGGATCATCCAGACCATCCGTACAGAAAACCAGAACGTCCCGCTGGGGGAAGTCAGCGAGGGCGATACCACGTTCCTGCTGCGTTCGACGAGCCAGTTCGATTCCATCGACGCCATTCGCGACCTGATTGTGTTCACCCGCAACGGCGTGCCGGTCTACCTGCGCGATGTCGCGGAGGTCCGCGACACGACCGAGGACTTCCGGTCGTTCACCCGCATCAATGGCAAGGCCGGGGTGCGCATGCGCGTCACCAAGCAGTCGGGGAAGAACACGGTGGCCATTGCCGAAGACGTCACGGCGGAGATCGAGCGGATCAACCGCGACGTCCAGGGGCTGCGGCTGACGGTGCTCGAAGACCAGGCCAAGTTCATCCAACAGTCGATCTCCGCGGTGCGGGAAGCCGCGCTCTTTGGCGCCGTCCTGGTCGTCATTGTCATCTTCTCGTTCCTGCGGAACCTGCGCTCGACGTTCATCATCTGCACGTCCATCCCCATTTCAATCATCGGCACGTTCGGCCTGCTCTACTTCGCCGGCTTCACGCTCAACACCATGACGTTCGGCGGGCTGGCGCTTGGTGTCGGGATGATCGTCGACGCGTCCATCGTGGTCCTTGAGAACACCTTCCGTCATATGGAGATGGGCAAGCCGCGGATGCAGGCCGCGATTGAGGGCTCCGAGGAAGTCTGGTCGGCGATCCTCGCGTCAACGCTCACACACGTCGCCGTGTTTGTGCCGCTGCTGTTCCTGACCGGTGTCTCCAGCATCATCTTCACGCAGCTGGCCATCGTGGTCATCTTCTCCCTGTCGATGTCGCTGTTTGTCGCCGTCACCATCGTGCCGGTGTTGTGTTCACGTCTGCTGGTGCTGCCGACGCCCGTGTCCGAGCGCCGTGGCCTGTCGGGCACGCTTTTTACGCTCAGTGAGCGGGCGCTTGACGGACTCAACGAGGCGTATCGCCGTGTGCTGCACGTGGCCCTGCACCATCGGCCGACGGTGCTGTTGACGGCGGCCGGCCTGACCGTCGCGGCGCTCATGATCCTGCCGACTATTCCTGCCGAGCTGATGCCGGCGACCGACGAAGGCGAGGTCTCGGTGAACGCCCGCCTGGCCGTGGGCAGTCGCATCGAGCGCAGCGAAGCGGTCGTCCTCCAGCTCGAGGACCTGGTGAATCAGCACGTGCCGGAAGTGGTGACCGTCGTGTCCTCGGCCGGCGGCGGCGGGTTCATGGGGGGCGGCAGCGGCACCGCGTCGTTGACGCTGAAGTTGACGCCGAAGGACCAGCGCACGCGCAGCAGCGAACAGATTGCCACCGACCTGCGCCGGGTGCTGGTCGGGCTGCCGGGCGTCACGGTGACGACACGCGCCTCGGGCGGCAACCAGTCGCTGAACCGCGTGTTGGGAAATCTGAACTCCGACAGCCGGTTGTCCGTGGAGGTGCGCGGCTTCTCGCTGGACGACTCCAACCGCGTGCAGCAGGACGTGCTCACCCTGCTGCAGCAGACCGACGGCATCGCGAATCCGCAGATTGCCCGGCAGGAAGGCCGGCCCGAGTTGTCCATCCGCGTGGACCGGCCGAAGGCCGCGTTGCTCGGGTTGTCGGTGACCAGCGTCGCCAACGCCATCCGCACGAACATGGCCGGCACACAGGCGGCCGTCTATCGCGAACGCGGCAAGGAGTTCCCCATCGTCGTGCGCCTCCGTGAGGAGGACCGGTCGCAGACCGAGTCGGTCAGCGACGTGCTGATCAGCACGCCGGGCGGCCAGGTCCTGCCGGCGAAGAATCTGCTCACCGTCGACAGCGCGCGGGGCCCGACCCAGATCGACCGCAAGAACCAGGAGCGGATTGCCCGCGTGAACGCCGAACTGGAAGCGGGCGTGCCGCTGGGCGCGGCGGTCAAGGCCGTCCAGGCCAGGCTCCTGGAACTGGATGTGCCTCAGGACTTCACCGTGGGGTTCGGTGCCGAGGTCGAAACCCAGGCGCAGGCCTTTAATCAGCTGCAGATACTCCTCCTGCTGGCCGTTCTGCTGGTCTACGCCGTCATGGCCTCGCAGTATGAATCCCTGCGCGATCCCTTCATTGTCATGTTCGCCGTGCCGGTCGCCATCATCGGGGTGGTGGCCTCGCTGAAACTGACGTCAACATCCTTCAGCCTTCAGGCGTATATCGGAGTAATCATGCTGGCCGGCATTGTGGTGAGCAATGCCATCCTGCTGGTGGATTACACGAACATCCTCCGCAGACGCGACGGCAAGCCGTTGCGGGAGGCGGTCGAGGAGGCGGGACGCACCCGGCTCAGGCCGATTCTGATGACCACCCTGACGACCATTCTTGGCCTGGTGCCGATGTCGTTGGGAATCGGTGAGGGCGCCGAACTCCAGGCCCCTTTGGCGCGGGTCGTCATCGGAGGCCTGGCGGCTTCCACGCTGGTGACACTGGTGCTGGTGCCGACGGTCTACACGTTGTTTGAAGAGGGTTGGGCTGGCTTGCGCCGAGGGGCGGCGCAGGCAACTCCGGAACGGGCTTAGTTGACATGAAGAAACTGATTTATCTGGTGATTGTTCTCGTCCTCGCGGGCGGTGGGTACTACTACTGGGACAGCCAAAAAGCCCCCGAGGTCCCGCAGTTCATGAAGGCCGCGATTTCCCAGGGCGATGTCGTCGAAGTGGTCAGTGCCACCGGCACGCTGAAAGCGGAACGCACCTTCAACGTGGGCTCCAAAGTCTCGGGCGTTGTCGAGGAGCTGTATGTCGACTTCAACGAGATTGTGCGCCGCGGGCAGGTGCTCGCCAAGGTGAACACCGACCTTCTCGAGACGCAGGTCAGAATTCAGGAGGCGAACATCGCGCGCCAGGAAGTGGACCTCGCCAACCAGCGGGTCCAGCTCGAGGACGCCCAGCGCAGCCTCGACCGGACCCGCAAGATGTTTGAGGCGAAGCTCGTCACGCAGCAGGCGCTCGAAGCCGCGGAACTGGCCGTCAAGAGCCGGATCGCCCAGATTGCCTCTGCCGAAAAATCGAAGGTGCAGGCCGACGTCAACCTCGACCAGGCCCGCCTGAACGTCACGGAAGCCACCATCATCTCCCCCATCGACGGCGTCGTGGTCAATCGCGTGGTCGACAAAGGGCAGACGATTGTCGGCTCGCAGCAGGCCACCAAGTTCTTCGACATCGCGACCGAACTCACGACGCTGCGCCTCGAGGGCGGTGTCGACGAGGCCGAAATCGGCAAGGTGCGCCAGGGGATGAAAGTGGTGTTCACCGTCGACGCCTACCCGAACGTCAACTTCGAGGGCACGATTCAAATGGTCGGCATCAACCCGACCGTGCAGCAGAACGTCGTCACGTACACGACGGTGGCCGAAGTGAAAAACAACGACCTCCGCCTGAAGCCCGGCATGACGGCGTCGATGCGCATCGAAGTGGCGCGTCGCGACAACGTGATGCGGATCCCGGCGGGAGCCCTGCGGTTCCGCCCGACCAATGACATGTGGACAGCCCTCAAGCAGGAACCACCGACACCGGTGGGCCGCGGTGGCGGCGCCGGGCGCACTGGTGGCCCCTCCGCCGGGGCGGGCCAGACGGCCGCTCCAGGCGCGGCCCCCGGCCAGACGGCCGCTCCGGCCGCAACTGCCGGGCAGACGACGGCACCCGCGGCCCGCCCCGCGCAGCCGGCAGCCGCCGCCCCACAGCAGGCGGCCAACCCCTTCCAGGCGGGCAGCCGCGAAGGTCGACAGGGCACGCGCGAAGGCGACCGTGACAGTGGCGGCCGCACCGGCGGCGGCATGAGCACGCTCACGCCCGAACAGCAGAAACAGATGGAAGCGATTCGACAGCTTCCGCGCGATCAGCAGATGGCGGCCATGGCGAAACTCGGGATCAACTTCGGCGGTCGTGGCGGCAGCGGCCGTGGCGGCCGTGGCGGCAACTCGGGCCAGACGGCACCGGCCGTCCCGATGACGCAGCGCGGCGCGACGTCGATTGACGAACTGTTCCCCGAGTTGGTGCGACAGCCCACGCGCGGCCAGGTGTACGTCCTCCGCGCGGCAGACGCTGCACACCCCTTCGGCACGCTGGAGCGCCTCGACATCATGCAGGGCATCTCGGACGGGACGTTCACCGAACTCGTGTCCGGTCCGGCCGAACTGACGGTCGGCACCGAGCTGATCACCAACATCCTGATGCCATGGCTGACCACGACGACCACGGGCGCCGGCGCGCAGGGCAATCCCTTCTCCGGCCAGCAGGGCCGCGGCGGCATGCCCGGCGGCATGGGCGGCATGCCCACCGGCGGCGGCCGCGGCGGCGGACGCTAACGGCTGGGCAGATGGGCGGTTGGGTTGATGAGTAACTGGAGAGTTGTCCCGTGCCGGTGATTTCTGTTCGTGATCTGATGCGCGTCTACCACATGGGCGACCATGAGGTGCGCGCGCTGCGTGGAGTGTCCCTCGACGTGGAACCAGGGGAGTTCGTGTCGGTCACGGGCCCCTCGGGGTCCGGCAAGTCGACCTTCATGCACATCATCGGAGCGCTCGATAAACCGACGAGCGGCAAGTACATCCTCGATGGCAAGGACGTGTCCGAGCTGTCGAAGGACGATCTGGCCGGCGTGCGCAACCAGAAGATCGGCTTCGTCTTCCAGGGCTTCAACCTCTTGACGCGAACGACCGCGCTGGACAACGTCGAACTGCCCCTGCTCTACAACGGCGCCAAAAAATTCAAGGCGGCCGAACGGCACAAGCGCGCCATGGAGGCGCTCGACATCGTCGGTCTCGGGCAGCGGTTTCACCATATGCCCAACCAGCTGTCAGGCGGCCAGCAGCAGCGCGTCGCCATTGCGCGCGCGCTGATCAACGAACCGTCAATCATCCTGGCGGACGAACCGACCGGGAATCTCGACACGCGGACGAGCATCGAAGTGATGGGCATCTTCCAGCGCCTGAATGTCGAGCGCGGCATCACCGTCATGCTGATCACCCACGAGATGGACATCGCGGAATACGGCACGCGGCTCATCCGCTTCCGTGACGGCCGCGTCGTCGCCGACCAGAAAATCGCGCACCGTCGCAACGCAGCGGATGAACTGGCGGCGCTGCCGCCGCCGGAGCCCGACGAGATTCCGCACACGGACGCGGCGGCGCATTAACGGGGTTCCGAAGTTCAGGAGTGGACGATGTCAGTGTTGATGGTGTTTCGTATTGCGCTCAAGGCGCTCGGGCGCAACAAAATGCGCACGGCGTTGACGATGCTGGGCATGATCATCGGCGTCGGTGCCGTCATCACGATGGTGGCGCTCGGCACGGGTGCCCAGACCGCGATTGAGGAACAGATCCGGGCAACCGGCACCAACACCATCACAGTCATGTCGGGCAACTTCACCCAGGGTGCCGTGCGGATGGGCGAAGGCAGTTCGAGCCGGTTGATGGCCGCGGACGCGGCAGCGCTGCGCAGCGTGCCCGGGGTGCAGTGGGTGGCCGAAGGCGCCTCGACGCGCCAGACTTTGATCGCCGGCAATCAGAACTGGCAGGCGCAGATCCAGGGTACGAACGTAGATTGGCCGCTGATTCGCGCGTGGCCGCTGAAGTTCGGCCAGTTCTTCACCGAACAGGACGTCCAGGCCGCCGCCAAGGTCATTGTGCTCGGGTCCAACGTAGCCGAGATGCTATACGGCGCCGACGTGGATCCGACCGGCCAGAACGTGCGTGTCCGGAACCATGTCTTCCGCATCGTCGGGGTCTTCGCGTCCAAGGGCGCGTCCTCGGGCGGGCAGAACCAGGACGACCAGGCGTTTGTCCCCTACACGACGGTCCAGAAGAAAATTGCGGGCATCCAGCACCTCAACAACATCACGGTGTCGGCGGTCTCCGGCAACCAGATCGCGGCAACGACCGAAGCCGTCAAGGCCTCGATGCGCCTGACCCAGGGCCTGGCGCCTGGCGAAGAGGATACCTTCCGCGTGGTCACGCAGGACGACATCATCGGCTTTGCCACCAGTCAGAGCAGCACGATGACAGACCTGCTGGCCGGCATCGCGGCTGTCTCGCTCATGGTGGGCGGGATCGGCATCATGAACATCATGCTGGTCTCGGTGACCGAGCGCACGCGCGAGATCGGCCTGCGCATGGCGATCGGCGCGCGCGGGAGTGACGTGTTGATGCAGTTCCTCGTCGAGGCCATTGTGATTTCGCTGGTCGGTGGGAGCCTCGGCATTGCCATGGGCTTCGCGTTGGCGGAAGCCGTCAAGTTCTTCAACGGCTGGCCCGCCGTCATTCCAGTCGACTCGATCGTCATGGCCGTCGGATTTGCAGGGTTTGTCGGCATCTTCTTCGGTTTCTACCCCGCGCGGAAGGCGGCGGGCCTGGACCCGATCGAGGCGCTGCGGTTCGAGTAGAACCACAATCTCGGCAGCGGCAGATCGCCGCTCCCGTATCTGGCAGGAGTATTTATTTATGCGACGTGTGGCAACATTCCTTGGAACGGCGGCGATCGTCCTGATGGCGACCAGCGCGTATGCACAGGCCCCGAACTTCGCGGGCACGTGGACGATTGACGCGGAGAAGACCGCCTCGGCCAACCCGGCACCGGCCGGTGGTGGCGGGGGCCGGATGGGGGGCGGCGGGCGCATGGGTGGCCCGCTGACCGTCACCCAGGACGCCGCGAAGCTCGTGATTTCGCGGACGATGGGCGAGAACGTAATGACAACGACCTACAACCTCGACGGCTCGCCCAGCAAGAACGCGGGCGGCCGTGGTGGCGAAGTGACGTCCACGGCGAAGTGGGACGGCGCGAAGCTCGTGGTCACGTCGGACAACGGCCAGACGGTCACCTACCACATGGACGGCGCGTGGCTCGTGCAGTCAACGACGCAGCCGGGCCGTGAAGGCGGCCCCGCGATGACGCGCATGACCTACTACAAGAAGTAACCGTCCCCGCGACGGCGACCCGAGGGGCGACCGGCAACGGTCGCCCCTTTTTTGTTGGCGCGCTCCAGTTCAGCGCGCCCTACGTCACACCGGCGCGCTCCAGTTCAGCCCGCCCTGCGTCACACCGGCGCCGTCAGTCCCAGACTTCCCCGAGCGGGCGCGTCACAAATTCGCGCTCGCGCCAGCGGGGATGGGGCACGGTCAGGTCGGGGGTGTCAATGACCTGGTCACCATAGAAGATCAAATCCAGGTCGAGTGTGCGGGAGGCGCGGAAGGACGGCCGCTCCCGGCCGCGTTCACGTTCGATGCGGAGCATCTGACCGAGCAGCTCGTGCGGACCGAGGGTGGTCCAGCCGGACATGGCCGCGTTGAGGTAGTCGGGCTGCGGTTCGACGACTTCCACAGCCGCCGTGTTGTGGAATGACGACACGCGAACGTCCGTCAGGAACGCCGACAGTCTGGTAATGGCGTAGCGCAGATGGGCGTCGCGGTCGCCGAGGTTGCTCCCGAGCGCGATGGCGACTCTCACGCCGGCAGGCACGGGTGGACTACTCGACCCAGCGGTCCGTCATCACGCCGTTTCCGGTGCCGGCGCCGGGCATCCGTTTGCCAAGGACCAGTTCGTGCCCCTGGGCGATCTGCGCGAAGAACCGCTGATGTTCGAGCGTCTCCCCGAGGATGACGCCGACCATCTTGGCGTGACGCGTGTTGGTGATGGTGGACACGCGCGGGCGCCATTTGGCGACGAGCGCCTCGGCGTCCTTTGCATCCTGCTCCACCAGCGGCGTGACACTGCCCTTCTTGCCGGGGGCCGCAATCGACGGCTCCGCCACCTCGTCGGGCGCCCCGCCGAGTTCGTGAATCGCGCGCTCGAGCCACGAGAGGTGGACGTCTTCGCGATTGATCGCGTACTGATAGGTGTTGTTGAAGTCGTAGTGATCCACAAAACGGGCGACCGCCACATGCCGCTCACGAATCGTGAGCTTGTCGCGGTGCAGTTCTTTGAGGATCGACAGCAGGTCGGTGGGCTGGGACATCACGCACTCTGTTTCTGTTTGCACTCGATGCAGACACGGGTCCAGGGAATCGCCTCAAGACGGGCCGGGGCGATCGGGTCCCCGCAGTCGCGGCAGATGCCGTAGGTCCCTTTTTCCATCCGCACCAGCGCCTCTTCGGTCGCCTGCAGGATTTTGGCGTCGGTCTGCTTCAGTTTGAGGGCAATGTGGACTTCGTTGTTGCCGGTGGCCTGGTCGGCCAGGTCGCCCTGGCGACTGTTCACGTCGGCCGAAGCCGGAATGGGCTTGGTGCCGGTCGAACTTGCCAGAATCTCCGAGCGCCGCCTCAGCAGGACGTCTTTGAGCGACGCCAGCTGTGTGTCATCGAGCATCGTATGTGCCATCTTTCCACTCACCCGCTGTTCGACCCGCCCCACAGACGGGTCGGGAGTCCCCGATTATACCCCTCGCAGGGTTCCCAGGGGCTTGCGCACGATGACATCAAAGCTGGAGGCAAGCCCCACCACGGCGACGACCAGTGCGGCCACCAGCACCCCACCCCCAAGCCCCAGCCAGTCGGGCCGCCATTCGATCTCGAACAGGCGGGTCGCCACCGCCCAGGACAGGCCCAGGGCCCCGAGGGCACCCAGCGTACCGGCCAGCACACCCAACAACCCGTATTCAATGGCTACCATCGCCGCGAGCCGTTTGGTGCTGGCACCAAGCGTCCGGTAAATCGCGGCGTCATACAACCGCTGGAACTTGGTCATGGCCACGGCGCCCACCAGGATCAGCAGGCCGCCCGCCACGGTCACGGTGCCGACGATGGTGATGGCGACGGTGGCGTTTTCGACCACCTCACGGACCGAGTCGAGCACCGTGCTGACGTCGATGACCGAGACATTCGGAAACGCGCGCACGAGGTCCCGCTGCACCAGGCCGCGGGCATCGGGGGTGTCGTTGACCTGGAGGAAACCGACGACGGTATGCGGTGCGCGTTCAATGGCGGGACCGGGCCGGAACACGAAAATAAAGCCGCCGTTCTGGGTCTCGTCCCACGCCACTTTCCGGACGCTGGTGACCTGCGCCTCGACAACCCGCCCGGCAATGTCGAAGCGAATCCGATCGCCGAGATCGATCTGGTGTTCGTCGCGGATACGTTGTTCGATCGAGACCTCAAGCGGCGCGTCCGGATCGTCGGTGCGGCTGGTCCAGAATTCTCCGGCGATCAGCCGTTCGTTGTCGGCGAGGCCCTCTCTGAACGTGAGGCCGTATTCGCGCGCGAGTTCCCCTTCGCGGCGCACGTCCTCCGCCGTCCGCAACTGCACGCGGCGGCCGTCCACCCCGACGATCCGCCCGCGCAGGAGCGGCAGCAGCGGTGGCGCCGCACGTTGATACGGGGCCAGCACCGCGCGCACACCGTCCACCTGATCCCGCTGGATATCGATGAGCACGAGGTCGGGGGCGTCCTGTCCGAGTTCCAGTGAAAACTCCGTCAACAGGTTGGTCTGCAGCGCCCGGACGCCGAGGATGAAGAAACAGCCCAGCCCCACGGCCGTCAGAATCACGCGCGTCTGATTTCCGGGGCGCCCGAGGCTGACGACCGCGTGACGGACCGCGAAGATCTTCGACGCGGCCAGTGGGCGCACGAGCCGCACCAGCGCCGCGCCGGCGAGGGTGAGGACGCCGGCCACCACCGCCAATCCGAGTGACACATACACGCCCGGGGCCAGCGCATCGGCCTGCCACACGGCCACGCCCATCAGGGCGAGTCCGATCCCGGCCGCGGTGAGGACACTCTGCCATCCGCGTTTGCGCGCACTCGATGCCGTATCGGCGCGCAACAGCAGCAGGGGCTTCACCTCGCGCACCTCAAGCAGGGGCACCAGCGCAAACAGCATCGAGACCAGCGCACCGACCGCGAGGCCCTGCCCGGCGGCCGACCACGTCACACCGATCGACGCCACCCCGACAAGCGACACCACCGAGGCGGGGATCAGGGCGATCGCCACGGCCGCCATGCCGACACCGAACACGCCACCCGCCAGCGACAAGCCGACAACCTGCAGTACGTATGTCGCCAGGATTTGCCGCGATGTGGCGCCGACACACTTGAGCACCGCCACGCTCTTCAGCTTCTGCTGGATGAAGACGCGCGTGACGCTCCAGACCCCGATCCCGCCGAGCACCACCATCGCAAACCCCACCAGGCTCAGGTAGTTCTCCGCGAGCGTCAAATTGCGGCCGAGCCGATCCTCGACCGTCCGCCACGAGCGCACCGACACGAGATCACGCCGGAAGCCCCGGCGCAGGTCCTGCGTGAGTGACGCAAGGGCACGATCGTCCACGCGGAGAAACCACTGATAGGTGGCCCGGCTCCCGAACTGCAGGATTGTGGTCGCGCGCAGGTCATCGACGGCGATATACACGCGGGGCCCGAGGGCAAACCCGCCGCGCCCCTGCACGCGGTCCTTCACGACCGTGTCGCGAATCGTGAACGGCTGCCCGGCCAGCCACACGGTGTCGCCCACCGCCGCGCCAATCTGCACGAGCAACTCGGGCTGGACGAGCGCCCCGCGGTCGCGGAGCAGGTCCCCCGAAAACGGCCGGCCGCTGCCCAGCGTGGGCGCTCCGTAATACGGAAACCCCTGGGCCACCGCGCGGACTTCGACAAGTTTGACCTGTCCGGTGACCGACGCCGCCATCGTCGCCGTCTCGATGACCTCGAGTCGCTCCACGACGCCCTCGCGCTGCAGAGCCTCATCGAGGCGCGCGGCCACATCGGGCGTCCAGGGACGGCCGGATTGCACGACCATATCGGCCCCGACCAGCACCCGGGCCTCGCGCGTGAGCGCCTCACGCACTTCCTGGATGACGCTGCGTACGGCGACAATCGCGGCCACACCGACCGCGACACACAAAAAGAAGAAGACCAGCCGCGTCCACGACGACCGGATCTCCCGCCACGCCATGCGCAGGACGAACATCATCCGCGCGCCGTCCTCGACTCCACGCGGCCGTCACGCAGGGCGATGACCTCATCGGTCATCGCCGCCAGCTCGCGATCATGGGTCACCAGCACCAGGGTGCGCCCCTGCGTCCGATTCACAGACAACAGCAAATCGATCACCTGGTGCCCCGTGCCGCTGTCCAGATTGCCCGTGGGTTCGTCGGCGAGCAGGATGGGGGGATCATTCGCGAGCGCGCGGGCAATCGCGACGCGTTGCTGCTCACCGCCCGACAACTGCGACGGGTAGTGATGCCCGCGCCCGGTGAGTCCGACATCGTGCAGAAGGGACGCCGCGCGCGTGCGCGCATCCGCGAGTCCGGCCAACTCCATCGGCACCAGCACGTTCTCAAGCGCCGTCAGCGACGGAATGAGATGGAAGAACTGGAAGACAATCCCGATCTTTTCGCCGCGCAGCGTCGCCAGGGCTTCCTCGCCAAGCGCGGTGATGTTCACGCCATCGATCACCACGCGCCCGGTGGTCGGCGAGTCGAGCCCGGCGAGCAACCCCAGCAACGTGGATTTGCCGCTGCCGGACGGCCCGGTGATGGCGACGGTCTGGCCGCTCTCAATGCGGAACGATGTGGGATGCAGGATGGTCAGCGGTCCGGCGCCGCTGGTCACGGTGCGGGACACTTCAACAAGTTCAATCATTCAGCGGCTCAGCAGATCGTCGACCACGGGGCGAAGGACGGGATACACAAGCGCCGCAATCATCCGCTGGCCTTCCGCCGTCGGATGAATGCCGTCGTCCTGGTTGAGGCTTGGGATGCCGGCGACCCCCTCAAGCATGAACGGCAGGAGCGGCACGTTGTGTTCGTTGGAGAGTTCGCGGTACATCGCGCGGAAGGCGGCCCGATAATCGTCACCAAGATTCGGCGGCGCCTCCATGCCCAGGAGCAGGACCAGGCGACCCGAGGTCTTGGCCGTCGTGATGATGCGCGAGAGGTTGCGCCTGGTTTCATTGGGCGCGGTGCCGCGCAGGGCATCGTTGGCGCCGAGCGCGACGACGAGAATACGGACGGAGGGTTCAAGCACCCAGTCGAGGCGTGCCAGGCCGCCGGCGGATGTGTCCCCCGTGACACCGGCATTCACGATCGAGATCTCGTGGTAACCGTCGGTCTCGAGTTCCCGACCGATCAGGGCCGGATACGCCTCATTCTGCAGCAAGCCATAGCCGGCCGTCAGGCTGTCGCCCAGGAAGGCGACCTCGTACGTCGGGGGGGCTTCGCCTTTGAGTGCCGCGGCCTGCGCCTCCGACAACACGACCGGCTGTTCGAGCTGGCGCCCACACGCCGCATCACGGACCGAACACCCGGCCAGCACAAACAGCAGAAGCGGAGACAACCAGCGGGAGCGGCGCACATGTGACATGGTAAGGACCTTGTTCCCTAATTGTATCGGGGTAGAATCCTGCCCGTGACCCTCCGCCGCGCCCTCGGCCCCTTTGACGGCACGATGATCGTGATCGGCGGCATCATCGGGTCCGGGATCTTCATCAATCCCTATCTCGTGGCGCGCGCCCTCGACACGCCGCTGCTCGTGCTGTCGGCCTGGGTGGCCGGTGGTGCGATTGCCCTGGCCGGCGCCTTCGCCTATGCCGAACTCGGCCAGCGGTTGCCACATGCGGGTGGCCAGTACGTCTACCTTCGCGAGGCCTGGCATCCGCTGGCCGGCTTCCTCTACGGCTGGGCGCTCCTGTTCATGATCGAGACGGGCGCGATGGCCGCCGTAGCGATCACCTTCGCGCAGTACGCATCGCGGATGGTGGGCGGCGACGGCGCTGACCCGCAGTTCATCGCGGTGGGGTCGATTCTGCTGCTGTCGGCCATCAATTATTTCGGCGTCAAGCCGGGCAGCCGGATCCTGAACGTCTTTGTGGTGCTGAAAGTCGCCGCGCTCGGCGCACTCGTCCTCTTTGCGTGGACGGGGCCCGCCGCCCCGGAGTGGCTGTCGGCCTCGCGCGTGGACGACTCCCCGTCCACGGCCCTGACGTTCGGCGTCGCGTTGATTCCGATCCTTTTCGCGTACGGCGGCTGGCAGAACGCCAATTACGTCGCGGAGGAAATGCGCGACCCGCGCCGGCACCTGCCGATCAGCCTCATCGTCGGCACCCTGATCGTCGTTGTCGTCTATCTGCTCGCAAACGTGGCGTATATGCGCACGTTGGGACTGGAGGGACTGGCGGCAACCGAGACGCCGGCCGCTGAAGTGGCGAGCCAGTGGTTCGGCGGCATGGGCGAACGCCTGATCGCGGGGGCCATCGCCATCTCGACCTTTGGATTTCTGAATCTGGCCATTCTCGCGCCCACCCGCGTGTATTTCGCGATGGCTCGTGATGGCGCGTTCCTGCCGGCGCTGGCGCGCGTGCATCCCAGGTACCAGTCACCGGCGGCCGCGATCATGCTGCAGTCCACCTGGGCGATTCTCCTGACGCTGACCGGCACCTACGGCGACCTGCTCAACACCGTCGTGTTCGCCGATTGGATCTTCTTCGGTCTGACCGTGGCCGGGCTGTTCGTGCTGCGACACCGCGGCTCCACGGACGGATTCCGGACGCCGCTGTATCCGTTCCTGCCGGCCGCCTTTGTGCTGGTGGCGATTGCCGTGGTCGGCTCGGTGATTGCCACCGACCCCTGGCGGTCCGCCGCCGGCGCAGGGTTGCTCGTGCTTGGTGTGCCGGTCTACTACTTCTTCACGTCCCGCCCGAAGGCGCCTCATGCTGACTGACCCTCTGGCACCCTACATGCTCTGGGCCAAGACCCGGACGCCGGCCGCCATCGATCTCGCAGGCAGCAACCTGCTGTCGTGCACGGTGGAGGATCTCCCCGGGGCTCGCGAGGCGCTTGCGTTGACCGCGCCGAACGACAACGGGTTCGCGCCGCTGCGCGACGCGATTGCCGCTCATGTCGGGGTGCCCGCGTCGCAGGTCGTCACGGCGACCGGATGTTCGGGCGCCAACTTCCTCACCATCGCCGCGCTCGTGGGCCCCGGCGACGACGTGCTGGTGGAGCAACCGGGGTACGACCCCCTCGTCGGCGCCTGCACATTACTCGGCGCTCGGGTCCACCGTTTTTCGCGCCCCTTCAATCGGCGCTTCGGCATCGACCTTGACGAAGTGCGATCGAAGCTGACCTTGCGGACGCGCCTGATCATCGTCACCAATCCGCACAACCCCTCGGGCGTCTGCCTGGACCACGACACGCTGGCGGGGCTCATCACGCTCGCGGATGCCGCCGGCGCGTATCTGCTGGTGGATGAGGTTTACCTCGACGCCGTCAATCTCGCGGCACAGGACGCCGGCCGCGCCCTGTCCGCCACACGGCTTGATGGCCCGGTCATCGTCACCAGCAGCCTGACCAAGTCGTATGGCCTCAACGGCCTGCGGTGCGGATGGGCGGTCGCGCCCCCGGCCCTGGTGCATCGTCTGTGGCGCGTCCGCGACCTCGTCGAGGCGGTCGGCAGTGCGGTCTCCGATCGACTGGGTGCGTTTGCCTTCACGCAGATGCCGCGCCTGCGCGAACGCACCTACGCGATCGTCTCGGCGAACCTCGAACTGGCGCGCGGTTTCACGTCCGCACAAGTCAGGCTCGGGCTGGCGGCGCCGCCGTCGGCGACGGTCCTGTTTCCGCAGTTGCGCGGCGTGGAGGATGCCGAACCCTTTGTGAAGCGTCTCGCGGCGGAGTTCGGCGTCGCCGTCGCACCAGGACGTTTTTTCGACGCGCCTGATCACTTCCGCATCAGCCTCGCCGGCGCAACAGCGCCGCTGGCCGAGGGGCTCTCCCGGATCGCCGAGGCGCTCCGCGCGGACGGCTGACCCGCATGTCCCGGAGACCCCGTCCCGCCATTTACCTCAACCCCGCCGAGGCGGCGGTCGCGCAGCGCGCGCGCCGGCACAAGTTCCACACCGAGGACGTACCGAAGCTCCGGTTGATCGGGTTTGCCTTCAACCCATCGGCGTCATCGTGCACAACTGGCTCGTGTTCGACACGCTGGAGTGGCGGGATGCGGCCCGGCACTCGGCGGTCCTGCTCGGCTACGCGTGTGTGGCCTGGGTGGTGCTCAGGTCGTACTGGGACCGGGTCCGCGCCGTCAACCTGGGCGACGTGTTCTTCGCACTCGATCTGGTGCCGATGGCGTACGTCGTGTACGTCACCGGCGCCGACCAGAGTTTGATGTGGTTCGTCTTCGCGGCCCGGGCGGCCGACCAGATGGCCATCTCGTTCCGACACGCGCTGGTGTTTTCCCATCTGGCCACGGCGAGCTACGCCGGATTGATTCTGTGGGTCTCGTTTGGCGAAGGGCGCGACGTGCACTGGGCCGTCGAGGTCGCCAAGATCCTGTTCCTCTACATCCTGTGCCTCTACATGACGCTGTCGGCGCGCGCCGTGGCCGACCGCCGCCGCACGTTCGACGAAGCGCGACGGATGGCCGAACAAGCCGTGCGTGACGCCGACGACCGCCGCCGCGATCTGGAACACGCGATGACCCGGCTGGAAGCCGCCAACCGGACGAAGACCGAGTTCATGGCCACCGTGAGCTACGAAATCCGCACGCCCCTCAACAGCGTGATCGGCAACGCCGATCTGCTGATGGACACACCGCTCTCGATCGATCAGCGCGAAATGCTGGGGGTCATGCGCGATTCAGCCGAGTCCCTGACGCGGATTGTCGACGACATCCTCGACCTGTCGAGGATCGAGGCCGAGCGGCTGCCGCTCGAATCCATTCCCCTGCGCATCCGCGAGGTGGCCGGACAGACCGTGCGGATGTTCGCCGCCCGCGCCCACCACAAAGGCCTGACGCTTGTTTGCCACGTGCATCGCACCGTGCCCGACGTCGTGCAGGGCGACCCCCACCGTCTTCGCCAGGTCCTCACCAACCTCGTCAGCAACGCGATCAAGTTCACCGCGCAGGGCGACGTCACACTGCGCGTTGAGGTGGATGCCCTCTAGGCCTCCCGCGTCGCCCTGCGGTTCGCCATCCGCGACACGGGCATCGGCATTCCCAAGGCGAGACAAGCGGCCATCTTCGACGCCTTCACGCAGGCCGACGGATCGGACACCCGCCGCTACGGCGGGACCGGACTCGGTTTGACGATCGCGGCCCATCTGGTCGGGCTCATGCAGGGCCGCCTGTGGGTCGAGAGCGAAGAAGGCGCCGGCAGCACGTTCCGGTTCGTCGCCTGGTTCGGCACCCACGGTGGGCGACCGGCCACCGCGCCGTGGGGCGATCAACCGCTCCGCATCCTGGTTGCGCATGCACACGACGTGACCCGTTCCGCCATCGTCGAACTGCTGGCACCATGGCCGGGCGTGACGACCGCGGAGGCGGCCGGGGGCCGCGCGGCGATGGCCAGCCTCGAGGTGGCGGCGGCCGGTGACCAGCCGTGGGACGTCGTCCTGGTGGACGCCGGCCTGCCGGCGCTCGACGGGTTTGAAATTGCCGAACGTGTCCGCGCCACGCCGGGCCTCGCACACCACGTTGTCATCCTGCTGCCGACAACGCAGTTGACCACGGGGGCGGAGCGCGCGGTCACGATGGGAGCGCGGTATCTCGCATTGCCGGTCGTATGGAAGACGCTCGCCGACACCCTGACCGCCCTCCTGGCCGGCCCTGATGCGCCGCACCCCGCCGTCACTGGACGACGGGTGTCCCACCGGCCATTGCGTGTGCTGGTGGTCGACGACCACGTCGTCAATCAGGCGGTTGTCTCTGCCGTACTGCGCAGATGGGGGCACGCCGTGGCCACGGCGCTCGACGGCCGGGAGGCCGTGGACAAGTCGGCGGGCGAACCCTTCGATCTCGTCCTGATGGATCTGCAGATGCCGGAGATGGACGGACTGCAGGCGACGCGGCTGATTCGCGCGCGGGAACTCTCCCAGTCGTTGCCCCGGCTGCCGATCGTCGCCATGACGGCACGCGCCATGACCGCGGATCGGGATCAGTGCCGGGCCGCGGGCATGGACGGATTCCTGTCCAAGCCCCTGGACCAGCCGGAACTCTTTGAGTTGCTCGAAGGGGTGGGACGCCGGATCAGTTCCGCCGCCCCCGGGTCCCCCGCGCCAGGCCCCGCCAGCCGCCCGATCCTGCCGCTCATCGCAGACCCCGAGACGCAGCGGCATGTCATCGGACTCTTCCTCGACACCGCGCCCCGCCAGTTTGAACGCCTGCAGGCGGCCGTGGAGGCCGGCGATGCCGCCGTCATCGCCGCCACCGCCCACGCCCTGCGCGACGCCATGTCGCACTTCGCTATCGCGGACGTCTCGCACCTCGAGCACCTCGAGACACTCGGGCGCGAGGCGCGCCTGGCGTCCGCGCCGGCCGTGCTGGCGCAGGTGGACCGAGACATCACCACCCTGCTGACCGCACTGCGCGCCCTACAATAGCGGTATGTCACGATGCTCCCGCTCCCTGTGCGGCCTGCTTCTGGTCGCCGCCTCTGCGGCTGTCGCGTTTGCGCAGTCCCAGGCGTCCGCTGTTCCAGTCAACCGAGCGCAGTTGCTGAAAGATCTCCAGACGCTGTCCGCCGACGACATGGAAGGCCGGCTGGTCGGCACGCCCGGCGGTGCCAGGGCGCGCGCCTACGTCGTCGACCGCTTCAAGGCCAGCGGCATCGCCCCGCTGGGAGCCTCCTACGAACATCCCTTTGCATTCACGTCGGGTCGGGGCGGTGCCGCCACGCCACGCACCGGCGTCAACGTGCTCGGTGTCATCAGGGGCACCCGCACACCGGATCGCTACATCGTGATCACGGCGCACTACGATCACATCGGCGTCAGAAACGGCGCGATCTTCAACGGCGCGGATGACAACGCGTCGGGCACCGCCGCGCTGTTTGCCCTCGGCGACTACTTCACGGCGAATCCACCCGCACACTCGCTGATTTTCGCGGCGCTCGATGCGGAAGAAGCGGGACTGCAGGGCGCGCGGCGGTTTGTGGCCGACCCGCCGGTGCCGCTCGAGCAGTTGCTGATCAATATCAACATGGACATGATCGGGCGCGACGCCAACAACCTGCTCTACGTCGTCGGGACCCATACCCAGCGGTTCCTCAAGCCGACCATCGAACACATTGCGGCTGCGGCCAACGTCACCCTGCGCATGGGCCACGACAACCCCGACGAGAAGGGCGTCGAAGACTGGACCCGGGCATCCGACCATTTCCCGTTCTGCGAGGCGAAAGTGCCGTGCCTCTATTTCGGCGTCGAGGACTTTGAGAATCACCACAAGGCCACGGACAAGTACGAGACGATGACGCACGATTTTTATGTGCGGGTGGTGCAGACGATGGTGGTCGCCGTGAAGACGTTTGATGACAGAGGCGTGACCCGGTAACCCCCATGCTCCCCCCGGTGCCCCTCGGCGCGCTGGCCGCCGCCACGTTGGCGGGGCTTGCGGTTGGCGTGGAACGCCAGTGGAGCGGTCACGCGTCCGGCGAAAACGCACGATTCGGAGGCCTGCGCACCTTCACGATGATCGGCCTGGTGGCGGGCGTCGCCGGCTGGTGGATGACCACCGGTCTGGCCGTCGCCGCCGCCGTGTTGCTGTCGGGCCTGGTCGCCATCATTGCGATCGCGTATGTCGCCACGAGCCGGCTCGACATCGACGCCACCACCGAAATCGCCGCGCTGGTCGTCGTCGTCGCCGGCGCGTTGGCGGGGAGCGGCCAGACCGGACCGGCGTCCGGCATCACGGCCCTGACGGTCCTGCTGCTGGCGGAAAAATCCCAGCTGCATGGTCTGGTTGGCCGGCTGGGCGCGACGGAGTTGCGGGCGGGCGCGCGGTTCGCGGTGATGGCGACCGTGATCCTGCCGCTGCTCCCGGGGGAACCACTCGGCCCATTCGGGCCCTTCGGCACCATCCAGCTGCGCCTGCTGTGGGCACTCGTTCTGTTCTTCTCGGGCTTGAGTTTTCTTGGATTCCTCGCGCGACGGGCGTTTGGCGCCAGGCACGGATACGCGATTGCGGGAGCCCTGGCCGGCCTGATGTCGTCCACGTCGGTGACGCTGACGTTCGCCCGGCTCAGCCGCGAACAACCAGAGAGCGGACGCATGCTCGCGGCCGGCGTCATGGGCGCCAACGTGATGTTGTTCCCGCGAGTGCTGCTGGCGACGGCGGTGCTCGCCCCGCCGTTGGCGCTGTCGTTGTGGCCGGCGTTTCTCGCCCCAGTGGCGATCGGCCTGCTGCTGCTCGCACGAGGCGTCTCGGCCGACGCGCCGGCGGGAGACGCCCCCGAGGATCCCAACCCGCTGCAGGTCGGTGCCGCCCTGCAGATGGCCGTCGTCTTCCAGTTTGTGCTGTTCGTCGTGTCGCTGGCTGAATCCTGGTTCGGCTCCGCGGGACTCTACGCGTCGGCGGCGGTCCTCGGCCTCACCGACGTGGACGCCCTGACGGTGTCCCTGTCACAGCTGGCGACGTCCGGCACTGCGATTCCCGTCGCCACAGCCGCGCTGACGCTGGGCATCTTCACAAACACCGTGGTGAAGACGGGAATCGCGCTGGCCGTCGGATGCGGCAGGTTCCGCCTGCTCGCCACCATCGGCCTTGCGGCGATGGCGGCGTCGTTGGCAGCGGGACTGGTGGTGCTTACTTCGTTTCTTTGAAGACCTTCGACGCCATGGCGACCATGCCGGCCACGTCTGAGACGTTCGCCGGAAGGATCATCGTGGTGCTCTTCTGCGCCAGTTCACCGAACTGCGAGACGTACTGTTCGGCGACACGCAGCTGGGTGGCTTCGACGCCGCCGGGCTGACGGATGGCATCGGCCACCTGGCGAATGCCTTCCGCCGTCGCCGAGGCCACCGCCAGAATTGCCGCGGCCTCACCCTCGGCTTCGTTGATCTGCTGCTGCTTGCGGGCTTCCGACGCCTTGATGACCTGCTGCTTCTGGCCTTCGGCTTCGTTGATGGCCGCGTCGCGCTGGCCCTCCGACGTCAGAATCACGGCGCGCTTTTCGCGCTCGGCGCGCATCTGTTTTTCCATCGCCGCGAGCACATCGTGGGGAGGCGTGATGTTCTTGATTTCGTAGCGGAGCACCTTGACGCCCCAGGCTTCGCTGGCCTTGTCGAGCTCGGCCACGATCGACTGGTTGATATTCATCCGCTCTTCGAACGTCCGATCGAGATCGATCTTGCCGACTTCGCTTCGGAGCGTGGTCTGTGCGAGCTGGGTGATCGCAAAGCCGAAGTCGGAAATGCCGTAGGACGCCCGTTCCGGATTCAGCACCTTCAGATACAGGATGCCGTCCACGCCGACCTGCACGTTGTCGCGTGTGATGCAGACCTGCGCCGGGATGTCGAGCGCGATTTCCTTCAGCGAGTGCTTGTACCGGATGACGTCAAAAAACGGCACCAGCAGATGGAACCCGGCGCTGAGGACCCCGGAGAACCTCCCGAGGCGTTCAACGACGTACGCGCTCTGCTGCGGCACCACCACCGCCGTCTTGGCGATGACGATGATGACGAGCAGCGCAAAGACAATGAATACAATGACACCTTCGTTCACGAGCGGGCTCCTTCCGGTTCGATGTCGAGCATGAGGCCATCCACCCGGATGACGCGGACGCGGGTCCCCGGCGTCACCGCTGCGGCGGAGGTGTTTCTCGCAGACCAGGCGGCGCCGCGCACTTCGACCCGGCCGACCGACCCCGGCGCGAGCGCATCGTTCGCGATGCCGATTTCGCCGACCAGCGTGTCAATCTCCGGGCGCTGAGGATCGGGCTGCACCCACTGCAGGAGCCGGGCGCGGAACATCACCAACGTCGCGACCGACAGCACCGAGAACAGCAACAACTGGACCCAGAGCGGCCCGGCCGCACCGAAGCCCGCCAGCACGCCGACGGTCAGCGCCGCGATGCCGAAAAAGATCACGTAGAACCCGCCGGCGGTGGCGAGCTCCGCCAACACCAGTAACAAACCCAGTACCAGCCAGTGCCACCAGAGGATTTCCATGGGACGCTCCGCTCGACATCATATACGGACTGCGCCCCGGGGTTCCGAAGTGCCGGAGTGCCGAAGTTCCGAAGTGCCGGGGGTGGGAATCGAACCCACACGACCCTTGCGGGTCTCGGGATTTTAAGTCCCGTGCGTCTGCCAGTTTCGCCACCCCGGCCTGCCACAAGTGTACTGCGGGTTCGTCGTTCATCGGTTTCTGGTTCAAGGTAACGTGTAGCCGATGAAGACCCTCGGCGCCCTCGTCACGTCATCCCTGCACAGCCGGCAGCAGCGCACCAATTTCCGGATCCTCGTCAACCTGCTGCTGGTGTTGACACTGATCGTCGGCGCGTACACGGTGGCGTTCCATCTGATCATGGCGCGCGAGGGGCAGGACCACTCCTGGCTCTCGGGGTTCTACTGGACGATGGTGACGATGTCGACGCTGGGGTACGGCGACGTGTCGTTCCACTCGGACCTCGGCCGCATGTTTTCGGTGCTGGTGGTCATGTCGGGCACGGTGTTCATGCTGATCCTGCTGCCCTTCACCTTCATCCAGTTCTTCTACGCCCCCTGGTTGGAGGCACGCAATGCCGCCCGCGCACCAAAGGCGCTGCCGGCCGGCACCAAAGACCACGTCCTGTTGACCCAGTACGGCGCCATCGATGCGGCACTCATCCGGCGTCTCGATCAGTTTCACATCCCCTATGCGGTCATCGTGCAGGACCTCGCGGAGGCGCTGGCGCTCCACGACCAGGGCATCACAGTGCTGGTTGGCGACCTTGACGACCCGGAGACATATCGAGCCGCGCACGCCGATCGCGCGGCCCTGGTGGCGACCACGCGCACCGACGTCACCAACACCAACGTCACCTTCACGGTGCGGGAAATCGCGCCGAACATCCCGATTGTCGCCACGGCATCCTCGCCGGCGTGTGTGGACAACCTGGAACTGGCCGGGTGCCGGCAGGTACTGCAACTGGGCGACCTTCTCGGGAAGTTTCTGGCGCGCCGGGTCACGGGCCGCGACCGCCGCGCACACGTCATCGGGGAACTCGACACGCTGCTGATCGCCGAAGCCTCGGTGGCGGGCACACCGCTGGTGGGCAAGACTCTGCGCGACGCCCGGTTGCGCGATCGGTTCCGCCTGAACGTGGCCGGGGTCTGGGAGCGGGGTGCCTTCGAGGTGGGTCTCCCGGACACGACGCTGACAGAGACGAGTGTGTTGTTTCTGGCAGGGCCCCGCGACGCCCTCGATGCCTACGACGCCGAATACAGCGCCAGCGACCCAGGCAGGGCCTTTGTGTTGATCCTCGGCGGCGGCCGCGTGGGCCGGGCGACCGCTGAACACCTCGCCGCCACCGGCATCGACTACTGCCTCGTGGAGAAACTTGCCGATCGCGCGAGCAAACTCCCCCACACCGTCGTTGGGGACGCGGCCGAGATCGAGATTCTGAAGGCGGCCGGCCTCGACCGCGCGACGACCGTGGCGGTCACCACGCATGACGACGACATGAATGTGTATCTGACCCTGTATTGCCGCCGGCTGAAACCCGGCCTGCAGATTCTCAGTCGCGCCACGCTCGATCGGAACGTCTCCACCCTGTATCGCGCCGGCGCCGATATCGTGTTGTCCTATGCGTCGATGGGCGCCAATGCGATCTTCAATCTGCTCCGTCGCCGGGATCTCGTATTGCTCGGCGAGGGCCTGGACGTGTTCCAGGTGGCCACGCCGACGGCGCTGGTGGGACGCACCCTGGCGCAGGCCGGCATTCGTGAATCGTCCCGGTGCAACGTCCTGGCGATCGTCAGGGACGGCAAGACCATGGCCAGCCCCAGTGCGCATGAGGTGCTGGAGGCCGGCAGCGACCTCATCCTCATCGGCGACCACCGGGGCGAGGAGTCGTTCTTTCGGAACTATCGGAAGTAGTGCCCGGCGCCGAGTGCGTGGCCGCCGCACGACGGCGGCGCACCTGGCACAGCGCACCAGGCACCACGATCTGCGTTAGAGTCTTGCCCATGTCAACGTCCGATACCCGCAAGGGCTGGATGTCCATTTTTCTCAACACGGTGGAACGGGGGGGGAATGCCCTGCCCCATCCGGCCAGCCTGTTTGCCATCTTCGCGTTCCTGATCCTGGTGGTGTCGGCGGTGGCCTCGTGGTCCGGCATCTCCGCCGTCCATCCCGGTACCGGTGCAACCATCGCACCCGTCAACCTCTTCAGCATCGCGGGGCTGCACCGCATCCTCACCAACATGGTGACGAACTTCACGGGATTCGCCCCATTGGGCACCGTGCTGGTCGCCATGCTCGGCATCGGCGTGATGGAGAGCTCAGGCCTGATGAGCGCCAGCCTCCGCAAGCTGGTGCTCTCGGCTCCGCCCAGGCTCCTCACTGCGGTGCTGGTGTTTGCCGGCGTCATGTCGAACATGGCCAGCGAACTCGGGTATGTCCTGCTCGTCCCCCTGGCCGGCGTCATCTTTCTCGGCGCAGGCCGGCACCCGATTGCGGGCATGGCGGCCGCCTTCGCCGGCGTCTCCGGCGGGTACAGCGCCAACCTTCTGCTGGGCACCGTGGACCCGCTGCTCGCCGGTCTCTCCGAAGAAGCCGCACGCATCGTGAATCCCGAGTACACAGTCAGCGCCGCCGCCAACTATTACTTCATGGCGGCCTCGACGCCGATTCTGACGCTGGCCGGTGTGTGGGTGACGGAGCGGATTGTCGTGCCACGACTCGGCCCGTATGCCGGTGCGGTGAAGCAGGAAGCGATGGGCGGCCTGACGGATCTCGAACGGCGCGGCCTGCGCTGGGCGCTGGTGGCCTCCGTCATATTTGTGGCGGTCATCCTGTGGGGCACGGTACCGGGAGACGGATTCCTCCGCGACGCGCAGACGGGGGACCTGCTCCGGTCGCCGTTCATGTCGGGTATCGTCGCCTTCATCTTCCTGGCCGGCATCATCATCGGCGGCGCCTATGGCTTCGGCGCCGGGACGTTCAAGAACGACGCGGACCTGGTGAGCGGCATGGGCAAGTCCATCGCCACCCTGGGCAGTTATCTGGTGCTGGTCTTTTTCGCCGCGCAGTTTGTGGCGTTTTTCAACTGGTCGAACCTCGGGCTGATCTTCGCAGTCAAGGGCGCCGGAGTCCTGCGGGAGGCCGCGCTGGGCGGAGCGCCATTGATGATCGCCTTCATCATCCTCACGGCGTTCATCAACCTGTTCATGGGCAGTGCGTCGGCCAAGTGGGCCATCATGGCGCCGGTGTTTGTGCCGATGTTCATGCTGCTCGGTTACACACCGGAGCTGACGCAAGCGGCATTCCGCGTGGGTGACAGCACGACGAACATCATCTCGCCGATGATGTCCTACTTCGCGCTCATCGTCGCCTTCTTCGAAAAGTACGATCCGAAGGCCGGCATCGGCACGGTGATCGCCACGATGCTGCCTTATTCGCTGTTGTTCCTGACCATCTGGAGCGTCATGTTGGCCGTGTGGTTCACGTTCGGACTGCCGCTCGGCCCGGGCGCAGGCCTTCTGCTGCAGTAACCGGAGACCCGCTGATGAAACGACTGCTTACGCTCGCCACTGCCGTTCTGTTGTCTGCCACCTTCGCGTCTGCCGAACCGATCAAGTTCGCGCGGTATCCCCACGTCAGCCAGGGAAAACTCGTGTTCAGCTATCACGGGGACATCTGGATCGCGAACGAGAACGGGTCCAACCCGCAGCAGTTGACCACGCACGTGGCACGGGACGTCTTCCCGCGACTGTCGCCGGACGGACGCTGGGTCGCGTTCTCCTCAGACCGCTTCGGCAACAACGACGTGTTCCTGGTGCCCGCGACCGGAGGCGAAGCGAAACAGCTGACGTTCGCGACCACGCCCGAGACGGTGCTCAACTGGACCCCGGACGGCCGTGGGGTGCTCGTGGCGACAAGCCGCGCCGTGAGTCCGTGGCGCAGTCCCCTCTTCATCGTCCCGATTGATGGCAGCGTGCCGACGCCGCTGCCGATCGATGGCGGCGTGCAGGGCATGCTCAATCGCGACGGGTCGGTGCTCGCGTTCAACCGCATGGGCGGCAGCTACTGGCGCAAAGGGTATCGGGGCAACCGCTCCGACGACATCTGGGTGCAGGACCTCCGGACCCAGCGCATCACGCGCCTGACCGACACCAACCTGCGCGAGTACAAGAACTTCACACAGGATGTTTACCCGATGTGGGGCTCCGACGGACGCATCTACTTCGCCTCCGAACGCAGTGGACACTTCAACATCTGGCAGATGGCCGCCAACGGCGGCGCCCCCGTGCAGGTCACACGCCATGACGACGATGGGGTGCAGTTTCCGTCGATGAGCCCTGACGGCACGACCATCGCGTACGAAAACGACTTCGACATCTGGATTCTCAAGGTCGGACAACAGACACCAACCAGGATCACGCTGGACCTGGCATTTGACCGCCGTACGAATCTGACCCGCACGGTCCAGGTGCAGAATCGGCCGGACGGTTTCTCCATCACGCCCGATGGCGACTACGCCGCCATCGACAGCCGCGGCGAGATCTTCGTCGTGCCGACCGACCCCGAATTCGGCGAGAAGCAGCAGGTCACGTCCAACTCATGGCGGCAGCGCAACCAGACATTTGCGCCGAACGGGCGCTGGCTGGCCTATACCTCGGACGAAACGAAGGAGGAAGAAATCTGGATCTACGACCGTGAGGCCCGCACGAGCCGGCAGTTGACGACGCATCCGTCATTCAAGACCATCGCCGAGTTCTCCCCCGACTCCTCGCGGCTGGCCTGGGTGGCCAACAACCGGCTCTTTGTGACGGTGGTGGAGACCGGGGCGACCACCGAACTCGGCTACAACATCGCCGGCGGTTACACGGTGACCGGTTGGGCGCCCGACGGACAGTGGCTCGTGTACACGAAGCGCGATCGCGACCAGAACGCCGACGTGTTTCTGATGGAGATCACGACGCGCCAGGAGCACAACCTCACACAGAACCCCTGGAACGACGGTCAGGCCGTGATTACGCCTGACGGCACGAAGGTTGTCTTCACGAGCAACCGCGACGGCTCACAGACCCATATCTTCGTACTCCCCCTCGCGCGACTCACTGAAGATCCGAACGACCCCATCGTCAAGGAGCGCCTGCGCCGGGCGGCGGCGGGGCGCCAGGGGGGGGCTGGCCCCGCCGGTGGCGCGGCCGGGGGCACCGGAGGAGCGGCCACCCAGCCGCGGCCGCTGACAACACCGGACCTGACGCGGATCGATCGGCGAGCCGTCGCGATCACGTCCGGCGCGAACCCGGTGCAGGGGTTCTTTCTGTCACCCGATGGCCGCACCGTGTATTTCCGGTCGCGTGATGACCAGGGGCCTGCGCTGTTCTCGGTCGGTATTGATGGCCGTGACCGTCAGCGACTCGTCGCGGGCGCATTTGCCGGCCTGACACCCACCGCCGACCGTCGTCGTGTCTTCTTCACGGAGAACAACGAACTGTGGGGAATGGAGATGGCCGGAGCGCGGCGCCGCACGCGGGTGACCTTCACGGTCAACGTGCGCGTCGATCAGCAGCAGGAGTGGGCGCAGATCTTCGACGAGTCGTGGCGCGTCATGAAATACCGCTTCTACGACGAGAAGATGCACGGCGTGGACTGGATCGGGGTTCGGGCCAAGTACGAGCCGCTCCTGAAGTATGTCGGCGCGAATGAGGACGTGTACGACCTGGCCAACGAGATGATCGGCGAGTTGAACGCGTCCCACACCGGGGTCAGCGGACCGGACAGCGACCCGCAGCCGACGGAATATCAGACGCGGTATCTCGGCGTGGAACTCGTGCCCGAGGGCAACCGCTACAAGATCTCGCACATCTACCCGAATGGCCCGGCCGACAAGGAGTGGCTCGACGTCAAGGTCGGCGACTACGTGCTCGCCATCGACGGCGTGCAGGTGCGGGCCGGCGACAACTATTGGCCGCTGCTCAACAGCCCGCTGAATGAGTACGTGCAGGTGACCGTGTCCTCGGTCGCCGCGGGCACCACCCCACGCGACCTGCGCATTCAGTCCGTCGCATCACTCAACTCACTGAAGTACGACGCGTGGGTGGCGCAGAACCGGGAGTTCGTCAGCAAGGCCACCAACGGCGAGATCGCCTACGTGCATATCCAGGCGATGAACCAGCCGTCGCTCGTGAAGTTCCAGAACGAAATCAACCAGTTCTGGAACGCCAAGGGCATCATCGTGGACATCCGGTACAACGGTGGCGGCAACACGGATCAGGAGATTATCGACATCCTGGAGCGACGCCCCTACGAATACTGGAACAACCGCTGGGGCGCGCCCGAGTGGGGCCGGCGCCCACGCCAGGCTATCGCGGGACCGAAGGTCATGATGATCAACTGGCGCTCGGCGTCCGACTCCGAGGTGACGCCCCAGGCCTTCCGCGATCTCGGCCTCGGACGCATCGTCGGCAACCCGACCTCCGCCGCCGTCATCGCCACTGGTTCCTACGCGCTGATCAACGGCGGCTCCATTCGGACGCCGGGCTCACTCGTGGTGACCTACGACCCTGAGCGCCCCAACAACTACGGCATCAACCTCGAAAACTTCGGCGTCGCGCCGGACGTGTGGGTCGAGAACACCCCCGAAGACGAACTCAAGGGCTTCGATCGCGAACTGCAGGCGGCGGTGGACGAAGTGCTGCGCATGCTCAAAGAAGGGCTCTGGCAATACAGGGGACGCTGATTCGAAGTTCCGAAGTTCCGGAACTTCGTCAGTATGCGGCAGCGTAGCAGTCCCTGCGCGGGTCGGCGCCGGCGATGCGGGTGCCGGTGCGCAGGTCGATGAGTACACCTGTCGCGCAGCCGCTGATGGAGAACGGGGCGACCATGCGGACATCGTGCCCGCGGGCTTTGAGGGTCTCAAAGACCGCGGGCGGGATTCCGGTCTCCAGATCAAGCCGGTTCGCCTCAATGCGGTGCGGCCAGAACGACCCGAGGAAGTGGAACGTCTGGATGCGCGGCAGCTCGAATGCCGTGTGAAGGTTCGGATACCACGCGCCCTGAAACTCCAGCACGTTGAGCAGCGCCTGCAGGATCGTCTGCTCCTGGTTGTCCCCACCGGGTGTGCCGATCGCCAGGTAGGGCTGCCCGTTGCGAAGCACAAGACTCGGGGTGAGCGTGTAGCGGGGCCGTGATCGCGGCCGCAACTGCGCCGCCCGATCACGATCGAGCCAGAACTGTTCGCCACGCGTCGACAGCCCGATGCCCGTGTTGCCGGCGATCACGCCCCCGGTGATCCATCCACCCGACGGCGTCGAGTCAAACACATTCCCGGCCTTGTCGACGATGGCGATGTGCGTGGTGTCCTTGAGGGAATGATCCTCGTCACCCGGCTGCACCGCGCCACCTTCGTCGGCGCGCTCAAGTTCAGCGCGCCCTACGGTGCCGGCTTTCCAGTATTTCCACTCTGTGACCTTGTCGTCGAACGGGAGCGGATCGCCGGCGATCTGTTCGGTCTGCGCCTTTGTCATGTCGATCTGGCTCGCGCGTTGTCTGGCGTAGGCCTTCGAGAGCAGGCCGGTCTGCGGCACGTCAACAAACGCCGGATCGGCGTAGTACGTGTCGCGGTCCGCGTAGCCCATCTTCATGGCTTCGGTGACGACATGCAGGTAATCGGCGGAGTTGTGGCCCATCGCCTGGAGGTCGAAGTTCTCAAGGATGTTCAGCGACTGCAGCATCGAGGGCCCCTGGCTGTTGAACCCCTGCTTGAAGATCTGGAAGCCGCGATAGGTGATTGAGGTCGCCGGCTCCACCCGCGAGTAGAACTCGGAAAAGTCGCTCTCATCCCACGGCATCCCGTGTTGCTTCAGGAACCCGACGATCTCCTGCGCGATGTCGCCTTTGTAGAAGCGGTCCCGCGCCGCAACGACGGCCGCCGCGCGGCCCTGCCCCGCAGCGGCGCGTTCTGCGTCGGCCATCTTCTGCAGCGTCGAGGCGAGGTCGGGTAACGCAATCGTGTCACCGGCCTCGTAGAGTGTGCCGTCGGGCTTGAGCCAGGTTTTCTGATTGGTCGGCCACTGGTCGATGAACCGGCGCTGTCCCGCAATCGACCGCGCCGTGCGGGGCCGCAGCGGGAATCCGTCCCGGGCATATGCGATGGCCCGCGCGGCGACCTGCGCAAACGACATCGTGCCCCACTTCTCGAGCACCGTGAGCGCACCATGAAGCGCTCCCGGCACGACGACCGGGTCGAGCCCCGATCCGGCGAGCGTGCGGTTCCGCGACGTGTACCAGTCGATCGTCGCGCCGCGTGCCGCCCAGCCCTGACCCACAATCGAGGTCACCGTTTTTTCGCTCTGCGGATACACCAGAATCAGCGACTCACCGCCCAGACTGTAGAGGTCCTGCTCGACCACACCGCCGACCAGCAAGGCGGCCACCCCTGCATCAAACGCATTGCCGCCCTGCTGCAGGATCTCCATCGCGGCCGCCGTGGTCAGTGGATGCCCGGCCGACACCCCGGCATTCCTCCCCATCACCGGGGGGCGCTGCGCCAGCAGTGGGACGGACAGGACAAGAACCAGGGTGACAACGAGCGTCTGGATGTTTCGGGACATCGCGACATTCTAATGGGCTGCCGGGGCGGATCCCGCACGGCGCCCGGAGGGTCGGTGCGACCTTTCCTTTGCCCGTCGGACCGTGCAGCCAGGCCTGATTTTCACCGTCCAGCGCTTCTCCCTCCACGACGACCCGATACGGTCTTGCACTGACTCATGACACCATGTCCTCCAGGATGGAGGGCATGCTGCGTCAGGACTTTGCCTTCTTCGCCGCTTGCGGCGCTTTCGCCGCCTTTGTCGCCCTGGCGGCCTTCGGCTTCGCCGACTTCACCGCACGCTTGCGCCTGGCGGTGGCGGGGGCTGAGTGCTCGGTGCCCGGTGCTTCGTGCTCAGTACCGGCTGACTGGTGCTCGGTGCCGGGCGCCTCGGCCTGAGAGACCACCTGGGCCTCAGTCTCAGGCGCAGGGGCAGAAACCGCGACCGGCGCCAACCCGGCCGACCCGGCCTGGAATACACGAATCACACCCTGGCGGTCGCGTTCGACGCGGAAGGCGCCTTCCTTGTGCGCGGCGCGGAGCAGGTCCACCAGCGAGGCAAAGCCGTAGGCACGTTCGTCAAACGGCGGCGTCTGCGCTCGTACGATCTGTTTGACCTGCCGCAGGTAGAGCGGCCACTTGCGAATCTCGGCGGTGGAAATGAGCCGGAAGAGTTCGCTGACGCCCTCAACGGCGCCGCCGACGACGGCGGGAGGAGGTGTGGATGATGCAGGCGGTGCAGGTTGTGTGGAGGCGGATGGGACCGGCGCCGACTGGCGTGGGTGCCGTTCGTGCCGGGCCACGGGTGCCTCACTCGGAGGAGCAGAGGCCGGCGCGGCCGCGGCGGCGGCTTCACCCTCGGTCACCTCAAGCGACACGCCTTCAGCCGGCGCTACGAGCCAGCCGCCCTTGCCCTGATGCACACGCAGCACGCCGGCCTTTTCGAGCTTCTGCGCAAAATCGCGGAATGTGCCCGCGCCGAACGTGCGCTCGTTGAACGTCGAATCGAGCTGCAACAGCGTGCTCTTGAAGAGCCCCAGCTGCGGATCCACGTCCCGCTCGAGCATGACCTTGAGGGCCCGCTTCACGAGCGGAATCGACTGCGCCAGATCGGCACGGTCAGCCTTCGGGCCGCGGGCGCTGCCGCCACGGCGTCCGGCGCCGATCAGATTTTCGTACGCAATGAACTCGTGACAATTGCGCTGCATGATGCCGCTGGTGAACTGCTGCCCACCGACGACGAACACCTTCTTGTCGTACTGCTTCAGCTTCTCGACGAGGCTGATGAAGTCGGAGTCGCCGCCGACGATCACAAACGCGTTGATGTGAGGATGGGTGAACGCCATCTCAAGCGCGTCGAGCGCAAGATTGATATCCGCGCCGTTTTTGTCGCCGCCGGGCGTCAGGTTGCGCTGGACCATGCGAATCGCATGCTGCGTGAGCGCACGGGAATACCCGCCGGCGCGCTGCCAGTCGCTGTAGGCCATCTTCGAGACGACCTCCCCGCGCTCTTTCAGCGCTTCGAGGACCAGGCCGGCGTCAAACGCGGCGTTGAGAGTGTTTTTTACGCCGATTTCGATGTTGTCGAAATCAATGAATACGGCAATACGGAGTCGATCGGACATTTGAATAGTGCTCGGTGCTGAGTGCTTGGTGCGGGTGCTGGGTGCTGGGTGCGGTGCACTGGGCATACGCACAGAGCACTCAGCACCGGGTACGGGGCACCACTGACTGTATCATGGTGAGTTCGCGGGCGACGGACGACGGACTGGGGACGGCGGCATGCGGACTGGGGTTGTTATTTGACGATTGACGAGATTCTGACCGCCCTGGACGCGCGTTTGCGGACGGACCAGGCGATCACCGACACGCCTTCGGGGCACCGTGTCGAATACCTGTATGCGGTTGACGCGGAGGCCACACGGCAGGCACGGGCGCTGACCGTGCGTCTGCTCGCTCGGCCCCGGCGTCCGGACGGCACCTGGGACCGGCCCGTACCGGCCGTCATCACCGAGGAGGCGGCCCTCCGCACGTCGGCCACCGACCGTCGACTGCTGGGCCCGTTACTGGGGGCCCGCCGTGTCGGAAGCACCCACGTGATCGATCCCTCCGGCAACGTCGCGTTGGTCGTCACGCTGCCCGACGCACTGGCACTCGACTGGGTGCCGCTGGCTGCGCGCGCGGGCCGGCTGATTCTCAGGGAGACTCCCGACTCCACCTCAACGCGGCTGCTCCAGTGGGATGACGGCCCGGAGTGGCGGTTTGAGATTCATGCGGAGGCAGACGATCGCGATCACCTGATGCGCGGGGTCTTCGCCCGCACGCACGACACGTTGCCGGTCACCGGACCGGTGATCGTGCTCGACGTCGGCCTGTTCATCACGCACGAACGCGCCGCGCATTTTGATCCGGGCCCCTCCACCGGCGTGGTGTCGGTGATGCGGGCGGCCGGCACCATGGTCGTGCCTGAACAGGACGCCTCGCGCCTCGCACAATGGCTCAGCCGCTATGGCGTCGAGACCGCCGCCCTGCCGCCGCGCCTGCGTATCGAGCCGGTGCGCACAGCGCCGGTGCCGCACCTGCGACTCGCGCCGGCCATTTCCAGCGAGTGGCTCGACGCCGCGCTGACGTTTGCCTACGACGGCACGGTCGTGCGCGAAGCCGACCCCTCACCGTACTTCGACGAGGCTCGCCAACGCTTCATCCATCGTGATGACGCCGAAGAAGAGGCCGCCGAGGCGCAGCTGATCACCAGCGGCCTGTCGGTGGATGCCGGGGGCTGGCGGCTCCCGGCGAAATCGTTGTCGGCGATTGTCAGTGACCTCACGGGGCTCGGATGGACGGTCGAGGCCAACGGCGTCCCCTATCGCGCCGCCGGTCCCCTGCGGCTCTCGGTCACTTCCGGGATCGACTGGTTCGACCTCAACGCGGTCGTGGCGTTCGGTGACGTCTCGGCCACCCTGCCGGAACTACTCGCGGCGCTCGATCGCGGTGATCGCACCGTGCGCCTTGGCGACGGGTCACAGGGCGTGCTGCCCGAAGAGTGGCTCCGTCGCTACACCCCACTGACGGCTGCCGGGGTCACACAGGCCGACGGCTCCATCCGGTATCGAACGCATCAGGCCGCCCTGCTCGACGCCCTGCTCGACACCCAGACCTCCGCCGAGGTCCAGGTGGACGACGCGTTCGCCCGCCTGCGCGAGCGCCTAGCGACTGCGCAGCACCCGGACGCCATGGACCCGCCCGCGAACTTCCAGGGAGAACTGCGCAGTTACCAGCGCGAAGCTCTGGGCTGGATCCAGTTCCTGCGGCACTTCTCCTTCGGTGGGTGCCTCGCCGACGACATGGGCCTGGGCAAGACGGTGACCGTCCTCGCGGAACTCGCGCGCGTGGCGTCCACCGCCCCCCGCCCCTCCCTCGTCGTCGTCCCCCGGTCCGTCGTGCACAACTGGAAGGCGGAAGCGGCGAAGTTCACGCCGACGCTGCGGGTGCTCGACTATTCCTCACTCGATCGCCGTCAGGCCGACGACAAGTTGTCCGAAGTGGATCTCGTGATCGTGACGTACGGCACGGTGCGCCGGGACATTGAACAACTGCGTCATGTGGAGTTCGAGTACGTGATCCTCGACGAAGCGCAGGCGATCAAGAACGCATCCACCGAGGCGGCGAAAGCCGTGCGTCTGCTCAACAGCCGATTCCGACTGGCGCTGTCTGGCACGCCGATTGAGAATCACCTGGGTGAGTTGTGGAGCTTGTTCGAATTCCTGAATCCAGGCCTGCTCGGTCGCGCCTCGCATTTCCGCAAGGCCGCGAAGGGACAGGCGGAAGGCACCGTGGCGCTTGTGGCGCGGGGGCTCCGGCCGTTCCTGCTCCGCCGCACCAAGGCGCAGGTCGCCACTGAACTGCCGGCGCGCACTGAGCAGACGCTCACGTGTGAACTGACGCCGCGCGAGCGCAGCTTCTACGATGCGCTGCGACGGCACTATCGAACATCACTGCTTGCGCATGTGTCGAAGGTCGGCGTGCAGCGATCGGGGCTTCAGGTGCTGGAGGCCTTGCTTCGCCTTCGGCAGGCTGCGTGCCATCCCGGCCTGATCGCGCCTGCACGGCAACACGAGAAGTCGTCGAAGATCGAGTTGCTCCTGGAGTTGTTGCGGGAGGTCGTGGACGAAGGCCATAAGGCCCTGGTCTTCTCGCAGTTCACGAGCCTGCTGGCGCTCGTCAAGCCGGTGCTCGACCAGGCGAAGATCACCTACGAATACATGGACGGCCGGACGCGCGACCGCGCTCCACGCATCGAACGGTTCCAGACCGACCCCAACTGTCCCGTGTTCCTCGTCAGCCTCAAGGCCGGCGGCGTCGGCCTCAACCTCACCGCGGCCGACTACGTGTTCCTGCTCGACCCGTGGTGGAACCCCGCCGTCGAAGCGCAGGCGATCGACCGCACCCACCGCATTGGCCAGACCAAGGAAGTCTTCGCCTACCGCCTCATCGCGGAGGACACCGTCGAGCAGAAGGTGCTCGCGCTGCAGGACACCAAACGCGCGCTCGCCGATGCGGTGCTGTCAGCCAACCCCGTGGGCCTGGCCGGCCTCAGCTCCTCGGAGCTCGAGTTCCTGCTCGGGTAACGCGGCCCCTCGTAGGGCCCGCTGAATTTGAGCGGGCCGATCGTGATTCATGGTTCATCAGTTCATGGTTCATGGTGCTGTTCCGGGTGTGCTGGTCATAGGCCACCAGTGAAGCTGGGTGGATGGCGCCCTACGAGCGTCCGGCGCTGGCCAGGCGGACGCCGCTTTGAATGACGCCCACATGGCTGAAGGCCTGGGGGAAATTGCCCAGAAACGCACCTGTGGCAGGGTCGATCTGTTCAGGGAGGAGTCCGACGGAATTCGCGCGGTCACACAGCGAGTCGTATAACGCGTGGGCTTCCTCGAGCCGGCCCTGCAACGTGAAGTTGTCCACCAGCCAGAAGCTGCACAACAGAAACGCGCCTTCGTGGCCGGCGAGGCCGTCCGGCGAATGCTGCGGCAGATAGCGATACAGGAGGCCGTTCCCGGCGCCAAGCTTGCGCACAATGGACGACGTCGTCGAGACCATGCGGGGATGCGTCGCCGACACCACCCGTCGCAGCGGCAGCGTCAGGACGCTGGCGTCGGCGTTGCCCCCGCCGAGGTGTTCGGTCAGCAACCGCTCGTCCTCATCCCAGGCCTCGTGGAGGATCACCTCCCGAATCTCCTCGGCCGCACGCCGCCAGCCGGCGACGTCGCCTTCAAGGGCGAATCGCTCGGCCATCGACGCGCCGCGATCAAGCGCCACGGCACACAGCGCCGCCGAATACGTGAACACACGTCCGGGTGTCCGCACTTCCCAGATGCCCTGGTCGGGCGACCGCCACGCCAGACTCGCCGCGTCAATCAGCCCCCGCAGCTGCGCCCAGAGCGACGGCGTGATGTCACCGTGATGCCGGGCCCATTGCGACGCGCAATCGATAATCTCCCCGTACACATCGTGCTGAATCTGGTCGGCCGCGGCATTGCCCCACCGCACCGGGCGTGATCCCCGATAGCCCTCAAGCACCGGGTCCTCCCACTCCGGCTCCGGCGCCAGCCCCTCGACCGTGTACAACACGCGCGGCCGGCCACTGCGCGCAAAGGCCTGCAGCGCCCAGTGCAGGAAGCCCTTTGCTTCATCCACGAGCCCGATCGCCCGCAACGCCTCCACCGAAAACGCGGCATCACGAATCCACGCATACCGGTAGTCCCAATTGCGCGGCCCGGCGATCGCTTCGGGCAACGAAGATGTCGGGGCGGCGACGATGGCGCCGTTGCCGAAGTGGTCGAGCAACTTCAGCGTGAGGGCGGACCGGCGGACGAGGGCGCGCTGCGGTCCGTCGTACCGGAGATGCGTGGCCCACGTCTGCCACGCCTCCCGCGTCCGCGTCATGACGTCCTCAAACGTCGCCGGCTCCCTCTGGCTGCGCCAGCGGAGTGCCACCCACGCCACAGTGCCCTCGCTCAGCTCGAGACGCGTGGACCAGCCGGTCAAAGGCAGATCCGATTCGAGCTGAGCGCCGACGTCAGCGCAGCCCTGCCGCGGAGTCAGCTCAATGTGCACGGTCGCGGGTCCTCGCAGGACTTCGATTTTCCGCAACAGCTCGCCCCGGGCCATCTCGCGTTCGTCGAGCAGGCTGGCGCCGGCAATGAACGTCATCGCATCAGTCACACGGAGCGTCGCCGCGGCACTCCGCACCTCGGTGACGAGCACGCCGGTATCCGGCTCGTACCCCTGGCGGCCTTCGGTCAGACCGTCAAGCGCGATGTGGAAGTGGCCCCCGCGCGCGGAGTCCAGCAGGCTGCAGAGCAGCGGCGGGGAGTCAAAGCGCGGAGCGCACAGCCAGACCACCGCGCCGTCGCGCGCGATCAGGGCGGCGGTGGATCCGTCCCCCACCAACCCGTGATCTTCCAGGGGCAGGTAGCCGTCGACGCGTCGGAAGGGGGCCCACGGCGCGCTCAAATCCCCCTCAGCAGCGCCCCGATGCCCGACGACGACCGCGGCGGATCAAGTTTGAAGAGGCTCACGGCGTTTTCGAAGAGCATCAACGCGCGGTCCTTGGGTGGCAGCTTCAGTTCCTCGACGAAGCCCAGGTACGACTCCATGGTGGCCAGTGGCCAGTCGGTGCCGTAGAGCACCTTGCGCGGATTCATGCCCCACAGCAGCATTTCCTTGAGCTGGGCGCGCATGTACGCCTCGAATCGGTCATTGAAATCACCCAGCGTGAGTCCCGAGATGTCCGTGTACACGTTCTCGTTCTTGTAGACCACCTCCATGCAGTCGCGAAACCACGGATTGCCGAGGTGGCAGATCAGAAACCGGACCTTCGGAAAATCCACCGCCACTTCGTCGACGTTCAGCGGATGCGCAAACTTCACCTTGCCGGTCGGCGCATACGTGTCGCCGCAGTGAATCATCACCGGCACATCGAAGTCTTCGGCGAGCCGGTAGACGGGCTCAAGCTTCTGGTCGGCGGGATAAAACGGCTCGTAGCCGGGATACAGCTTCAGGCCCTTGATCTCTCCGGCCTCGAGCATCCCGCGCCACTCTTCAATGTGTCCGTCATTGAGGGTCTTCCACGGCACCCCCGCCACGACGTGAATATTGGGCAGGTGACGAGTGGCGTCGATCACCGCGCGCGTGGACGGTCGCGCGGGTGTCACCTTGTACGAGGTCAGCACCAGCGACACATCCACCCGATTCCGGCGCATCGTCGTCTGCAGACGCGAGAGGCATCCGGCCAGGTCATCCACCGATTCGTCGTCGTAGTAGTTGAGGTGCGTGTGGCAGTCAATAATCATCAACGCTCTATTTCTTCTTCGTGTGCCGTTCGATGACCCGGGCCGCCCATTCGCGGCCACCGAGGCCGAATGCGAGGGCGGCGGCGAGACACACGGCCGCGAAGGCAATCTGGAAGGCGGAGACCAGCACGGCACTGCCAACGGCGACCTGCTCTGCCGCCATGAAGAGCACAAACACCAACATCGCATATCTGGCCAGGGCGCCCACAGGTTCCGCCGTGGCGCTGCCGACGTTGCTCAGATAACTGGTCACGACACCGCCGATCACGCGCGACAGCAGGGAGCCGAAGACGAGGATGCCAACGGCGACGAGCACGCTGGGCACGAACTGGACCAGCCGCGAGAACAGGTCACCCGCCGCACGGACGCCAAGGGCATCAAGCAGGGCGATGAAGACGCCGAGGAGAATCAGCCAGTAGATCGACCCGGCGACCAGGGTGACGGTGGTGTACTGCACGCCGCCCTGCACGAGAAAATCCTCGACGCCCGAGCGCTCGGCCATGTCGTCCATGCGCATCCACTTGAGGATGCGAATCGCCGCTTTTCGCGCCAGGCGCGCGACGAGCCAGCCGGCAGCCAGGAGCACGAGCGCAAGTCCGATGTCCGGCAGTACATGCCAGGCACGTTCCGCCTGCCGGTGCAGCGACTCGATCAGCGTCGCGGTGTCATCCATGTGTACGCGAATCTCCCCTGGGTAGTCATCGTAGCAAAGATGACCCCGTACGCTAGAATCCGCCGCATGACTCGCACCCTGCGCCTCGGTTCCGCTCTGGCTCTCGGTCTCACGCTTGTGGGCCTCAACGCGTTTGACCGCTCCACGGCGACGGCCGCCGCACAAGCTCAGCGCCTTGAGACGCCGGCTGAGGCCGTCACATACAGCCAGGGCGGCACGCTGTATGAGCCACTGATGAAGTTCGTCTACGAACTGGACGCGGCGTCGAACCTGATGAGCGTCAAGAAGCTGACGACCACGTTGGGCGGCCGGGACGTGGTGCTCGCCGTGCTGTCCAATCCGCCGATTTACCGGCCCGAGGACATTCTCAAGACCGACAAACCCGTGGTGCTCATCGTGAACAACGTGCACGGCAATGAAGTGGCGGGCAAGGACGCCAGCATGGAAATCATGCGCGACCTCGTGCAGGGCGATCTGCGGCCGTTGCTCGACGACGTTGTGGTACTGAACGTGCCGACGATCAACCCGGATGGCGCCGAGGTGCGCCGCCGCACGAACGACCAGAACTTCGACATGAACCGCGATTACCTGAAGCTGGAATCCCAGGAAATCGGCGCGGTCGTGACCCAGTTGCTGAACGTCTGGCATCCGGACATCTGGGTGGACACCCACCACGGCGGATCAGCGCCCTACACCCTCACCTACCAGACCAACATGAACCCTGCGGGAGACAAGGGCCTGGTGGATTTCGGCAACAACGAAATCATCGCCGCCATCCGTCGCGCCCTGCGGGCCGAGAACTATGACGGCTTCTGGTACTCGGGACCGGGCACGGTGAACGGCGAGGCCGGATGGACGGCGACGTCGGTCGAACCGCGCAAGCAGCACGTCTACGGTGCGATGGCCAACACGCTCGGCTTCCTGTTCGAAACGCCCTCAGGCACACATCGGGTTGTGGACAACGGCACGCGCGTGGTGGAGATTCCGCGTGACGAAACGTACCGCCACCAGGTGCGTGGCCAGTACATCGGGCAACGCGAACTGATCCGGTTTGCGGCGACGCGCGCGGCCGACGTCAAGAAGGTCATCGCCACCGCCAAAGCCACTGCGACGGCGCGCGGCCACAACGACAGCGACAACGACCAGGTGCCGCTCGAATACCGCGTCAGGAACAAGGGCAACGAGGACTTCTGGGTGCGTGCGGGCGCGGCCGGCGGACGCGGGGCCGGTGGCGCCGGGGGCAGAGGTGGCGCGGGGCGCGCGGGTGGCGCACCGGCGCAACCGCCGGCGCCGGTGGCCTGGGAGCAGGTCAATCGGCCGGTGTTCCTCGACTACGAAGTGACGCGCTCGACCACGCGGCCGTGGGGATACTTCGTCACCAACGGCGCGGCCGCGAAGGTGGTGCCGATGCTGCACGACCATCAGATCACCGTGCAGCGCCTCACAGCGCCACTGGAAGTGGAACTCGAGGTCTACTACGCGACGTCAATCACGGCTGACGCGTACTTCCAGGGCAAGTACCTGCGTGAGGTGACGGCTGAGAAGCGCACCGAAAAGATGACCCTGCCGGCGGGCACACTCTTCATTCCGAGCGGTCAGGCACGGTCCACCCTCATCAGCTATCTGCTCGAACCGGAAACTGACGACAACCTCGTCACCTGGGGCTACCTCGACGACTTTCTTCAGGTGACGTCGAACCGTGGCGGTGGCGCCGGGCGCGCCGGCGGCGCACCCGATCCCGATGACCCACAGCCGGCCGCGGCGCGTGGGGGTGGCCGTGGGGGAGCTGCCGGTCAGCGCATTCCGATGTACCGGCTCATGAAGCAGACGACGTTCCCGGCGGTGGTGGTCGACCCGCCGCCGGCGGGCGTGAAGAACCAGATTTACCGATAGGCACCCAGCGCGCCCGACGCACGCCGATGCGCAGGCATTGGGTCGCGATCCCCCGTACAATCACTGGGTGTCCGATACAGACAAGAAAGCACTGACGTTTGCCTCTCTGGGGCTCAATGATTCACTGGTCGCCGCGGTTACCGCTCTGGGCTACGAAGAAGCGACCCCCATCCAGGCTGAAGCGATTCCGCTGCTGATGACCGGCAAGGACCTGATTGGTCAGGCCGGCACGGGCACGGGCAAGACGGCCGCCTTTGCCCTCCCACTCCTCCACCGCCTGCTCGAAGGCGAAGCTCCGAAGCGCGGTCCCGCACGCGCGCTCATCCTCGTCCCGACACGAGAACTGGCGATGCAGGTCGCCGAAGCGATTCACAAGTACTCCAAACGGACATCGCTGACTGTGGTGCCCGTCTATGGCGGCGCGCCCATGGATCAGCAGATTCGCGCCCTGCGCCGCGGCGCCGATGTCGTGGTGGCCACGCCCGGCCGCGCGCTCGATCACCTGAAGCGGCAGACGCTGGTGCTCGACGCTCTCGAAATTCTCGTACTCGACGAAGCGGACGAAATGCTCGACATGGGCTTCGCCGATGACCTCGACGCCCTGCTCTCCGCGACCCCGCCCACGCGCCAGACGGCGCTGTTTGCCGCCACGATGGCGGCGCGCATCGGTGCGATTGCCGAGAAACACCTCAAGTCCCCCAAGCGCGTCACCATCAAGGCGGAAAAAAGCACGCCCGGCAAGATGCCGCGCGTCCGGCAGGTCGCCTACCTCGTCTCACGCCAGCAGAAGAGTTTTGCCCTCGACCGCATCCTTGAGTTCGAGGATCCGGCGTCCGCCATCATCTTCTGCCGCACCCGCGTGGAAGTGGACGAGCTCACCGACACCCTCAAGTCCCATGGCTACGCGGCCCAGGCCCTGCACGGCGGCATGGAACAGCGCCAGCGGGATCGCGTGATGCAGCTCATCCGCGAAGACAAGGCGGACGTGCTCGTCGCCACCGACGTGGCCGCGCGCGGTCTCGACATCGACCACATCTCGCACGTCATCAACTATGACATCCCGACGGCGCCGGAAGTCTACGTCCACCGCATCGGCCGCACGGGCCGTATCGGACGTGAGGGCGTGGCAATCACGCTGGTTGACCCCCGCGAACAGCGCACGTTGCGATTCATTGAATCGGTGACCAAACAGACGTTGGAACGCGCGGAACTCCCGACCCTCGCCGCGCTGAAGGCCAAGCGCCTTGATGTCACCCGCGCGGCCCTTCAGGCGCGCATCGTCGCCGGCGGCCTTGAAGAGACGAAGGCGTTTGTGTTGTCGCTGGGCGCGGACTTCGACCTCGCCGATATCGCCGCTGCGGCGGTGGCGATTGCGCAGGAGGAGGAAAAGAAGACCGAGGTGCCGGAGTCCCGAGGGTCCGACGTTCCGAAGTTCCGGGGTGCCGAAGGGCCGAAGTTCCGGGGTGCCGAGGTTCCGCGGCCCACGCGACGTGATGACGGGCCCAAAACGGTGCTCGCATTCAGCGTCGGGGATGAAGACGGCGTCGGTCCGGGCGATCTGGTCGGCGCGATTGCCGGCGAGTCGGGCATCGACTCGGGCAGCATCGGGGCAATCCGCATCAACCCGACCTTCTCAACGGTCGAAGTGGCCGAAGGCCTGGTCGAAACCGTGATGGGGGCCCTGAAAGGCAAGAAGATTCGCGGCACACCGGTGAACATCAAAGTCATGCCGGCTGGTGAGACCTCGTCAGAACGGCCGCGTCCCCGAACGTTCAAGCCCGGCGGCGCCAAACCTGGCGGGTTCAAACCGGGTGGGCTCAAACCGGGGGGATTCAAGCCGGGGGGATTCAAGCCGGGCGGGTCCAGACCCGGTGGGTTCAAGTCTGCGGGCAAACCTGGTGGTTTCAAGTCCGCGTTCAAGTCGAAGCCGAAGCCCGGCTTCAAGCGCGACCGCTAAGCACGGCAGACAGACCTGGAGGGACATAACATGATGCCATGCGTGGGCTCGGCCTCATCCTTGTGCTCTCCCTGTCGGTCAGTTTTGCGAGTTCGGCGCAGAATGCGCCCCTGACCATCCTTGAGGCAAGTCCACAAGGCGAAGTCGGACAACGGTCGGATGCCAACGAAATCAGACTGATTTTTTCAGAGCCGATGATCGCGCTCGGGCGATCACCGGCGAATCCGCAGATCCCGTGGGTCTCGATCACCCCGCGTATCGCCGGCCAGTTCCGCTGGTCCGGCACCACGGTTCTGTTGTTCACACCTGACCCGGCCGCGCCGCTGCCTGATGCCACGACGTTCACGGTGACCGTGGATGCGAGCGCCACAAGCGCTGCAGGGCGCAGACTCGGTGCGCCGTTCCAGTTCCAGTTCACGACACCTGCGGTAAAGCTGCTGTCGGCCGAGTGGTATCGCCGGTCAGGGCGCGCGGACAGTCCCGTCGTGCTCGCCGTGCGGTTCAATCAACGCGTACGCGCCACCGATGTGCTCGCGCACCTGCAGGTGCGGCACGCGGCGCACACGTGGGATCCACCGCAGTTCAGTGAGCGCGAGTTGGCGCGGCTCAAGACGGGGGATCCCGGCGGCCTCGCCGCGTTCAACGCAAAGGTGGCGGCGACGCAGCGTGTGGCGTCGCTGACGTCAGTCGTTCCCATCCGCCTGGCCGCCGAATGGAACAAGGAGCGCTTCCCCGCAGACGACGCGCTCGTCGTGCTGGAAACCACCGCGGTCCCGCCCCCGGGCTCCTGGCTGCGCCTTGCGCTGGATGCGCGAATGCCCAGCCCGGCCGGCCCCGCGCTGCCCTCGGAAGAACAAACAACCCACCTGGAACTTGAACGGGCGTTCTTTGTGGAGCCGCCGCGGTGCCGTGACAATTGCGACCCGTCCCGCTGGAACGCCATCGGCTTTACCGGGGAGGTGACCGCAACCGAATTCTCCCGCGCGCTCGGCATCCGAAACATCACCATCCCCGGTGCCGAGGTCGACGTCCGTCGGCCGGCGGGCGCCACGGTGTCCGCCACGAGCGAGAGCTCCTACGGATACAACGTGGAGACGGCCGGGTTCGAACGACAGCCACCGGCATCCACCTGGCGCATCCGCCTCGACCCGTCCCTCATGTCGACCGATGGCCAGCGCCTTGGCTACACGTGGATTGCGATTGTCGACAACGAACACGAACGCGCGTTCGTCAGCTTCGGCGACGGCCACGGCGTGTGGGAACGAAGCGGCGGACCGGTGCTGCCGTTCTCGTCGCGCAATTTCTCCACGGTGACGCAGTGGCTCCAGCGCCTGACACCTGACACGTTGATGCCGACCCTGCGCCGGTTGCAGGAGAACAACTTCCGGCAGACGCCCGACGGCCCAGGCACCAGCCGCCGACTGACCGTGACACCTGACGCGATTCAGGCACACGGCGTAAACATCGGCAGCGTGTTGCCCCCCAGCGGGACGGGCCTCGTCTGGGCGGCGGTGCAGCCCGGCACCACGATTGCTCGCGCATCGACCGACCAGGAGGAATCGCGCGCCACCATCATCCAGGCCACCAACATGGGCCTGACCGTCAAGGACAGTCCGCAGAACACGCTGGTGTTTGTCACGGCGCTGGACACCGGGCTGCCGGTTCCAGACGCCGCTGTGTCGATCGTCATGCCGGACAACTCGCGCATCTGGCGTGGTCAGACCAACGCGGACGGCATCGCGATGGCGCCCCCGCTTCCCCTGCGGAAGCTCGACAGCTACTGGGAGTTCGCCTTCCTGGTGATGGCCGAAAAAAACGGCGACGTCGCCTATGTCGGCTCCGATTGGAACGAGGGCATTCAGTCGTGGGACTTCGATCTGCCGTACGACATCAGCGAATCGGAACCGCTGCTGCGCGGGTCGGTCTTCACGGACCGTGGCGTCTATCGCCCGGGCGAAGAAATCCACGTCAAGGCCATCGTCCGCACCGACACGCCGAGCGGCATTCGCCTGCTTCCGGCCGGCACGGCGCTGACCGTGCGCACCATCAACAGCCGCGACCAGACGGTGGACGAGCGCCAGGTGCGACTCAGCGAGTGGAGTTCGTCCGAATGGACGTGGACGCCCCCCACCAACGCCACGCTCGGCACCTACCGCCTGGAGGTCGTGTGGCCACAGGCCAGCCCAGGCGCGGATCCCGACAACGACCGGCTGTGGATGCGCACGATCTCCGGTGAGTTCCTGGTCGCCGCGTACCGCAAGCCCGACTTCCGGGTGGATGCGACGATGACGATGGCGCTGCCGGTGGCGGGGGAAGCGGCGGACCTGCAGGCGACCGCGCAATATCTGTTCGGATCGGCCGTGGCGGGGCGGCCGGTGCGCTGGTCCGTCTCGAGAGCGGCCGACGACACCGTCCCGACGGCCATCCGCGAACGGTATCCCCAGCCCCGGTTCTCGTTCGGGGCCGAGACCGGTGAACCGCCCCCCCCGGGTCCCATGGCCGGTGACACCACGTCCACTTCCGCCGACGGGCGATTCGCCGCGCGGATCACCACCGCGACCGCGGACCGTGCGTACCGCTACACGTTTGAAGCGGAAGTCGAAGACGTCTCACGACAGCGGATCGCCAACCGATCGTCGATCGTCGTACATCCCGCCAGCCTGTATGTGGGTCTTGAGCACACGGACTATTTTGTCAGCACGACGACAGGAACCTCGTTCGGTGTCGTGGCGGTGGGACTCAATGGTCAGCCCGCGATCGGCACGTCGGTGTCACTCGAATTGCTGAAGGTGCAGTGGACCTCGGCGCGCATCGCCGAGGGCGATGGATTCTACCGCTGGGAGTCGACGAGGACCGAGACACCCGCAGGCACGTGGACCGTCACCACGGCGTCCGATCCTGTGCGGATCACGGTGCCGGTGGCCGAAGGTGGCACGTACGTGATGCGCGCGACGGCGAGTGACGCTGCCGGACGGACCACCACGACGGAGCAATCGTTCTACGGCCTCGGAGCGGGCTACACGGCGTGGCAGCGGTTTGATCACAACCGCATCACGCTGACGCCCGAGCAGCAGACCTGGAAGCCGGGTGACCGCGCGCGCATCATGATCGAATCGCCGTGGGAATCGGCGACGGCGCTGCTGACCGTTGAGCGTGAAGGCATCCGCAGTCATCGCCGGTTCGCGCTGACATCCACACAGCAGACCGTGGAAGTGCCCATCTCCGAAGATGACATTCCGAACGTGTATCTCTCCGTGTTGCTGGTGCGCGGCCGAACATCCAACGACTTCGGCACCGATGGCAGTGACCCGGGCAAACCGGCGTTCCGTCTCGGCTACACCGAACTCAAGGTGGAGGATGCCTCCAAACGTCTGAGCGTCGCCGTCTCGGCTGACCGCCCGACGTATCGACCCGCCAATACCGCGAAGGTCTCGCTCAGGGTGGGAGATGCCGCAGCGCGTCCAGTGCGGAGCGAAGTGACCTTGTGGGCCGTGGACTACGGGGTGCTGTCGCTGACGGACTATCGCGCGCCGGACGTGCTGAAGGCGGTCTACCTGGAAAAGGCCCTGCAGGTGGCGAGCGCGGACAGCCGGCAGCGGATCGTGTCGCGCCGGGTGCTCACGCCCAAGGGGGCCGACCCCGGTGGCGGCGGAGGCGCGGCCGCCAACGTCCGGCAGGACTTCCGCCCACTCGCCTTCTGGCTCGGCTCGGTGGTCACCAACGCGGATGGCACCGCAACCACCGACATCACGCTGCCGGAATCGCTCACGACCTACCGGATTATGGCGGTGGCCGGAGACGCGGTCTCACGATTCGGATCGGGCGCCGCGGAAATCACGGTAAGCAAGCCGGTCACGCTGCTCGGCACGTATCCGCGGTTCCTCCGGCCGGGAGACACCGCCTCGTTCGGCGCCGTGGTCACCAACACGCTGGCGTCCGGTGGCGAGGCAACGGTCACCATTCGCAGTCTTGATGCCTCACTTGTGGAACTCACAGGACCAGTGACGCAGCGTGTGACCGTCGGTGCCGGCGGCAGCGTGGACGTCCGGTTTGCGGCAGCGGCTCGACGGACCGGTCAGGCTCGCGTACAGGTCAGCGTCACGATGGGCGAACACACCGACGCGTTCGAAGCCGCGGTGCCGGTCATCGCGCCGGCGGCGCCGGAGACCGTCGCCGCCTTTGCCCAGACCACGGATGCCTGGACGCAGCCGGTGGAGATCCCGGCGAATCTGGTGCCGACGACCGGAGGCCTGGCGATCGACTGGGCATCCACCGCGCTCGTCGGTCTCGGCGGCGGCGTTGGCTACCTCGCCAACTACCCGTACCAGTGCGCGGAGCAGAAGGCGTCAGCCGCGTTTGCCTTCCTCCTGGCGGCGGATCTCGGCAACGCGTTCTCGGTCGGCGGCGTCGCGCCGGCGGACTACCGAACGCGCGCGACACAATTGCTGCGGGACCTCCCCACCTTCCAGTGTGGGGATGGCGGGTTTGCGTTGTGGCCAGGCGCCTCGTGTTCTTCGAGTCCGTATCTCAGCGCCTACATCCTGCATGTCATTCGCACCGGCCGCGACCTGGGGATTGCCCCGGATCAGGTCGTGGTGGATCGCGCACTCGATTACCTGGAGGGGCAGTTGGCCTCGACCGATCCGCCGGGGCAAATCGAGATGGTGCCGGTGTGGGCTGCGTCCCATGCCTTTGCCGCCAAGGTCCTCGCCGAATGGGGGCGCACGACCGACTCACACATCACGCGACTCGTGGCAGCCGCAGACCGGATGCCGATCTTCGCGTTGTCCTACCTGCTGGACGCCCTGGCGGCGGCACAGGACCGCGGCCCACGCTATCAGGCTGTCCTCGCACGAGTGACGAACGCCCTGCGTGTCGAAGGCGATCAATCCCACGTGCAGGAACTCAATCCCGATGCGCTCGGGTGGATCTGGCACTCGAACACGCGCGCAACGGCACTCGTGCTGAACGGCCTCGTACGGCGCGGGGATGCCGGCACGGCTGGTGACCCGGGGCCGATCGTGCCCGGCCTGGTGCGCTGGCTCCTCGCCGCACAGCAGAACGGCCATTGGGGCGAGACCCAGAGCAACGCCACCACGCTTGAGGCGATGGTCGCGTACTACCGCGCGTTTGAACGTGAGACGCCGGACATGACCGCGACGGCCACCCTCGGTACAACCCGACTGGGCGCAGCGACATTTCGCGGACGATCGGTCGTGGCGCAGCGCCTGCAGGTGACCATGCCGGACCTGCTGCGCGTCGTGGCTGCCGGGGCCTCCGCCCCGTTGACGCTCAGCCGGACGGGCACGGGCCGATTGTACGCCTCGG
>Ga0222714_10000158_pt1 | contig 78323 bp, 73 predicted proteins | sample C33_3DmetaG_FD_165048 | JGI IMG/M metagenome (GOLD analysis project Ga0222714, IMG submission 165048) | Estuarine water microbial communities from San Francisco Bay, California, United States - C33_3D | ecosystem: Environmental > Aquatic > Marine > Unclassified | place: USA: California...
GATTTTAGTTTTCGCAACTCCGCTGACTCAGACCATGCCCAGAAACCGGCAGCCACCGTGGTGATACTGAGGAAGCCGATTAGATAATTGCGAATATCGCGCATGATAGACCCCGCACGATGTTGTGTGGGATCAACCAGCGCAAGCCCGGGCCTATTTCCGCCTCAACGGGGAGGAAATTCAAAGTCGGCCTTGTCCTTTTTCGGCGGAAGCACCAGGTAGGCGCTGAAGTTGGAGCCGCGCTTGGAAACGAAGCCCTCGATCAGGTTGCTTTTGCCCTCGGTGAGCAGGCGCTGAACTTCCTCCACGGGAATGTCTTTTTGGCAAAGCTGACGGCTGAGTTTGAAGACGATGCGGTTGTCCTGATCGGGCTTGCGGACGTAATAGGTATCCTCGGTTTGCAGGAGCTCGCCATTGTGCAATTTGCTTTCGCCGAGCACTTCGGCCTTGGAAAGATCTGGTGGGGCCTTGGCCTTGCGTTCGATTGGTTTGCCGTCCTTGCCGATGCGCGGCTTGCGCGGCGGGAACTCCCACGAGATGCGCGCGCCTTCGCGTTTGAGGAAGGCATCAAAGGGCCGGCCTTTTTTGGACGTAAAGCCGGTGATGAGATCGGTCTTGCCCACGGACACGAGTTGAACGGCGTTTTCCTGGGTGATGGCCTTTTGGCACATCAACTTGCCGACCCGGAAGGTCTGCTTCCACTCGTCGCCTTCTTTTTCGCGCAGGAGGAAATTGGGGCCGGATTCGCAGAGCTCGGCACCATTTTCCGGGTTGGTCCAAATTGGGGTGAGGGTGCTGATGTCCACCTTATCGCCGAAATCGAGCTCGGTCTTCCATTTTCCGGTCTCGGCATCTTGCACGAGCTTGAGGGCTGCGGCAAAGCGGGAACGCGTCTTGGCAGAGACAAAACCATCCAAGGGGCCGATGGCGCGTTCCTGCACCAAGGTCTGCACTTCCGGCTCTTCCATTTTCCGTCCGCCGATGACTTTGTAGATGATCAGATTGCCGTCCTGCGACTTGTAAGCGCGCAGGGTTTCGAGCAGCGGCTGTCCGTCGGTCGGGGAAACGATTTCGGTCACCCGGGCGTTGGAAGCATCCTCCTCGAAGGTCTTCACGTTGTGCACGATTGCTTTGGTCTGCTCGACCACCTCGGCCATGAAGTTATCCCGGGTAAACTTGTTCTGCTCCATTTGGCGGAGCTTGAATTCCCATTCGCCGGTCATGGCCGGGCTGGTGAGCGCCTCGGCTTTTACCGCGACCAGAAATTCCAACAGCTGCTCGGCCTTGGGGGTGGGCACGAGCTCGCGCTGGGCGCGCTCCAGATATTTCTGGTTGATCAGGCCATCGATGGTATCGGCGCGGGTGGCGGGGGTGCCCAACCCGCGTTCCTTCATGGCCTCGGCGAGTTCATCATCGTCAAGCAGTTTGCCGGCGCCTTCCATGGCGGAGAGCAATGTGGCTTCCGTGTAGCGCGGCGGTGGTTTGGTAGACTCGGAGTGCAGCTTGGCCTCGACGGTCTTGGCCTTGGCCGGGGAACCATCTTCCTTGGTCAACGCGGGCAACGACTTTCCGTCCTTGGCATCCTCGTCTACCGTGGACTTGCCATAGACGGCCAGCCAGCCGGGGGCAGTCAGCACCTTGCCCTCGGTCTTGAAGCGATGACCAGCGACCTCGCTGGTGCGGGTTGTCACGTCGAATTCGGCGGCGGGATAAAACAAGGCGACAAACCGTCGGGCGATCATGTCATAGACCTTGGCCTCCATCTCGTCGAGGTTCTTGGCTTCGAGGGCGGTGGGGATGATCGCAAAGTGATCGGAAATCTGCGCATTGTTAAAGATGCGCTTGTTGGGTTTGACCCAATTGGAGGCAAGAACCTTGTCTGCATGGCCCTTGAGGTCACCCGACAGATTCGCGAGGGTTTCCTTACAGGTGGGAATGTAATCTTCCGGCAGGGCCCGCGAATCGGTTCGCGGGTAGGTGATCATTTTATGCTTCTCGTAGAGCGCTTGGGCGATCTGCAAGGTGCGACGGGCGGGCAGGCCGTAGCGATTGTTGGCTTCGCGCTGCAGGGTGGTCAGATCGTAGAGGCGCGGGGCAATCTGAGTGCTGGACTTTTTTTCCTCGGTGACAGTCGCGGCAGGCTGGCCGGCGCAATCGGCCACCACCCGCTCTGCCAGAGCCTGTTCCCAGATGCGGTCGATCCGGTCATGATCATCGTTGGCGGCCTTTTTGAAATTCTCCCGCTGATAGACGCCTTCGTATTGGCCTTGGGTCACGCCAAAGTTGGCCGTGACACGCCAGTAGGCGCGGGGGATGAAATTGCGGATCTCGCGTTCGCGGTTGACGAGCAGAGTGAGGGTAGGGGTCTGCACGCGGCCGACCGAAGCGACATTGCCGGCCCGGGAACCAAACATGCGCTTGGTTAACGCACGCGTGCCATTGATGCCGATCAGCCAGTCACTTTCACTGCGGCAGCGGGCGGCATCGCCGAGTCCGGTCATGGATTCGCCATCACGCAGATTCTCGAAGGCGGTGCGAATGCCCGTGGGGGTCATCGTCTGCATCCAGGCGCGTTTGACCGGCAATTTGCACTTGGTGAGCTGGTAGAGATAGTTGAAGATCAGTTCCCCTTCGCGGCCGGCGTCACAGGCGTTGACGACCACGTCGATATCCTTACGAGCGAGGAGTTTCTTTAGTTTGCCATAGCGGTCCTTGGAGCTCTCGATGGGTTTGAGATCAAACTTCACCGGGATGATCGGCAGGGTTTCCAGGCGCCAGAAACCGTATTTCTTCTTGTCGATGTCTTCGGGCATACAGAGCTCCACCAAGTGGCCCACGGCGGAGGAAATGACGTATTCGTCGTTCTCGTAGTGGTCGGCTTTCTTGGGGATTTTGCCGAGGGCACGGGCCAGATCCGCGGCGACGGACGGCTTTTCGGCGATGACAAGGGACTTCATGGGCCGGGAGCCGTAAGGCGGCGGACGGGCGAATGACAAGCTCTAGTTTTTTGCACCTAGATCCCAGCGGAGGGTGAATCCCCTCTAATTAGACTGCCAATTTCGGCGTTTCTTCGAGCGCGCTATCGAGGGCCACGAGCAGTTCTGCGATGGTTTCGTCGGTCTCGTCGCCCATGTTGGAGATGCGGAAGGTCTTGCCCTTGAGCTTGCCGTAACCGCCGTCGATCACGAGGCCGTGCTTGCTCTTCAAGGTCTTGTTCAGGGCGGAGAGATCCACGTTCAGGGTATTGGCGAAGCAGTTGAGCGATTTGGAGCCGTTGGCCTCAGCGGGGAATAGTTTGAAACCCTTGGCCAGACCCCAAGAGCGGACGGTGTCGTTTAGCCGCGCATGGCGCGCGTAGCGGGCCTCAACCCCCTCGGCCTTGATGTCTTCCAGTTTGGATTGGAGGGCATAGATCAGGGGAATGACCGGGGTGCTCGGGGTCATGCCGTTTTCATGGTTCTTCTGGAATTCGAGAAAATCGAAATAGTAACCGCGATCCGCCTGCTGGGCGGCGCGGGTCCGGGCGCGCTCGGAAACGGAGAAGATCGAGAGGCCGGGCGGCATCGCGAGCGCCTTCTGCGAACCGGTCAGGAGCACATCGATGCCGAGTTCGTCCTTCTTGATCGGCACCACGCTGAAGGAACTCACCGTGTCGACGATGGAGATGACATCCGGAAACTCACGCACGACGGCCATGATGGCGCTGATGTCGCTCATGGTGCCGGTGGACGTTTCGTTGTGGATCAGGGTGATGGCGTCGTAGTTGCCGGTGGCCAATTCGCGTCGCACGGCTTCGGGATCTACCGGCTGGCCCCATTCGGACTTCAAGGCACCAGCGACCTTGCCGCAGCGCTGGGCCACGTCGAACCACTTGTCGGAAAAGGCGCCGTTCATGCAGTTGAGCACTTTCTTGGCGACTACATTGCGCAAGGCCCCTTCCATGACTCCCCAGGCACTGCTGGTGGATAAATAGACGGGGTCTTTGGTGTAGAACAGGGCCTGCAGATCAGGCTGAATGGACTGGTAAAGCTTTACAAAATCCGGGCTGCGGTGGCCGATCATGGGCTGGGTCATGGCCCGCAGGGTTTTTTCCGATACGGCAATGGGGCCGGGAATGAAAAGTTTGTAGCTCATAGAAAATGATTATTGTTACAAATAACACGAAAGCGACTTCCCAAAAACCTCGTCAACCCCCATTGCTGTCATTTGTCGCATGTCGTCCTGGCTGAATAAAAAGTCCAACGCTCTAGAACTTTACACCATTGATGTGATTTTGGGCCGGCGTGCGGATACGGGCGCGGCGGTCTACGGAGCATTTCTCCAGTTGATGTCCTATTTGTTCAGCGGTATCGCCCAGTTACGCTTCTGGCTCTACCGGCATCGGATCCTGCATGACCAACCCTTGGGCTGCTTGGTGGTGGTCGTGGGCAATTTGACCGTGGGCGGCACCGGCAAGACCCCGGTGGTGGAGAAATTCGCCCGGGCATTGCAGGAGCGGGGACGCAAAGTCGCCATTCTCAGCCGAGGCTATAAAAGCAAAGCGCCGCCATTTTGGAAGAAATGGTGGTGGGCGTTGACCCATGCCACGGAACCACCGCCGCGGATCGTGAGCGATGGCAAGCAAGTGCTGCTCGACAGTGAACAGGCGGGGGATGAGCCCTACATGCTCGCGAGGAATCTACCGGGCGTGATTGTATTGGTGGACAAAAATCGGGTGAAATCCGGTGCCTACGCCATCAAGAAATTCGGCTGCGACACCTTGGTGCTGGATGACGGATTTCAATACCTGCCACTCAAGGGGCAGCTGAACCTGCTGTTGGTCGACAAGACCAATCCTTTCGGCAATGGCCACCTGCTGCCGCGCGGGATCTTGCGTGAACCGATCAAACATTTGCGACGGGCCTCCTACGTTTTTCTAACCAAGTCGAATGGTGAACGCGACACCGAGTTGGAAGCACTCATTCAAAAGCATAACCCCGGGGTTGATACGATCGAGTGCGCCCACCGGCCCCAATATTTGCAACGATTTGGCTCCGATGAACGCCAACCATTGTCCTACCTGAAAGGGCGTCGCGTGGTGGCGTTTTGTGGTATCGCTACGCCGGAAAGTTTTGAAAAATTCCTGCGGGACTTGGGTGCCAAGATTGTCGGCCGGGAACGTTATCTCGACCATTACCGGTATGGGCCGGAGGATTTCGATGAATTGGCCGAGCTGGCCCGGTATCACGACGCCGAATGCCTGGTCACGACGGAAAAGGATGCGGTGCGTATCCCGGATGAACTCAAGTGGTCGCGGCCACTGTATTATTTGCGGTTGGAAATTGAGATATTGCGGGGCGCCTCCGATTTCGATGAAGCCGTGGGCCGGATCTGTTTTCCGCAAAACGGTTCGCGACCGCCTTTAAACTGAACGTGCGTATTGCCTTGCCCGACAGCATGCAGACCGGGTTAGTTGGGGCATGCTTATTGATCCCCGTTTCCATGAATTGGCTGCCGGTCTCACCGGATTTTCCATCGATCTGAAGAAGAACGAGCGCGTGCTGATTGATGCCTTTGATGTGCCCGACGAAATGGTCGTCGCCCTCGTGCGCGCGGCCCGCCGTCTGGGTGCCCATCCCTTTGTAAACATCCACCGGGCCCGGATATCACGGGAGCTGATTTCCGGGGTGGAGGAGTCGTCTTATGGGGCCCATGCCGCCGTCGAAAAGCAGCGCATGGAAATGATGGACGCCTACATTGCCCTGCGGGGTTCCGACAATATTTTTGAATCCTCCGACCTCGAAGCCGAGCAGGTGAAACTGGCCAGTCGCTTGATGAAACCGGTGCTGAATCACCGCGTTAACAAGACCAAATGGGTAGTGCTGCGTTGGCCGACATCGGCGATGGCACAACAGGCGGCCATGAGCACGGAAGCGTTTGAAGACTTTTATTTCCGGGTCTGCACGCTTGATTACAAACGGATGATTCCCGGCATGAAGGTTCTGGCCGATTTGATGAAAAAGACCGATCGCGTGCACATCAAAGGTCCGGGAACTGATCTGCAGTTTTCGATCAAGGGAATCGGCGCCAAGGAATGCGGCGGAGAGCGCAATATTCCTGACGGCGAAGTGTTTTCCTGCCCCGTGAAGACCTCGGTCAATGGGGTGATTCAATACAACGCACCCACCGTTTACCTCGGCTCCTCCTTCGACCATATCCGACTGGTTTTCAAAAATGGAAAAATTGTCGAGGCTACTTCCAACAACACCAAACGGTTGAATGAAATTCTCGATAGCGATGCCGGGGCGCGCTACATCGGAGAATTTGCGATCGGATTTAATCCGCACATCAAGGAGCCAATGCGGGACATCCTTTTCGACGAGAAGATCGCCGGCTCTTTCCACTTCACTCCCGGTCAGGCCTACGCGGATATCAGCAATGGCAATAACTCCCAAGTGCATTGGGACATGGTTTGCATTCAACGCCCCGAATACGGCGGCGGTGAAATTTGGTTCGACGGCAAATTGATCCGCAAGGACGGCATGTTTGTGCCGAAATCGCTGGATAAATTAAATCCCGACTACCTGCTCGGTAAGAAACGGTGATTCGTGATCTTATCCAATCGCTGCCGAAGACCGAAACCCATCTCCATGTAGAAGGGGCTCTGCCTTACAGTGTATTGCGGGCATGGCGGCCGGAGCAATATCCGGAAGCACCGCCATTTCACGCTGCGGGTTACCGCTTCCCGGATTTCACCACGTTTGAGCAGTGCCTGTTGGATCATGCTCTGCCATGGTTTAATTCCGCCGAGCGCTATTACGAGGGGATGAAGGCTATCTTTGCGACGCACGTCGCGCAGAATGTGCGGTATGTGGAGACGAGCTTTCACCTGTCGGTCACGCAGTTCATCCACGTGCCGGGACCGGAAATCGTGGCTGCGATCCGGGCGGCGGTGCCGGCCGGTCTCGAAGTCCGCATCTTTGCCGGCATGCTGCGCAACGACTACGGCGGGCCGCTGCGACCCGTGATCGATGATTTGAAAAATTGGGACGGGCTGGCCGGGGTCGATTTGCACGGGCATGAGAGCATGCCGAACGAGCCGTGGAGCGCCAAGGTCTGGTCTGAATTACGGGCCGCGGGCAAGGTGACCAAGTGTCATGCCGGGGAATTCGGGGGCGCAGATCGCGTGCGGGAGGCGATCGAGCAACTCGGAGTAAAACGCGTGCAACACGGGGTGCGGGTCGTGGAGGATGAAGCAGTGCTGGAACTGGCCCGTGAAGGTGGAGTTACCTTTGACGTGTGCCCCATCAGCAATATCAAGCTGGCGGTTTTCCCGAATTATCAGGCCCACCCGTTGCGCCGAATTCTTGCCGCCGGCGTCAATTGCACCATCAGCACGGATGATCCGCTGGTATTTAATAATAGTCTGACCGAGGAATACCTCGTTTTGGCTGAGGAAATGGACTTCACTGCTGGCGAGCTCGGTCAAATTGCAGCCAATGGCTGGCGGGTCGCGGATGTTTCAATGGAGACTCGCGCTGCCGCCTTCGCTGAAATCGCCGCGCTCACCAATGAATAACCCGATTGCGAACACCCAATACACTTTGCCGGCCCATCTGTCCCGCCTGCGAGCGGACAAGGCACTCGCACTGGGTTTTCCGGAGCACAGCCGGGTAGCCTTGCAACGGGCCTTCGACGCCGGACTGGTCAAGGTCGGAGATACTGTGATCAAGCGCGACCATGCAGTTTATGGTGGAGACGTGATTTCTTTTGCCCTGCCGGAGATAAAGGCGGCGGACCTGACCCCGGCTGACATCCCATTGGATATCATTTGGGAGGATAAGCACATCATCGCATTGAACAAGGCCTCGGGGATGGTCGTCCATCCTGGTGCAGCCACGGGCGGTGATACCTTGGTTCACGCCTTGTTGTCGCATTGCGCCGGCAGTTTGAGCGGAGTGGGTGGGGTCGAGCGTCCAGGCATTGTGCACCGGCTGGATCGGGAGACCTCCGGGGTCATGCTGGTGGCCAAGAGTGATGCCGCTCACCGCGGTTTGTCTGAACAATTTTCCGCGCGCACATTGCAAAAGGAATACGTGGCGCTTGTGACCGGCAAGACGGAGCTGCTCAGTGGAATAGTGGACAAACCAATTGGGCGTAATCCGACTCAACGTCACAAGATGGCTGTAGTGGAAAGTGCCAAAGGTGGACGTGCCGCCCGGACGGAATGGCAAGTGGTCGAGGCTTTTGGCGAAGTAGCGACTTTCGTGCGTTGCGCTATTCACACCGGCCGGACTCATCAGATCCGCGTGCATATGAAATCACTCGGAAACATTATTCTGGGTGATGTGGTTTATGGCTGGAAGCCGCTGCCCGAACTCAAGCATCAACCCGAGCGTGTGATGTTGCATGCTGAACATCTAGTCGTAACCCATCCCATCACTGGCAAGACTCTCGATCTGCGCGCTCCGGTGCCGGCCGACATGCAGGCTGTGTTGAAGGAATTGCGAGCCATCGTGCCACCGCCGAAAAAAGTGGCGGTGCGTAAACAAAAGAGCCGCCCGAATAAATAAACTCAGTGCATGTCTTTGAGATGTGCTGGAGGATATGGTGATTTCTATATGAGTAATAAATCGGGGGTTACCTTGACGGAATTGCGCGAGTCAGCCGGAGGACTCCTGCTCGAATGGGCCAGGTTGCTCGCACCCCACTATGGGTCCACGGGCAGCTTGGACTTGGATTTGCTCGATTGGCCCGGGGCGGCCGGCCCATCGTTTTATAATCAGTTTTCTCCGGCGGCACTGCTGCTCTTGGCTGACGGAGTGGTCCCCGGGGTGGAACTAGTGGAGCGCACGCAGTTTCGCCGTCTGGCCCTGGCCAATCTGGAATACAGCACATCGATCACAGACGCCACATTTTCGACGCCGCATTTTTCGCGCGGCCGGGATTGGGGGCGGCACATTGGCGAATGGCTGGTCTATTACCAATTGGAGGCATTGCGGCATCTGGAATCCAGCGTGACTGCTCCGGAGTCGTTGATCACACGCTTGCGTGCCGTAGTGCAGGGTGCCACGGCGAGGGTTTACGCTGAGTTCAAAGCGCGTTACACCAGTGACTCGAAAGAATTCCCCGGTAATCACGCCGTGTGGCATGGGCTGTTGTTTGCCGCAGCGGGAGCTTATTTTCAGCGGAACGAATGGACGGATTTTTCCCGGGATTTCATGCGGCGCCATGTGCTGCCGTATCAGGATGCCGCGGGCTGCTGGCAGGAAGCGAACGGGATTGTTGTCGGTTACTCACTGGTCACCGCTCTGGCTGTATCCCTGTATGCCGAGCTGACCGACGATGCGGCAGCGCGCAACGCGGTGGTCCGCGCCCTTGGATTGCATGACTATTTCTTACTGCCGGACGCGAGTAACGCAGTGATCGCGGATGTGCGGATGCGACGACATGGGGTGCCATCCGTGTGTTTTCCGCCGGGTTTCATCAAGGGCGAGCATGGCGGCAACTTGGTCGTGACGGTGATTGAGCGGATGCGCATGCAACTTCGCTCTCACGGTGTGCACGATAACAGTGCACAGGCTTTTGCCTTCTTTGGATCCTTCTGCGAGTGGCTATTTGGGCCGACAGCGAAGTTGGCATCGATGGCTACTGATTGGCAGCCCCCATCTACGGTGGCGCGGGTCGGACAAGGAGTGTGGCGGGGCTATCTCACGTGGCAAATGGTGCCGGAATGGGGTGCCAACCGCTTCGTGCTCGACGGGCAGAATTTTTTGGAACTGTGGCATGATGAGGCCGGTTATCTGGCTGGAACGGGCAACAGTAAATTTATGCCGCGGTTTTCGACCTTGCGCCGGATCGACCAAGGTCGGGCCTATGTGCCGGATAGCGCAACAGGGGAAAGGATCAGTGAATCGCAGGCCACGGCGTGCTATGCTTTCGGGACCGATCGCATCACGGTCGCACTGACGATCGATGATGCTGCCACGACCATCACCGTGAAGTCGGAAAAACAGGAGAGTGGCGCGACGTATGAGTTTGGTTTGCTGCTGGCTTTCCGGCCGGCGGAACTGATTCATGCGGCGCGCAAACAATATGAGGTCGAGCCCGCTACTCTGATCCAACTCGGCCGGGAGTTTGAGTGGCGCGGACTACACTGGATCGCACCCAATGGCGCGAGGGTCGAGTATCCTCTGGTGCCGCATAACTCCTATACGCAGGACGGTCTGCCCGATCCAGATGACTACGTCGCGCGCCTCAGCTTTAACGTGCAGCCGACCGGAAGCACACTCCGCATTCAACGCTCTAGTAACTCTGCCGCCACCCCGTAACGCAAATTGTAGAGCGAGTGATGAAATTCGCTGATGCCACCCGCGCCGGCGATCGCTACGAGCGTAGCCAGGGCGGCTGGAAATACATCGGCCCGAGCCGGGGGTAAACCGGCCAACTTTTGACGAGCTGGCAGATTCAGCCGGCCGAGTTCAGTGCTCAGTTGTTTCAATACCTCCGCCGTGATGAGAGGGGATTGCTCCTCGAAGGGTAGTCCGGCGCGGGCGGCCAGCATGGCTCGGACTGTCGCCATGGTGCCGCCTGTGCCAATGGCGACGAAGCCGGCCGGCAGGGAAAATTGGAAACCGCTCTGTTGGAGTATGCGTAGCGTGTGCTCCGCGATGCGGGCAGCTTCGTGGGACGGAATTTCCCGGCTACGGTCTGTCACGAATTTTTCGGTCATCCGCACACAGCCCAGCTGCAGGCTGACGGCTTGCTCGACCTGGCGGGCAACAAACCGGAGGCATTCCAAGCTACCACCGCCCAGATCAAAGATGTAGAAGTTACGGGCGGTGGGGAGACTTGGATCGCACCGCAATCCACGGCCGATCAGATTGGCTTCCTCGGATCCGGAAAGGATGCGCAGCTGATGCCCGGTTGCCGCCTGGACTTGCCGCTGAAAATCGTCACCGTTGAGCGCATCGCGCACGGCGCTCGTGGCAACCACCTGCACGTGGATTGGTTGATGGGGTGCAATCAGTGCCATGAGCTCTGTGATGGCGGTCAGTCCATTTTGCATGCCTTCGGCGGATAACCGGGGCGGGGTTTGGTTGATGCCGGCACTAATTCTGGCTTCGATCGCTTGGGATAGCAGGGTCACCATGGTGTCGTCGTCCGACTGACGAGCGACCAAGGCCTTGATGGAATTGCTGCCAATATCAATGACCGCGACGCATGGTCTCGACGGCGTCATAACGCAAAATCCACCGGCGCGATAAGGAGGACAAATTCTCCTTTGCGGCTGGCGCGTTCCAATTGGGCCTGCACTTCTGACGCTGCTCCGATCCAGAAGGACTCGTGCAACTTGGTGACTTCCTTGGCGACGCAGATGACCCGTTGCGGCCCCAAGGTTTGCACGATTTCAGCCACAGCCTTGTCGATCCGGTGACAGCTTTCGTAGAGGACGATGGTCGAATCGAAGTCCCGGTGTTTTTCGAAAAAGGTGATCCTCGCCGCACTTTTGGGGGGGAGAAAACCTACAAAATAAAATCGATTGGTGGGCAGACCACTGGCACTGAGCACCGCGGTAACCGCGCATGCGCCCGGCAGGGGCACGACAGGGAGATTTTGCAGTCGACAGGCACGGGTCAACCGAAAGCCCGGGTCACTCAGGCCGGGCGTGCCAGCATCGCTTACCACCGCGACTGACTTTCCGGCCGCGATTTGTCCGCAGAGATATTCCGCCGCAACGATCTCATTGTGATCATGGTAGGCGGTCAGGGTCTTGTGGGTCAGCCCCAACCTGCTCAGTAATGCCCCCGTCGTCCGGGTATCTTCACAGGCAATCACATCGACCTGCTGCAAAATGGCTTTGGCCCGTTCGGAAATGTCGGCCAGATTCCCAATCGGGGTGGCGACCACATAGAGGTGACCGGGAAGTGCGGTCAGGGATGAATTGCCCGTGGATTCTGACATGCTGAAATAAAAAATCCGGCGGGGGTGCCGGATTGTAAATTGATATCTGGGTAAATATCAGCGACCCGATTGCGAGAGGCCGGGTATCTGACCTTCCCAATCGGCGGGACGGCTCCACGGGATGGAGGTATCCCGGTTGGTGCGCGTAGTGCAACCGGCGAGCAGGGTGCCTAGAAAAAGGAGCAGGAGGGCAAGGCTGCGAGTCTGGGTGTGTTTCATATGCTTAATTGGCTATTACAGCAGAATCGCCCTTATGCAAGGCGCCACGCAAGGATTCGGGTTGGACTTGGGCGATCGAAAATTTCTCCCGCACGTCTGTGATGAGAGCCGTGGCAACGGTTTCTGTTCCGCGCCGAATCGTAATGAGTTGGGCCGGAAGGGCTCCGTGAACAGCGCCATAGTTTACGATCACGAAGGCACTGGCGGGACCGACACTCATCACGAGAGAGGTCCGAGCGCGGCTGGTAGTCAGTAAATAGCCTGGGGGCGGTGACTCATCTTGTGCTGACGGTGCCGGGCTTACCTTCGAGTTCGCCTCAGCCAATGCCTGCTCCAAGCGCTCAATCTTGGACTGATAGGCAGCCACACTGGCAGGTGAGGTTTGCCGGGAATTCGACTCATCCAGCTCGGTTTGCAGTCCGACGATTGCCTGCGTCAATTCCGTGATCTTCGCTTCACTTGCAGTCACGGTTTCACGGGTGGAACGGAGTTCCCGTCCCAATTGAATTTTGGCCGATTCAGCGGCTGTGAGGCGGGTCTTGGTCTGGCCTAAATCCACATCCATCGATTTCAGATCGGCCCGCAGCTGCTGGTTCTCATCTTGGGATTCTTTCAACGTTTGGGCTTGGGCAGAAACCAATTCACGATTGGTGGTCAGATCTTTCCGCAAGATTTTATTGGTCCCGGCGAGGTGATAATAGGCTGCGCCCAACCACACGGTGCTGATCAATGCGATGGTGAGTAATATTCGAATGACCATAGTGCCGCCCTGGCGAAAAAGGTTACCCCTAGGCTAAGGTTTGCAACGGCAAATCCGTCTCAGGACAGGCTCGAATAAACCGACTCATGCCATGGATTGCGGGATTCTTTTTTCACCGTCCCATTGGCGGCAAGATGCTCCAATATTTTGAAGGACAATTCTGCGTCACCATTCACTTTGGTGGCGAACGTCTCGGCAGTCTGCGGATTACCTTTGGACTCCTGCAAAGCCGCGAGCAATTTCCGTTGCAATTCAATGACCCCCGTCGCGGCCTTTTTACCGGCTTCCACCCCCGGTTGGTGGTAGGCATTGATGTTGATCAGCGAGGCATACAGTCCAACCACCCGCTCATAAAGTGCGATTAACATACCGAGAGAACGGGGAGAAACTTCACTGATCGTGATGGTAATCGAGGTGCGGTCTTTTTCGCTCAGTGCATCGCGGGTGCCCAAGTAGAACCCCTGCAGATAGTCGCCCGAACTCACTCCGGTCTCAACGGCCATCGAGGCCCCTTGGCGATCCTTCAGCACTTCGATGAACGTAACGAAGAAGTTGCTCACTCCCTCGCGCAATTGCTGCACGTAGGCGTGTTGGTCAGTCGATCCCTTGTTGCCGTAGACGGCGATCCCTTGATTGACCACCTTGCCGTCCAAATCCAGTTCCTTGCCGAGTGACTCCATCACGAGTTGCTGGAGATAACGGGAGAAAAGTAGCAGGCGATCCTTGTAGGGTAACACCACCATGTCCTTGTTGCCGCGTCCATCGGTGGCAAAATGCCACATCAGGGCGAGGAGCGCAGCGGGATTTTCCCGCGTGGTCTTGGCGCGGGTCACCGTATCCATGGTCGCCGCTCCTTCCAGCATGGCATCGATATCCAGACCTTGCAGCGCGGCCGGTAAGAGGCCGACGGCACACAGTTCAGAGGTGCGACCACCGACCCAATCCCACATCGGAAAGCGGGCGAGCCAGTTCTCCCCTTGGGCGATCAGGTCCAATTTGGAACCGGCCCCGGTCACCGCGACAAACTGCTTGGTATGGTCAATCCCGGCCGCTTTGAAGGCGGCGGCCGCTTCCAACATACCGTTGCGGGTTTCAACCGTCCCGCCTGATTTGGAAACCACGATCGCGAGAGTCTGGGGCAACTTGCCGGCCAAACCCGCCAACACATAGTCCATGCCATCCGGGTCGGTATTATCGAAGAAACTGACCCCCATCTTGTCTTTGCCCGGTTGGCCCAGCGCATGATTGACCAATTGCGGTCCGAGGGCAGAGCCGCCGATTCCGATCACGAGCAGTTCGGTAAATACCTGGCCGCTGGCAGATTTGATTTCACCAGAATGAATTTGGCGGGAGAAGGCCTTGATCGCAGCGAGCGTATTGCATATTTCGTCACGCAACTCGTGCGTCGGAGCGAGGTCTGCATTGCGCAGCCAATAATGGCCGACCATGCGGTTCTCATCGGGGTTGGCGATGGCCCCTTGCTCGAGCGCATCCATGGCGGCAAACGCCTTCTGGATGGGATCCTCCATTTTCGCCAGAAAGTCGGCCGGAAATGGAATGCGACTGATATCCAGGCCGAGGCCCAGATCAGGGTTGGCGTAGTAGTATTCTTTGAAACGGGTCCAGCTCATGACAATGCTCAGAGGTTCTTGTCGGTGACCGCACCTTCGGACGCACTGGTCACGTGGCTGGCATACTTGGCGAGCACCCCACGAGTGACGGAGCGCTTGCGCGGCTTCCAAGCTTTCAGACGCGCCTTCAGTTCCGTGGCCGGGATGCCCAGATTGAGCTGATTTTTCACGGCATCGATGGTGATGGGATCGCCGTTCTTGATCACACCGATAGGGCCGCCAACGGCCGACTCCGGGGTGATATGTCCGACCACAAAGCCATGCGACCCGCCCGAAAACCGTCCATCGGTGATGAGGGCGACGGTCTTGCCGAGACCAAGACCCATCACTGCGCTGGTGGGCGAGAGCATCTCGCGCATGCCGGGACCGCCAACCGGGCCTTCGTTGCGGATTACGATGACGTGGCCTGCCTTGACCTTGCCGGACATGATGGCGGCCTGGGCGGCTTCCTCGCTGTCGAACACGATGGCCTTGCCCGAGAATAACAAACCTTCCTTGCCCGTGATTTTGGCCACGGCACCCGTGGGGGCGAGGTTGCCGTAAAGGATGCGCAGGTGGCTGTCGGATTTGATCGGGTTATCGAACCCGTGCACCACGTCTTGATCGGCCGGGTAGGGTGGCACGTCCTTCAAATTCTGCGCGATGGTCTTGCCCGTGACCGTCATGCAGTCGCCATGCAGCAATCCGCGGTCGAGCAGCATTTTCATCAACGGGGGCAGGCCGCCGATGCGGCTGAGATGCGCCATGCCATATTTGCCGGAAGGCTTGAGGTCGGCCAGGACGGGGACCTTTTTGCCAACGCGACTAAAGTCATCGATGCTGAGTTTGACGCCAATGGAGTGGGCGATGGCGAGCAAGTGTAACACGGCATTGGTCGAACCACCGAGTGCGATCGTGACGGTGATGGCGTTCTCAAAGGCTTTTCGCGTCATGATGTCGCTTGGCTTGATGTCAGCCTTGAGGAGCACCATGGCGGCCGCTCCGGCCTGTTGGCAATCCACTCGTTTCTCCCGACTGATCGCGATTTGCGCCGAACTATTGGGGAGACTCATGCCCAATGCCTCAATGGCTGAAGCCATCGTGTTGGCGGTATACATGCCCCCGCAGGAACCTGGGCCGGGAATGGAGCAGGCTTCGATTTTCTTTAGGCCGGCATTACTCAGGTTGTGAGCCGCATGTTGGCCGATCGCTTCATAAACGGATACGGCATCACATTCCTTTTTGGAATCTGGATGGATTCCGGGGAGAATCGTGCCGCCGTAGACGAATACACCGGGACGGTTGAGCCGGGCGAGGGCCATGATGCAACCGGGCATGTTCTTGTCGCAGCCGCCCACGGTGACGACGGCGTCAAATCCTTCGGCGCCAGCCACGGTCTCAATGGAATCCGCGATCACTTCGCGTGAAACGAGTGAATAGCGCATCCCGGGTGTGCCCATGCTGATGCCGTCGGATACGGTGATGGTGCCGAAAATAATGGCTTTGCCGCCGGCGGCATTCGCACCGGACTCGGCCTCGCGAGCCAACTCGTCCAAGTGCATGTTGCAGGGCGTCACCATGCTCCACAATGAGGCGATCCCAATGATTGGCTTCTTGAAATCGGCTTCCGAGAAACCGACCGGCCGGAGGAAGGCGCGGGCACCGGCCCGGCTCGGTCCGTCGGTGATCACGGAAGAATGTTTGCGTAAGGATTTGGCGGATTTTTTGGCACACATAGGGTTAACCCGGACAGGGAACCAGACCGGTTGGGACGCGGCAAGCCACATGTCGGACCTATGACATACGCTGACGAGTGAGGAATCTCGTTTAGGGATTGCTTCAACTCCGAGCGGGCGCATTCACTAGCACCCTATTATCGCATGGCTTTTAATCTGAAAAAGGTGCTCCGCGCGTTGCTCTTCTCTTCGAGTCAACCACTCTCCATCAAAGACATCCAAACTGCCTTTACCCGGTTTCACGAAGTCGGGACCAAACCGGCAATGGAATTGGAATCGGCGGATGCTCCGGCCGAGCCGATATTGGAGGAATCGGACGAGATCGATATCACAGACGACGAGGATTTGGAACTCTACGGTGAAGTGCCCAGTTTGGTGACCGCGGCCCAGATTCGGGAAGCGATGGATAAACTTTCCAACGAGCTGAGATCCGCCGATGACAGCCTGTTGCTGATTGAGGGCTCCAACGGTTACCGGCTGGTCACGCACCCCCGCTTTGCGCGATGGGTCCGGATTCTACGGAATGATCCGCCGCCCCTGAAATTGAGCCGCTCAGCTCTCGAGACTTTGTCGATTGTGGCTTATCGCCAACCAGTCACTCGTGCAGAGATCGAAACCATTCGGGGTGTTTCCGCAGATGCCGGCATCAATAAATTGTTGGAACGTGAGTTGATTTACATCGTGGGTCGGGCCGATCTGCCGGGCCGCCCGATTCAATACGGCACCACCGATCAGTTTTTGGAATTTTCCGGAGTGAAGTCCTTGGACGAGTTGCCGGCATCTGATGTGCTTTCCAGCCGTCAAATTGATGAATGGCTGCAGACCGCGATGAGTCCAAACCTGCCATCGGCCGATGCCGAGATGGGCCTGCCACTGGAGGAAGGTGAAGGCGATACCCCTAATCTGGAAGCAGTGAGTGTGGAGCACACCACCGCGGCGGAACCCGACACGGAGTCAGTCGAAGAAGAAAACAAAGTCTCCTAATGGATCTGAACCCGATTCGCGAAAAAATAGACGCACTCGACCACCAGTTGGTCGAGATCATTAATCGTCGGCTAGAACTGGCCGCCGAGATCGGCCGGATCAAGCGCAGCACCGGAGGCGAGATCTACGTGCCTGAGCGCGAGGACGCGGTCATGCGCAAGGTCACTTCGGACAACCAGGGACCGATCAAGAACGAGGCCTTGCGGGCGATCTACCGTGAGATCATGTCGGCGGCCATTGCCTTGGAGAAGCCACTGATGATTGCCTATCTGGGACCAGAAGCGACGAATACCCACGCCGCGGCCATGAAGAAATTCGGGGCAAGTGTGGATTATCACGCGATGGCGACGGTCAGTGATATCTTCACCGCCGTCGAAAAGGGCGAAGCGGATTACGCCGTGATCCCGATTGAAAATTCGACCGAGGGTTCGGTGCGTGAGGCGCTCGATAGCTTCGTCGAGAGTGACCTCAAGATTGTCGCCCAAATCTATCTCGAGGTGACGCACGCCCTGATCACCAACTCACCTTTGGAAAAAATCACCAAGGTTTACTCGAAGGACCAGGCGCTGGCGCAGTGCCGCCATTGGTTGCAACGGCATCTTCCCCATGCCCAGCTCATCGACGCTTTGAGCACCTCGCGGGCCGTCCAGATTGCCCGCGATGAAGCCGGCACGGCGGCCGTCGCAGGCGAACTGGCCGGACAGCATTACGGCGTGCCCGTTTTGGTGAAAAACATTCAGGACAAGGCCGATAATACCACGCGGTTTTTTGTAATCGGTCGTAAACCGGCCGGTCCGGTCGGCGGCGGCAAGGATATCAGCAGTTTTCTGATTTCTCTCGGCGATGAGGCGGCCTCTCATTCCGGCGCATTGCTCAAGATGCTCATGCCGATGGCGGAACGAGGGGTGAATCTGTCGAAGATTGAGTCACGCCCCAGCAAGAAGCGCCCGTGGGATTATTACTTCTTCATTGATGTGACCGGGCATTTTGATGACCCGTCGATGAAGGAAGCACTGGCCGATCTTAAAAAGTTTTGCCCATTGGTGAAATGGCTCGGCAGCTATCCGGCCGTGAATTGATCGGATCATGTCGGAGTCGTTAAAAATTGGCCTGATTGGGGCCGGTGCCAATACGCGTGATCGTCACATTCCAGGTTTTCGAGCAATACCTCAGGTAGAGATTGCCGTAGTCGCCAATCGGTCTGCCGTATCATCCCAACGGGTCGCGGATGCATTTCAGATTCCGCGGATTGTCGACCAGTGGCAGGACATTATCGCCGATGAATCGATTGATGCGATTTGCATCGGCACCTGGCCCTACTTGCATGCCGAGATCACCTGCGCCGCACTCGCGGCCGGCAAGCATGTCTTGACCGAGGCGCGGATGGCTCGTGATTTACCGGAAGCGGAACGGATGCTGGCGGCATCCGCGGCGAGACCGGATTTGGTCGTGCAAGTGGTGCCATCGCCAATGACCCTTCCGCTCGACCAGACCATTCGACGCATGATCGCAGGCGGAGACTTGGGTGAAATACGCGAAGTATGTGTGACGCAGACGACCGGGGCAGCAGCTGACGCGAACTCTGCTTTTACGTGGCGCCAGGATATTGAGCTCAGTGGGCATAACACCATGGCCCTCGGTATTTATTATGAAGCCGTGCTCCGTTGGATGCAGGAGGATGTCTGTGTAGAGGCTGCCACGGCATCAATCAGCACCGGTGAACGCAAGCGGCCTGATGGCAGCATGGCGGAGGTGAGAATTCCCGACAGCTTGACGGTGTTGGGCCGTTATCAGAACGGCGCCCGTTTGATTATGCACCATAGTGGTGTCGAGGTGGGTCCATCACGCAATGAGGTCCGGATCAACGGCGCCAAAGGGGCCCTCCGGATTGATGTAGGCGCGGTGACCCTGCACTCGACCCCGCTGGGGGAGATAGAACGACCGGTGAAAATCCTGCCAGCCGATTATCAGGACTGGCAGGTTGAGGCCGATTTCGTGAATTCAATCCGCACCGGCGCACCGGTGCGGCTCACGGATTTTGCCACCGGGGTGCGCACCATGCGCTTCACCGATGATGTCTGGCAGGCGTGGTCAAGCCACGCTTAGTCGAGTAATACCTGCCATTGATTTTCGCGGGCCGATTGAGCTGCTTTGAGCGCACCGATGGCGACGTAACGCTTGTAGTCGACTCCCGCCAGACGAACCTTGGGCGATTCAAAGCCATCGTCCGTCAGTTTCTTCTGCAACATGGCGTCGATCCCTTTGATTTGGGAACCTCCACCGGTGACGATGATATTCTGCAGGAGGGCAACGACGGAATCCGAAGAGGCACGTGCGATCAAGGTGGTGAGGGCCGGATAGATTTTATCGATCAGCTGATTGGAGGCATTGCCGATGATATCGCCCAATTCCAAGGAGTGGGCTTTGCCGCCCATGACCACCTTGACGTCGATGGGTTTGCGCGATGGACCAACATACGCGTGTTCCTCCTTGATATCGCGCACGGTATGCCGGGACAGCCGGTTGTTGGGATATGTGCGGTTCAAATCGGAGTGCAGGATTTGATCGATGCTGTCGCCCGCGAAAGGAATGCTAATCTGGTCATCACTGGTGGGGAAGTAACCTTGCACCAGACAGAGATCGCTGGTGCCGCCACCAATATCGATGAAAAGCGAATTGACGACGGGATCAATGTAACTGGATTGACCGAGCCGGGAATCGTCACGGTAACCGAGTGCGGCCAGAAACGGCTCCGGAATGAGCAGCACGCTATCGAAAATGCCATGGGCACACTGCCGGAGGGTTTCCAAGGCAGGTTCATTGGCATTGGCGGGCACGCCGATCACCGCCCGGATTTCGGCTTGGCCGGAGGGATCAGCGAGCGAGCGAATGTGCCCAAGGAAATCATGGGCCGCATCGGGGTGGGCAATGAAGCCTTCCTCAAGGGGCGCCACCAGTTTCACGTGCAGCATGTTCTCCTCCGCTTCCTCACCAAAGAGAATTTGCGCATTGCCCGTGATGATGCCGTCCACGATGCCGTCCTTCACGTAACCAACACTGGTTGGGATGACCTTGCTCACAGTGATATCCTTGCTGCCGGCGGCGCTTGCCAGGAGGCAGGATTTGTTGGTGCCAAAATCAAAACCCACTAAAATGGTTTTGGTCTTGGCCGCCGATGGGCGTGGATTGGTTGCACTGGTTGCGACATTAGCCGAACTAGCCGTGTTTTTTTCTACAGTGGTCGTAGTCATAGGTATGGTTTTATTTTACGGGTTGGTTGACGGCTGGAGTAGTTTCAGGGTCGCCCGGTTGACTTTTGCTTGGACAGCATCTCGTCGATAAACCCAGCGATATTCGCCGGAGGTGGCGGCCGGGGACGGGCAGTGGAAATTGATTTCGGTGAAGTCAGATCGGATGACTGGAGACCGGCGGTATTTGTTCCCAATTGGTCTGCCAGTAGTGGGGCGAGTAAGCAGGCGAGCAATGCGGCATCATCCACGCGTTTACGCTCTGATTCCAGGGCGGTGGTCAGCTCATCGGGGCTAATCAGACCTTGTGCAGCAATTTGATCCAGCAGTGGTTGCAAATGCTCGGACTGCATGGCGGTCGCTTCATCCAAACGGCGCTGATGCTGCAATACACAGATGCGCTGATGCACAGCCAGTGCATCTTTGAGAACCGTAGCGTTCTGGTTGTCGGCTGTCCGGGTAATTTCACTCAAGGTTGCCACCTGAGACCCCGGTTGGTGCAGCCGGTTCAACAAATATTCAAACGGGCCAACCTAGACGTATAATTTACGGACTGGCCTCGGACGCAGTCCGATCTGCAAACAAAACCGGTCGGTCGCGATATTTCCAAAAATACAAGGCCACCATGAGGGCCGCCAACAAGGCCATCAGAGTAAAAAAGGCGAACAGGCAACCGCGTTTGGCATCCTGACTCGCAGCCACGGGGGCGGGCTCAGGAATCAGGACATCTTGAGCAGGGGCTGCTTCATGGCTTGTGCGGATCGTCGGTTTGACCGGCGGCACTTGGTCGGTGGGATCACCTTTGGCAATTTCCCGATCCAGCCAATCGAGCTGCTGTTGCACCAGCGCACGCTGACGGCGGAGTTCATTGAGGTGATCGGAGGCCATCGGACAGTGGATGGGTTATACGGGGACAATAAAAAACGCAGCCTAAATCAGGCTGCGTTGTAAATGGGTGACTGGAGTGTCTCGTTCAGACGATCGACACACTGCGCTTGGACTTGTCGTATTCGACCACCCCATCGGTGAGGGCGAAAAGGGTCCAATCGCGACCGACGCCAATGTTCTTGCCCGGATGGATACGGGTGCCGCGTTGACGGACGATGATGTTGCCAGCGACGACGACTTGACCGCCGAAACGCTTAACGCCGAGACGCTTGGAATGGCTCTCGCGACCGTTGCTGGATGTTCCCTGACCTTTTTTATGCGCCATGACGAATAATCTCCTTAAGCTTTGATGGACTCAATTTTGATGACGGACAGTTCCTGGCGATGGCCGCGTTTGCGTTCCATGCCCTTACGTTTCTTCTTTTTGAAGACGACTACCTTCTTGCCACGCTTGTTTTCAAGCACCTTGGCCGAAACAGAAGCGCCGGCGAGCAGGGGAGCTCCGACCTTGAAATTTTCACCTTCCCCGGCCGCAAGAACGTCGTTAATTTCCACGGTAGCACCAGCTTCCGTGTTTGGATAACGGTTTACGATCAGGATGTCGCCCTCGGTAACAGTGAACTGCTGGCCCTGGGTTTTGATAGTCGCTTTCATAAATAAAACCGGAGATAGAGCTGTTTTGAGGCAGCGAAAGCAAGGATTTATTTTGCCAATTCCGCGGCCTTTCCAGCCTCGACCGCCGCCTGAGCTTCCGCGAGTTCCTGGCGATAGGCTTCCCACTCAATGATCGATCGCAAATTACGGTGATCCCGGGGCTTGAAATCCGCCGGATAAATGATGCGCGAGGCCGGTGGGGTCAGATTGGCGAGAAACGCCTCACGCGCCTGCTGGGATTCCAAGGCGGCCAAGCGGGCGGCTTCACGGTCGGCCGCGGCCCGTTTGTCGGCTTCCATGGCCTTTAATTTTTCCAACGCAGCCTGTCGGGCCCGGTCGGCCTCGGCGGCCTCCTGTTCACGCAGTTCAGCGAGGCGGAGGGCTTCACCTTGAGCAGCTTCCTTTTCCATGCGGAGTTGTTCCGCCAGAGCCTTCATTCTGGCGTCCTCAACCTGGGCTGCTTTCAGGGCCTCGGCCGCGGCCACTTGCTCAGCTTTCAGTTGGGCGAGTTGGCGGGCACTTTCGTCGGCTTCCTGTCGCGCCTGTAGCTCCGCCAGCCGATGGGCCTCCAATTCTGCAGCCGCGCGTCGGGCTTGATCCTGTTGGGCAGCCTGCTCGTCAGCGATGCGCATCCGCTCGAGGGCTGCGGTTTGTTCCGACTGGTAGTCGCGGTAGCCGCGATAACCGAGATATAATCCAAGGCCGAGGACGAGAATAACCAATACGGTAACAATTTTTTTCATGACGAGTTCGTCCCCGTGGACACGGCTGGGTTGCAGAGGTTCGTCAAAAACTGACGCGCCGTGGGTTCTTTGGCAAGGTCAGGCCGGCAACTCGAAATCCGCTACGCCGGGGTGAGCGGCATTCGCGGCGGCAAAGGGCATCGCAAATTTTACCGCGTCGATCAGGTTAGTGCCCTGCATTACGAGTGCGTGCAAGATACAGGCAAAAAACACATCGCCCGAGCCGGTGGGGGATACTTCGCGTATCGTGGGTGGATGCAGTTCCAAGGTCGGTTGTCCTGCGGCCTGGATCCAGACGGATTCACCGCCATTCGAGATCACCCAGTTCTTCACCGCGGACTTGCGTTGAACGGCTGGCAGGCGGTCCGGCATGGACTGCCCGCTGCTGTGGGCGGGGAACATGGCATCAAATTCCTGTTGGTTGATCTTCACTAACTCGACCGGCTTGTGAGTGAGTGTCAGCAAAGGTGGACCATACACATCGGCCATCAGCCGGCCGCGTTGTCCCCAGCGTTCAATGGCCTCATGCAATACGAGAAAGTGCGGTGCCTGCCAACCGGGGAAACTGCCGGACAGGGCCAGCACCTGGCCATCGGGCTGAGCATCGAGGTAATCGGCACAGGCCTGCACGGCCGCGGCGTCGGGTGGACTGTCGGGGCCGAGGAAAGTGGTCTCCGACTGCTTATCGCTCCAGATTACGGTGCCGGTGCGGGATGGGGCCAAGGTCGTGAAGGCCTTGTATGCGATGCCACGTTGTTGCAGCCATCCCTTGCTTTCCGCACCGGAAGCCCCTCCCGCAAAGAGCACAGCCATGCTCGGCGTGCCAAGGCGGGCCAGCATATTGGAGACGTTTACACCTTTGCCCCGGGTATTGAAGGTTTCTGAAACGGCGCGCTGGGTGCGACCGATCGCCCAATCCGCATACACGAGGGTGCGCTCTGCGAGGAGATTGCCCGTGAGGGTGAAAATCTTTTGGGGTATGCCCATCAGGTGGCGGGCCGCTTACGACGGTTGGTGCTGCGGTAAAACACCTGATTGACCAAAAATGAAAGGCCGAACAACGAAGCGACCGTCCGGACATTCCGCATAGCCCCCATGACTTCGGTGATGCGTGCCGCCGAGGCTTCCCGGATCCGCAGAAGCACGAGGCAGTTGGCCAGACTGAAGACCGGGGCAAAGATAAAGGCCGTGTGATATACAGTCATCGGATCAAACCCGCGGGCCTTGGCGGTGCTGATCAGATAACCACCCAAGGGCGGTCCCATCGCGGCAGCCAAGCAGGAGAAGGAAATGAACAAGGCGATTCCCATCGTCCGGGAGGTGGGCGGGGTTATCTTCAAGAGGAGATTGAATACCCCGATGCCATAGCCGGCACTGAATAAGCCGCCGGTGGTCGCCACCACGTAAAGCAACCAGAGATTACCGGTGTCGACGAAACACCAGATCAAGTTGAACAATTGCCAGAGGGCCAGGGCGACGACCATCACCGGGATGTTGCCAAACTTGTCGAGCAAGCGTCCCCAAGCCGGAAAGGAAACCGCGGCTCCCAGTGGACCAAACAACAGGATCCAATTGGCCTTGGCCACCGTGATGTGGAGCTGTTCATACATGAACACCGGGAAGAACGGGCCAAATAGATTGATGGTGAAACCCATCAGGGCGGCAAATGCGATAAACGTCACCAAGGTGGGATCACGGCGCACATTTCTCACCTGCTCCTGCCACGGTAGCTGGGCGGCTGGTTGATGCTTGCCCGTGCTTGCAGCCATGCGCTGCTGGGCCAAAACCGAAAACACGCGCAACACGATCGCCACGCCAAACAGCACGATGTAGGCGGTCATCTTGCCGTTCATCAGCGCAAGCAGGCCGGAAACCGACAGCAGGAATACGATCATCGAGATGTAGAGCAGCCGGTTGCGCACCCCGAAATATTTTCCCCTTAAGCGGGCGGGAACGACTTCCTGCATCCATCCGTTCCAGGCTACGCCATTGATCGCACTGGCGAGTGATATGATGGAAAAGCCACCGATAAACACCCATAACGTCAGGGGCGTATCCGCCTTGGGGATGAACGGCAGCGCGCAGGTCAGGATGATCCAGCCAGCACAATGCAACCAAGCGCTGACGATACAGAGCCGTCGGGCGTCGAGCCGTTGGGCGAGTAGCGGGGTGAGTAACACCTGCAGAAAGTTGAACCAGAATGGCAGGGATACGATGATGCCGTAACTGCGGGCCGAAAGGGGAAAAATCCCAGTCAATAAGGCGGCCAGCACGATATTGCCAGGTTGGCTTAACAACGTAAGCGGGATGGCGGATATACCATCCCACAAACATAGCCGCAGATTGCTGCGCAAGAGACTGGGCATGCGAGTGCCGGACTTGTTAGCATTCACTACGCCGAGCGTATTGGCCGTGATTGAGGAAAAGTCATGCCTCAATTTTTCTTTTCTGCCACAGCTTCCGGCTCGGCGGAAGTGGTGCAGTCCTGATCCTGACCTGCATTGAGTTGATCGGACACGGTCGCATTCGGCTTCGGAGCTTGGTATGCGACCAAGGTGGCGACACCCGCCCCAAACTTAAACTCTACTTCGAATCGCACCGGAAGCTTGCGTTCATCCTGCGAGATCCAGACCCGAACGGTTGAGCCGCGTTTGAACATGCCCTTGGGCTCGGTCTTTTCCATCTTGGGCACCAATACCAGGGTTTTGAATTCCCCGAGTGGGGTCCGTAAGGTTTCATAAGCCTCCGCATAAATGGTCAGTTCATAAAAATCATCATCAAAGATCACCAGGGCATCCTGTTTTTCACCGGGCGCCAGGTTCCAACTGCGGGTTTGAACCAGACTGGTGATCAAATCCATGGGCTCGCCGGCTGGGATGATTACATCCTTGGATTTCTCAGGCTCAACCTCGTTCAAATAAGACGCGACACGTTCCTGATAGTTAAAGCTCAAAGATTGCCGGGTTTCCTTGCGCTTGGACTTGCTGGTCTCGGTGGAGTGAAGGAGCAGACCGGAGTGCGGATCGAAGTATGCGTCGGCCTGCGCCACAAACGGGAAGAAATTTTTCAGGAAACCCTTGGTGGTTGTGGTCGTGTTCACGTGGAGCGTGGATGCGGTATCGGTTGATTCAAGGTCGGCGCCGATCTTGATTTCCCCGGCCCCGGTGAAAATGCCCCAGCCGACCCGGAAGGTCAGCTCTTCGCCATCACCCAACGCCACCGGCGTGGTTTCGGCATTGCCGTCCGGCACCAAGCCGACAAAGCCCAATAGCAACAGGCGGGTGAACCAGCGGAAAGAGAAGAAGCGTTCCATATTTCAATCAGACTCTGAAAAAGCAGTCAGGTGCAGTTAAATAGTCAATCAGCTCGCAGCGTTCAGCGGTAAATCGAGTTGATTTTCATAACCGAGCGCGGAGGCATCCCAGCCGCGTTCTCGCAGAGTGCGGGCGAATTCTCGCGCGAATCCGTGCAGGGTCAGGATCTGCTTGGGTCTCACCGCCTCAACGAATCGCAGGAGATCGCTAAAATCTGCATGGTCGGACAAGGGGAATGCGGCGTCGGTGCGGAAACGGTAGGTGGCTCCGGAATCCAAGGCCCAGCCGGAAATCATCGCGGTTCGCCTGGCCGGTATGTGCCGGAGCAGACCACCTTGCTGGTGTTGCGGTGGGCAAATGACCACATGTCCACCCACGGTTGTGGCATCAAATTTCCCGTAGGTTGGAAATTGATAACCGAACTGTTCGTAGATTCCGGTCAGACGAAGCGCACTATCGTGCAACATCACCGGCAATCCAGCCGGCAGGAGTGCGCGCAATACTTCCTGAGTCTTGCCGAGACTGTAGCAATACAGCACCGGCACACGGCCTTCGTTTATCGCGTCATGACAAAAATCAATGATCTGGCCGATGACCTCTTCGTCCGGAGGAAACACATAGCGTGGCAACCCGAACGTGGTTTCCATAATAAGCAAATCAGCTCGGGGAGTAGCACAGGGCTCGGCTGCGAGTCCGGGCCGCAATTTGAAATCGCCCGTGTAGAGCAGGGTGCCGGCTGCGCTTTGCAATTCGATCAAACTCGAGCCGAGAATGTGACCGGCCGGATGCAGGGTGATGGTCGCGTCCGGGGTCAACTTTTCCGCCCGACCGTAGGGCAATATATGTTCGATTCTGCGCCCGGGCAGCCGCGCACGCAGGAGCCGGGCGGTCGGGGCTGAACAAATCAATTCCTTGTGCCGGCCAACATGATCCGCATGGGCATGGGACACCACTGAACACAGAGTCGATTTCTGCGCATCCAACCAACACTCAACTTGAGGCAACCAAAGACCTTTCTTGAACTGCACTTCCCAGGGCATTGATGCAATGTAGCCCCGACAACCGGAGCGTCAATCGATGGCCTCAACCAATCGTGCCGTTGACGAAGTATTTCCTCCGTATCAAGCGCCAGAGGATCACAAAAAATGCGGTGAGGGGGATGGCGAAGAGCATGCCGAGCACGCCGTTGAAGGCGGTGCCCCAGAAAAAGACAGCAACAATGATCATGACTGGATGGAGACCAGTGCGGTCACTCATGATTTTTGGCGTCAGATACCAGCCTTCTATACTTTGGACGACAATGACGACAAGGATCACCATGCCCAGCATGTGCCAGCCACCCTCGGGTTGAAAGAAGGCCAGTGGCAGGGTGACGGCCAGGCCAATAATCGTGCCTAGATAGGGGATAATATTGAGGATCCCCAATGCCAACCCGAGCACCAAGCCAAACTTCAGTCCGACGAAGGTAAAGCCCAGCGCGAGCAACACCCCCATAATCAGGCCGATCAAAAGTTGCCCGCGGAAAAACGAGACGATGATCGAAATGAATTCGTTGACGAGGAAGACTATGTCTTCCCGCAGTGACTCACTGAAAAAAGTAAGGTTCTCATCCAAGTGGCGGGTAGGCTCACTGCGCGAAAGCAGAAAAAAGAATAGGTAGATCGGCACAATCGCGACATGCGCCGCGAAGCCGAAGATGCCAATAAGACCGCCGCCGGCGGCCTTGAGTGAAGGGAGCGCATGGGTGAGCAAGTCGTTCGCTTCTTGGGATAGGGTCGTGACGACCTTTTTGATGGCGGGATTCTCCATCTGGCGCTGCACCAAGGCGATCCAGTCCGGATAATTTTGCTCCACATAACCGGTGGCACTTTGCCAGAGGGTTGGGGCGAAACTGATGAAATTCAGTAATTGCTCCACCAGGGGAGGAACCAGCAGGACCAACACTCCCGCCACTACTATGACAAACAGTCCGTATAGTAAAATTACGGCGGCGAGGCGGCGGTTTTTCAATCGCTGCTCGAAAATCTCTACGACGGGGCGGAGCATGAGCGCCAGCACCCCGGCACAGGCCAGAGGCCAGATAACCCCTGAGAAATATCTCGCCAACCGACCCAAGGCGACCGTGCCCAACACGAACAGTGCGGCCGTGGCCAGCACCGCGAGTAGAGTCAGCGCAAATCCGATAACCCGTCTTTGGCTGTCGGTAAAGAATCGGCGTTCGGTGGCTTCAGCCATACCCCGAAGGTGACAATTCACCATAACAGTTTACCAGCCCAAATATTATTTCGAATCACTGGTCGGCTGCGTCATCGGAAACGGCACCTGTGTCCGCCCCGTGTGATGTCGATAGAGCCAGCGGGCCATCGCGGGTAGCAGAATGATGGCGCCGAGCATATTGACCAAAAACATGAATCCAAGCAGCAGGCCCATATCGGCCTGAAATTTCAGGTCTGAAAAAATCCAGGTGCTGACGCCGATTGCCAAGGTGAATCCGGTAAACACGACTGCACTGCCGGTCTGGGTGTAAGCGGCATACAGGGCATCTTCAAAGTAGTCACCCCGCTTTAGCGCATCCTGCAGCTTGGAGAAAATATAAATTCCGTAATCCACCCCGATCCCGACGCCCAAGGCCACCACGGGGAGGGTGGAAGTTTTCAATCCAATTTCGAGCCAGGCCATCAACGCGTAAGCGAGGAATGACACAATGGCCAAGGGCACCACGATACAGATGGTCGCGCGCACGGATCGGAAAGTAATCAGACAGAGGGTAATCACCGTGCCAAAAACCCAATAGAGGATCGGGCGCTGAGCCGCGGCGACAACTTCATTGGTCGCGGCCATCACGCCGACATTTCCACTGGCCAAGAGCAGATTCGCCTTGGGGGTGGGATTGTCTTCGCGGAATTTTTTCACGGCATCGGTGATGCCGCGGATGGTATCCGCCTTGTGATCGGTGAGGAATATCATCACGGGCATGACACTGCCATTGCTGTTCAAAAGTCCCGTCGCGGTTTCGATCGGCGAGACAGCCTGGGCCAGTGCCTGAGGATTGCGGGGCAAGACCCGCCACTTGAGCGACATTTCATTGAAACCACTATTAATGATTTTCGCAGCTGAGCTCAGGCTGATGACGGACTGCACTCCAGGCACTTCGCGCATATAACCTTCGAAGCGCTCCATCAGGGAAACGACTTCGTAATCCACACAGGCATCCGGGTCGCCCACGACCAGCACGGATATCATGTCCACGCCAATGCTGAATCGTTTTGTGATGATCGCGCTGTCCAGATTGTAACGGGAGCTTTGCCGCAGTTCCGGCACGCCACTGTGGAGATCACCGATCTTTACATCGTTAGACCGAATGTAGCCGTAAATTCCTGCCGCGAACCAAACCGCGATAATTACCAAGGAAACCCGGGGATGAGTGACGATCAACAGCCGGCGCCAGAGGCGGTCAATGGCGGCGGTCTTGGCCGTGGCGACTTCACGGGAGGTAAATGGGGCCTTGGTCCAATCAGCCTTGGTCGTGTAATTCTCCGGCAACTTTTGGTAAGAGAGCAGAATTGGCAGCAAAAATAGATTCGTGATGATTACCACCCCGACGCCCAGACTCGCGGTGATGGCGAGTTCCTGGATGATCGGGATTTTGATCACCAGCATGGTGATAAATCCGAGGGTATCTGTGATCAGGGCGACTCCGCCGGGCACAAGGATTTGGCGGAAGGCAGATTCCGCAGCCTTGAGGGAACTGGATCCATTGAAGACTTCCATTCGGAAGGCGCGCACCATTTGCACGGCGTGGCTCACCCCAATGGCAAAGACCAGGAACGGCACGAGAATCGACAACGGGTCGAGACCAAACCCAAGGGCATTGAGCGCCCCCAATTGCCAGAGCACGGCAATCATCGAGCACGTGATCGGGGGGATGGTCAGACGCAGTGATTGCGAGTAATACCAGACCAATGCCGTCGTGATGACGAATGAGAGCAGAAAGAAAAAGATGACGTTCCGGGCGCCGGCACTGATGTCGCCGATGACTTTGGCGAAACCAATGATGTGCACGCCCAGCGACACATTGAGGTTCGGCTGGTCGGCATACTTGTCGCGGATTTTCTCCTCCAAGTATTTGGCCACTTGGATATAGTCCAATCGCTGACCGGTCGCGGGATCGACCTCCAACAACTGTGCACTGACAATGGCACCCGTAAAATCGTTGGCCACCAACTGGCCGACCTTGCCGGATTTGATGATATTTTCCCGGACTTTCGCAAAACCCTCCGGAGTCGGTTCAAAACCGGCAGGGATTACATTGCCACCGGCAAAACCATCCTCGATCACCTCGATGTAGCGAACATTGGGGGTGAAGAGGGACTGGACCTGGGTGCGATCGACACCGGGGAGGTAAAAGACTTCGTCGGTCACTGCTTTGAGCACCGTAAAAAACTCCGGGGTGAAGATGGTGCCTTGCTTCGCGGTCAACGCGATGACGACCCGATTGGCCCCGCCAAATTGATCCTGATATTTCAGGAAGTTCTTTATGTATTCGTGTTGGAGCGGCAGCTGTTTGTTGAAGCTCGCGTCAATCCGGGTGCGGCTGGCAAACCAGCCCATGCACAAAGTCAGCAGCGTAAAGCCGATGATGAATTTCAGTCGTTGGCTGAATACCCAGGTGGAAAAATTATCCAATCGCGTGCGCATGCTCAGGGTTGATCAAGTGAGGCGACGCCACCCTCGCCAAATGCCAGCAAACGCCCGGAAGGAGTTTGCAGCAGATACGCCACGCCGGTGGTCAGATTTTGCGGCCAAGCTTCAAAAGTGACGCCAGCATCCTTGCTGAGTAGAAAAGCACGGGATTGGCCGGCCAGCACAATTTGGCCATCGTCCAAGCGACAGGCCGTTGCGAGTAATGGCTTGGAGGGAATGGGCACGGCCTTCCAGCTGTCACCATTATCGAGTGAGCGGTAAATATGACCGCGCAATCCATAAGCCAGCAGGGCGCTATCACCCAGCGGGAGCACCCCGTAAAACGAACCTTCGTAGAGTGCGGGGATTGGAACCCAGGTTTCCCCGAGATCGTGCGAGCACAACAGGGTTCCGCGCTCTCCAGCAATATACAGCGTGCCATCTGGGTCCGCAGTGATCTGATTTAGATGAGAGTCATCGTCCTGCACCATGTGGGGTTGCCAAGTTTTACCGCCGTCCAAGCTACGGACACATTGACCGTATGCTCCAATGGCAATGATCGTGTGCTCATCCACCACACAGAGGTCCAAAAAGGAATCCTCCAGATTTTCGCCCTGATAGACGGTCTGCCAAGAAGCGCCTCCGTTATCGGTCGCGATGATCAAAGCTGCATGTCCCACGGCCCATCCCTGTAGTCCATCCTGACTGAATTTCACAGCAGTCAGGGTGGCGGTGGTCGGCGAGGGTATCCCTTGCCAATTTAGGCCTTCATTATCGGAGCGGAGGATGGTGCCACGTTCGCCCACGGCGATCACGTTTTGACCCGCCAAGGTCGCGCTCAATAACAGCATACGAGGCGTATCGACCTGCACCGATTGGCCATGCAGAACAAGGCCTGTGAGCAGGCTGATGACTAGCCAGCGCAGAACGATCATCATGTGAATCAATGGGTGCATCAAAAAGGCGGGCTTGGCCAGCCCGCCTTTTTGTTTAAACTGAGCAGGGGTCAACGGATCCCCGAACGGCGCAGACTGTCCGGACTGTAGTCGCCGGGTTCACGGGAGATATTGAAATCATACATCTCTTTCTCGTTATCCAAGCCGATTGCCAAGTAGCGGCCCGCCTGCAAGTCGGTGTGGACCTCGAGCGTGCTCCAAAAGACGAGAGCATCGTAATAGTTGATATTATGTGATTCGGACACGCGCCAGAGCTGGCCACGGGAATCATATTGGTCGGCGACCAATATCTGCCAACTGTCCTCGTCCACGTAAAATGTCCGGCGGGCATATAGATGAGAAGCGCCAGGCTTCAGGGTGGCTTCGACCACCCAGACGCGGTGCAATTCGTAGCGGGCCAAGTCTTGGTTGATATGAAGAGGGGTGAGGATGTCCTTGTCCTTCACTTTGTCACTGTGCAGCGCGTAGGAATTGTAGGGCACGAGCATTTCTTTTTTGCCCACCAGTTCCCAGTTATAGCGATCAGGGGCACCGTTATACATGTCGAACTGATCACTGGTGCGCATGCCGTCAGCGGCAGTGCCCGGATTGTCGTAGGCGACATTAGGCGCGCGACTGACCCGGCGCCGACCGGTGTTATAAACCCAAGCGCGCCGTGACTCTTTGATTTGGTCCATGGTTTCGTGGGCGAGCAGTATCGTGCCAGCGAGACGGGCCGGACTTGTCACGGTCTGCTTGAAGTAGATCAGGACGTTGTCGAGTTTCTCAGGGGTCATGCCCTCACGCACGTAATTGAAAAGAAATTCATCCTCGAAATCCACCATGGTGTAACTGCCACTCCGATTCGGCGCCGCCTGTCCAATATGGCGGGTGGCGGCCACGCCCCGATAGCGGGTCAAGTGGTTCCACACTACCTCAAGACCATTTTGAGGAATTGGAAAGGGTGCCCCGATGATCGCATTGGCGAAGCCGTCACCATTATTGACCAGCACGCCAGTCGTGGCGTTTTTCCGGGTGGCTTCGTAGATGCGCTCCGGATTGGACGCACTGCGATGGCTTGGGTAGACGACCAGTTTGTAATCGGGATAGGTCTTCATCAACGCCGCATGACCGGCGGTGACGATATCTGCATACTGGCTCAAATTCTCGGCGGTGATGGTGTAGAGTGGTTGGTCACCGGCATAGGGATCGGGGTGGTGATCACCGGGTTTGTAATTGGCCGGTGGGGTAGTGATGCCACCGTCCCAGGCCGGGATGGTCCCGGCGGCATTACCGGCGCGCTCGCCGCCGAGCGGGGTCAGGTCATTGCCCAATCGTTCGGCTTCGGATTCGGAAACGGCCGCCAATGCCGTAGTGCTGAGTGCGACCGTCAGGGTAGTAAGGCGGAATAGGGAAGGGTTCATGTTTAAACAACTCAATGGGGTTAGAATGAGTATTTGATCGTCGCCGCGACATAATCACGGTCACTCAGAAGATTGTAATCCCTGGCGCCGAAATAGTTCACGTAGCGCAGTTCAAGGGACCAAGAATACTGGTATACGAATTCAGCGGCGACGGTCACACTTTTGCGGCCATCGATAAAATTACCGACGGGTAGCGGGGTGTTGCCGCCGGCATCATGCGTGAAAGCGATGGAGGGCGACACATTGATACCGGCAAAGAGGTTGTTGTATTCCAGTTTTGCCAGGACCTGATAGCCCCAGGAAAAACTGTCGGCGAAGGCGCTTTCCGATGTGGCGGGCACGGTGCCGAATCCGGCAGTGGTCATATTGGCCGCACTGGCACTGCTGAAAGTTCCTGGGCCATCGTAACGCAAGGTGCTCTTGGCGGGAAGGTCAGCCCAGACTCCGCCCACTTCGCCAACGAGGGCGAGTTGGCTTGAACCAAGGGTCGGACCAAAGATTTTTGTGAGGGTGGATTGGGCGGTCCAGACATCATGCCGGCGGTATCCGGGAACGTAGGTGTTGTATTGACCGAGATAGCTGCCGATCTGATTGGCCGCACCAAATTGAGGCGCCAAGGAGGACAGGGTCGCAAAAAGCAGCTCCACATCGTCGACCTGTAGCGGCATGTCCTGCTTGTAGGAGACGTCTCCCTGCCAGGATATGCCGGTGTTACCGACCGTCCCGTTGAAACTGGCACCGAGCATGTCAATGCCATCCGGATATTCGACCACGAAGTGACCGGTTTTGGCGGCGGTCAGCAATCCGATCTGACTGGCCCCGGCAGCGATGGCCTGAGCGGAAGGATAGAATGGCTGCAAACTCGCAGGGAGAGCGGCGATGGGCACATTGGTCAATGCCGCACCAATCAGGGTGCTTAGAGCTGCAGGAACCCCGGCGGCGGGATACCCTGCGCCGACCATGGCAGGCGCCAACTGCGCCGTTGCCAGACTCGTAGCCGTGCCGACCACCAGCGCAGAGCTGACCGGACCGGTTGGGGTGCGAGCGCTCAAAACCGGTGAACGGCTGTGGTATTTGGCGTAGTAGAGGCCGACGTCCAACCCGCTATCGGTGTAGATGTGAGCGGAGATGCCGTATTGGGTGAAGTTGCCATACTCGTGATCCTTTTCGCGGGTGATTCCACCCAGTCCCGTGCCGTTCACGCCCGTCTGGTCATTGATGCCGCCAAAGCCGAGCCACACCATGTCCCCACCACGACTGGCGAAGTCATTGGTCGAAAAATAGGTGCCCGCCGGCTCAAGTTCATTGCGGCGGAATTCAAGTAACCAGAACGGTTCGATCGTGATATTCTTGGTCAGACCGATGGAAGCTTTCAGCATGTTGACCGGCAGGAATGCCTCTTTCAATTCGGCCCCGGGGACGCGCAGCTTAGAGAGGTCGACCGGATTGACGATGTTGTTGCCGTTGGGAATGAAGGTGCTTTCACCCAGGCTCAATACTTGGCGGCCGAAGCGCAGATCGACCGGTATGTCACCCATGTCGAACTGGCCATAGACATACATGTCCAAAAATTCTCCGCCCTGCACCACGCGGTCCTCGGCTTGGTTGGAGAGAACGGTGCGCTGGGTGGAGTCGCTGCTGAAATCACTGAAATAATAGCCGCGCACGAATACCCCGTAGTTGCGGTATTTGAGTTGAAAATCATGCGAAGCCTTCGCCAGCGATGACACCCAACCCTGATCGTAGTTGAGATTGCCGTCGTCGGTATTGACCGAGTATTGCAGACCGCCATTGGCGCGTCCGTAATAGTGCGGATCTGGCCCCTTCAGGCGGTAGAGACCACCGAAGGACACGGTCGTATCAAAACTGCCGCTCCAATCGCCTTCGCCAAATTGGAAGCCATGGGCCGGTTGGGTGAGAAACAGCAGGCTGATCGCAATGGCGGCCGTGGCGTGACTACGTCGATTGAAAACACGGAATATTTGTAGTGCGTTCATTTGAGGTTGTTAACTTGGAGCTCTACTTTCGAGAACAGGCGGGGTTGAGGTTTGTCAATGGGGTCGTCTATGACAATCCAGTTATGCGGGTCCCTGCGGTGCAAGCCAACAACTTTTAAGCGGGGAATATTACCCAAAGTTACGGCTTTGAACTTGGTTGGTTTTGCGTAACTTGCCACTTCCATCCATGCAGGCCGCCACCCATATCCACATCAAGGGAGCCCGGGAGCACAACTTACGAAACCTTGAGTTGAAGATTCCGCGTGGCCGATTGGTGGTCTTCACCGGTCCGAGTGGGTCAGGGAAGTCATCCCTGGCTTTTGATACCATTTACGCGGAGGGCTACCGCAAATACATGGAATCCCTTTCCACCCAGGCCCGCCAGATTCTCGACCAGCTCAAACGGCCGGATATTGACTTTATCCACGGCCTCTCGCCGGTTCTCGCCATCGAGCAACGCACCGGGGGATCCTCGCCCCGCAGCACGATTGCCAGTGTCACGGAGATTGCGGATTACGCGCGGTTGTTGTGGGCGGTAGCGGGTGAACAGTTCTGTCCCAAGGACGGCGGTCGGGTGATCCGGCGATCACTGGACGACAACATCCAACATATTCTGACTCAATGCGCCGGCCAACGCATCATGCTGTTGGCCCCGTTCATCACGGCCAAACCGAGTGTGCTGCGGGATGAATTGCCGCAATTGCGCCAGCGCGGATTCCAACGGGTGCGGATTGATGGTGAAGTGCACAATTTGGACGAAGGCGATATTGTGCCGAAGGGCACCAAGGCGGTGGTGGTTGAACTCATCGTCGATCGTCTGATGGCCAGTGCCGACCAACGTTCCCGGTTGGCAGACTCACTCGAACTAGCCTTTCGCGAAGGCAAGGATCGGGCAGTCGTTTTGGCGCAATTAAACGCGCAAGCTCCTTGGCGTGAAGTCCAGCTCAGCCAGCACCTGGCCTGTGAGCTGTGTGGCGATACTTTCGAGAAGCTGACCCCGCAGCATTTTTCCTCGAATCATAATGCCGGCGCCTGCGGCACCTGTGGTGGGTTGGGCCGCAAACTCCGGTTTGTGCCCGACCTGATTGTGCCGGATCCCACTAAGAGTGTGCGGGGTGGAGCCCTGAAACCCTGGCGAATTGGCGGAAAGAATCTCATCATCAAGCACAACGCAGTTTTGAAGCAGTTGGCTGAACAACTGCCCTATGATCCGAATGTGCCTTGGGCGGAACTACCGGAAGCCACGCGCAAAGCCATTTTGCATGGTGCCGGAACCCGGGAGTTCGCCTTCAAGTTGCGGCGCATGCGTGAGGCCCGGGCGATGCCCTTTGCCGGGGTGATTGCAGATTTGGAAGAAAGCTTCCGCGATACCGAAAGCGATGGATTCCGAGCCCGTTTGACGACGTTCATGATCAGTGGGGACTGTCCCGAATGCCATGGCGCGCGCTTGAATGCCCGGAGCTCAGCGGTGAAATTTTCTGAACACAGCTACCCTGAATTTCTAGGGATGGATGTAGCCGCGGCTGCGGAGTGGTCGGCTCAAGTCGCGACGCGGCATCGCGATAATGAGGCCTTGCGCGATGTAGTAACAGGGATTGAGCAACGCCTCCAATTTCTGGTGGAAACCGGACTGGGCTATCTGGCCTTGGATCGCGATTACTCCAGTTTGTCCGGCGGCGAGGCCCAGCGGGTGCGGCTGGCCACACAATTGGGGATGGGCCTCATGGGCGTGATTTATGTGCTGGATGAACCGAGTGTTGGGCTCCACCCGGCGGACAATGATCGGTTGCTCTCGCAACTCCGTGAGTTGAGGGACCGTGGCAACACCGTGTTGGTCGTCGAACACGATGAGGATACCATACGCATCGCGGATGAATTGATCGAACTAGGACCGGGCGCAGGCACGCAGGGCGGGGAGATCCTGTTTCAGGGCACGCCGGCCGAATGCGCCAAACTGCCGGCCAAACAGTCGCAGACGGGAGCCTATCTTTCGGGAAAACTACGGGTGGAATGTGATGCCAAAACCAAGTTGCCTGACGGTGCATGGCTGACCGTGCGTGAAGCCCGCGAACACAATCTCAAAGGCGTGGATGCAAAATTCCCCATCGGTTTGCTTACTTGTGTCACAGGCGTCAGTGGTTCTGGTAAGAGCACCCTCGTGAATGACATTTTGGCCGTCGCAGCCGCCCGAAAACTGAATGGGGCCAAGAGCTTTCCCGGCAAACATCGCTCCATCGAGAATCTCGATTTCTTTGAGAAACTGGTGCTGGTGGACCAGAGCCCAATTGGTCGCAGCCCACGATCCAATCCGGCGACCTTTGTCGGACTGCTTGATTTACTCCGGGCGCTGTTTGCCCAGGTTCCTTTGGCGAAGGTGCGTGGATACAAGGCCAGTCGATTTTCCTTCAATGTGCGGGGTGGACGGTGCGAGCGCTGTCAGGGTGATGGCGTGATCAAACTCGACATGCAATTCATGGCCGACGCGTATGCCCCGTGTCCCAGCTGCGAGGGGCAGCGCTTCAATCGGGAAACCCTGGAGGTGCGGTTTCACGGTCACTCGATTGCCGATGTCCTCAACATGACCGTGCGGGAAGCGATCGTCCTCTTCCGCAACATCCCCCGGGTCTTGGATAAATTGGAAACGCTGGATGCCGTTGGACTGGGCTATCTGCAACTTGGACAACCTGCGCCCACCTTGTCGGGTGGGGAAGCTCAGCGATTGAAACTGTCGCTCGAGTTGAGCAAACGTCAGCAAGGCGAAACCCTTTACATTCTCGATGAACCGACCACCGGATTGCATTGGGTCGATATCCAAAAATTGTTGGATCTGCTCTTCAAGCTCCGCGATGCCGGTAACACGATCATTATCATCGAGCACAATCTCGATGTAATGAATCTGGCGGATTGGATCATCGATCTCGGTCCCGGCGGCGGCAAGCACGGGGGCGAACTGATTTACGCCGGTCCTCGTGAAGGTATCGAGGAAATAGCCGAATCGCAGACCGGCCAGGCTTTGGCTCGGTGGGCGCATCGCTAGTCCAGGGTCGCTGACGGAACGAGCCTGGGATATTTCTGCAACTTGTGGCGCGGGGGGTGTGTTCTGGGGATAACACCGGGAAATTTCCCGGAAAAAATCAATCCCCCGAAATATGAAAAACCATCTTGTCCGCTCTTGCTTACTCTTCACTGGTCTCGCGCTTGCGACTCCCGTATTCGCCGATGTCACCCATGATGACGGTTACGTCGATCTTGGAAAATTCACCGCGGCTGCCGGTCGTGAATTTGTGGAAATCAATCTCAAGCCCGCCTTGCTCAAAATTGCCGCGACCATCGTGGCTTATGAAGAACCCGAGGCAGCCGAACTGCTCCGCAATCTGAAATTGGTGCGGGTAAATGTGGTAGGACTGGACGATACGAATCGCAGCGCCACCGTGGCTCACATCACAAAGATCCGGGCCGAATTGGAAAAGCAGGGCTGGGAGAAAATCATCACGGTCCTTGAAGGCGCCGATGCATCTGAGAATGACGTCGCCATCTTTATGAAGCCGGATGGGGACGATTCCATCGCGGGACTCGTTGTCACCGTGATCGAAAAGGACGGTGAAGCTGTCGTGGTGAATATCGTCGGCAATATCCGGGCGGAGCAAATTGCGAAGCTGGGTGACAAATTCGACATCAAGCCACTGCGGAAACTCAAAGTTGCCGCTGAATCCTGAACTTCAGCAGCCCAACCTCCATGGAAACTCCCATCACCCCAAAACGTCGCCGGCGTTGGCCCTGGATTGTGTTGGCCATTCTTTTGACTCCTTTCGTGTTGGTAGGCGGCGCAGTGCTCAACTACCTGACCTTGGACCACGAAGCCAGCGTGCTGCGGCACCAGGTGATGCGGGCGACCGAGGCGAAATGGGATACGACCGTCCAATTTAGTGTCGGTCGTCCCACCTTCGCGGTTTTGCGGTCCTGTTTCGCGGCGTTTCCCAGTAAAGATACCTTGGAGGCCCGCCAAGCCTTACGCGCCGTGCGCTCTGCGAGTGTCGGGGTTTATCAGTTACAGACTGATTCAACGATTCAGTCCCGAATTGATATCATGCATTCTGCCGATGTGGTGATGCGCCGCCGCGGGTGGGAGCGGGCTGTAGGGGTAAGAGACAGTTCTTCCACTGTCATGATCTTCTTCCCGCAAAAATCCGCGACGGATGGGCGCGTTTGTGTGGCCGTGGTGGATGGGACTCAGCTGGTGGTGGTGTCGGCGAAATTCGATCCCACGGCTATGGTTGATTTGATCAAGCTGCACCAAGGGCAGGGTGATTGGCGGGGTATGCTGCCGGTTTCCATTTCAAAGATTCGATTGGCGTATTGCGGGCTCGGGCGACCGCGATAGCTTGGGGCCGTGATCCGGATTCCTACTATCGTCCACCTCGATGCCGATGCGTTCTTCGTATCGTGCGAGTTGGCATTGCGGCCGGAACTACGCGGGACGAAATGTGCGGTAGGTGGTCGCGAACGCGGTATCATTTCATCCGCAAGCTATGAGGCCCGTGCCTGCGGAGTTTATACTCCAATGCCAACCCAGCGGGCGTTGAAGGTATGTCCGGATCTGATCATGTTGCCCCACACGTCGGGTCTTTATGGGAAGACCTCGCGTGCGATGTTCGATTTGTGCGAAACCATCACGCCCTTGGTGCAGCGCAATTCCGTGGATGAAGGCTACCTCGATCTTGGCCCCTGTGGGTGCCGGAGTATTGCGGAAATCGAAGACAAGATGCGTGGATTGCAAACCCGTATCTGGTCAGAACTCCAGATTCCAATCTCCATCGGTATCGCCACAAACAAACTGGTTTCACAGATCGCTTCGAAATTGCGCAAGCCACGTGGGTTTGTGACCGTGCCGCCCGGAGAGGAGCAGGCCTTTTTGGCCCCGCTGCCTATTGGTAAACTGCCCGGGATTGGTGAAAAAACAGCGACGGCCTTACAGGCGAGGGGAGTGCGCATGATCGGGGATATTCTGACGCGGAATGAAAATGAACTGGAGACGATTTTTGGTCGGGGCTGGCGCGATATGCTGGCGACCGCCCGCGGCCAAGATGATGGCGAGGTGCATATCGATCACGAGGATGCCAAAAGCTATTCGCAACAGGAGACCTTCGGGCAGGACATCCTGGATGCCGTGGAAATCGAACGGGTGTTAAAGCGCATGGTGGATGATCTGCTCAGCAAAATCCGCCAGGACCGCAAACGCGTGCGCACCATTACGATTAAAGTGCGTTATCCAGACTTCACCCAGGAATCGCACGCCCACAGCCTGACTGAGGCGACTGACATTGAGGCGCCATTTTATGCCCACGTGCGACCGCTGTTACAGGCGGCCTGGCGCAAACGTCGGCCGTTGCGTTTGGTGAGTGTGCGCTTTTCGAATGTCGAGGACGGTCCGGCGCAGTTGGAAATGTTCAGTCAAGATGATGAAAAACGCCGTAAACTCGCGCGGGTGATGGATCAATTGAATCAGAAGACCAAGGACGGCGTATTGAAGCGGGGGCATCAGCTGCGCACCCCATTGAGCACCGACTAATCTCCGGGGATATTTTGACAGCAGTCCATCCGGAGCCGAATACTCATCGAATGGCTGATGATTCCAAACTCTTGTCCCGGATTGCGGCTGGCCGCGTGTCAGTAATGGCGCAGACGGATTTGTTGCACCGGGAATTTGGCCGGGCCACGAGTAATTGGAAAGCTGACGGCACTCGGGTCACGCCGGTTGATATTGCCATTTCCGAAGGCATCTTTCGTGAACTCTCAGCACAATTTCCCGAGGATCAGTTTTTTAGTGAGGAGCTGACCGAGGCGGATACGCCCATCCCGGTAACGGCCCGCTATTGTTGGGTGCTCGATCCGATCGACGGCACCAACAATTTTGCCATGGGCATACCCCATTGTGCGATCGGCTTGGCCCTATTGAAAGAAGGTCAACCGATCTACGGCTTTGTCTACGATCTGGCCCGTCGCACCCTGATTCAGGGCGGGCCCGGATTTGGGGTCAAAGATGGGGACCGCGAGGCGCAGATCAAAGGCCTATCATTGAACCGACAGAGCGTGTTGGGATTTCACAGTCCCTACGACAAGCTATATGCTCCGCATGCCGCCATCTTGGTGGATCATTTCAAAATCCGTGGCTTGGGCACGAGCACCGTCCACTTGGCCTACGTGGCCAATGGACTTTTTGACGGCGTGGTGGACCACAACGTCAAGGTTTGGGATATCGCTGCGGCGGTGCCGCTCGTATTGGCCGGCGGCGGGGTGGTGGAATATGTCAGCAAGTCACCATTTCCCCTGCGCGAATTCGACCTGCAGATGGGCCGAATTTTTTACGTGGCGGGTGATCAGGCCGGAGTGACAGAAATGCGCCGCTTGCTCGGCGTTTGATTAGACCTGATACTCGGTTCCTGGCACTGGGTCGAGGACCTTGCTCTTGGGAATTTTTTCCGCGAATTGAGCCGTGAACCAATCCCGCGCCGGTTGATCACCATGGGTCAACACGATGCTGCGTGGAGTGGCCTGCAAGGCGAATTCCAACAGGTCTTCCCGGTCGGCGTGGCCGCTCAGTTCAAATCGATCGATCCGCGCCTTGAGCTTAACCTTCACGTTGGCCTTTTCAAAAAGGAAGGTATCGCCTGTGTTGGCGGCCAGTAGTTTTCCGCCGGGGGTATCCGGATCGCAATAGCCGACAAACCCGACCGTATTGCGGGTGTGCCCGACCAAGCCCGAAGCGAGGGTATAGCTTGGGGTGTTCTCGACCATCATGCCGGAACTGACGATGTAGAGGGCGTTCTGTTGTGGATCGACGCCAGCCGGAATCTTGCGCGGCAGAGGATTGGCGTGAAGTTCCTTGATGATACCGCGGTTGAATTGGATATGCTTCGTCTTGCGGGAAATTTCGTCGAAATAGTCGGCCAGATCCATGCCGAGCCCGGAAGCGAAGATTGGGCAATTCACGAGTTTGCCGAATTTACGCGCATCGTGAATCACCGTCAGGATTTCCTGCATGCGCCCGAGGGCGAAAATCGGAATCAGAAAGGAGCCGCCCCGCTTGATCGTGTCGTTGATCGCGTCGACGAGCCGGTTGAGTTCATCGCTTCGAGTCCGACTGTTCAGGCTTTCGGTATCACCCCGGGTGGTCTCCATAATCAGGGTATCAAAGTGACCGGAAGGGAACTTCGCGCCGGGCAGGGTGCGCTGGCTTTCAAATTGCACATCGCCAGTGATGAAAATCTGACGGTGTTTGTGCCTTAGCTCGACGCCAGCGGCACCGGCCACGTGGCCGGCGGGATGCAGAATGACCTCGATTTCATCCCGATTGCCGCGGAACTTTTTTGCGTGCCCAAAGGCAAGACCAGTCATGCGGGCGCTGTAACGTTCCACTTCACCGTGGGTGAAGAGGGGATAGTCGGGGATGTTCTGATCTTCCTTTTGCCGTTTCATCACACTGGCCGAATTGCGCAGCATGCGTTCGATCAGCATCCGACTCGAGGTGGACATGATGACCGGCGTGTCAGGATGTTCCCGCATCGCGATGGGCAAGCTGCCGATGTGATCGAGGTGACAGTGAGTGATAATGATCAGATCGAGCGGCTTGTCGCGCAGCAGATTGAGATTGGGCGCGGCCTTGCGGCCGACCAGCTTGGGATTCAGACCGCAGTCCACCAGGATGCGCAGATCGCCGAGTTGCAGCAGGGTCGAATTGGCCCCGATGCCACCTTCGGGATTCAGATCAGTTAACTTCATTGAGCTCAGGGGAGCAGAACACCCGTCCGACGGAAACCTATTTTTCAATCCCGCGGCACACGCATCGCAAAAGCCGGCAGCATCACATGCACTCGTTGTCCGAGTTCATTCACCCCGTGAAATGAGCCAAGCGCCACTGCGTTGTCGGCAGAAACATGGTAACTGTTGTAGGAAAATTCCTCACCGGGGGAGAGGCGGGGCGTCTCGCCCACGATTTTGTCCCCTTCGATTACCATCCGGCTCCCATCCGGTTGTTCGATGACCCATTTGCGACCCAAAAGAGTGATGGTGTGGTCGGAGCCGTTGTGCACCGTCACAAAATACACGAACGCGTGTGGTTTGTCCGCAGGCAGGCTGCAGCCACCGTGGTGGTAACACAGCTTATCGAGACGGGCACTGAGGCCGGGAACTTCGCGGGAAGAGGACACGGCTACAAAGAGAGCCGGGAATGGGCGCGGCGCAAGTCAGACGTGTCATGCGGCTGGTTTCACACTTGCGACGATGCGCCGCGATGGCCCAAATCATCCGGGTATGGCTAAACTGGCTCTTCTCTCCGTAAGCGACAAAAAGGGTTTGGCGGCTTTTGCCACTGCCTTGGTCAAGCAGCATGGCTACACGCTGCTTTCAACCGGGGGCACGGCGAAGATGCTCCTGGCCGAGGGACTGCCGGTGACCGAAGTAAGCGAGCACACCGGATTCCCGGAAATCATGGAAGGACGCGTCAAGACCCTGCACCCGATGATTCACGGCGGGTTGTTGTGTCGCCGCGACAGTGCAGAGCATCTGGCCCAGGCGAAGCAAAACGACATTGCCCTGATCGATCTCGTGGTCGTGAACCTGTATCCTTTTGAGGAAACCGTGGCCAAACCGAATGTGACATTTGAGTTGGCCATCGAGAACATCGACATCGGTGGTCCCTCGATGCTGCGGAGTGCGGCCAAGAATCACGCCAGCGTCACGGTGGTCTGCGATCCCAGCGACTATGATGCCGTCCTTTCCGCGATGAACGACGAATCCGCAATGAAGGAACTGCGCCGAAAGCTCGCCTTGAAGGTGTTTCAGCGCACGGGGCGTTACGACACGGCCATCGCCCAATATCTCGAGGGCCAGGCCACCGAGCCGGACATGGCTGCGTTGAGCGGTTTGCCGGCGAATCTCTCGCTGAATTACGCAAAAGCGCAGACCTTGCGTTACGGGGAAAATCCGCACCAACAGGCCGCACTCTACGGCACTTTCCACGAGCACTTCGAGCAACTCCAAGGCAAGGAACTCTCCTTCAACAACATTTTGGATATCACTTCGGCGACTTATCTGATTGGTGATTTTGAACGTCCGACCGTGGGCATACTTAAGCACACCAATCCTTGCGGGGTGGCCAGTGCGGATACTCTGGAAGCGGCTTGGGAACTCGCCTATGCGACGGACCGACAGGCCCCATTTGGGGGGATCATTATCGTCAACCACACCTTGGGCGGCGAATTGGCGAAAACCATTTCAGAGATTTTCACCGAGGTTATCATTGCGCCGCGTTTCAGCGACGAAGCATTGGAAATCTTTAAGAAAAAGAAGAACCTGCGCTTGATGGTGGCCAAGGCGGGCATTGGCGCCGAATCCCTGCAGGAAATCCGCAGTGTGATTGGCGGCGTCCTCCTGCAGGATCGCGACAAGACGCTCGGTAATCCCGCGCAATTCAAGGTGGTGACCAAGCGCCAGCCCACGGCTGAGGAATGGGCATCCATGATTTTCGGTTGGAAAATCTGCAAACACGTCAAATCCAACGCGATTGTTTATTGCCGCGGTGAGCAAACCCTCGGGGTGGGTGCCGGGCAAATGGCCCGGGTGGACAGTTCGCGTATCGCTGTCTGGAAGGCCGGAGAAGCTAAACTTGATCTCAAGGGCTCCGTGGTTGCGAGTGAGGCGCTCTTTCCATTTGCCGATGGCCTGATCGCCGCTGCAGAAGCCGGAGCGACCTGTGCAATTCAGCCGGGTGGGTCGGTCCGGGATGCCGAGGTGATTGCCGCTGCCGACGAACGTGGGATGGCCATGGTCTTCACTGGAATTCGTCATTTTAAGCACTAATCACCCAAACCCCGGTCCAACTACCTCCATGAGCCTCATTCGATATCGCGCCAAACTCCTGATCATGGTCGGACTGGTCCTGGCCTTGGCCGGGTGTTACACCAATCCCGTAACCGGCCGCCAGTATGCGGTGATGACTTCAGTGGGGGAAGAACTGCAACTTGGCGCCCAGGCTTTTGCCGAGGTGAAGCAACAGGAAAAGATCAGTCGCAATCCCGAGGTTAACGCCCGAATCCAGCGGATTGGAAAACGCATTGCCGCTGCGGTTGGCAACCAGTTACCCGGGGCGCAATGGGAGTTCGTGGTGTTTGATTCCGCCGAACTCAATGCCTTCGCCTTGCCGGGGGGAAAAGTGGGAATCTACACCGGTCTGATTGATCTGGGCGTTTCCGACGACGAGTTGGCGCAGGTGATGGGCCATGAAATTGGCCACGTGGTCGCGCGGCATGGTGGTAAACGCATGACCGAAGCAACGATGGTTGGCTTGGTGGGGGTTGCCGGGTCCATAGCGGTGGATAAGAAATACGGATCGGACAAAGCCCAGCTGTTTGCCTTGGCTTATGGCGGTGTTTCCACGGTGGGGTATGTGTTGCCGCATTCGCGGGGCGACGAAAGCGAAGCCGATTTGATGGGCCTGCAATATGCCGCCCAAGCCGGCTACAATCCCGATGCCGCCGTGACCCTGTGGCAGAAAATGGCGGCCGCATCCGGCCAGAGCAAGGTGCCGGCATGGTTGTCGACCCATCCATCCAATGGGCAGCGCATAACCAATTTGCGGGCGGCGGCTCCCCGTTTCACGCAACTCTATCTGACCAATCGCGGTCGTTACGAATAAAGCGGTTTTCAGTTGGCGCACCGCAGGGCTTTGGGGCAGGGTGCTGGCATGTTCGACCCTGTTGAAAAACTAAAAGAATATATCAGCTACCCCAGCGTTTCGGCCGACCCAGCTTTTGCCGAGGGCATGAAAGGGGCGCGAGAATTCATTGGCGGCCTGCTGACCGAAATAGGCTTTGCCGTCGAATACGTGCCGACCGAACTGCATCCAGTGTTGGTCGCCAAGCGAAAGGGTAATCCCGATTGGCCACATGTGATCATCTACGGGCATTACGATGTGCAGCCTCCGGATCCGTTGGATCTGTGGGAAACGCCGCCGTTTGAAGCTACGGAAAAGGATGGTCGTCTCTATGGCCGCGGCACGGCTGATAACAAAGGGCCGTTGATGGCGCATGTCACCGCGGTCGGACGTTTGCTGGAAGCAGAACCCGATCTGCCCCTCAACATTACCTTCGTAATCGAGGGTGAGGAGGAAATCGGCAGTCATAATTTCAAATCATTCCTGCGCCGGCACAGTGACAAACTCGCCGGGGCTGATTTTGTTTTCCTATCCGACACGGGTATCCCGAGTGCTGAACAAATGGTGGTGACGGTGGGCTTGCGTGGGGTGGTTTGCTTCGAAGTCGAGCTGACGAATGCCAAGGTCGATCTGCATTCCGGAATGTATGGCGGCGTATTGATGAACCCGATTCAGGGACTCGCCGAAGTCTGCGCGTCTCTGCATACGCCCGACGGCCGCGTTAACATCCCCGGCTTCTATGACGAGGTGTGCGATGTGGAACCATGGGAACGTGAACAGCTCAAGCAGCTCGATCAAAGCGAAGCACAATTTGCCGAATTTCTTGGGGTAAAGGGCTTCCATGTGCCGCCGGGTTACACTCCGTTCGAGGCCATCCGGTTCTTGCCGACCCTTGAGTTCAACGGTTTCGGTGGCGGCTATCAGGGCGAAGGCTCCAAGACGGTGATCCCGAGCAAGGCTCGGGTCAAAATCAGCTGCCGACTTGTGGCCAATCAGACCCCGGAGTCGATCAAGCCATTGGTGTTTGATGCGATCCGCTCACGTGTGCCTGCCGGTTTGAAGGTTAAGATTACCGAGCAGCACGAATCCACGCCGTATCTGGTTGTGCCGCCGGATCGGAGCAATACGCCTAAGGATCAACCGGCCGTCCTAGCGCGTGCTTTTCGGGCAACACACGACGCGGTTTCGGAAATCTGGGGTCGCGCACCGCTCTATTTACGTGAAGGTGGCAGCGTGGGGTTGATCGCCGACTTGAAGAAGGAGTTAAACCTCGACGCCATTCTACTCGGTCTCTTTCTGCCCGAAGATAATCTGCATGCGCCGAACGAAGGATTTAATCTGGCGGTGATGGAGAAGGGGATCGTGACGATTCAGGAAATCCTGCGTCGCACCGCACACCCCTAAAGACTGCGGGCTTGCTCAGGCAAAAAAAAGCCCCGGAGAAATCTCCGGGGCTTTGCGCATGGCAAAAAGAAATTGATTACTGGACGACGACGAGCTCGACGCGACGGTCTTTCGCGGCGGCACCTTTGTCGGCATCCTTGACGGCTTCGAGGCTGCCTTTGGAAAGGGTTTCCAAGCGATCGGTGGAAATACCGAGGGTGCCGAGGAATTCTTTGGCGGCGGCGGCACGACGATCACCGAGACCGAGATTGTATTCGGCTGTGCCGCGCCAGTCGCAATGACCTTCGAGCAGGAGGCGATGAGTAGGATTGTCACGCAGATGCACCGCGGCGGCTTCCAACTTGCCTCGTTCAGAACCCTTGATGCTTGAGCTGTCGAAATCGAAGTAGACCGATTCCAGCACCCCGCGCATCTGGCCGTTCAAATCGAAACCGGCATCGCGCCCTTCCAAACCAGTGCCCGGAGCAGCGCCAGTGGAAATATCCATCGGCTGCAGAGAGTTGTAACCACCATCAGCACCTTGGCCGAGCATCGTGGCACTGGGGTCCGGACGCTTTGGCTTTTTGGAGCAGCCGGCCAGCAGCACGGCGGCAGCGACAATGACAACGGAAAGTTTCTTGAAGGCGATATTCATGGAAATACGGATAGAAGGCTCTCCTGATGTATGGCGAGGCCACCCTCGGCGGCAAGGCTTTTACGGGGATTTCTTGTGTTCGACCAAGCCGATTTCCAACGCATAGCGCGTCAGACTGGCCACATCGTGCAAATTTAGCTTCCGCATCAGGTTGGTCCGGTGGTTGTCCACGGTCTTGATACTGATGCCCAGTTTGGCGGCGATTTCCTTGGTGCTGTGGCTTTCGGCCACCAATTGGAGGACCTCGCGCCCCCGGTCGGTCAGGAAGTCGGCGGCTCTGCTGGCGGCCGGGTTGGCCACCACATTGCGGAGCAGGGAAGCCACCGCAGGCCCGAAATAAGTGCCGCCATTGGCGACGGTTTCGAGGCCTTTCTTAAATTCAAACAAACCAGCCGTCTTTTCGACAAAGCCATGGGCGCCGGCTTCGAGCATTTCCCGCACTAAAACCGGGTTTTCGTGACCCGAAAAGACCAACACCCGCACGGTGGTGAGCTTTTTGACCAAGCGGCGGAGGAGATCGACCCCATTGAGGCCGGGGAGCTTGGCATCCAGAACAATTACGTCGGGTTTGGTATCCAAGCAAAGGTTCAGGGCGTCCTGGCCGTCGCCACTTTCCCCGACCAGTTGATAGTTGGTGTCGAGCCGGAGGATTTCCACCAGCATCTCCCGGATAGCGGTCTGGTCTTCAACAATTACGAGGCGTTTCATAGGTATTGTCGGGGGGGGTGATGGATTGCAGAGTGGTGGGTTGGCTGGGATTCGAACCCAGAACCAATTGCTTAAAAGGCAACTGCTCTACCGTTGAGCTACCAACCCAAGCTGCTGGAAGGGTGCGAAATAGGTTTTGAGTGAAGACGATGGCAAGAAATTTCTCCGAGGTAAAGGCGGCGTTTCATTTGACCGCCGATAATCCAGCGCCTATCTCTGCTCTCTACTTCACAAAACTTGGGAACATTCCAAAAATATACGAATCAGAGCCAGACAGAACGTATGTCAACCAAAGCACAGGAAGTGGCTCTCGACCGGTTGCTCGTGGACCGATTCAAAAATGGCGATCAATCCGCCTTTGATGAAATGGTTTCGCGCTATTGGGATCGTATCTATTCCATGGTAAATCAGCTGCTGCGAAACACGCAGGACGCCGAAGAAGTGACCCAGGACGCCTTTATCCGGGCACATCGTGGTCTGGTCAATTTTCGGGGTGACTCTGCGTTTTCGACTTGGCTCTACCAGATTGCGACCAATCTGGCGCGCAATCGCTATTGGTATTGGTGGCGCCGCAAACGCGATAAAAGCATTTCCTTTGATCAACCTATTGGCACCGAAGGAGATATGACTCTTGCAGATGTAATTCCAGCTCAAGTTGAATCTCCGGATGACATTACCGTCACCCAAGAATTTGTAGACCGGATTGGTGCAGGCATGGAGCGATTGGGCTCTAAACACCGTGAGATTTTAGTGCTTCGTAATATCAAAAATCTGTCCTACGAAGAAATCGCCGAGGTGCTTAAGATTTCCGTCGGCACGGTAAAAAGTCGGATTGCCCGCGCCCGTGAAAGCCTGCGCGCCACCCTTGGCGAAGATTTTAAGAAAGAAGAATGATGACCAACACCAAGTTCACCGAATTACTCAACCTCTACCTCGATCATGAGATTGGAATGGAGGACGCGGCCGCACTCGAGGCTGAGATCCAGCAAAACCCGGAACGCCGCGAGATTTATCGGCAGTATTGTCAGATACACAAGGGCTGTGCCCAGCTGGCATCGAGCTTTGCAGGGGCCGGTGCTGCAGACTTAACCCGTGATCTGGCAGCGCGACGGAATCAAAGCTCCCGCCGTCATTTTGCGGCGTGGACCGTAGGGCTCGGTGCGATGGCCGCCGCCTGTTTTGCCGTGGTGCTCCTGAACCGGGAATCTGCATCTGTGGTTCCAGCCTCTGTGGCCCAGGCTAATCAAGCTTCCCCGACACAAGTCGCAGTCGCTCCGGCCGTATACTCATTGCCCCCCATCCGTTCGCGTGGCACCGAGATGCATTCTGTTTTTGCGCCTACCTTGGTAAACTCTGCCCCGGCGTCCCAACCAAGCCGTTCCATGTATGTAAATGCCCAAGGGAATCGCTTTGAATGGATGGACCGCGTGGATACGACCAATCCCGACGATGATTATGGATTTCAGGTCCGTCCTACCGTCCAAGATGGTCAGCGCACGTTCCGCAGTCAGCGTCCGATTGAGGGTCGCGTCGAAATGACGGCCTTTCAGTTTCAGCGCTAATTCAGTGCTTTTTTGATCAGGGCCTCGGTGCTGGCTTCCGCGCCGAGAGCGAGGGCGGCGTTGCGCACAGCTTTGTCCGCATCCGCGGTCTTGTAACCCAAGGCGGTCAAGGCGAGCACGGCGTCACTATGCCGATTGCTGCCGGGGAGGGCGGTGCCCTCGGATGCAATCGAGCCATTGCTGACGCTGAGGCCCGAACCGCCGACCTTGCTTTTCAGTTCGACCACCAAGCGTTCAGCGGTTTTTTTGCCGATGCCGGGACATTTGGAGAGGGTGGCAATATCCCCAGCGCTGATGGCGCTCTCCAGGGCAGGTAGTGAAAGTTTGCTCATGATTGTCAGCGCAACCTTGGGGCCGACCCCGCTGACATGCTCGATCATCAGTCGGAAAAAATCCCGTTCGGCTGGACTGGCGAAACCATAGAGGGTCTGGGCATCTTCGCGATAAACCACGTGGGTGTGCAGCTTGGTGGTCGCGCCAGTGACAGGCAGTTTTTCAGCGGTGGTTACGGGGATGTTTACCTCATATCCAAAACCGTTCAGTTCGATGATAGCGTGCAGCGGACTCGCCGAGGTGAGGACGCCTTGAATGGAAGTGATCATTCCGTTTAGCGCAGTTCCAATACATCCAGCATATCGTAAACCGCAGGGGATTTCCCCACGATCCACTCGGCGGCCCTCAGCGCACCGCGGGCAAAGATCGCGCGGTCACTTGCCTTGTGGGTCAGTTCCAGTCGTTCGCCCATGGCGGCAAAAATCACGGTGTGATCACCGACGACATCGCCGCCGCGCAGAGAATGAATGCCGACTTCACTGCTTGTTCGCTCGCCGGGAATACCTTCGCGGCCGTGCCGCAGAGCTTCGGGACCGAGCTTACGGGCGGCGAGAATGATTTCCAACAGGCGGGCTGCGGTTCCGCTCGGCGCGTCCTTTTTGAGGCGATGATGCATTTCAACCACCTCGGCATCATAATCACTCGAAAGCACCTTGGCGGCCTGTTCGGTGAGGGCGTTAAGGAGGTTGACGCCCACGGAATAATTGCCGGCCCAAACACAGGACACCTTGGCGGCCTCCTTGAGCAGCTCGGCTCGTTCCGCGATGGAATGACCGGTCGTGCCGATAATCAGTGGTTTCTTCAAGGCCACGGCCTGCGCGATGATGTCGCGGGTTATGTGGTGGGAACTGAAATCAACGATCACGTCACCTTGGGCCAAGCCTGCCATCAGGTCGTCGCCGGCATCGGTGGCGGACGCGACGGTTATACCCATTTCTTTGGCGAGACCGGCAATGGTCTGGCCCATGCGACCGCGCGAACCAACTAATGCGATGGAGAGTGCCATATGTGCTTACTTTCCCATGGCCGCGAGAGCCTTGAGGATAATTTTCCGATTTTCCGCCGTGGCGGGTGCCAGCGGAAGCCGCACCGCCGGGGACTTGATTATCCCTGCCTTGCTCAACGCGATTTTGATCGGCACGGGATTCGGTTCGATGAACAGGGCTTTGAAAATGGGATAGAGATTACGGTGCAACTTGGCGGCGACGTTCAGATCGTTTTTGCGCGCGGTCTTTACCATCTGGCCGACCTCGCGAACAAACAGATTGGAGGCCACACTGATCACGCCTTCCGCGCCGGCCGCGATGAAGGGCAGGGTGAGGGCGTCGTCGCCACTCAACACCGTGATGTCCTTGCCCAGGGCCTGCTTCAACTGGTCCACCCGGTCGACACTGCCACCGGCTTCCTTGATGTAACAAACATGCGGATACTTGGCGCGGAGTCGTGCAACCACGCCGACACTAATCTCGATGCCGCAACGGCCGGGAATCGAGTAGAGCACGATCGGACGATCCGTGGCCTCAGCGACTGCGGAGAGATGCAAAAACAAGCCTTCCTGGCTCGGCTTGTTGTAATACGGCGCCACGACCAACATGCCGTTTACACCGGCATCATGGGCGAGTTTGGTGAGGGCAACGGCCTCACGGGTGGAATTGGAACCGGTGCCGGCAATGACCGGCACGCGACCACGGGCTTGATCCACGGTGGCGCGCACGACCTCCATGTGTTCGTCATGATCGAGGGTGGGCGATTCCCCGGTGGTGCCAACCGGCACCAGACCGTCAATCCCACCTTTGATTTGGAATTCAACGAGTTTACGCAGGTCGCCATAGTCGACCTGTTGCTTGTTGAACGGCGTTACAAGGGCCGTCAGGGTGCCGGTGAACGGGGAATGTTTCATGCTGGAAGAGGGCAATGATGCCTTGCTGAACAAAGCAGGGTCATTTACAAATTCCGCAACGCTTTTTTACCATACCTAATCCTATGACGCCACATACTGAAATAATCAACGACCTGCTGAAACTAGCGGTGGATAGCGGGGCCAGTGATATCGTCATCAAGGCGAACAAACCCGGATACGTGCGTTTATCCGGCCGGCTCAAACCGGTGGACATGGACCCCATTTCCAGTCCGGAAGCCCAGGCGTTCATCGAGGAGCATTGCCCGAAAGTATTCCTTTCGAGGTGGAAGGAGGACGGGCAGGTGGACTACGCGTATTCCGCCGATGGTGTGGGCCGGTTTCGTGTCAATGGCTTCCATCAACGCGGCTTGGTCAGTATTGTGATGCGCCACATTAAGAGCAAAGTGCCGGTGTTTGAGGACCTGGGGCTCAACGGTGATCCTTTACTGCATCTCGCCAAAGCCAAGGACGGGATTTTGCTGATATGCGGAGCGACCGGATCGGGCAAGAGCTCCACGATGGCCGCGATGTTAAACTGGATCAACATGAACCTGGACAAGCATATCGTCACGATTGAGGACCCGATCGAATATACCTTTCAGGACGACAAATCGCTTTTCCAGCAGCGCGAAATTGGCTTGGACGTGCCGAATTTCGACTTGGCCATCAAGTCCGTGCTTCGCCAAAATCCCGACATCATCTTGATCGGTGAAATGCGTGACAAGGAGACCTTTGAAACCGCCATTTCCGCCGCGGAAACGGGTCACTTGGTCTTTTCCACCATGCACGCGGCAACCGTATCTCAGGCCTTGACGCGTCTGTGTGAATTTTTCCCCCCTGAGCAGCAGATTCAGGCCCGCCGTCAGATCGCCGGTTCAATCCGCGGCTTTATCTGCCAAAAGCTGATCCCGTCTCTCGAAGGGGGCGGTCGCGTGCCGACCAATGAGATTCTAAATGCCGATTCCACGGTGAAAAACCTCATTCTGGAGGGCCAGTTTGACAAGCTGCAGGGCATCATGGAAGGCAGTGGGGACAGTAATAGTTTCTCGTTCAACAAGGATATCTATCGACTCATCAAGGAGGGTAAAATCAGCAAAGCCGACGCGTTGCGCTTTTCACCAAATCCGCAGGCGCTCGAGATGAACCTCAAGGGGATCTTCATCAAGTCTTGATGCACCATGGGCCGTAACCTCACTGCATGCTTGGGATTGGTGGTCACGTTGCTGACCAGTAGTTCGGGACTGGCGACTGAGGAAACCAAACCGCCCGCGTCGGGACTGGCCGCGGCCCAAGCTGAATTCGAACAGCTCAAGTCAGACGAAAAATTAAAATCCAACCGCGCGAAACTTGATCTGCCGCAATTGGGTGGGCTTTCGGCCGGACATGACGATTTGACCTACGTCGCACCCAGTCTTCGCGAACAATCGCTCAAGGATAAGAAAGGCACCGTGCGTGATCCAAACTGGCTGGTCAATGCGGTCATGAAAGATCGACGCGATGATGACCGCACAACCGATGAAAAGGATGCGGAGGAAGCTGAAGCGGACAAGGATCTCGATCCGATGGAGAAGTTGATTGCAGAGCATCTCCGGGGACCCAGCGAACCGGAGGTTTCCGCCGCACAAAAATCCGAGGCGGATGCGAAATTATCGGCCAGTGTAGTGAACCCTTTGAATGCTTACATGGACGGATGGGTCAGTGCCCGGGATCGTGATCTGTTGCTTGGCGACACCAAATCGTCCTCAGACGGTATGGAGCACACATCGTTCACCAGACCGGATTCATTGGCCAATGACACCCTGCGCCGCGATTTGCCTGCTAATGTTTTCGTAGGTCCAGCCAGTGCTCCCGGGGAGCTCTTTCGCGTTGAACAGAATCCCTATTTGATTGTTTCGCCTCCGGGGGGCGGTCAATTGTCGAACCCATCGGCGACCACTCTGGATGTGCCGATGAAGTTTGAGACTCCGGTCGCAACCAAGCCGCTGAACATCCAGCCTTCTTTCACCCCGGCAGAGCGCAAAAAGGAAGTGATGCCCCCGGGTTTGTCGAAGCCGGAAGAGGACGCGCGCTATTTCCCACAGCTGAAGCGGTTTTAGGGCTTGGTTTTTGGTCGCGCGGGCGATTTTCTTGCGGGTTCACATCATGGCATTGGCACTTTTATTCTCCGGTCAGGGCGCCCAGAAGGTAGGTATGGGGCAGTCGCTCTACGCCCAATCACCTGCGGCACGGGCATTGTTTGACGAAGCGGACCAAGTTTTGGGCTGGTCGTTAACCAAGCTATGTTTTGAGGGGCCTGAGGCCGAACTGACCCAAACGAAGGTCTGCCAACCAGCCCTTTACGTGCATGGCCAGGCCTTGGTGGCGGCGTTACGGGAGCAGGGTAAACTGCCGGAAGTATCCTACGTGCTTGGACTCAGTCTGGGTGAAGTGACGGCGTGTGCAGTCGCCGGCGTGTTTGATTTTTCCACGGGGCTGAAAATCGTAGCTGAGCGGGGACGTCTGATGCAGGTCGCCTGTGAACAGACGGTCGGCGGCATGGCCGCAATCATGGGCGAGGAACGCGCTGCCGTCGCTGCGTTGTGCGCAGAGTTTGATATTGAGGCCGCCAATTTTAACGCCCCCGGTCAGATCATAGTATCTGGCGAAAAGGAAAAAGTTACCTCAGCCGTGACGGCGGCCAAGGAGCGCGGCATCAAAAAGGTCATACCGTTGAATGTCGCCGGAGCCTACCACAGTCGTTTGATGGAGCCGGCCCGGTCGGCCTTTGCCGATTACCTTGCCGGAATCGAGTTCGCGGCCCCAAAATTTACCCTATTCACCAACACGACCGGGCAAACGGTGACCGAGCCGTCCGCCATTCGTGAGGCTTTGGTGAAGCAGGTGGTTTCTTCCGTGTTGTGGGAGGATTGCATGCGCAATACGGCGGCCGCAGGCGCGACGGAGTTTTGGGAGCTGGGACCCGGAGGCGTGTTGGCCGGTCTGGCCCGACGCACCGACAAGGCATGGGTGGTGAAGAGCTACGCCGAATTTACTGATTTGGCGAACTGAGCCGCATCCATGGACGTCACCCTTACACGAAATTTTTGCATCGTCGCCCACGTCGATCACGGCAAGACCACGCTTTCTGATCGCTTGTTGGAATACACCAACACGGTCACGCAACGGGTGCTGACCGCGCAGCATCTCGATTCGATGGATCTAGAGAAAGAGCGCGGTATTACGATCAAGTCGCATCCGGTCACGATGCTCTATCCGGCCAAGGATGGAAAAATCTACAAACTCAACCTCATGGATACGCCCGGCCACGTGGATTTCTCCTACGAGGTATCCCGGAGTCTCGCGGCGTGTGAAGGTGCGGTCCTATTGATTGATGCCGCCCAAGGCGTCGAAGCTCAGACAGTAGCCAATGCGCATCTCGCGATGGGCCAGAACCTGAAAATTATCCCGGTGATCAATAAAATCGATCTGCCAGGGGCGAATCTCGATCTTTGCATGCGCCAGATGGAGGACATCCTCGCGATTCCGTCGGAAGAAGCGATTCTCGCCAGCGGCAAGGCCGGCATCGGCATCGAGGAAATTCTAGAGGCTGTGGTGCAGCGCGTGCCATCGCCGCGGTGGAGTGATCATCCGCACACGCGCGCTTCGGTGTTCGATTCCATTTATGATTCCTATCGCGGGGTGATCGCCCACGTGCGCGTATTTTCCGGCTCGATCAAACCCGGTGACGTGATGCTCCTGATGAGCAACGGCATGAAATCCGAGGTCAAAGAGGTCGGGGTGTTCACGCCTAAGATGCTCAAGACCAAGTCGCTCGATGCGGGGGATGTGGGTTATCTCGTTTCAACCATCAAGGACACTTCTGACATAAACACCGGCGATACGATTACGCTCAATATCAAGCCGGCCACCGAGATGCTGCCGGGTTACAAAGAAGTGCGTCCGATGGTGTTTTGCGGTCTCTATCCGGTGGAGACTTCGGATTACGAAAAGCTCAAGGCCGCCGTCGCTCGGCTGCGTCTCAATGATGCCGCGTTTGTCTTTTCGTCGGAGAGTTCCGTCGCGTTGGGCTTCGGCTTTCGCTGTGGATTCCTCGGGCTGTTGCACATGGAAATCATTCAGGAGCGCATTCGCCGCGAGCACGACGTCGACATCATTTCCACTTATCCGAGCGTGATCTACAAGGTCGTCAACCACGGGGGTTCCGTGGTCGAGGTCGACAACCCGATCAATCTGCCGGATCCCGGCACGATCGAGGAAATCCGTGAGCCGACGATCACGGCATCCATCCATATTCCCAACGATGCGATGGGCGACATATTCGCGCTGATCATGGAGAAGCGCGGGTCGATCGATCATACCGACACCTTGGATGCCACGCGCGTGATGCTGACCTGCACGTTGCCGCTCAATGAGATCCTCGTGGATTTCAATGACCGGCTGAAAAGTATCACACATGGATACGGTTCGATGGATTATGAGCTGGGTGAATATCGCGAAGCTGATCTGGTGAAGATGGAAATTCTCATCAACGGCGATCCCGTCGATGCCTTTGCTTCGATCGTGCACCGCGACAAGGCCGAGGGAAAGGGCCGCGAACTGTGCGAAAAACTAGCCGAAATCATACCACCCCAAATGTTCAAGGTCGCGATCCAGGCGGCCATCGGGGGCAAGATCATTGCCCGCGACAACGTGAAGGAAATGCGAAAGGACGTAACCTCCAAGTGCTACGGCGGTGACATCTCCCGTAAACGCAAACTCCTCGACAAACAGAAGGAGGGCAAAAAGAAGATGAAACAATTCGGTCGCGTATCCATCCCATCGGATGCCTTTATCAAGGTTCTGAAAACCAATTAAACCTGACGTCCCGTGTTCGGAATATTTGCCTCCCAAGACCGCAAGATGCGCGCCAACGCCGTGCAGTGGTTGGATGTGGCCGACAAGGTCTATCATTACCGCCGCGATCGACTCACCAATACTGAACTGGGTGAGTTGCATGAATCGGCGAATAACCTGCGCCGGCTCGTGAAGGACAAGGCCGACAAGATGAAACTCAAGCTCGGCATTGAATCGCTTGAAGGCGTGCTGCGGCAGCATGGCGGCACCCATTATCCCAAAAGTTCACTGGTCGAGAACATCGAGTTTTTCCTCGTGGCCGCGATCGTGATTCTGGGTTTCCGGGCCTATTTTATCCAGCCGTTCAAGATTCCGACCAATTCCATGTGGCCGAGTTATTACGGCATGACACCGGAAGTATTTGAGCGTCCTGCTGACGAACCGGGTCTCTTATTGGAAGGGGTTCGTTTTATTTTGTTTGGTGCCCGTCCGGTGCGCGTGGAGTCTCCGGCCGATGGCGAAGTGCTGATCCCGGTATTCGGTAACCATGACAAGTTGGCGATCCCGTATGAAACCGTGGCGGCTCGCAATTGGCTGGTTTTCCCTACCACCAAAAAGCAATACACGCTGTTGGTCGGTGGCAAACCTGTGACCCTTCAAGTGCCGGCAGATTTCGATTTCGAATGGACCGTTCGCAATGCGTTTTTCCCGGAAACCCAGGTCAACCAGGATCCCGCCCAATCTGATCTCGCTCAGGTCCTCAACGCCCAGAAGGACCAATTGCGCGATAGTTCCGGCCGATTTCGGTTCTTAAAGACCGGTAAGATGGTCAAAAAGGGTGATCGGGTCCTTGCGTTTGACGTGCTGACTGGGGACCAGCTCTTTGTGGAACGGATGAGCTACCACTTCTTTCCGCCTAAGGTCGGGCAGGGGTTCGTCTTCAAAACCGGCAAGATCGATAGCATTTACATGCAGGACAGCGCTGGCCGCCAAATCGATCAATACTACGTGAAGCGTCTGGCCGGCGTCCCTGGAGATACTTTGGAAATCAAGGATTACGGCCTCTATCGTAACGGTAAGCCGATCACTGGTGCCGCTGCCTTCGCGAAGAATGCCCAACGCGCTGATCATTTTGTGGGTTACCGCAATGAACATGGATTGGATGTCGGCCAGACCATGACGGTCCCAGCCAATGGCTATCTGGCTTTAGGCGACAACTCGGCCAACAGTCAGGATGGACGTTATTGGGGATATGTCCCGGCTTCAGAGGTCGTAGGCCGTCCGATCTTCATTTATTATCCATTTACAAAGCGTTGGGGTCCATCCAGATAGCCTATATTAATGCGCACAATAAACATTATGTTTAAACAACAAGTGCGCATAATGTCCGATTCGGCTTACGACGTGCTACTGTCGAGGAAATCTGCCTAACCACGTTTCCGACCTTCTGCGATGAGCCAACCCGATCTGCGACCACCCCTTTTCAATTGGTTGAATCAACGCAGTGCAGGTTTATTACTGCATCCGACATCACTCCCTGGTGCGCAAGGCATCGGTGTATTGGATGAATCCGTGGATCGCCTCTTGCGATTTCTCAAAGATGCCAAACTGCGTTACTGGCAGGTTTGTCCACTTGGACCTACCGGCTACGGCGATTCACCTTACCAATGTTTCTCAGCATTTGCCGGTAATCCCTATCTGATCGATTTAGTCGCTTTGCAACGGATCGGTTTGCTGGACGACACGGATTTGCTGCCGTTGCGCAAATTACCGGTCGATCAGGTTGATTTTGGCGAGCTCTACGCCAAAAAATGGCCGGCGCTTTTCAAGGCCCATACAAATTATGAGAAGTCACCGCGCGCCCTGCCTTACGGTGATTTTGAGAAATTCTGCACTGCCCATGCGTCCTGGCTAGATGCCTACGCGCTGTTTATGGCCCTTAAGGATCACTTCAAAGGCCAACCGTGGTGGCAATGGGATCGCACCGTGCGGTTTTATCAAGTTGCCGCCAACTCGACGGTCGCTCGCCAAGTCGGTGCCGTCACCCGCGCCCACAAATTTCTGCAATATTTGTTTTTCGGTCAATGGCAGCGGGTCCGCGAAAAGGCCGCTGCGCTTGATATCTCAATCATCGGTGATGCCCCTATTTTCGTTTCCCGTGACAGTGCCGATGTTTGGGCGCATCCTGAATTGTTTCAGCTGAACCCCAAATCTGGCGAACCCTTGGCCGTAGCCGGCGTGCCTCCTGATTATTTTTCCGCGGACGGTCAGCTTTGGGGCAACCCGCTCTACGATTGGAAAAAACATTCCGCTACGGGTTACGCATGGTGGTTGGAGCGCCTGCGCGCCAACTTTGCCCTCTGCGATATTGTGCGCATCGACCATTTCCGTGGCTTCGATACTTACTGGTCGATTCCGGCGGATGCGCTCACCGCCAAGACAGGAGTCTGGGCGCAGGGTCCCGGACTGGAGTTTTTCCAAGCGGTCAAAAACGCCCTGCCGGATTGCCGTCTGATCGCCGAGGATCTTGGCGAACTGTCACCGTCCGTGCACGATTTGCGGCACGCCACCGGTCTGCCCGGCATGTCGATCCTACAATTCGCCTTTGGCGGTGACAGTGCGAATACCTACCTGCCGCACAATCTGACGGCTAACAACGTCGTCTATCCAGGCACGCACGACAACAATACGACCTTGGGCTGGTATAAGTCGGCCGATGAGAAAACCCGTGACCATGTGCGGCGCTACTTCCGGATCGATGGCCATGAGATCAACTGGGATTTTCTACGCGCCGGTTACGCGGCCGTCAGCAAACTGGCGGTGTTTCCCCTGCAGGATTTGCTCGGTCTGGGCGCGGCAGCACGTTTGAACACTCCCGGCGTCGCCGCGGGTAACTGGCAATGGCGCTACTCCGCCGTCGAACTGGAATCCTTGCATCGCGGCAGTGCCAATTATCTCGCTGAATTGGGCGAGCTTTACGGTCGATCCTGAGCGCTTTTGGCCACAGAGACGCCAAGACACGGAGATCAAACCCAAGAAGATTTCCGTTGGTAGGATGCTTTATGTGAAGCGCTGCAAGCGGCGACGGCTCTACACGGAGTTCTACGTTGGATGAAGATCAGATTACTCCAATTATTCGTTCTCTGTGTCTCCGCGTCTCCGTGGCTAATCAGTCAGCAGGAACTCGCTGATTTGCGGCACCACTTCATCGGCCGCGTCGAGCAGCACGTAATGCCCGGCATCCGGCAGATAGCGGACCTCCGCTTGGGGAAATCGGTTTGTCCACACGGCGAAAAAGTAATCGTTGAAACAGAAATCGCGACCACCCCACACGATCATCATCGGTGAATTCTTCAATTGGGGCAGACCGTCACTTACAGATTGGAGCGTTTTCCAAGTGGGATGATCCGGTGACATCGGGATATCCTGCACAAATCCATTTACCGCCACCCGATTTGCCCACGAATCATACGGGAGCAACAACGCCATCTTTTCCGCGGCACTCAATTTGCGCCGATGCATCGACATCCAAGTTGCCGGTCCGGCAAAACCATTGGTGCCCCGCACCAGCAAGGGCCCGATCACCGGCCAACGGCAGGCCGCAATTCTAAACGGGATGTGAGGTGACGGAAACGCCGCGGTATTCAACACCACGATTCGCCCGATCAATTCCGGATGACGCGTCGCAAACCCTAAGCCGATCGCCCCGCCCCAATCGTGCACGACCAGATGCACTTGTTTGAGTCCGAGCTTCGCCACCAGCGCTTCCAAATCTGCGATGCGCGTGGCCAGCGTATATGGATAATCAGCGGGTTTATCCGACAAGCCCATCCCGATGTGGTCCGGCGCCACACAGCGCAGCTCCGGCGCGAGATTTTGGATCAAACGGCTGTAATAAAAAGACCAAGTGGGATTGCCATGCACCAATAGGACGGCTTCGTCACCGCCTCCCGTGTCGACGTAACTCATCCGTGCGCCATGCGGCGTAACGAATGATTGCGGTGTGAACGGATACAGTGCCCGCACTGCGTCTGGGATGGCGGAGGTGGTTACCATTCGAGCGCAAGCATCAGACAATTCAGTCCGCTACCGATGCCGAGCAGCGCCACTTTGCTCCCCTCACTCACCGCCCCCTGCTCGATCGCCAGCGCCAGTGTGGCCGGCAATGCGACTGACCCGGTATTCCCTAGGGTTTCGAAGGTCGAAAAATCCTTCGTCAAATCGAGCCCCAGCGCCTCGTAAAGTTTACGCCGGTGAATGCTGCCGACTTGATGGCAGATAAAACGGTCGGGCGTGGCCGAGGTCCAACTGGTCAGGGCAGAAAACTCGTGCCACGTTTCTTGAGCGAGATTCACCCCCGCGATCAACAAGGCCTCTGAATCGGTCTGCATGGCCAGCGCATCGGCCCCGTGGGAATCCCCTTGGCATAATTCGCTGTGCGCGGTGCCCGCCCGCGCGATCCCGCCGATCAGCCGATGCTTGCGACCCTTAACCAAATCTTCATGGCACACGACTGCGCCAACTGCCCCCGAACCGATCGTGAGGTTGGCAAAATACGGTTTGATGCCATTTCGGTCGAGCGGAGCCTCATTCAGTGTGCGTAAAGTTTGCTCGACCAGTGGCCGGCTGTCTTCACCCGCCACGACCAGGGCGCATCTGATCTGCCCGGATTCGATCATGCCGGCGGCAATTGTCAGCGAATTCAGAAAACCGAGACAGGCATTTGAGACATCGAAAATCTGCGCGGTGGGCGGGAGTCCGATCTTGCGATGCGCAAAGGAAGCCGTGGCCGGTTCCAACATGTCGCGACAAACCGCACCGTGAATGAATAATTCGACTTGGTCTGGCGCTATTCCTGATTTGTCCAACGCGGCCAATCCGGCCTTGGCGCTGGCATCGGACGGACGCGTGCCGGCGGGCCAGATGCGGCGTTCGCGGATGCCGGTCATTAATTCCAACCGGCCTTCCGGCAAACGCAGCCGTTCGTAGAGAGGTTTGAGCCGCAGTTCGATCTCAGCCGAGGTCAGCACTTCATCCGGTAACGCCACTGCTAGCGTCTCGATGCACGTATGGTTAAATCGCATGGATCAGCGTTCCGGTCTCATCGTGAGGTGCACAATGTCCTTGTCGTAGAAATTAGACCCGAGACCGGCATCAACCACCAGAGTGGCCCCGTTGATGCCACTGCTGCGTTCGCTCAATAGGAACAAGGCGGTATTGGCGACCTCCGCGGTCGAAAGATTCTTTTTCCGGAATGTCAGTTTTTCGGTATAGAGGTAACTTTCCAAATAACCCGGGATGCCGGCCGATGCGCTGGTCTTTAATGGGCCCGCCCCGACGACATTGAAGCGAACGGCAGTATCCGCGCTGAAAGACTTGGCCAGAAATCGCGAGGTTGATTCCAGTGCCGCCTTGATCGGTCCCATGTAACCATAGTTATCCGGTGTCACTTGCAGGGACGAAATTCCGATGGTCACGACCGAGGCCTGAGGATCGAGCAACGGCTTGAACGCATTGGCGACCTCAACAAGTGAAAATGAGGAAATGGCCGAGGCCTGCAGGTAGTCGGCGCGTTTGGTTTCGTGGAACGGCTTGAAACCCTCGCTATAATTCGCGAACGCGATCGAATGCACGATACCGTGCAGCGGCGCGTGGCCTGCCGCCTTAATTTCCTCCGCCAATTTCGGTGCGGCAGACTCATCTTCGACGTCACAAATAAACACCGGTTTGCCGGCTAACAGTTTTTCCAAAGACGTCTTTCGGGCCTCCGAGCGCACGCTGTAAATGACCTTGGCCCCCTGCTCCTCCAAGGCGGACGCGATGCACCAAGCCACGCTCTTCTTGTTGGCCACGCCAAAGACGAGGAAGGTCTTGCCGGTCAGTTGGAGGAAATCAGGCATGGTTGAATGTGAAAATCAAGAAACGGAGGGAAAAGACAAGTGGCGGAACCCAAGGTTTGGTTTCTGGTTTCCTGATTTCCACATTATAACAGTCAGATTCATGTTTGGCCTTCCGGGGTTTTCCAAGCGACCGCAAAACTCACATTCAGCACCCGCGTGCCATCGGTTTTCTTGATATTCCCGTCCATCATGGTGAATCCGCCCATCGCTTCCTTCTTCTTCACCTCAATGTGCACGGTGTCCCCGGGATAAACCGGATTGCGGAAACGCACATCATTGATCTTGGCCAACAACGGCACCCCCTCGCCCGGTTTCGCTCCCGCGGCCAGAGCTTGTTTGGCCATAAATAGTGCGCCGGTTTGAAAGACGGATTCACATAACAGCACCCCCGGCGTGATCGGGGCATCCGGATAGTGACCTTTGTAGAAATCCTCATCCGATCGCCAAGTGCGTTCGGCGACCAGTCCCTCGGTCGTTTCACTGACTATGGAGTCCACAAAAAGAAACGGCGGACGATGCGGAATGAGATCGGTGATGACTTCGGACATGGAGTTAAAACCACACTGAATGCAGCCGTGGGCTGCAAGGTTGGAAATCAGGTGGTCTCGTTCTGTAACGCCTGCGTGATCGCTTGAAGCAAATCGCGGGGTAGAATCGGCTTGCGTAACACTTGCTTGATGCCCAATCGGCCCAGCTCCAATTGCATTTCCTCCGGAGCCATGCCGGTGCAGGCTATGACCTTGAGCGATGGTTCACGTTTGCGCAGCTCACGAATGAGGGCTAGACCGTTCATGTTTGGCATGACCAAATCGGTGACCACAAGATCGAACGGGCCCGCGTCAGCCAATTTTGCCAAGGCCTCAAGACCGTCCCTTGCGGTGACCACCTGGTGATTTTGCTGCTCGAGCAATCGGCTCACGGCAGTGGCTACGAGTGGTTCATCATTAACCAGTAGAATACGGCCAATGCCCTCATTGCGATCAGTCACAAAGGGCAATGCACTGGAATTAGCTGGTGATTCCTTAGTGGCGGGGAGATAGATTTTAAACGTGGTGCCCTCCCCGAGGGCACTCTGCACCTCCATAAATCCCCCATGTGTCCGGACGATCCCAATAGTGGTGGATAAACCCAGGCCCGTGCCTTTGCCGGGTGGTTTGGTGGTGAAAAAGGGTTCGAATATTTTTTCTAAATCCATGGCAGGGATGCCAGTGCCGGTATCGCGGACGGCAATCATCACAAACGAACCGGGAGCAACCTTTTCATGCGTCTGAACCTGGTCATCAGACAGTTCCACATTGCTGGCCCGTAATTCCAACTCACCGCCGTCTGGCATGGCATCACGGGCGTTGACGCATAGATTCAGCAATACTTGGTGGATTTGAATGGCATCAGCCAGGATGCAGTTGAGGTCGCTGCTGAATTGGGTCCGGCACCGAATTTCCCGGGGAAAAGTCTCTCGTGCCAAACTTGCGATCTCCTCAAGTAACGCCCCCGTTGCGACCACATTGCGTTCCAGTGTGGATCCGCGGCTGTAGGTCACGAGTTGACGAATAATCCCGGCACCGCGTTTCGAGCTCTGATCCATCATATCGAGCATTTTCACTTCTTCCGGGTTGGTTACTGACCGCCGGAGCAGCGTCGTGATCATGATGATTGGGGAGAAAATGTTGTTCAAATCATGAGCAATGCCGGCGACGAGTGAGCCCATGGCCTCCATGCGTTGGGATCTCATAAACCGATCTTCCAAGGCCCGTCGCTCGGTAATATCAACACCGACCGCGACAATAAACTCCGGCTCACCTTTTGCATCCGTGAGCAGGGTGTTAAACCAATCGATCAGGTGCAGGTTGCCCTCCCGATTGAGCCAATGATTGGTGTAGCGCCCCGTCTTTGCCCTCAGTTTTTCTACCCACATTTTATCAAAGGCCTCGCGTTGCACCAGAATGGTTTCGTCGACCGGCAGCAGGCCCGTGGACCAGATGGGCTCGCCTAATAGTTCCTCCTCTTTGTAGCCCGTCAATTGTTCCCCCGTCAGATTCAATCGGCGAATGCAGCCGGCGCGATCCAATACCACGACAATGACCCCGGCGTGATCCACCACGGCGCTGGCAAAATTTCGCTCCGCCGCCAAATGTCGTTCGCTGTTTTTCAACAACCGCGTGCGCCGCTCCACCTGACGTTGGAGTGTCCGGTTCCAAACTACCAGCAGCAGAATGATCAGTCCGGCGGTGGCCGCGCCATAAATTACATACTGGATGTGTCCGTCGTGAAGCACCCTCCCTCCCCACTTCTTCTCGATGGCCTCCAGATCATCGGCACTGATTTGATAAAATCCCCGCGAGACATAATTCAGTAGGGCCGTATTACCCTTGGTCACTCCGCGGGAAAATTGACCCTGATTTATCGGCGCGGTGGACTTGAACTGATTCTGAATTTGCAGATTGTTCAGGTAGTAATACGCGCAAGGTTCATCCACCACGAAGACATTGACCTTCAGGTCGGCGGCGGCCTGCACGATACTTTCATAACTGGGGTAAAGCAGCAGGTTGTTTACGCCCGCAGCTTGCAGCTGGAGAATGGCCGTGTCCCCGGCTTTCACCGCCACTGCAAAACCGCGTAACGAGCTTAGATCCACTATCCCGGTGATCCGCTTGTCGAAGAATACGGCCACGTCGATGTTGGCATAGCTGGCCGTGAAATCCAGCCACGCTCGCCGCTCCGGGGTATTGAAAATTGTATCAATGACATCGAACTCGCCTGCATGCGATCGAGAGCACTTTTCCAATCCATGGCGTGCAGTTCCGCTTTCGTGCCGGTAACTTTTTCCCACTGTTGCCACTGATCAACCAATATACCCTGCAACTGCCCATCCTCATTTTTAAAGACATACGGCGGGTAATTGTCATCCATTACCACCCGGATAACTGTGGGCCTTTCCGTAAGTGACGGTGCCGCCGTTACCAGATTAGACAGGAAGCAAATACTGATACCCAACATGATCCACTTGACCATTTGGAATCCGCGGCGGAACCCATCAAAGTTGGAGCCAGTGCACTTCATGTCACGCCAAGTTGGTTCGGTGCTTTGCCGGTGGCAATTGCATAGCACCTCTCCCCTGACTGTTCGCATTAAATAAGACCCGATAATTCAGTGCGACCGGTCCGCGGTTCTAGCTGTCCCGCCGCGTAGCGCTACCCGGTCGATTTCGATGCCTCATAAAGCATCTTGTCGATTTTGTTGGCCGTGATCACCCCGTAATTGATCGTGCCTAGCCAGCCCGACATGATGATGCCCACACTGCCTGCGTGATAGAGCCCGGGGAGTTGGTCGGGCAAATCCATCGAGACTTTCAGTCCTTCGAATTTTGTGCCAAACGAGGTGCCGCGCAGGTGCGTGGTGTAGCGCTCGATCGTCCGTGGGGTAGCTGCTTCCATCCAATCAATCTTGCTACGAACGTCGGGGATAAACTTCTCCAGTGACTCAATCGCTTCGTCGATCAGGCGTTGCTTGTGTGTCGCATAGTCTTCTTCCGAAAGATCATTCCAATCCGGATACTTGCCGTTGAGCGAAGCGACCACGGTGTAGCGATCCGAGCCTGGCCGGGTTTCCGGATAATAGACCGAGAAGGTCCGGCTCGTCGTATGAAAGTCGACCAGTTCCTCGCTGCTGTAGACCGGAGCGGCTGACGTAAACACGAGGTCACCGATATTCGGAATCGATTCGCCTTTGCGAATACCGAGATACACTTGGCAAGAGCTGGTGTTTATCCGCACGGCTACCGCGGCCGCGATGTAGTCCGGCGTGAAGCTCTCTTTACCCGCCAAACGGAAGATCGTATTCTTGATGTTTGCGTTGGACAGTATCGCTTTACAGCGGATTACCCGGCCATTGCTAGCAACGATTCCCGTTGCGACTTTGCGACCGTCGCGTTCTTCGACCAGAACCTTGTCCACCAGCACATGCTTGCGGCACTCCACGCCGTTGGCCTTGAGTTCCGTCACCATCTTCTTGATCAGCAAATCCGATCCGCCTTGGAAGGTGAATACCCCGGCGCCCATGAAATTCGAAAACACGATGCCATACGTGATCGCGGGGTCTTCTGGTGTGGATCCGTTGGCGTAGGTAATTGGCTCCATCAACAACCGGTGCACATCGGGCCGACCCGGGAAGAAACGCTCAAACATCTGCCCGGTCGTTTCCGGATTGTTGTCGTAGAAATTCATCGACCGCAGGTGATCGTAGAACGCCTCGACCGTGGCCGGCTCAACTTTGAACTGCTCGACCAGCACCCGTGTGTAGTCCTCGCGCGTGAAATCCGTCCACACATCCATCTGCGGATTTACGAACCGGATGTCCTTCAATTGGTGAATCGAATCGGCAATTTCCTTGGTCCAATATTTACGACAGCTCTTTTTCATGCCGGACGGAAATCCGTGCAGGGAAATGTCGAAAATATGGCCGCCCTTGCGCGTAAACCAAGTGGCCAGGCCGCCGTATTGGTAGTGGTGCTCGAGAAGCAGCACTTTGTGGCCCGCCTTCGCCAGATAGTTGGCACCGGTCAATCCGCCCAAGCCGCTGCCAATGACGATTACGTCATATTCGTCTGCCACTCCTTTTAACCAGTCGTAAGCCATGTGAAACGGTTAGCGAAACAAACCCCTGCCTCCACTGGCAAGGTGCTTTTACCTCAGTTTGTCGGGGTCGCCGCCTTATCCGCTACGTAGATCAGGTAAGTGCTGCGCTTGGCGTTGGCGTGCAACCGTGCCGGGACCGGCTTGATATTACCCGCGGCGAGGCGCATCCGCTCAGCAAAATTCTCGTCCACGCTGGCGGACCAGACCGCGGCCCGCCCACCAGGTTTCAAGGCGTTGATCAACCGGGCTACCCCGCGCCGATCATAAAGTTTGGCATTACCTGCCTGCACCATCGCTGTCGGGCCGTTGTCAATATCCAGCAGCACGGCGTCGTATTCGCCCGGTTTGGCCCGGCCCAATACCGAGCCGACATTCTCGATCACGATTTTAACCCGGGGATCATTCAGTAGTGCACCGTTCAGGCCAGCCATATGGGTCCGGTTCCACTCGACGACTTCCGGGATGAGTTCAGCCACGATCACAACCACATTCGGTCCAGCCGCGGCCAGCACGCTTTTGAGTGTAAATCCCATGCCTAAACCGCCAATCAGCACCTTGGCTGGTTCCTTGCCACTTACGCGCTCGGCTGCCAATTGGCCGAGATGCAATTCCGAGGCCGCCACGGACGAGTGCATCAAATCTCGCCCTTCGATGCGCAGGCTGAAGTCGCCGTCGTGCACATGCAGGGTAAGCCGTTTGCCATCGGGTGTAGAGGTCTCGGCTAGTTTGATATGCGGCTTCATCCCCAGCATGACCACGGTAAGCCCGCCTCATGGCAAGCTCCATGGGTGAGATTCATCCGCAGACTTGAACCGACCTAACCCAACTGCTTAAAACTTAACCTTACCGCTCTGAACATGCCCGATTTCGTCAACCTCTCGGTCTACAAATTCACGCCGCTGGGCGATCTACCGGCGCTGCGCGAACGCCTGTTGACGCGGACCAACGAACTCCAGCTCAAGGGCACGATTTTGCTCAGCCCCGAGGGTATCAATCTCTTCGTCGCCGGCACGCGTGAATCGACCGATGCCCTGGTGACCGAGTTGCGCACCCTCCCCGGTCTCGGTGATCTGACCCCAAAGGAAAGTCCGAGTGCCAAGCAGCCTTTCAGCAAGATGCTGGTTAAGATCAAAAAGGAGATCATAGCCTTCGGGATCGAAGGGATTGATCCGGCCAATCGCCCCGCGCCGAAACTGCCCGCCAAGACCTTGAAACAATGGCTCGACGAAGGCCGTCCCGTCACTCTGCTGGACACCCGCAACCACTACGAAGTTCGCATGGGCACGTTCAAGGGTGCCGTCCCCGCCGGTATCGACCAGTTTCGTGATTTTCCGGCCGCCGTCGACAAGCTCGATCCCGCCTTGAAAGACCAGCCGATCGTGATGTTCTGCACCGGTGGTATTCGCTGTGAAAAGGCAGGGCCTTACATGGAAAAGGCCGGCTTTACCAATGTTCACCAACTCGATGGCGGTATCCTGAAATATTTCGAGGAGTGCGGCGGTGCGCACTACGACGGCGAGTGCTTCGTTTTTGATTATCGCGTTGGGGTCGACGCCGAACTCAAGGAGACCGACTCCGCCCTCTGTTTTACCTGTCAGATGCCGTTGAAGGTCGAGGAGCAACAGGATCCGCGCTACGTCGCGGGCGAGACCTGTCCGCATTGCTTTGATCGCGTTGCGAACAAAGCAGCGGTAAGCGATAAGCTTTAAGCGGTAACCAAGGAGTCTCGCGCAGAGTCGCAGAGCCGCGGAGTGAAATGGACCACAGAATACACGGAAAACACAGAATCGATCCACTTAGTTTTTAACCACGAATAATACCGGATAAACACGGATTGCTGTGGGAACAGAGGCGGACACAGTATCTTTAACCACTAAGGGTCACTCTTCTTTGTGGATTTTGCGATTAAGCAATTCCCGGCGCGCCCCGAGGTCGCGCCCTACCCCAACCCAAATAATCCGCGTAATCCGCGGTAAAAAATGGAGACCCTAGAAGCTGAAAGCTCAGTGTTTGATGACTCTACAATAGCCGATAGCCAATAAGCGTTAACAAATGGACAGCGCTCCGTGCCTCCGCGTCTCCGTGGCTAAATATGCTGATAGTTGAAAGCTGAACGATGGCGACTGATCGCTTACAGCTTAACGCTCACTGCTTCGTCAGCACATGATAATTCGCCATCGATATGCCACTGAGCATTGCGCCGACGATCCCGAGAAATCCTTGGTCCGTGCCGCAGAGATACAGATTCGCCAGCGCTGTTTTGCCGTCCCGCACTTTCTTCGGTGCGCCGTAGATCGCCCCGTTCACATGTCCGGTAAACTTCGTGATTGTCCGCGGCGTAAACATGTCCGTTGCTACGATTGCGCTGCCCAGCGCGTCATCGGGCACCCCAGGCAGGAATCGCCGCGCGCTCTGCTGCACCGCCCCAAACCAACGCTGCTTGTCGGCATGATAAGTCGCCTCTTCCAACCCGAACCAAGCCTGAGGATTCGCCAGACAGGTCACGCGAAAAAATCCCTCGGCGAGATTCACGCCATCGCCGTAATTGAAATTATTGGGAAAACAGATCACGCCACTGCGCGGATCCACTTGTGTGGTTGGACAAGCATAATCGAAGTTCGATGAATCGTTGAAAAACACGATCGTGTCGTTGCCCCACCCCAGATCCGCCGGTTGCCGATTCAGCACCGTGATCGTCTCCACGAAGGAATGCCGTCCTGGTTGATGCTGCAGCTCCGGTTGCAGCGAGGATTCCTCCGCTCCGATCGGCTCACCCAATCCGCAAATCGCAAAGGTCTCCGGCGCCCCAATCGATGAAATCACATGCTTGGCCGTGACGTGCTCGCCGGAGTCCAGCACGAGTGTATCCACCTGGCCATGGCGGTGGATGATTTTCTGCACGCCGCATTTCATCCGGCGTTCACCCCCCGCCGCACGATATTTTTCCAGCAACACCCGCAGAATCACCCGCACACCATCGAGTGGCCGCGCAAAGCCCTCGAAGAACAGCGCCTTGAACATGATCACGAACTGCCCGAACTCCATGTCCCGTTCCTGCGCGCTGCCATAATACATCACCGGGCAAAACAGCATGTCCTCCAGCAAGGGATCACTGATGTGTCGACGCACGACCGTTCGCGCCGATTCCGGTTGGGCATCGAGTGAGACGTCATCGTAACCGTGGATGAAAGTGACCAGCTGACGAAATCCGTCGATTTGCGCTGGAAATGCCCGGGCCACCTCGGCCTCAAATATTGCAAAGTCATTGGTAAATGTCAGGTTCGTCTCCCCGGTCGGGCCGAACGAGATCCGCGACGCCTTCTGTTCACACAACGCGAATTCCTCGCGATCGATGCGCAGCTGTCGCAGCAGCTTGGTCAGTGGCGTGCCCTTCACGCCCGGCCGCACAAAGTTGGTCATCGCGTGCAGGCCGACGTCGTATTTGCGCCCGCCGAGGCTGTAGAAACTGTTCAACCCGCCGACCGCGTTGTGTCGCTCAAAGATACAGACCTTCTTGCCGAAGTGCGCTAAGCGGATCCCGGCCGCGAGGCCCGACATGCCGGCGCCGATAATGGCTACATCGTAATGAGAAAAAGAATTCAAAGCGATTAAATGTGGAACTTAGGAATGCTGGAACAGAATCGAACTAACCACAGATGGACACAGATTAACACGGATACAATCCACCAGACCAAGGCAGTAGATCGGTCTGAATCTGTGTATATCTGTGTTCATCCGTCGTTAAAAACTGACTGACCATCTTTGCGCTTAAAAACAAAAAAAGCCGGGACGGATCCCGGCCTCTGGTGCTACTCAAAGCTGATTGCTGATAGCCTATTTGCCTAGGGCTTCAAACTTCGGCGTCAGGTATTCCGCGCAGGAGTCGAGCGAGGCGAGCTGGATATAGTCGGCCTCGGGGACCTCGATGCCATGCTGTTTGCGCAGTTCCATGACGATATCGAGGAAGTCCATCGAATCGAGTTCCAGTTGGTCACGCAGGCGCACGTCGGGTTTGACGCTGCTCAAATCTTCATCGGGGGCGATGTCCGCGATGATATCGAGCACTACCTGTTTGCATTCGTCTTTTGTCATAGTCGGTGTCGGGTCGGTGTATAGGCGGAGGCAACTTAGGGAACAAAGCGTTTAACAATCAACGTGGAATTTATCCCGAGCATACCAAAGGAGTTATTAAGGATAGTGTCCACTTTCGCAACCTTGCGCGGTTGATTCAGCACGAGGCCCGGCAGATCGCACTTTGGATCGAGATTATCGACATTGATCGTCGGATGCACCGTCAGGTCGTCAAAAGACGGCAAGTTACCAGCCAACTCCAATGCTCCGGCTGCGCCCATGCAGTGCCCGATATAGCTCTTGGTGTTGTTGATCGATGTATCCGGGCAGCCCTCGCCAAATACCGCGCGGATCGCCTCGCACTCCTGGATATCGCCCAAGGGTGTGGCAGTAGCATGAGTGTTGACGATATGGATGTCCGCCGGGTTCAGATTCGCGTTCTTCAATGCCGCCCGAATGCACTCCGCCTGCCGCGTCGGATTCGGCAGCACGTAGTCGCTGGCGTCGCTGTTGACGTGGTAACCGCCGATTTCGCCGTAAATCCTGGCGCCGCGGGCCTGGGCATCCTCGAGCCGCTCCAGCGTATAGAGCGCCCCACCCTCGGAAATGACGATGCCGTTGCGCGCCGTGTCGAAGGGCCGGCTGGCCTTGAGCGGATCCTCGTGGGTGGCCAACGCGTTCTGGCTCTTAAAACCGGCGAAAATACCAAATGTGTGGATACTTTCGCTGATCCCGCCGCAGATCGCGAAATCCACTTCGCCGAGCCGCAGCATCTGCGCAGCATGGATCAGCCCCATGTTGCCCGCCGCGCAGGCCGCCCCGATCGTGTAGGCCGGCCCGGTCACCCCGAGGTTGAGCGAAGCCTCCCCGGCTGGATTGTTGGCGACGGTGCGGGGATTATGGTAGTGCGACCAAAACTTCACATCGTAGTCGAACTTCGAGATGTTGTAGATTTCGTTCTCGGTCTCGACGTTGCCGTGCTCCGTGCAGCCGATGTAAATCCCAACCCGGTCCTTGGCCATGGCCTCAAAGTCTACGCCGCTGTCCGCCAATGCCTCTCGTGCACAGTAAATCGAAATAGATCCCGCCCGCGTGCCGACACGCACCTCCTTCTTCTTCTGATACTTAAGTGCGTCGTAATGGCATACCCCCGCGAGCTGCGAGCCCATGTAGCGAATTTCCATCCGCTCAATGCCGGCCACACCCGCCAACAGATTCTGGCGAAATTCCGCCAGGGAATTGCCATTTGGGGCCGTCAAACCGACGCCAGTGATTACGATACGGGTCTGCTTCATCACGATTAAAAGGGAAATCGCTAGCCAATCAGGCGTCGAAAGCAATACAACGCTCTCGAAATGAACGTTCTTGTTGTTGGAGGTGCCGGTTACATCGGCAGTCACTGTGTCCGTCAATTGATCGCCGCCGGCCACAAACCGGTCGTGCTCGACAACCTGGTCTATGGACACCGGGCCGCGGTCCCCGAGGACACCCCCTTCTACCCGACCAACCTCGGCAACGAGAAGGAAGTCGGCAAAATCCTCCGCAAAGAGAAGATCGAACTCGTCATGCACTTTGCCGCCTACGCCTATGTCGGAGAGAGCGTAACCGATCCGTTGAAGTATTATTTCAACAACGTTGCCGCCACCCTTCACCTCCTGCGCTGCATGATCGGTTCGGGGGTCAAAAAGTTCGTGTTCTCTTCCACCTGCGCCACTTACGGCATCCCGGAAAAGATGCCTCTGGTCGAAACCATGCCCCAGGCGCCGATCAATCCCTACGGCCAGACCAAGCTCGATGTGGAGAATATCCTCAAGTCCTTTGCCCACGCCTACGGGCTCAGCTTCGCCGCCTTCCGCTATTTCAACGCGGCCGGCGCTGCCGAAGATGGCTCCATTGGTGAACATCACGATCCCGAGACCCACCTGATTCCCCTCGCGATCGATGCGGCCAATGGCGTCCGCCCTCCGCTTCAGATCTACGGTGATGACTATCCCACGCCCGATGGCACTTGCCTCCGCGACTACGTGCATGTCGACGACCTGAGTCGAGCGCACATCGCCGTGTTCTCCAAGCTCAGCACTCCCGGCGCCGCCCTTTTCTACAACCTCGGCACCGGCACACCGACCTCCGTTTTGGAGATCATCGCGGCGGTTGAAAAAGTCACCGGCAAGCCCGTGCCCCGCAGCACCGGACCGCGCCGCGCCGGTGATCCCCCGGCCCTTTACGCCGATTCCACCAAGGCCAAGACAGAGCTCGGCTGGACCCCGCAGTTCACGTCCATTGAGGCCATCGTGGAAACCGCTTGGAAGTGGCATGAGGCCAATCCCAAGGGCTACGCCAAGGCGTAGCTGCGCGATAAGCTTTCAGAATTGGCCGCAAAAAGTCGCAAAATCCGCAGAAGACTCACGCAGAGCCGCAGAGTCGCAGAGTAAGCATAATTGGCCGCGGAGGCACCCAAGACACGGAGAGCAACGGTCATTGGCCAACGCTGATTGCTTAATGCTAATCGCCTGCCCTGAGAGTCCTCGCGCGGAGCATGGTCTTACTGCTTACCGCTAACGCTGCAGGCGATCATCAATCGTAAACGGCACGGGTTTGCTGATTTTAATTTGTTTAAAATCGGGGTGGCTCGGGTTGAGCACGAAGTTCGTTTCCGTCGGCACCACGGCGCTGGGCACCGCGAGGACCGGTGAGTGAGCCATCTGCAACCACAGGTCGCCAAGTTTCTGCGACGCGGCTGCGGGAGGATTAGTCTGCCAGTCACGGGGCAGGCTCTTGTCTCCGAGGGTAGTGATCAGGCGGTCCGCGAATTCGATGCGAAAGAACACGTAATGGAATACGATGGGAAAATCGAGGTGCACAAGCGCATCCAACACGGCCAGCGACTGCGTGGCGCTCGCATAGACCACGTGCTGCCCGCGCGAATTCCAGCGCCCACCGGCGCGCGCGGCCCCCTCACCGCCAAAAGCCGTGGGAGCATGCACTTCCTTCACCAAGCGCCAGGCAATCGGCATGGTTCAGTAAACGCCGTATTCGATGCGACCCAACAGGTCCTCGACCTCGCGGGCCCCAAATTCAGTTTCGGCATATTCCAGCGGAATTGCCCCACCCAAGCCGATCTTGGGCGTGCTGAGCCAGCCCCGGGCTGCTTCGGGGCCTTCCAAGACCTGCGTTGCGAGGCCCATGAGTCGGGCATAGCGCACCACTCGATCAGATTCGGCGATATCGAGCCGGCCACCGGTCTTGCGGCGATGTAGCGTGGCTTTGGATATACCTAGCATGGGCGCCAGTTTCTCCATCGGCACCTCAAGGCTTGCCTGCAAGGCCTCGAGCTCTCCAAACGGCAGTCCCTTGTGCAGCTCCTTGAGTGTCGTCTCCGGCGTATAGGTATCGGCGGCCGGTGGTTCCGCTACGGCAGGGGCCACTGCAGCGCTCTGGGTGTAAAACTCAACGACCCCTCCGGTCTTCTTCTTGAGTGGGTTTTTCATATGCAACTATTAATAGTATCATATGAGACATTGTCAAGCGGGCTAAGCGATAGATCGGAAACATCAGTTATCAGCCGTCATCTATTAGCACTTAGTTTCCAGATAAAATACCTCCAAAATACGGTTGTCGCTTTCGGAGCTGATAACTGACCGCTGAAAGCCTGTGCCCTGCTCCATGTCTCTGTGCGTCCATGGCTGTTCATCCAAGGCTTTCCGCTTAGTGTATACCGCTTAGAGCTGACAACTACTGTCCGATCAAACCGGCCACGGTGGGATCGGACAAGTTGTCCGCCGTCGCAACCACCACCCCCGTATCGATCAGGTTCGGCACGCTTTCACCACGTAGCGCAGCCACGACAGTCTTTACCCCGAGATAGCCCATTTTGACCGGGTCCTGCAGCACGAGCCCTTGCAGTTCGTTGTCCTTGATCGCGTCGACAAAGACCTGACTGTTGGCGAAGCCCACGTGCTTCACCTTGCCCTTCCCTAAACCAGCATTGCTCAGCGCGAGTATCATCCCAGCGCAGGTCGACTCGTTTGGCGTGAAAATCCCGTTCACTTCCTGACCGTAACGGATCAGCAGGTTCTGCGATGCGGCCAGCGCGGTGTTGCGCGTGGCGCCGCCGTGTTGGTTGGAAGATATCACCTTGATTTCGGGAAACGATTTCGCGAGCTCGTCCAAGAAGCCGGCCTCGCGGGCCTCGCAACTCGCGGACCCCGCCTGCACGCGCAGGAGGATCACGTTCCCCTGACCGTTGAGCAGTTCGCCGAGCCGCCGCGCGGCGAGTTGGCCGCCCACGTAATTGTCGGTTGCGATGGTGCTGATCGGCGCGTCGGACTTGAGCGGCGAATCCACGATGACCACCGGGATGCCGGCGGCGACGGCTTGCTCGACTGGAGCGGCGAGCGCACGGTTGTCGAGTGGAGCGAGCACGATGCCACTGACCCGGCGCGTCATGAAGTTTTCCACCACCTGCACTTGTTGATCCCGGTCGTCCTCACGCAGTGGACCCTTCCAAATGATTTCTACGTCCGTGCCCGCTGCCTTGAGCTCCGCCTCGGCTTTGAGTGCACCCGCGTGGATTTGTTTCCAGTATTGGTGCGTCGTGCCCATCGGCACCACGGCGATTTTGTAGGACTGGGCAGCGTGAGCCAACGTAGCAGCGAACAGTGTGAGCAACAGGGGTAAGCAGCGCATGGGACGAAGCGTTAGGCCTAAAGCATTAAGCGGAAAGATTAAACCCAAGTTTTAACCACAGATAGGCACAGATTCACACGGATCCCCAAAAGACCTTGCCGCAAAGAAGCGTAAAATCCGCAAAGACGATATTCCGAGATCTGGATCCAATTCGTGCCTATTAGTGTCCATTAGCGGTTAAAAAATTAGTGGATCGATTTTGAGTCTTCTGCGCCTTTTTGCGGCAAAATCCGCTCAGTTCTTCGTTCGCAATAAGCGGTAGCCAATAAGCAGTAAGCAATTCCCTCCTCCGCGCCTCTGCGTCTCCGTGGCCAATGATTCCCACCTGATTCGATTTGCCCTTATCCCGGCGACCCATTCATTACGCCTCATGCAAAACGGTTCCAAGGTAGTCTGTGTCGATGATGTTTTCCCGGCTTGGGTGCATCAGACCTACACCGCGCTGCCGGTCAAGGGTGAGACCTACACGGTTCGCTCCATGTCCCCGGGCCGCGGCAAGCCGCTCCACATTGTTGACGGCAAGCCGGTGCAAAACGGAGCGGGTGACAACCACCCGGAGATTTACTTGCTCGTCGAGGAATTGCGCAATCCACAGGATCCCTTTTGCGCCGGCACCGAACTTGGCTTCAAGGCCGAGCGTTTCGCCCCCATCGAGGAAGCGGAGTCCGAGGAGTCCTACGAGGAAGCCGAGGTCAAGGGGATCTTCGTGCCCATGCCGGCCGGGAGTTGATTCACTTGGCTTTCAGCTGTCAGCGTTCAGGTTTCAGCACTGGATTTACTACAGAGACACCTAGAGAAAAAATTCATTTTCTCTATTGGAAACAACACGGAGCCGTAAAACGGTAGGGCATAACTGAGTGGGGCGTCGGACGGTTCAATTTCAGTGGCTCGATTTTTGAGTGTTTTGAGCTTTTTTTGCGGCAAACCTCTGCTGGGGCTTCGCGCCTCCGCGTGAGACATTTTCTGCATCCCTGTGATCGAACTGCTCGTATCAGTTGCTGTAGTTCGATTCTTCCACCGATTCACCGTCCGACCGTCCACCGTTTCTGACTTCCCGCTCCTCGCTCAACCATGATCCACACTCTCAGCCAAGCTCAGTTTATCCCCGCGTCACTGGAGAATGTGTGGGCGTATTTCTCGACGCCACAGAATCTGAATGAGCTGACCCCGCCGGAGTTGAAATTCCGCACGATTGGCGAACCCGGTCCCTTGCATGCCGGACAATTGATCGCGTATCGCATCCGCGTGGCGCCTTTGATCTGGGTCAATTGGCTGACGGAGATTCGCTACGTGGAGAAAGGTCGCCGTTTCGTGGATGAACAACGCGTCGGGCCCTATCGACTCTGGTATCACGAACACACGTTTGAACCCAAAGACGGCGGCGTGCTGATGTCCGATGCGGTGACCTATGCCCTGCCCCTGGGGCCGCTCGGTGATCTGGCGCATACGCTCTGGGTTCGCCGCCAGCTCCGGCACATCTTCGACTATCGTCGTGCGGCCGTGGACCGGATCTTCGTCGCCAAGTAAAAGCCATTAGCCGCAAAAAAACGCAAAAAGTCGCAAAGATTACTGATCGCAATTGAATCGGTTCAGTCCATGGCGCGCAAATAACAGTTGGCCAATAAGCATTAACAAATTCGCCTCCGTTTCTTGCTGACGGCAGATTGCTGACACCTGATAGCTCCTAGTCTCTATGGCTAGGCCTTCCCCGTGACCTGACCTCGCTATTTTGAGCCACCTTTGATGTTAGTCTGGGCCCCAGAAAGGACCCAGACCATGAAAGGTAAAAGACATACGACAGAAGATAAG
>Ga0222714_10000160_pt1 | contig 77484 bp, 64 predicted proteins | sample C33_3DmetaG_FD_165048 | JGI IMG/M metagenome (GOLD analysis project Ga0222714, IMG submission 165048) | Estuarine water microbial communities from San Francisco Bay, California, United States - C33_3D | ecosystem: Environmental > Aquatic > Marine > Unclassified | place: USA: California...
CATTGCCTGACATAATTCGCAAAGCGCAGCCAACCTTTGATCGCACAGGCGGGTTGCATGCAGCAGGGTTAGTCGACGCATCTGGCGATGCATATTGTGTGCGCGAAGATATTGGCCGACACAATGCCGTCGACAAAGTGATTGGCAAAGCCGTTCTCGACAGTAAGTTGCCGATTTCAAATCACGCATTAGTTGTGAGTGGTCGTTTGTCTTTTGAGATTATTCAAAAAGCAGCGATGGCGGGGATTGCGTTTATCGCCGCCGTTGGTGCGCCATCAAATTTGGCAGTTGAAACAGCCGAAGACCTCGGCATCACTCTTGTTGGTTTCGTACGTGACGGTACGGCAAACATTTATACTCACAAACACAGAATTACAAATTAGATAGCCTGAGGGTCTTGCCCTTGTAGCTCAGTGGATAGAGCACCGGACTTCTAATCCGTTGGTCGTAGGTTCGACTCCTACCAAGGGCGCCAAAAACTTCTAGTTAAAAGTTTTAGTTAAACGCTGGCAGTTTCACCGCGCAAAGCAGGGTGAATCATTTTTTCGCGAGGCAGAGCAATCGGTAGATATTCGCGAATTCTCGCATCGACATCTTCTGGAATATGGCTCGGGTAGTGATTGTCGAGAATGTTTTTCACCTTCGCGATCGCCACATCAATGATTTGTGGTCGACCGACTTCATTCCATTCTTTCGGACTCAAACGATCGCCAACCGCAGGGTAGATGTACTCGGTTTGCATGATGTCGAGGGTTTGCTTGGCGCCCAAGTAGTGACCAGGGCCGTCAATAACCGCAGCGCGAATTGTGTCGACCGACAATGACTCGTCTGTGACTTCGATGCCTTTAATTGTGCGTTGCACGGCGCCGACAATGTCGTTGTCGAGCACAACACCTTCAAGTGAGAAACCAAGGAGACTGCCGTGCATGCCGGCCGATTCGTAAATCAAGTTCATGCCGGCGTTACCAACAAGAGCGTGGTTGTAACCTTTCTCGGCGCCAGCCTGTGCATCTGGAATTTTCGAATCGCTAATGCCCGACGAGGTGCCACCAGTGAGATCGTAGAAGTGTGCCATTTGCGCACTTGCTGCTGAAAGAATTGCTTGCTCTGGGCTGCCACCTGACATCGCGCCTGAGCGCAAGTCGGAAACGAACGACCAAGTTCCAAAAATTGCTGGGTGACCTGGCACAAGAGCGTTGACATAGGCCAGACCCGCAAGTACTTCAGCAACTTCTTGAACGAGTGCGCCTGCAAGTGCAGCAGGTGCAGTTGCGCCTGCTTGACCTGCCGATAGCAACAGCACTGGCATGCCACCATAGACGGCAGTTTCGAGACAGCGACAAGCATCAGTTGCAAACTTAAGTGGTGGAACAACAAAGCAATTCGACTGGCTGACAAATGGGCGAGCGCGCCACTTGTCTTCGCCACCCGCAATGTCGTGCAACATTTTGAGCGATGCGTCGAGGTGGTCAGGGTGCACCCATGAGGTACCAACATGCTTGGTGGTGCCACTGACACTCAAATAGCAAGTGTTGATATCCATTTCGGCCGGATCTGGCAAATCGCGAGGCACAACTGTTCGTTGGTAAAAGTGGATGTGCTCCATTTGATCGACAAGTCGCGCGATGTCGTAAGCGTCTTGCGAAACCGATTCGCGGTATTCGCCTGTTTTTGGGTCAACGATGTAAACGGCTGCGCCTGCTGTGCCGAAATAAACTTTTTTACCCCAAGGCTCCATGTCGTATTTCGGGTCTTGACCGTAAAGAGTAAATTTTCGCGCGGCAATTGAAAGTGTGTGTTCAATCAGACTGCGAGGAAACAACAACCGACCTTCAGGCGAAAGTTTGCAACCAAACGGCGTGAGTGCTTCGATGCAAGTCGGAATTGCGTCAGCGAGACCGATGTTTTCGAGTACATCAAGCGCTGCGTTGTGGACTTTCAAAACTTCTGCATCGGTTAGCGGCTTGTAGCGCCCGCTCTCCATGCCTGGGTTAACTGGGCGAATATCTAACGCGAGCGGTGCGGCGCGAAGTGCGCGTCGCGCACCCGGACCACCACGGCGACCTTCTTTTTGCGAACTTGTCATGTCGCCATAATATTACGACTTAACGCGCAAACTCTTGGGATCGTAGAACGGATCAAGCGACGCAGTGGCGCTAATGCGCTCGCCGGCAACTTCGATTTCGTATTTCGCGTCTGTGACAAAAGATTTGTCAACAAGACCGTTTTTGTTCGTGACATAACCCATGCCGAGCGAAGCATTGACCGTGTGGCCGAACATGCCAGAAGTGATGCTGCCGACTATTTCGCCGTTGCGCCAGATTGGTTCGTTGTGATAAAGCAAGCGCTCTGGGTCGGCAAGTGAGAATTGCACCATTCGCTTACTTAGGCCCTTTTCTTTTTGTTTTGCGAGGGCATCGCGGCCAATAAAGCCGTTGCGTTTGTTCATCGCGACTACGAAACCAAGACCGGCCTCGAGTGGTGTGTCGTCAGGTGAGACGTCATGTCCCCAGTGGCGATAACCCTTCTCGGTGCGCAAAGAGTTGAGTGCGTGATAACCAGCATGTCGCAGCCCGAAATCTTTGCCGGCGGCTGTGATTGCATCAAAAACACCCATTGCAAATTCGGTCGGTATGTAGAGCTCCCAACCGAGTTCGCCCACGTATGTAATGCGGTTCGCTCGAACTCGGGCATATGCCAAGTCGATAATTTTTGAGGTGCCGAATGCGAATGCTTCGTTTGACAGATCGTCTGGTGTAAGCGACGAGAGTAACGCTCGCGAGTTTGGCCCCATCACGCTTAAAACGGCTTGGCCAGACGAAACGTCGATTGCCATCGCCCGCGCCGAAGTCGGGATGTGGTCGCGAAGCCATGCGAAGTCGCGTATTTGTGTTGCGGCGGCAGTGACTATTAAATATGAGTCAATTGCCTGGCGTGTGACTGTGAGGTCGGCTTCGATGCCACCAGTTTCGTTGAGCCATTGGGTGTAAACGATTTTGCCAACTGGCACATCGACTTCGTTGGCGCAAATTTGATTGAGCACCGACATTGCATCAGGCCCTTGCAAAATAAATTTGCCGAACGACGACTGATCAAAAAGACCAACCGCGTTGCGCACCGCATGGTGCTCTTCGGCTGAATATTTGAACCAATTCTGTTTGCCATACGTATATATGTATTCGGGTTTCACGCCAGCAGGCGCAAACCAATTGGTACGTTCCCATCCGGCGACTTCGCCGAAGCAAGCGCCGCGCTCGGCGAGGCGATCGTGCAACACAGATTTGCGAACGCCGCGAGCGGTTTCTGGTTGTCGAAACGGCCAGTGCATCGCATAGAGCAAGCCGAGTGTTTCAACGGTGCGGTCGTGAAGATATTTTTTGTTGCGCTGATATGGCATTGATCGACGAACATCGACATCCCAAAGATCCATCGGTGGCTTGCCGTCCAGAATCCAGTCGGCGAGAACTTTGCCTGCACCACCTGATGACTGAATGCCGATCGAATTGAAGCCCGCAGCGACAAAGAGATTTTCAACATCAGGTGATTCGCCAAGTAGGTAGCGATCATCTGGTGTAAATGACTCAGGGCCATTGAAAAATAATCTGATGCCGGTTTTCGCAAGCAACGGCATGCGATGTGTCGCCGCAGCAACCAACGGCTCGATGTGTTCAAAGTCTTCGGGCAGCGATGTAAACGAGAAGTCTTCTGAGATGCCCTTCATGCCCCAGGGTTTTGCAACCGGTTCAAACCACCCGACCAAAAGTTTGCCTGCATCTTCTTTGAAGTAACCACAGCCATCTGGGTCGCGAAGTACCGGCATGTTCGGCGAGATATCTGGCACTGCTTCGGTGACGATATAAAAATGTTCGGCAGCATGTAGCGGAACTATCGCGCCAGCAGCATCGCCGAGTTCGCGCGCCCACATGCCAGCACAATTGACAACAAATTCGCTTCGAATCTCAGACTTTGTGTTGCTGCCGTCGCCCAAAGTTGTTTTCACGCCGACTGCTCGACCATCTTCGACGATGATCGAATCAACTTTGATGTTCTCGAAAATTTTCACACCGTGTGAGCGTGCACCCTTTGCGAGTGCTTGCGTTGTGTCAATTGGGTTGACCACACCGTCGTTTGGCAGATGCACACCGCCGACCAAATCGTCGACGCGCGCCAAAGGCACAAGTTCGGCAATTTCTTTTGGTGAAATTATGTTTACATCGAGTCCGAAAACGCGAGCCATTGAAGCGCCACGCTTGAGTTCTTCAAATCGCTCATGATTTGGGGCAACCGCGACTGAGCCCCGTTGCTGAAAACCCGTCGCCTGGCCAGTTACATCTTCAAGCGTTTTAAAGAGATTGGTTGTGTATTGCGCAAGGCGTGTGAGGTTATGGGTTGCACGCAATTGGCCGACAAGCCCTGCCGCATGCCAAGTAGTGCCACAAGTGAGTTGCTTGCGTTCGAGCAATACGACGTCTGTGCAACCGCGCAGAGCGAGGTGGTATGCGACGCTGCATCCAACGATGCCGCCACCGACGATTACGACGCGAGCATTTGTCGGTAGTTCTGCCATATGGTGCCTCTTATTTTGTTCACAATTTGTATATGCGCTTCTTAATTCTTTAGCCTTGACAACGCTACAGTTTGGCTCAAGTTTTTCAGAATTTGACGCCAAAAAGAGTGCGGTTTTAGAGAGGGTGCGGTTAAGGCGATGGGCGAGAGAGCAAAAGTAGTAATTATTGGTGGCGGCATCGCAGGTTGCAGTGCGCTTTATCATCTTGCAAAAATGGGCTGCACCGATGTGCTGTTGCTCGAGCGCGATGAACTCACATCAGGTTCGACCTGGCATGCGGCAGGCAACGTGCCGACTTATTCGACCAGTTACAGCATCATGCAGGTGCAGAAATATTCTGCGGCGCTTTATCGAGAGTTGGCAAAAGACAAAGATTTTCCAATCAGCTATCACGTAACTGGTTCGGTGCGTTTGGCGCACAGCGAAGAGCGCATGGCTGAGTTTCGCCACGTCAAGAGCATGGCCCGCGCCAACGACATGGAATACGACATGCTCACTCCGGCCGAACTTGTCGACCGATATCCGTTGTTGAAGACCCACGATCTGCTTGGTGCTTTATGGGATCCACTAGACGGCGACATTGACCCCTCGCAAGTTACTCAGGCGATGGCGCGTGCGGCACGAGCACTCGGCGCACGAGTGCGACGCAACGAACGCGTTATCGGCTTGCGTCAGCACAAAAATTTTGAATGGACAGTGACGACCAGTGCTGCTGGCGTCGAAACCGAAATCGAGTGCGAAATCGTGATCAATGCGGCTGGCTATCGAGCAGGCGAAGTGATGGATCTAATCGGTCGACATCTGCCGATCATGACAATGGCTCACCAATACCTAATTACCGAAGAGATCGACGAACTCGCGGCACGTACCGAACCATTGCCACTTCTTCGTGACCCTGACACCTCTTATTACTTGCGTCAAGAGCGCAGTGGTTTCATTCTTGGGCCATACGAATGGCAGGCGACACCGATGTGGCTCGATGGCATTCCAGATCAATTCGCAAACATGTTGTGGTCAGAAGATCTTGAGCGTCTCGAAAAACAAATTCTTGATGCTGGCGAGCGCGTGCCCGTTCTCGGCGAAGCAGGAATTGCCAAAGTTGTTAACGGACCAATTCCGTATGCGCCAGATGGCAACCCATATCTCGGACCTGAGCGTGGCATGCGCAACTTCTTCCATTGCAATACATTCAGTTTCGGTATCGCGCAAGGTGGCGGTGCGGGCAAAGCAATCGCAGAGTGGATACTCAACGGTCGCCCAGAGTTTGATCTGTGGTCGATTGACCGTCGCCGTTATAAAGAATATGCAACTACCAAATACACGGTCGACAAAGCAGTTGAGGTTTATCAAAACGAATATGCAATGGGCTTTCCATTCGAAGAGCGACCAGCTGGCCGACCTGCATATGTTTCGCCTCTCTACGAAAAACTGAAAAAGAAAGGCGCGTCATTCGGTGCGCGCGGCGGTTGGGAGAGACCAACATATTTTGATCCAAAAAACGAAGTCACTGATCACTCGCTGTCGTTCTTCAGACGCAATGGCTGGCGCAAAGTTGTCGCTAAAGAAGTGCATGCGGCGCGAAATGGTGTGGCGATTCTTGATTTGCCCGGCTTTACCAAAATTGAAGTCAAAGGTCCGGGCGCGTTTGCGTATCTCGACAATTTGCTTTGCACAAAGTTGCCAAAAGTTGGGCGCATAAGTTTGGTTTACGCGTTGCTGCCCGATGGCAAAGTTCTTAGCGAGTTCACCGTTGTTCGTGTTGCTGAAGACAGTTTCTACTTGGTTGGTGCTGCGAGTTCAGAGTGGCACGATCTCGATGTGCTCGAGATGGCGTTGCCTACCGATGGTTCGGTGACGCTCAAGAATGTAACCAAAGATTACGGTTCGCTGATTTTGGTTGGGCCACGTTCGCGAGAAGTTTTGTCGCAGGTCACGACGTCTGCACTTGATAACGCCGCGTTTCCGTGGTTGTCGGTGCGCATGATCGACACTGCAGTTGGCCCGGTTCGTGCTTTGCGCGTTAACTATGTCGGCGAACTTGGATGGGAGTTGCACGCTTCGAACGAGCAGATGGTCGCACTCTATGACGCGATCTGGAAGGCGGGCGAGCAATATCAAATTGCCGATATGGGCATTTATGCAGTTGACAGTTTGCGCCTCGACAAGTGTTATCGCGGATGGAAGGGCGACCTCGAAATTGGATTCTCGCCGTTTGACGCATCGCTTGATCGGTTCGTTGACTTGACTAAGCCCTCATTTGTTGGCCGTGATGCATTGATTGCTGAGAAAGCCGCTGGCTCAAAATGGCGATTTGTGCCGATGACACTTGACGAAGACGGCGATGCGGATGCACCGTTTTGTGCTTCGGTGTTTAGCGGCGAAAAACGAATCGGCATTGCGACTTCAGGCGGTTGGAGCTTCACACTCAACAAGAGTGTGGCGCTTGCCTACGTGCGACCAGAGTTCGAGGCTGCTGGCACCAAACTCGAAATTGAAATTTTCGGCGAACGCAAGAAGGCCACTGTTGGGCAGGAGCCACTGTTCGACCCACGCAACGAACGGCTTAGGTCGTAAGTTATTCGGCTATTTGGTCGTTCGTGGCGTATCCTTTGGGGTCTGATTGAGAAGGGTATTTAGTGAAACTTAAATGGAAAAAAGGTGACACAGTCATCTATCCACAACACGGCGCTTGCATCGTTTTGAACATCAAGCGAATGAAGGCTTTTGGCAAGACATCTGATTATTTGATCTTGCGCACCGTGATCAACGAAATGACTCTGTCGATTCCAGTCGAACAGATTTCAGCGGTCGGTGTGCGTCCGCCAGTTTCTTCGAGTGAGTTGCAAGACTTGGTCTCAGTACTTTCGAAAGCAGACCCTCGCGTGCCAGCAAACTGGTCGCGCCGATTTAAGAATCACCAAGAAAAACTCAAGAGCGGTGATGTTTATCAAGTCGCCGAAGTTGTTCGTAACTTAGCTGCACGTGATCGTGATTCGGCTTTGTCAGCCGCTGAAAAAACAATGTACGACCGTGCGCGAGTTAATTTAATTTCTGAAATTCAGCCTGCGTTGAAGTGCACGACCGAAGAAGCTGAAATTTACCTAGACAAAGCGCTTGAAAAGGGCGTTCTCAAGCCAGCGAAAACCGCCACTAAAGGTGCAGCCAAGACGGCGGCCACAAAATCGGCTGCAAAGCCTGCGGCGGCCAAAGCAGCAGCGAAAAAGAAATAGTTTTTCGGCGGGCTGGCGCGAAATGAAAGTTGGCTTTTGCGGACTCGGCGTAATGGGTTCGCCAATGGCGCGCCATCTAGCCAGCAAGGGCCATGATGTTGTTGTCTACAACCGCAGTTCTGAAAAAGCCAAGCAGTGGGTTGAAAAAAATGGCGGAAGTTCTGTATTGACGCCGCGCGAGGTTGGTGAACGATGTGAAGTCGTGATGGTGTGTGTCGGCAACGACAACGACGTGCGCAGCGTTGTGTTCGGTGCAGATGGTGTGCTTGCAGGTCTAAAGCCGGGCTCGGTGCTCGTCGATCACACAACCGCATCGGCAACGCTTGCTCGTGAACTTTCGGCTGCATGCAAAGAAAAAAACGTTGGCTTCATCGATGCTCCAGTATCAGGTGGTCAGGCTGGGGCTGAAAACGGTGCGCTAACAGTGATGTGTGGTTGCGATGAGCAAATAGTTTTTGACCGTGTGCGACCAGTCTTCGATGCTTACGCCAAAGCGTGTCAACGTATGGGTGATGCTGGTGCAGGGCAATTAACGAAGATGGTGAATCAAATTTGTATTGCAGGTGTTGTCTCGGGCCTTTCAGAAGCACTTAATTTTGCAATGCGTGCCGGTCTTGATGCTGATCAGGTCGTAGAAGTTATTTCAAAAGGCGCTGCGCAATCGTGGCAAATGGAAAACCGCTCAAAGACTATGGTTCGTGATCAATATGATTTCGGCTTTGCAGTCGAATGGATGCGCAAAGATCTCGGCATTTGCTTTGACGAGGCAAAGAACAACGGCGCCGATCTGACGATGACGAAACTCGTAGACGCGCTTTACGCCCGCGTGATTGAAATGGGTGGCTCTCGCTGGGACACCAGCAGCCTGATGAAACTTCTCACCCACCCGAAAAAATAATTCGAGCGCATTCGCGCAAATATCTGAGTGAGATTTATTTGCCGGAGGCGGCTTTGGCAAAGGCGTCTAGCAATTTGTCGAGTTGCGAGTCGGTGATGACAAGCGGAGGACAGAATGTATTCGTGTCTGCATTGATTGCTCGAGTAATCGCGCCAAGTTCGAGCATTCGATCGCGAATCTTGACGTTGTTTTGAGATGTATGAAGACCAGCAGCCCAAACAGCGCCATCACCGCGAGCATGATCAATGACGCCGTCTTGGGCAAGTGCTTTGAGTGCATCACCGATTCGCTTGCCAATCACAGTTGCGCGATCGCGTAAACCTTCTCGCTCGATTATCTCGAGGTTCACAAGCGCGGCGACACACGCAGAAGCATGCCCTGAATATGTGTAGCCATGACGCAAAAAGAAATCAGGGTCAGACTCGAGTGGTTTACGCACTGCATTGCCGACGAAAACACCGCCAAGAGGTTGGTAACCCGACGTCACCGCCTTGGCGAAGCAAAGCAAGTCTGGATTGACGCCATAAAAATTTGCACCGAACCACGTGCCGAGTCGCGCAAAACCAGTTATCACTTCGTCGAAAATTAAAAATGCACCGTGTTGATCGCAAAGTTTGCGCAGCCCTTTGAGATAGTCAGCCGACGGGGGGTAAACACCGCCTGCACCTTGCAAAGGCTCGGCAAGAATCGCGGCAATATTGTTGCCACGTTGCGTCATGATCACAGACAGTGCTTCGAGGTCATCGCTGGCGACTTGCTCAACATCTGGCACGAGTGGCCCGTAACCCACTTTGTTAAGTGGCAAACCTTGCGCGCTTGTACCGCCGTAGTTGGTGCCGTGATATCCACGCATTCGCGAAATAATCACCGTGCGCTCTGGTCGACCCGCTTGAACATGGGCGAGTCGCGCCAACTTCATCGCCGAGTCGACCGCTTCTGAACCACTGCCACAGAAAAACACTCGAGCATCTGGCATCGGGCAAAGTGAAACAAGTTTCGCTGCAAGTTGCTCAACTGGCTCGCTCGTAAACGGATCGAATGTCGAATAAGCCTCGAGAGTTTCGATTTGTTTGGCGACTGCATCCGCAATTTCTTTTCGACCGTGACCAACAGCGCAATACCAAAGACTGGCCATGCCGTCAACAAGTTCGTTTCCTTTGTCGTCCCAAACGAGAGCACCTTTGCCGCGCACAAGTTTGATGAAGTTGTCTTTCGTTGGTTTGGCGAACGGGTGCAAAAACGCATTGCGGGCTTGATTCATAACAGTTCACGCTAGTTCGAAGTATCGCTCTAAGCTTATGGGCTGATGAAAGGCCTGATTCTCTCTGGTGGCGCCGGCACTCGGTTAAGGCCAATTACTCATACGAGCGCTAAACAACTAGTGCCGATTGCTAACAAACCAATCTTGTTTTATGGGATTGAAGCCATGGCGCGAGCGGGCATTCGCGAGATTGGCATCATCGTCGGCTCGACGCGCGAAGAAATCAAATCTGCGGTCGGTGACGGCAGCCAATTTGGTGTCAAAGTCACTTATATTCCGCAAGATGAGCCTCTTGGCTTGGCGCACTGCGTTTTGATCGCCGACAAGTTTTTGGGTGATGACGACTTCATTATGTATTTGGGCGACAACATGCTCGAACAGGGTCTTGAAGAATTCGTCAACGATTTTGAAAGCGCACGCGCAAGCAACGCCAAAGACAAGCCTTCGGCTCAGATCTTGTTGTGCCATGTTGAAGACCCACGACAGTTTGGCGTAGCCGAAGTTGACAAAAACGGACACGTGGTTCGTTTGGTTGAAAAGCCCAAAGACCCGCCATCAGATCTTGCTTTGGTCGGCGTTTATTTGTTTGACAAAACAATTAACAAGGCAGTGCGATCGATTAAGCCGTCTGCGCGAGGCGAACTAGAAATCACAGACGCAATTCAATGGCTCGTTGACAACAAACTTTCGGTGCGACACAAAGTTTTGCAAGGCTGGTGGATTGACACCGGCAAGAAAGACCCGCTTCTTGAGTGCAACCGTCTGGTTCTTGACGCGATGACCCATCGAATTGATGGCGCAGTTGATGCCGCATCACAAATTCAAGGGCGAGTGACCGTCGAAAAGGGTGCGAAAATCTCAAATTCTCGAATTCGTGGGCCAGTAGTTATTGGTCCAGACGCGATAGTCGAAGACAGTTATATCGGGCCATACACATCGCTCGGCAAAAACTGCCGTGTGATCAAATCAGAAATGGAGCACTCGGTTGTTCTTGACGGCAGTTCGATTATTGGCGTATCGAAACTTACAGACTCGCTAATTGGGCGAGATGTTGAAGTGATGCGCAGTGTGCAACAACCGCGCGCGCTGCGTTTGATGTTGGGCGACGATTCGAAAGTTGAGCTTGAATAATGGCCAAAATAACCGAGTCAACTGTGATTAAAGGCGTGCAAATCGTTGAGCCACAGATGCACGGCGACTCGCGCGGCATCTTCATCGAGACTTATCGTCGCGAATGGTTTCCACTTGGGCGCGAAATGTTGCAAGGCAACCGCGGCGATCGACAAGCGGGCTGCATTGTTGGTTTGCACTATCACTTGCATCAAGCCGACTATTGGTATGTACCGATCGGCACATGTCGCGTGGTGTTGCACGATTTGCGAGTCGGCTCGCCAACAGACGGAGCAACTCAAGTAATCGACATTGGGGCACGCGCCGATGGCACGCACGATCATCGCGGCATATTTATTCCGCCAGGTGTTGCACATGGTTTTGCGTCGCTAACTGACATGACGATTACATATTTGGTTGACAGTTACTACAACCCAAAAGACGAATTGGGTTTGGCTTATAACGACGGCGCCGTAAAAGCCGACTGGGGCATCGCCAAACCGATTTTGTCCGAGCGCGACGCAGCAAATCCGACACGCGATGCAATCAAAGATCAGGTTCGCCCGTTCTGGCCGATGCGCACATAAGCAAAATGAAAATATTTGTAACTGGTGGTGCCGGGTTTATCGGCTCAAATTACGTGCGTTGGGTTTTTGCTAACACCGACCACGAAGTCACCGTGTACGACTCGCTGACTTATGCCGGCAACTTGTCGACCCTAAAAGATGTCGACGACAGTCCGAGATTTAAATTTGTCAAAGGCAATATTTGTCAACCCGGCGATGTCGAATCGGCAATGGCTGGTCACGATGCTGTCGTGCACTTTGCCGCTGAGAGTCACGTTGATAGATCGATCGCTGGCAGTGAAGATTTTATTTTGACCAATTGCTTTGGCACGAATGTGGTTATTGACGCGGCTCGACGACTGAATATTTCGCGAGTTCTTCACATTGGTACAGACGAGGTCTACGGTTCGGTCGAAACTGGTTCGTCGCGCGAAGGTGACCCACTCGAACCAAGAAGTCCATATTCGGCATCAAAGGCCGGCAGCGATTTGATCGCCCTGTCGTATTTCTCAACCCACGGCACGCCAGTTGTAGTCACGCGCTGCACCAACAACTTTGGTCCATTTCAATATCCTGAAAAAGCAATTCCGTTGTTTACAACGAATTTGCTCGACGGCAAGAAGATACCTCTATATGGTGACGGCCTTAACGAACGTGATTGGATCTACGTCGATGATCACTGTTCAGGTGTTCATCTCGCACTTGAGCACGGCAAGCCAGGTGAGATTTACAACATTGGTGCTGGCAATGAAACTGCAAATCGCGTTCTTGTCGACAAACTTTTGGCTCTCTTGGGTAAGGATGAATCAAGCGTGCAATATGTAGCCGACCGATTGGGTCATGATCGACGTTACTCGGTAGACATCACCAAGATAACGAAACTCGGCTGGAAGCGATCACGCTCGCTTGACGAAGCTCTTGAAGCGACAGTGAATTGGTATCGCGACAATCGCTGGTGGTGGGAGCCGCTGAAAGCGAAAAAGTAGTGAGAGTTTTAATCACGGGTAGTGCTGGACAACTTGGAACTGATCTAGTCGCAAGCGCCAAACATTCTGGGCTCGATGTGATTGCGACATCACATGCCGATCTCGACATCACGCAAAGAGATTTAGTTTCACAAAGGGTCGCAGACTCTTCACCTGATGCAGTGATTCACGCCGCCGCTTGGACTGCGGTTGACGCATGTGAGTCAGACACCAAAAAGGCAATGGCAATAAATAGTGATGGCACAGCGAACGTAGTTAGCGCGGCTCGCCAGATTGGCGCCAGAGTCATATATATATCGACTGATTATGTCTTTGACGGCACAAAGCCGACACCTTATATAGAGAGCGATTTGCCAAACCCTCAATCTGTATATGGGGCTAGCAAGCTCGCGGGCGAGCAGCAACTTGATTTAAGTCAAGACGCGGTAGTTCGCATTTCCTGGGTTTGTGGCGAGCACGGCAACAACATGGTCAAAACTATTTTGCGACTGGCAGTCACGAGTCCGACACTTACGTTCGTAAATGACCAAATTGGTTCGCCAACTTTTACGAGTGATGTGGCGCCAGTATTAATTGACTTCGCGACTCAGTCGCGCCCAGGCATCTGGCATGTCACAAATCAAGGTGCAACTAGTTGGTTTGGTTTTGCCCAAGATGTTTTGCGTGCGGCAGAACTAGACCCAAATCGAGTGCAGCCAATCGCAACTGCAGACTTGCGCCCGCAACGACCCGCAAAGCGTCCAGCAAATTCGGTACTAGAAAACGCCAAAATGCGTAAGGCGAACTTGACATTGCTTGACGACTATCACATTCCGTTACAGCGACTTGTTGATCGTTTGGCAAGTTAAGGTTGAGTTGTGGACGAGCGAACACTTCTAAAAGAAATCGAGCCTGTTGCGGCTGATTTACTTAATCGTCATCTTGGCGTCGCAAAAGAGTGGTTTCCGCACGAGATGGTGCCATACAGTCGCGGCAAAGATTTTGAACCAGGCAAGCAGTGGACACAAAATGATTCTGACTTCGGCGCTGACGAGATCGAGATGTCAGATGCGGTTCGAGGTTCGCTGTTCGTTAATTTGTTGACTGAAGACAATCTTCCGTATTACTTCCGCGACATCAACTCACTGTTTGGCAATGACGGTGTGTATGGAGAATGGGGACGTAACTGGACGGCTGAAGAAGGTCGCCACTCAATTGTCATTCGCGATTATTTGACTGTGACTCGAGCAATTGACCCAATCGCACTTGAGCGGGGTCGCATGCAACAAGTACGCGGTGGCGAAGTTCCGGCGCCGCTTGACTTGTACGAAGCGCTCGCTTATTTGAGCATGCAAGAACTCGCAACGCGCATTGCTCACCGCAACACGGGCAAAATGATGCACGACGAAGTTGGCGAAGCGATCATGGCACGTGTTGGCAATGACGAAAATTTGCACTATTTGTTTTATCGAGACCTAACAACAGCAGCGATCGCCGTTGACCCATCGAACATGGTGATAGGCATCGAGCGTGCTGTTCGAACTTTTGCCATGCCTGGTACTGGCATTCCTGATTTTGAGCGACTCTCGAGAGAGATTGCTCGCGTCGGTATTTATGATTTGTTAATTCACCACGATCAGATACTTCAGCCAGTCGTGATGCGTCACTGGAAACTTGAGCATGTTACGGGTTTGACCGACGAGGCCGAGAAGGCACGGGAAGCGTTATTTAAGCGAATTGAGCGCATCGGTAAAGTAGGCGCAAAGTTGGCCTCCGATCGAGTCAGTGCTTAATTTCAAACATTCACAAACGCACGAAAACCCTGAATTTAGGGGTTAAAACACGCTCGAAGACTCATGAAGTTACTAGTTCGTAGTTTGCGGGGTTGTGTCGTTTGACATATAGTAATGAGACGGTTTGGTGGAGCCGGGCGTTGAGTAACAAATCACCGAGTTCATTATCCAAAAAACAAGGGGAACAAATGTCAACAATTGAGCAAACAACAAATGAAGTTTCGACAAATGGTTTGTCGCGACGACATTTCATTCAGGCAGCAGCAGCAACCGGCGTAGCAGTTCCGTTTGCGCAAATGATCGGCGGATCAGCTGTTGGTGCCGCAGGAAAAGTTTTTCGATATGCAGCACAGGCTCAAGAAGGCCCTGCAGCTCCGTGGATGACCAAAGGTGGTTCGCTCGGCATTCTCAACGCAGTGGGTTCATGGCTTTGTGACGTTGCACCATCTGGTGAACTCAAGCCAAGTGTCGCTACTAAGTGGAAGGGTTCAAACGGCGGTAAGACTTGGACCTTTACAATTCGCACAGATGTGAAGTTCCATGATGGTTCGAAGCTCACAGCAGACGACGTTGTTTACACAATCAAGTCGCACCTCAATCCTGCAAACAAGTCGCAATCAGCGGCTCGTATCGGTGACGTTGCAGACTGTAGAAAAGTAAACGCGACGACAGTTCGCTTCGATCTGAAGAAGGCAAACGCTAACTTCCCATTCGCAGTTTCAAGCTCGAACTACGGCTTGCTTATGTTGAAGAATGGTGCGAAGGGCGACGAGTCTTGGATTAGAAAAATGAACGGCACCGGAAAGTGGATTCTTGTTTCGCACAAGGTCAACGAGAAAACTGTGTTCAAGCGCAACACAAATTATTTCGACAAGGCTCAAATTCCGTCGTTCGAAACAATGGAGCAGATCCAATACGTTTCACAGAGCGCGGCAATTCCAGCATTGAAGACAGGCAAGCTCGACTCGATTCACTTGCTTTACGGCAACGAGGCAGACACGCTTCCAAAGTCGAAGTTCTACAAGAGCTTGGTGCCAACATGCGGTGGTCTCCACATGCACATGCGTGCTGATATCGGTCAATTGACTGACAGGCGCGTTCGCGAAGCGATCGCCTTGTCACTCGACCGCGTTGCTTACATCAAGGGCGTTCTTGGTGGCTATGCATTGCTTGCCAACGACTCAGTAATGGACTCATTCCCAACTGCAGACAAGTCAGTGCCACAGCGCAAGAAAGATATCGCTCGCGCAAAAGCACTTCTTAAAGAAGCAGGCGTGCCGAACGGTTTCAAAGTAACTCTTCAGAGTTGGAAGCGCGATGACATCGACAAGTTCACCCAATTTGTTAAGTCATCATGCAAAGAAATCGGCATCGACGTAACTGTTGACCTTGATGGTTCAGACGGTGGTGGCGCACGTTGGTACGCGTACTCGGTTTACCCATCGGTTAAGGGCTCAAAGGTCGCAAACAAAGGTGAATGGCTTGCTAGCGAATTCGGTATTGCCGAATGGGCTGGCCGTCCAACTCCAGACGAGTACCTCGTCCGTGAGTGGAAGTCAACCGGTGACTGGAACCCGCACTACCTTGATGCGCCAGAACTTGACGCAGCGATTGATGCATGGACATCGGCACTGACTCCAGCCAAAAAGAAGGCTGCGAGCTCGGCGATTCAGAAGGCATCGCTCAAGTACACACCGATCATCATTGTTTACAACGAAACTCGCGTTTCAGTAACTTCAAACAAGGTGAAGGGTGTCCAGTTCAACCAGCAAGGTGCAAACTGGAGTTCAGGTAAGAACGCTTAACAGCGAATCTGAAATTCATAGTTAGTTAAAAAAGAGACCGGCCTAGAAAACTAGGTCGGTCTCTTTTTATTTTTTGGGCGACGATTAGGTATTGATGTGCCATTGCTAAACTAGGAAGTTCTATGTTGAGATTTATCGTCAAGCGAATCGGACTTTCGATCTTGACGCTCGTCATTGTTTCTTTGATCGTATTTTTGATGACATCGATCATGCCAGGTGACATTGCCAAGCAAATTCTTGGTAGAGATGCGACTCCCGAGGCTTTCGAGATTTGGAACAAAGAAAAAGGCTTTGATAAACCGCTAGTCATTCAATACAGCCGCTGGATGGGTGGAGTTTTGACCGGTGATCTCGGCACATCTTTGCAGTATGAAATGCCAGTCTCAGAGATTCTGGCACCAGCAGCCAGCAAATCTGCCCAATTGGCAATTGTCGCACTGCTTTTGATCGCCCCGATAAGCATTTTGGGCGGCATCGCCGCGGCGATGAATCGAGGTAAAAAAGTTGATCGCGCTCTGACTATTGGTGGTTTGTCTGCTGCGGTGATTCCAGAATTTGTGTGGGCAGTTGTATTGATTCTTGTTTTTGGTGTAGCAATCGAGGCATTTCCGGTTTCGGCGTTTCCCGATGAAGAAAACCCGAATCTGATCAGCAGCGTTTATCACTTGATTTTGCCGTCGATTGCATTGCTATTTGTGTTGTTCGGATATATTTCGCGAATCACCCGAGCAGGTGTAATTGAGGCTCTTGATTCTGATTACATGCGCACAGCGGTGCTGAAGGGTTTGTCAAGAAAAACTGCAGTGTTCAAGCACGTTTTGCGCAATGCACTTTTGCCGACGATTGCCGTTATCGCAACCCAGGTGCCATATCTTGCAGGTGGATTGATCGCGATTGAACGAGTATTCAACTACCCGGGTTTTGGCAATATTCTGCTTGATGCTGTTATCGCAAGGGATTTTCCGTTGTTGCAGACTGCAGTGTTTTTGACGGGTGTTGTAATTATTGTTTTCCAGTTGATTGCCGACATTTTGTTTGCAGTGCTTAACCCGCGAATTCGACAAAAGGTAACAGAATGACCGACGAAACAGCAAAGCAAGCGCAACAAACCGTGCTCAGTGAGCGTCTTGCTGTACTCAAAAAGAATAAGGCGTTTATCGTTGGTATGTCAATCTTGGGCTTCTGGGTATTTAGTGCAATTTTCGGCAAGCTGATTGCCCGCTATGACCAAGACTTCATGGACTATGAGTACATCAACTCCGCGCCGTCGGGCAAATATTGGTTCGGTACCGACAGCAATGGCCGAGATGTCTATTCGCGCGTCATTGTCGGTTCACGAATCATCATCGTGATTTCATTTCTTGCGACGCTATTAGGTGCTTTTCTCGGTGCGTCTCTTGGCTTGGCCGCTGGATATCTCAAGGGAAAATTCGACATGGTGTTGATGCGAATTCTTGAGGCGATCTCGGCAATTCCGGTGATCATCATTGCGTTGTTGGCCGTTGCGGCAATCGGTCGGTCTTCATCAATCATCACTATTTTGATCATTGGCTTCATTTTTACGCCAAATGTGGCGCGCACTGTTCGTGCCGCAGTGTTGGGGGAGTCAGAGCTCGAATATGTCGCAGCAGCAAAATTGCGAACTGAAAAAACTGCACATATTTTGTTTCGAGAAGTTTTACCAAACGTGCTGCCGACATTAATCGTTGAATTTACGGTGCGACTCGGATACGCAATTTTTGCCGTCGCGACGCTGTCGTTTTTGGGCGCTGGTCTTGAAGCCGGTTCACCTGACTGGGGCACCCAAGTGGCCGACACTTGGTCTTTGATCTTTACAAACGTTTGGTGGCCGACGCTGTTTCCGTCGCTGGCGATCGCGTCAGTTGCTGTAAGCATCAACTTGATCTCAGATGCTTTGTTAGAGGTCTTTGAGCTATGACCACTACGCCAACACTTGAATTGCGCAACCTCGAAGTTGCCTACACCGTGCGCGGTATCGACCGACAGGTTCTGCGCGGTGTTTCGTTTTCGATCGCGCCAGGTGAGGCATATGGGTTGGTGGGCGAGTCTGGTTGCGGTAAGTCAACTGCTGCGTTTGCGGCAATGCGATATCTGCCTCGCAACGGCAAAATTACAAACGGTTCAATTCTCTTTGAAGGCAAAGACATCGTTGATATCAATGATGATGAAGTAGCGAAACTTCGCCGATCGGCGATTTCGATGGTGTATCAAAACCCAGCAACAGCTTTGAACCCAACTATTCGTATCGGCAAACAAATCGCCGAAGTATTCGAATTAAACGGCGTTTCAAGCTCTGATGCAATGATGATGGCTGAACAGGCACTTACCAGGGTGCAGATCGCCGACCCTGCACGAGTTCTGCGACGCTACGCACACCAATTGTCGGGCGGTATGGCTCAACGCGTGGTTATCGCAATGGCGTTGGCGTCGAATCCACGACTTTTAGTTATGGACGAGCCAACGACCGGTCTTGACGCCACCGTTGAGGCTGAAGTTCTTGATTTGGTTCGCGAGTTGCGTCGTGACACCGGCACCGCGGTTCTGTTTATCAGCCACAACCTCGGAGTTATTCGCAATATGTGCGATCGAGTGGGTGTGCTTTATGCTGGCGCACTTGTCGAGCAAGGTGCCACATCTGAATTGTTTTCGAAGCCAAGTCACCCGTATACGGTCGGTTTGTTGCGATGCATTCCGCGTGGTGGTTTGCACAAGAGCTCCGATCGTTTAGACACAATTCCAGGTACGCCGCCTGCACTTGGCACAAACTTCGATGGCTGTGTTTTTGCTGCGCGATGCTCGTTAGCCGATGACAAATGTCGAACAACGTTGCCAGAAATGGTGACAATTAATGGTTCGCATATTGCACGATGTTTTCATAGTGATAAGGCAGGCTCGATGCCACGCTCAATTGAACAAATTGAGTACGCATCTCAGTCGACAGGCCACAAGGCTCAAGTCGGCGACACACTGCTGAACATTAGTCATCTGTCAAAAGTGTTTAACCAAGATGGCAGCAAAGTTCGTGTGATTAATGACGTTTCGCTCACACTTGGTGTTGGCGAAACACTTGGCTTGGTTGGCGAGTCAGGCTCGGGCAAGACAACAATTGCAAAACTCGTGCTTGGATTGACACCGCCTGAAGAAGGTGGAGTTGTCACACTCGATGGCAAAGGACTTGCAAAAACTTTGAATCGTCGCAATGTTACCGATGTTGGGGCAATGCAGATCGTCTTCCAGAACCCAGATCAGGCTTTGAATCGTCGCCACAGTGTGACGCGAATTGTGAGCCGTGCAGTTGAACGGCTGCGTAAATTCAGTTTGACCGCGGCGATCGAGCGTGCTCACCAGTTGTTGTCGGGTATGCGTGTTGATGCATCGCTACACAGCGTGCGACCAGTGCAATTATCTGGTGGCTTGAAACAGCGTGTGGCTATCGCTCGTGCATTTGCTGGTGCGCCTCAAATTGTCGTGTGTGACGAGCCGACATCTGCACTTGATGTATCGGTCCAGGCTGCAATCTTGAATTTGTTGGTAGACCTGCAGAAAAAAGATCAGACGAGTTTCATCTTCATTTCGCACGACTTGGGTGTGGTGCGATATATCTCTGACAAAATCGCCGTGCTCTATCTCGGTCGGGTGGTCGAATTTGGCACCTCGCAACGTGTATTCAGTGGTCCATTCCATCCATATACCGAGGCACTGTTGTCATCAGTACCAAACATTGACGGGTCGACACGAAAGCGAATACCGCTGACTGGCGTCGTGCCAAGCCCGAGTAATCCACCAAGTGGTTGTGTGTTGAACCCACGTTGCCCGCGCAAAGTTGGCTCTGGTTATGAGACTCTCTGCGAAACCGAAGAGCCGAACTTGACCGAAGTTGAGCCCGGTCACTTCATGCGTTGCCACGTGCCGATGGCAAAACTAAAGCAACTGCAAAGTTAATTTTTATTTAAGCGCGCATGCGCGAACCAGACGGGTCGAGCACTGGTTCTAGCTGTAGCGATGCAGGTCGCATGTTGCCAATGATTTCAATCTCGAAACCTGTTGTGCCTGGTTTAGCCAGTTCGGCAGGAATGTAGCCCATTGCCAGCGAGACGCCGCTGTAGTGGGCGTAGCCGCCGCTGGTTATCCAACCGACTACTTTGCCGCCGTGAAATACCGGTTCGTCACCGATGACATCTGCTGGTCGTTGTTTGTCGACATCGACGGTGAACATCACGAGTTTGCGTGCTGGGCCGGTATTCATTTCGGCCTCGACTGCAGCACGACCGATGAATTCGTGGTCGAATTTCATGGCGCGCTCCATGCCTGCTTCAAGCGGTGTATAGATCGGTCGATACTCTCTGAACCAAGTGCCGAAATTTTTCTCAAGGCGCATTGTGATGAGAGCCCTGAAACCAAAAAGTCGCATGTCGAACTCTTTGCCCGCATCCCAAATGAGATCGAACAAATAGCGCTGATATTCGGGGGCGATCCAGATTTCGTAGCCGAGGTCGCCCGTATACGTCATGCGTGACAACCAGACAGGAGCGTTGCCGATATTGACCCGGCGAAAACTCATGAATGGAAAATCTTTTGTCGCCAACGAAGTGCTGGTGAGTTTTTGCAAGACATCGCGCGATCGCGGACCGGCCACCGTAAGGCCGACCATTGAAAGCGCCAAAGTTTCGAAGCGAATCTGTGAGTTCTTCGGCAAGTGAGCCAAGAACCAGCGCGGGTGATGAATTTCGGCGGCTTGAGATCCGAACAAAAAGAACTCTTCTTCGCCGATGCGCGAGATCGAGAACTCTCCGACTATTTTGCCTTCGGGGTTGAGCATTGCAGTGAGAACTGTGCGGCCAATCTTTGGCAAGGCATTGGTGAACAAGCCTTGTAGCCATGATGCCGAGCCTGCGCCACTGACTTTATATTTGGCAAAGTTTGACGCCTCAGAAAAACCGACACGCTCGCGAACTGCGCGTGACTCTTCGCCGACGTTTTTAAACGCATTCGATCGATAGAACGTGACATCTTCGATTGGCTCTTTGCCTTTGTCTTGAAACCACAGCGGATGTTCGAGACCGAAGCCCGCACCCATGACGGCATTGTGGGCAAGCAGGCGATCGTAAATTGGCGTCGTGTGCAAAGGTCGTGCTGCTGGAAGTTCTTCGTTCGGAAAAGTGATGCGAAAGCGACGTGAATAGTTTTCGCGCACTTTTGCATTCGTGTATTCGAGCGTGGCGAAGTCGCCGTAGCGAGCGACATCCATACCCCAAATATCTGCGCCTGGGTCGCCATGAACCATCCAGTTGGCAAGCGACAAGCCCACGCCACCGCCTTGCGAGAGACCAGCCATAACTGCACATGCCGACCACATGCCCGGCATGCCTTTGATCGGGCCGACCAACGGGTTGCCGTCTGGCGAGAAGGTGAACGGACCGTTGACGAACTTTTTGATGCCTGCACGGCCGACTGCAGGGAAGTGAGCGAAACCACGTTCAAGTTCTGGCGCGATGCGCTCGAGGTCGTGCGGCAACAGTTGAAACACGAAGTCCCACGGTGTCTCTTTAGGTGACCACGGACGATTGTTTTGTTCATAGGTGCCAAGCAAGATGCTTTGGCCCTCTTGACGAGCGTAAATTTCGCCGGCGAAGTCGATCATGTGTGGCAACTCTTTGCCGTTGACACGGTTGAACTCGATGACTTCTTCCATCGGTTCGGTCATCAAATAGTGATGCTCCATTGCGAGTACCGGAAGTTCAATGCCGCACATGCGACCGACTTCGCGAGCCCACAGACCGCCGGCGTTTACGACATGTTCAGCGTGAATCGTGTGGTCTTTGTCTGTGATGACATCCCAAGTGCCGTCAGGGCGATGGTTGAGAGCAGTGACCCAAGTATTCGTGTAAACCTCGGCGCCACGATTTTTCGCGCAAATTGCGTAAGCGTGCGTAACACCATATGGGTCAACGCTGCCTTCGTCTTCGTCGTAAAGAGCGCCAACGAAATATTTCTCCTCGAGTAGCGGGTTCAAAACCTTCGCTTCTTTGATCGAGATGATCTCCATTTTCATGCCGAGGTAGCGACCACGGGCATGAGCCATTTTCAGCCAGTCGAGTCGCTCTGGTGTGTCTGCAAGTTGAATGCCGCCTGGCAGGTGAATGCCGCAGTTTTGACCAGACTCTTTTTCGATTTCTTTATAAAGATTGACCGTGTACTGCTGCAAACGAGCAACGTTTGGGTCGCCGTTGAGTGTGTGCATGCCGCCTGCGGCATGCCATGTTGAACCTGCCGTCAACTCTTTGCGTTCAACCAATACAACATCTGTCCAGCCTGCTTTTGTGAGGTGGTAAAGAACTGATGCGCCAACTACGCCACCACCGATTACCACAACTCGTGCTGAAGATTTCATTTCAATTACCTTTCGTTACTTTAATTTCTCAATTTTGCAAATTAAAAATCTGTGGCGACTCCGCCTTCGGCGACTCGTCGTTTTACGAATGCCTGCAATTCTTCTTTTGCTACTGGGTCGATTGCTGGTGTTTGATATGCGTCGAGCCAAGTCTTAGCAAGTTCAGTTGTCTTCGTAACTGCAGTGGGGCTGCCACCTTCTTGCCAGCTTTCATAGTTGCGCCAATCTGAGATCATCGGCTTATAGAAAGCATCACGAAAGCGATCTTGAGTGTGTTGAACGCCAAAGAAGTGACCGCCCGGGCCAACCTCGCCGATTGCGTCGTGGGCGAGTGTCGCTTCGTCGACAACTATCGGCTCGAGATACGCAGCGACCATGCCCATGAGGTCGGCATCAAGAACAAACTTTTCAAGAGATGAATGTAAACCGCCCTCCATCCATCCAGCGCCGTGCATCACGAAATTCACGCCACCTTGAACTGCGCCCCAAAGCGAGAACACGCTTTCGTATGCGGCCTGTGCATCAAGTGCATTTGCTGCGCAAACATTGCTCGAGCGATATGGCACTTTGTATCGACGAGCAAGTTGGCCGCCAGCCATCGCAGTGCGCATATATTCGGGCGTACCGAATGCTGGTGCACCCGATTGCATGTCGACGTTGCTGGTGAAACCACCATATGCAACTGGAGCACCTGGTCGCACAACTTGAGTGAACACCATGCCGGCGAGTGCTTCGGCGTTTTGTTGCGAGAGAGCGCCAGCCAGAGTGATCGGTGCCATTGCGCCAGCCAATGTAAACGGGGTGATGATAATTATTTGGTTGCGTGATGAAAATTCCATGATGCCTTGAAGCATTGGCGTGTCTAGTCGCAGTGGTGATGAAGAGTTAATGATGCTGAACACCGAAGGCTCGCGGTCGAGGGTTGCGTCGTCAATTTGGCGGGCGATTCGGCACATCTCGAGCACATCTTGGTTGCGTTGGCGACCAAGGCTGTAACAGTGAATCGCTTTGTCGGTCATTGTGAGAAGGTCGTATGTGGTTTCGATGTGGCGAATCGATGCGTGTAAGTCAATTGGCTCGACCGGGTAGCCACTGTTGAAGTGAATGATGTTGAAGACTTGTGTCAGTTTGAGGAGTTGTTGAAAATCAGCGCGAGTGCCTGGGTGGCGCACGCCATCGAGGCCGATGAAGTTCGGGGTGCTGGCTACCGAGCCGAAGGCCATCCAATTGCCGCCAATTTTAAGAGTGTGTGCCGGGTTGCGAGCATGAAGTTTGAACTCGCTTGGGCAAGTCTTGATTGTTTCAAGCACCATTTCAGGATCGAAACGCACGCGCTCGTTTTCGACTTTCGCGCCCGCTTTCTTCATCAGTTCGCGGGCGTCTGGGTCGAGAAAGTCCATGCCATAGTCAGAGAGAATTCGCAAACTTGCCAGGTGAATTGACTCAAGTTCGTCATCGCTGAGAACCTTGGTCGGCTCGTAGCGCATGCGTGGTTGCTTGAAAGGTTTCTGGTCTGGAAGTTTTACTTCGGTGCTTGACGAGCGTGCACGAGCTCGACGTCGGTTTGGCTCAAGACTCTCGGTTGTCACGAGATTAGACTCTAGTTTTTTTAAGGCAAATCCCGAGCATTTTGTCGGGTCTTAAGGTTTTTGATCTCTATTTATTTTGTCGGCGGCGAATTTCTGCCGAGATTGCAGGTACGACCTTATGTAGATCGCCAATAACTGCATAACCAGCCTTAGTAACAATGTTCGCTTGTGCATCTGTGTTAATTGCCAAAATATTCTTTGAGGCCATAGCCCCGACCCAGTGTTGAATAGCGCCTGAAATACCGCATGCGATGTAGATATCTGGTGCGATTCGCGTGCCAGTTTGACCAACTTGGTCGGTGTGATTGCGCCAACCGTTATTCGTGACTGCACGCGAACAACCAACAACACCGTTAAGTAGTGACGCAAGTTCTTCAAGTGGTGCGAACGCTTCAGCTGAGCCAACACCGCGACCACCACTGACCACAACAGGTGATGTTGCAAGAGTGACACCAGCGACCCGTTCGACGCGATCTTGAACAAAACTTTGCGCGACGCTCTCATCGAGTTGCACGTCTATCGCTGAAATTGTTGCAGGCGATGAAGCTAGTTCTTCTTGCGGCTCGACTACGTGGTTGGCAAGAGTGACGAGTTTTATTGGTGCATCTACTTGTGCTTCTTCGAGCAATGAACCACCCCAGCGAGTGCGAACAACTTTCAGCGGCTGTGTGCCGTTGAAGTCTTTATCGAACTCTGAACAATTCATCGCAGCGGGCAGGTCTAGTCGAGCAGCTGCCTGTGCGATTATCTCGTGGCCTCGTTCTGTGCCCGTGCCAATGACAACACTTGGCGAAATTTTGCGCACAACCTGAGCGATTGACTCGCCCCAGGCTTCTGGGCCAAAGTCTGCGAGCATCGCGTTGTGGGCCTGGTGCACAGTTGTCGCACCGAAATTGGCGACAGTTTCACTTAGACGATCGGCATTCGCGCCGATTGTGAGGGCTTCGAACTTTGTATTCATTTGTTTGGCAAGATTTCGTGCGGCTGTGAGCACGCCAAGAGAAGCGCTAGTCATCGTGCCACGATCATGTTCGACAACTGCAAGAACGGTCATTTGAAGACACCTAACTCTTCAAGAAGATCAACGACTGCGGGTGCGGCTTCTGGGCCATTGCCAAGAATGACGGTGTTGCTTGCGCGCTCGGGTGGTCGACGCAAGGTAATGAGTTTTAAACCACCCGTTTCGCCTGTCGCTTCTGACCGATCTACGGCAACTTTTTTAGATGCAAGACGACCTTTCATAGTCGGGTAGCGCGGCAAATTGATGCCTTCTTTAATGCCGACGCAAGCAGGCATCTTCAACTTGTAAATTTCAACACCGGCGTCACTTTCACGACGGATGACGGCAACACCATTATCGATCTCAAGGCCTTTGGCGCCATTAACAATCGGACGTGCGAGCTTTAACGCCGCGCGAACGCCGACTTGATAGCCACATGAATCTGCTGACTCGTTGCCGAACAAAACCAGATCGTATTTTCCGTTTGCTGCTTCAAGATCGGCGATTACTTTGGCGATCGCCTGAGCGGTTTTTTGCGGGTCCCAATCGGATGTATCAATTGGTACGAGAACCGCTTTGGTTGCGCCAACACTTACGGCAGTTCGCAATTGCTCTTCAGCTTCGGCTGGCCCGAGTGTAAGCACAGTGACATCGCCACCGTGTTTTTCGATCAACTGAACTGCTTGCTCAACGGCGCATTCTTCGTGTGGACTAACGGTGAAACCCAAGAACGCAGTATCAACTTGCTGACCATCGCTGGTGATGTTGATGCGCGCGCCAGGGGCTGGCACACGTTTGACGCAGACGAGAATGTTCATCGCTAATTGTTTTCGACTAGCTCTTCATGCGTGCATCAGTCGGGTCAAACAATGGCTGACTGCCGACGCGTGCAACGCGTACTGGGAAGAGTTCGTTCATGTACATAACTCGAAGTTCGTTGCCTTCGACTGCATGTTCTGGTGTCAAATAGGCGAGCATTAAGTATTTACCGAGTGACGGCGCAGCACCTGCTGTTGTTACGCGTGAGACACGGCCCTTGGCATCAACAATTCGGTCGCCAGACTTCGTCAAGATCGGTTCGTTGCCACCCGTTGGATAGCGCTTAATGCCGGCTTTGCTTTTGTTGTCGATCATTTCGAGTGTGCACATGATTGCGCACGGCTTTTCTTCGCGCGCTTTCATGTATGCCGCCTTGCCGATGAAGTCAGCCGACTTAACTTTTGGACGATTGAGCCCAGCCTCAACTGGGTTGTATTCGCTCTCGAGTTCGGCACCCATCAATCGGTATCCCTTTTCGATTCGACCAGTTACGGCGTAAACGCCCATACCAACCGGGATGATGCCGAATTCTTCGCCAGCTTTGGCAATTGAGTCCCACAGACGAAGGCCATGCTCCATTTTTGTGTAGACCTCCCAACCATTTTCTCCGACATAAGAAATGCGGAACATTGTTGCAGGAACACCATCGATCAGTACTTCGCGAACTGAGCCATACGGGAAGTTCTTCTGCGATACATCAAACGGCACGAGTTTGCCTTCGGCGTTGATGTTTTGCGTCGCCTTGGCCATTGTCTTTTCTGCGTTTGGTCCCCAAACACCAATTGTGCAAAGCGCACTTGACATATCGGTGAATGTCACCGAGCCGTCTTGCGGCATGAATTTTGAGAACCAATATTTGTCACGACCACCGTCGAATGCTCCGGTGATTACGCGGAAGTGTTGGTCGGCAAGGCGCATGATTGTTAGGTCACCACGGAACCCGCCACCCGGGGTGAGCAACGGCGTGTAAACCGAACGACCAACAGGTACATCGACGTTGTTGACGCACATGTATTGAAGGAAGTTGACTACACCTGGTCCGGTGAAATCGAATTCGTTAAATGCAGTGAGGTCGACCATGCCGACTGACTCACGCATCTGAAGATGTTCAGCGTTTGTAATTGGTGACCACCATCGGGCGTCCCACTCATGCGGACGAGCCTCGCAGGCGTCTTTGAACTTGCTGATCAACTTTTCGTTTGAGGCGAACCACTGTGGTCGCTCCCAGCCGCGGGCATCAAAGAACGTTGCGCCGGCTGCTTCTTCACGTGGGTAGAACGGGCTACGACGCATGTTGCGCTGCGTTGCCCATTGTTCACGAGGGTGAACAATGCCGTAGGTCTTATTGAAATGTTCATCACACCGTGCATAAATGTGGTGTTCTGTTTTTTCGTGAGGGTAGAAACGCGAAATGTCCGACGAGTGCGGGTCGCACAGATGTGGGTAACCGTATGTCATCCATTCGGCAACAAGTTGGGCGATGCCCGGGCCTTCTTTGATCCAAACTGCTGCGGCTGACCAGAGGTTTCTTACTTCAACTGTTTCGCCAAGAACTGGCATTGCATCTGGGGTAAGTGAAAGCAAACCGTTGATCGCATATTTGATTTCAGCGTCACCGAGCATTTCCATGAGTTCAATTGCTTGCTCCATTTGCGGATCGAAGTCATCTTGTGTGAGCGGCAACTCGGTAGGTGAGAGCGCAGATGCCTCGTTTGACGGAATGTCGTCGGGGTGCATGAAAATTGCGCGGTGCGCGTAACTGCCAACTTCCATCGAGCCAGCTGTTTGACGCTCGTAACAAAATGTGTCCATGTCGCGGATAATTGGGTAAGCAACTTCAGCGTTTGATTTTTGCAAAATATCAATTGGGCCGACGTCTGCCATTTGGTGAACTGCTGGTGTCAACGGAATGTTGGCGCCCGCCATTTTTGCAATGCGTGGGCTCCAAACGCCACATGCCACCACAACGTACTCAGCCTCAATGCGACCCTTATTTGTGACGACAGCCTTGATCGCACCATTCTCAACTTCAAGATCAAGTACCTCGGTATTTGCAAAGACACTCAAGTCGCCGGCTTTAACTGCACTCTCGCGCATGAGTGTGCCAGTTTGCAGCGAGTCAACAACCGACACGCTTGGGGTGTAGTAGCCACCAAGAATAATTTCGTCGTTGATGAAAGGTACGAGTTCTTTTACTTCTGCAGGTGACAACAGTTTCGCGTCGATGCCCCAAGATTTTGCCGATGTCATTCGACGATTAAATTCTTCAAGACGCTCTGGATTGCGAGCAACCTCAATGCCTCCGCATGTGTTGTTCATGCCGAGTTCGATGTATTGCTGCTGTGACGCAAGAGTAAGTAACGCCATTTCTTTGTTGTGATCAGTTGGGAATATGAAGTTTGATGCGTGTCCCGTCGAGCCACCTGGGTTTGGCAACGGACCTTTGTCGATTTGAACCATGTTTGTCCAACCGAGTTTTGAAAGATGACCGACCAAACAGTTGCCGACGATGCCGGCGCCGATGACTACACACTTTGCTGATTTCGGAAATTCGCTCATTTTGTCCCCACTGATTTTTGTAGATATCTATTTGGTGATATATCATCACGATATCACTCGGATAGGATTGTCTCCAAATGGCTAAAGAATCGTTAAGCGAACAGGCGTATCGCCTTATTCGAAGCATGATCGTTCGCCTCGAATTAAACCCTGGGGCGATCGTTCGCGAGGAAGATCTTCAAGAGCAACTAGAAATCGGTCGAACCCCGATTCGTGAGGCTTTGCAACGTCTCGCCCGCGATCAATTTTTGATCGTGATTCCGCGCCGCGGAATGATCGTTTCAAATATTGACATTGCCGAATTGTCGACGCTTTATGAAACTCGAGCAATTCTTGAACCTTATGTAGCGCGCTTGGCATGCGAGCGGGGTACCGCAGATCATTGGAAGCAGATGCGAAAAGTTTTAGATAAGGCGAATAAGCAAGCGACTACAGCGCAAGATCAAATTCAATTTGATGCACAGTGTCATGAAATTGTTTGGGAAGCGGCAGGCAATCGCTTTCTAACTGACACGCTCGATGTTCTGTATGCCCAGAGCGATCGCTTGTGGCATATGTATTTATCAGATGTTGCCGACATGGGTCATGCACTTGACGAACATGATGAGATACTTGCGGCGCTCGAATCTGGCGATAGCGAACTGGTTTACAAACTTTCTGCGGCGCACGTGCGAAGTTTTGACGCACAAGTTCGCGATGCTGTGCGCAAACGCCTTGAGCTGAGCGTTTCTTAACTCTTATTGAGTGCTGAGGCTTGCACGAAACTCACCTTCGCGCATTTTTTCTTGAATCTCTTTCGGAGGCTCATCTAATTTTTCGAGAGTAATACCAACAATTCGAGCAGTGCACTCGTAGTTGTGTGGGTACGGCCCAACTGGCGAACCCGTGTCAACACCAACATCGAAGGTTTCGCCACTCATCGAAAACACAAGTGGAACAGTTTTCTCGATTCGTCCGGTTGCAACCTCTGATTTGTCGACAAGCAAAGAAACATTTCCGCCCGCGCCAAAGCCGCCGTCGTACGCAAACAAAACTTCGACTAGATGTGAGCCAACACTCAGTGATTTTGAACTAGCAAAAGAAAAGTGTTCGTGACCGAACCAGTTGTAATGAAATATCGGCCGCGCATTGTCGTCAAGGTAGAGCGACCAACCAGCCATGTTTCCGCCTTGGCAGGCGATAACACCGTGATTTGATTCGCTGGTGATTTCAACTTCAGCACTAATGCGATATGAGCAGTTTTTAAGATTTAACACCGAACTCTCTGGCATTCGGGTGTGCGCTGTTGAGTATCTAATTTTTTTGAAACCATCAAGAGAGTGAGGTACAGCGAACTCGCCATTTCGCGGTGAGCCTGGGTCGCGAAGTGGGTAAATGCCGTATTCAAATGCCTGTTCATCGAAAAGCGCTTGAAGTTGCTTGAGTTTTTCTGGGTGCTCTGCGGCAAGATCTACTGCTTGCGAAAAGTCTTTTTCGATGTTGTAGAGCTCCCAGCGTTCTTGCGGTCCGTCAAACTCGAAACCCTGCAGTCGAATCCATGGAAGCCGACCATGAAAACATGATGCGATCCAACCATTTTCATAGATCGCACGATTGCCCAAAATCTCGAAATATTGCGAAGTATGAGTGCTGGCTGCGCTCGCATCATCAAACGAATATTTCATCGAAGTGCCGTGGATCGGCATTTGTTCAATGCCATTAACCAGATCTGGCGGAGTGATGCCTGCGACTTCATAAATCGTGGGTGCGATGTCGATGACGTGATGAAACTGTGAACGCAATTCGTTGGTTGCTCTAATTTGTTTTGGCCAAGAAATTGCAATTGCGTTGCGTGTGCCGCCAAAGTGAGACGCGACTTGCTTCATCCATTGAAATGGCGAGTCGAGCGCCCACGCCCAACCAACATTGAAATGATTTTCACATTTTGCGGTGCCGAAATCGTCAATGTGTTCAAGTAGCCATTCGGGATCTTCAGGCACACCGTTTTGAAATGATGGCGCACTCCATGCACCGTGGATTGTGCCTTCGGCAGAAGCTCCGTTGTCGCCGGTGATGTAAATAACCAGAGTGTTTTCGGCAATTTCAAGTTCATCTAATGCGTCGATCACGCGTTTGATTTGCGCATCGGTGTGTGCAAGAAAGCCGGCGAAAACTTCCATGAGTCTGCGCGCGATCGGTCGGTAACGCTCGGGGTAGTCATCCCATGACGGAATTTGCTCGGGCCGAGTTGTAAGAGCTGTATCTCGTGGTATCACGCCGAGTTTCAATTGGCGCTGGTAGATCTCTTCGCGTAATTCATCCCATCCGCCATCGAATTTGCCTTTGTATTTTTCGATCCATTCAGTTGGCACATGGTGCGGAGCATGAACTGCTGGTGTCGAGAAATAGCAGAAGAAAGGTTTGTTTGGCGAAGACGCTTTCTGACGGTGCATCCAATCAATTGCTTGGTCGGCAAGGTCTTCGGTCAAGTGATAATTGGGATTATCGAGGTGCGGTGAGATCGGTGTTGTCTGGTCGTACACAGGTGGCTCGTATTGCGACGACTCGGCGCTCATAATTCCGTAGAAGCGATCGAAACCAAGACCAGTTGGCCATCGATCAAACGGTCCGGCCGGGCTTTGCTCCCAAGATGGTGTTAGGTGCCATTTTCCAAAACAGGCTGTGCTGTATCCAGACATACGCAGAACCTGAGCAACTGTTGCTGACTCAGGCGGAATCGCACTGTCATAACCAGGAAATGAATTGGCAATTTCGGTGATGCCGCCCATGTGCACAGCATGGTGATTGCGGCCAGTCAAAAGTGCGGCTCGTGTGGGCGAGCAAAGAGCCGTTGTATGAAATTGGTTGTAGATCAAACCGCTCTTTGCGACTTTGTTTAGACCGGGCGTATCGACTGGTCCGCCAAAGTTGGCAAATGAACCGAAACCTACGTCGTCGAGCATTATCAGCAAGATGTTTGGTGCGCTTTGCGGAGCTTGGGGATTAGTCAACTTTCTTGGTGTTGACTGAGGAATTGTCTTGGCAATCTTGCCTTCGAATTTTGGGGTTGAATGTGGAAGTTTTTTCATGACTGCAAATTTTTAACGTCAAAGACTTGAAGCGCATGCTGCAATTTATGGGTGTCGCCTTTGACGGTCAGTTTGTTTTGGCTGAGCGCAACTGAAAGTGGAAGATCGCCAGCCAAAATGTCGGCCCATGTCTCGATGCTGCATTCCACTTTGATTTCAGCGCCGTTGCCGTCGGTTGGCACGGCAATGCAATTTCTGATGTGCAAGCCAGTTTGTTTACGATCAGCAAACTTGAAACAAATGTGTGTGTCAATTTCAGGTGCACGTTCAGGTGCGAGAAGCACCCGCAATATGCTTACCGCAGATTCACCCGAAGAAGTCACAATTTGTTTACGTGACAACCGGTGCTGATTAAATCTGGTTAAGTCAAATGTGCCGTCAAGGTCTCGAGCACGAGCGAGACACCAGTTTCGAATATTGGCAGCGGTCGTACGTTGGGCGATGAGGCGAAGCGTCTTAGCGAGCAAAAGTCTGTCGGGCTCGCTCGCGTCTGTGCTGTTGACGAGCCATGAACTCAATTCGCACGCCCAGCGTAAGTCATCGGCATTTATTGCGTCGTTTGCCTTTTGCCGCACAACCTCGCGACCGCCGAAACCGGTAATCATGCGATTTGAATGTTCTTCTCTTGGCAGCGGAAACAAGTTTGCTGGGTCGCCATCAAACCAACCCAGTAAGCCAGCACGAATCTGTCGCACGTGATGCTCTGCGACACCATAAAACTCAGAAGTCAGATTGTCTTCGTCGAAAAAGTCTGGCAGACGAATTGAATGACCTAGTTCAGTGCTGGTGTAGCCACGGTTAGTCAAGCGAACTGTTTGATCCCACAAAAACTGAATTGAGTCGCGATATCTGGTGACTCGTCGAACGATCTCGGTGCTTCCACTTAATGGCATGCCATGTGCGCCGACGATGTGCGTTGGGTTGAGCGAAAGTAGATGATCGATGCCAGCAAGCATGATGCGGGGGTCGCGGTATTCTTCACCGCGAATTGCAAAGATATTGAAAAGCACCGGCCAAACGAGATTGTTGACCGCACAGCCAAGTGATTTAAACCAATAGGTAACTGAGTCGTCAGCGTCAGACGGCGCTGGAGTGACTTCAACTTCGAGACCTGCAACTTTGATCGTGCATGGTTGGTCGAAAGTGTGTGCAGGTTTGATGAAGCCGTTTGTCTGTGTCTTGTGTTCGGGGTTGCGATAAAAGCGACCAAGCCCAACATTCACGTTGCCGTCGGGGCCTTCGGGGGGCAGTGTTATAGCGAATTGCTCGACTAGTCCGCGGCTGTAACTAGGTGCGATCTCGGTTGCCGTGCGAACACGGTTGTAGGCGATCTTGCTGTGACCGTAAATCTCAACTTTCGTATCAGGTGATTCGTCGAGAACCGCTTGCGTACCTGCAACATAATGAAAGTGTGTGTAGAGAACTGCAACGATCGGTTTTTTTGTATGCATTCGCAGTTCGGCAATCGCGGCGCGCATTTCTTCGTTCGACTCACCTGTGTCGATTGCGATAATGCCATCCGGCGCTTCAACAAAAGTCTGATTTGATAGCCCGTTGCCTACAAGACACCAAACTTGATCGCTTACTTTGTAAAAGTTTCGAACAAGTCGCTTTGAGTGATCGACTAAATCACGATGGGCAACGTGACCAGTTTCTGTGGTTACGGTGTTGTTTGCGTTCGGCTCAAAACTTCGGGCTCGTTTGTATTTTGTCACGACGAACTGTATTCGCCGAGAACTTGTGCCGGGTCGGTTGAAACTGTGTCTGGCCAATTCGAGTACCAAATATCTGCAGCAGAAGTGCCGACATGCAAGGGTGGGCGATCAAAACCTTCGATTGGGTCGAGTAAAGGTTCAACGATGACGTCAAATCTTGGTTTCGAAAAAAACGGAAACGACTGTCGAGGTTTACCGGACTTGTTGAACACACGGTGCGGTGTCGAAATCAAACGGCCGCCACTCCACAGTTCGAGCATGTCTCCAACATTAAGAACAAGACCATCAGGAGGACATTCGGCACTGATCCATTCGTCGGCGCGATTGCGCACCTCGAGGCCGCCGATTGGGTCGTGGGCGAGCAGTGTCAGTAAGTTGAAATCTTTATGCGGGTGTATACCCCAAGTATCGCTCTGAGGAGGCATCGGAGGATAATTGAGCAACGTCATGTTTGTCAGCGGGTTGGTCATACTCGCCAAAATGATGTTTGCATCGACGCGTAGTTGCGAACAAAGGGCGATAATTAAACGCTCACTCACGCTTTCTAGAGCTTGCCAATACCTCATGACAGGTGTCTTGATATCTGCGGCGATTCGCGGCCACTTATTTTGGCCATAAAGCGCACTTACTTGGCAAATTGGGTCTTGCGGGTCTGTCTCGTTGTGTAGTTTCCAGGCTTCGTACTGATCGGCTTTGCCTTTGCCCGAATTAGGTGTGAAATATCCGAGCGGTACAAAGCCTCGGTAGTTGCCTTTTGCAACCATGTCTTGCGCCAAAATCTCTCGTGGCGTTTCAAAAACCGTTGCGACTGCTTGTCGCATGTCAGAAATAATCGAGTCGTCGACCCCATGATTGATGATGACCGCAAAGCCGATTTCGCTCAACGACGAGTAGAGCTTGTTGGCAGCATCGTCGTAATCTTTATCTGAATTTTTCGCCAGCGGTGAGATGTCGACGATCTCGAGACGCTTGTTGAGCGAATTCATTTACTCAGGCTTGGTGTTTTGAACGTGTTGAAACCCGAAGCGACCTTTGATGCACAAGTTGCCGTGCGTCACCGAGTGATCGCTTGGGGAAGTCACTTTGACAATCGTGTTGTCTTGAACGTGCAATGTCAATGAGCAACCAACACCGCAGTAAGGGCAAATAGTGTCGGTTTGAGTTTGTTCTTCTTCTCGCCAGGTACCGGCTTCACGCATTTCATATTCGGATGTAAACATCAACGCGCCAGTCGGGCAAACTTGAATGCAGTTGCCGCAATAAACGCAGGCCGAATCTGTCAGATCAACTGCAAACTCGGTTGAAATTCTGGCATCAAACCCTCGACCTGCGGTTGTAATCGCAAAAGTGTTTTGCCATTGCTCGCCGCATGCATCAACACATTGATAACACAAGATACATTTCGAATAATCGCGTACATAAAGCGCGTTGTCGATTTTCACAGGTTGGTGAACAGTCTCAGCAGTTTTGCCATCGGGCTGGTGATGGTGGCCAGTTACAGCCTCGTCCCGCTTGCCGTGATGATAAGAAGGAGCGCCGAACCGCGATGGCATTGCTTCGTAGTTGTCATTCCATTTTGAGACATTTTTAGTCAACGATAAATCAACGGATGAACCAAGAAGTTCGAGCACAAGTTTGCGGCTATGCGAAGTGCGCTCGGTGTCGGTTTTTACAACCATGCCCGCTTCTACTTTGCGAGAACAACTCGGCACGAGAGTACGTGAGCCTTCGAGTTCAACCATGCAAACGCGGCATGCATTTTTTGGTGTGATTGTGTCACCAAAACAGAGGGTCGGTATTTCTTTGCCCGATGCTCGGCAAGCATCGAGAAGTGTCGAGCCTTCAGGAGCTGTAACTTTTTTGCCGTCAATGGTGAGTTCAACACTCTTGCGAACTTGCAGACCCGTGGTTACCTGAGCGCTCATGCTGAAAATACCTTAAGTCGTGTGAGAGCAGAGTCGATGGCATTGTGAGCAGTTTGACCCAGGCCGCAAATGCTGGCGTCGCGCATTACTTGACCAAGATCGCGCAAAAGTTGAAGGTCGATTGCCGTGTCATCGGCACTCTTTGAATTGACCAATCTTGCGAGGGCTTCTTGTTGACGCACGGTGCCGACTCGGCATGGCACGCACTGCCCGCAAGATTCGTCACGAAAGAAGGCCGCAATTCTTTGCAACTGATCAAGCATGTTGACGCTTTGATCTAGCACCATTACGACACCAGAGCCGAGTGTTGTGTCTGCTGCTCGGGCTGCTTCTAGGGTCAGTTCAAGATCTAAGTCTTGTGGGCCTACGAAGCCGCCAGCGGCGCCACCGAGTAGCACGGCCTGAATTGTTGAGCCTGATTTAAGTCCGCCTGCAAGGTCGATTAACTGGCGCAACGTGATACCGAATGTGACCTCATAAACGCCCGGCTTATTGACAGCACCAGAAACGCAGAAAAGTTTTTTGCCCTTAGAGCCAGTTGAACCCCATGATGCGTAATTTTCACCCGAGTTGTTGATGATCGGTAAAACGTTGAAAAGGGTTTCAACATTGTTGACAGTCGTTGGCTTGCCGAATAGACCAACTTCGACTGGGAATGGGGGCTTGTTGCGTGGTTCGCCTCGGTAACCCTCGATTGAATTGAAAATTGCAGTTTCTTCACCGCAAATGTAGGCGCCCGCACCTCTAAAAATCGTGATGTCGAAATTAAAGCCAGAGTTGAGAATGTTGTCGCCGAGATAATTTTTGCTTCGTGCAACTTCAACGGCATTGGTTAGGTTTTTGAGTGCGCGTGGGTACTCACCACGAAGGTAGATATAGCCATGTTGAGATCCCGTTGCGAATGCTGCAATCGTCATTGCCTCGACCAAAGCAAACGGATCACCTTCGAGTAGCACTCTGTCTTTGAAAGTGCCTGGTTCAGATTCGTCAGCGTTGCAAATTAGATATCGAGTCTTGACTGGCTGCGAAGCGACCGCAGCCCATTTTCTGCCAGTTGGAAACGCGGCACCACCGCGACCAACCAAACCCGATGCAGTGACTTCGGCGATCACTTGTTCAGCACCAATCGCGAACGCTTTACGCAAAGCTGCGAAACCATTGTTTGAGATGTAGTCGTCAATGCTCAGAGGGTCGGTATTGCCAATTCTTGAAAGAAGCACCAATGACTTATCTGGGGTTTGCGGTGCCGCCTTCGCAATTGGTTGCTCGACCGGTGCGGATTTGCCGGCGACGAGTTCTGCAATTTGAGTTTTTGTCGCGGGGGCAAGAACTTCTTGGCAAACAGTAACGCCAGTTTCAATTACTAATACTGATGGCGCACGTTCGCAGGTGCCTAGACACGGGGATGGAATAGCACCTTCGGGAAGAGTTTCTTCAGTGCAACCTGATGCCGCACGACAGGCCAAATCAACGCATACATGAACTTGGCGCGCTGGTCTTTCGTTTGTATCAAACAGAGCGTAAAAAGTTGCAACACCGTAAATTTCTGCTGGGGCAATGTCCAGGCGCTGCGAAATGTAGTTAATTGCGCCGCGACTTATGTAACCAACGCGATCATTGACGCTGTGCAGTGTCGGCAAAAGTAAGTGCCGCAACTTACGAAGACTTTCACCACCTGTAGAAACTCGCATGCCCATTTCGTCGCGTTGGGCGCCATGCGAAGTCTCTTGTGGTGCGCCGAGCAATGAGTCAACGGCCTGACGCTCCTCGGCGCTAGCCGAACCTGATGCGATTTTTAGATCCATTGCCTCATTGACTTTACGACTTAAATCACTAAGACGGCGACTTGTCTATTATTGAATACATATATGACTACAACTTTCATGGCTGCAGCTGATTTTGTAGATCTCGATCGGTATCCAATAGACCGCGAATGCAAAGAGCGCCGTGAAGTACTCACAAACGCACAGGCTCTGATTGAAGCTGATGGATGCGCGGTTCTCAAGGGCTTTATTCGGGCCGAAAAAATTGCTGAATTGGTCGTCGAATGTGACAGAGTTGAGAAATTTGGCCATCGAAATTTCACGCGAACAAACCCATACTTCCTTCCCGACCGTGAGGATCTACCGAATTCGCATCCGCTCCGCCGGTTTTACGACCGGTCTAACGCATTCGTGCCGGCTGACAATCTGGGCGCCGACAGTATCTTGCGCACGATTTTTGAGTGGCCGGCATTTTCGCCGTTCATAAAAGAAGTTTTGCAAGAAGAAAAGTTTTATCCTTATGCCGACCCTTTGGCTGACGTCGTTGTGAACCTCGCAGAAGAGGGCGGTGGATTTCCGTGGCATTTTGACACAAACAATTTCACGGTGACTCTGGCGATTCAAAATGCAGAGTCGGGTGGCGAATTTGAATTCAGTCCGATGGTTCGCTCGCTAACCGAAGAGAACTACGAAAAAGTTGAACGAGTTTTGGATGGCGACAAGTCGATGATTAAAACTGTGATTCTCGAGCCAGGTGACTTGCAGATATTCAAGGGCAGATATTCTCTGCACCGCGTTGCTCCGCTTCGTGGCAATCGAAAGCGGTATGTCGCAATTTTTAGTTATGTCTCTGAACCAGGCATGGTGAGCAGCCCACAGCGTGCAAAAGAACTTTACGGAAGGGTTCTGCTGATACATCTTGAGCGCGCAGGTTTGCGTGCTGATGCGCTGATCGACTGATCGAGATTTATTCGTGAAGGCGATAGTTACAACTGGCAATGGTGGGTACGACAAACTTGTCTACAAAGATGTGCCGCTGCCAGCAGTTGGCCCGGGGGAAGTTCTTGTCCAGGTTTTGGCAGCGGGTGTCAACAACACTGAAATAAACACAAGAGTCGGTTGGTACTCAGATTCGATAAAGGTGTCGACTAACACAGTTGCCGATGATGGTGAATTGGCCGGGATTCAAAAAGCCGATGGTGGGTGGGATCTTGCAACGCCGTTCCCATTTATTCAGGGCACCGACTGTTGCGGAATAGTTGTTGAAGTTGCTGAAGACAAAAATAAGAAGCTTTTGAGTGAGCGAGTCTTGGTTCGGCCGTGCATGAGACCAGACGGGTTTAGCTCAATGCGCAACATCTGGATGGGCTCTGACTTTGATGGCGCATTCGCGCAATTTGTAAAAGTTCCGGCGAGTGAGGTTTTTCAAATCAATACAAATTGGAGTGATGTTGAATTGGGTTCAATTCCTTGCAGTTATGGTTCGGCCGAAAACATGGTGTTGCGTGCGAATGTTTCGATGAATGATCATGTGTTGATTGCTGGCGCCTCGGGTGGTGTCGGTTCGGCGGCTGTGCAGTTGGCAAAACTTCGTGGGGCTCGAGTCACGGCGATAGTTGGTGCAAGCAAAGCCGAGCAAGCAAAGGAAATTGGTGCTGACAAAATAATCGAGCGGGGCACAGATTATGTCTCAGCATTGGGTCAAGAGTCTGTTGACGTTGTTGTCGACAACGTCGGTGGCAAAGATTTTGAATCGATGTTGCGGTTGTTGCGACGTGGTGGGCGGTATGTCTCGTCAGGCGCAATTGGCGGTCCGATTGTCAATCTCGATCTGCGAACTTTCTACTTGAAAGACTTAACTCTGGTTGGTTGCACAGCCTGGGATGAACCAGTGTTCGGCAATCTTGTTTCGTACATCGAGAAGAACAAAATTAAGCCGCTCGTGGCAAAAACTTTTGCCCTACGCGACATCGCCAAGGCGCAGAGCGAGTTTCTCGAGAAAAAACATTTTGGCAAGTTTGTACTAGTGCCAGAGCACTAGAGAAAACTATTCGCCTGCGACAGGCACTCGTTCTTTTAAGCGTTCGATTTTTACCGCTGCGGCTTTAAATTCGGCGGTACCAGATTTTGGGTCAGTGGCATCGATTGTGATCAGGTTTGTGTTTACCTGGTCAGGAAAGTGCATCGTCATGAACACGAGACCAGGTCGAAGACTCTTGTCGATTCGCACCGGCACTTCGAGCGAGCCGCGCAGCGAACTAACACGAACAATTTCTGAATCACGAATCGCAAGTTTTGCTGCATCTTCAGGCGAGACATCGATTGTTTCGCCGAAACGCAATGGGCTATCGAAACCGCGAGTCTGAACGCCGGTGTTGTAAGAGTCGAGTCTTCGACCAGTTGTTAGCCGCAATGGAAACTCAGGCGACGTGGCTTCAACTGGTGGTTCGTCGATGACGACGCTGAACGGCGCTAGACGACCACGTTTTGCCGGGTCTCTGTCCCACAAGCGACCATGCAAGAAGCTTGGCTCGAGTTTGTCTTCGCTATAGCAAGGCCACTGGATGCCGCCCAGTTCGGCCAATCGCTTATAAGACATTCCGGCGTGCATTGGCGAAAGGCTTCGGAGTTCATCCCAGATTTCTTCGGTGGATGAATATTTCCAGTCATGACCTAATTCGCTCGCAAGATCAAGAATGATTTGAATGTCGTCATGTGCGTTGCCTGGAGAATTAATTGCTTTTCGAACGCGTTGCACACGACGCTCTGAGTTTGTAACGGTGCCGTCGCTTTCGCACCAAGATGCCGAACCTGGCAAAACGACATCGGCAAGTTCGGCAGTTTTAGTCATGAAGATGTCTTGCACAACCAAGAAGTCAAGATTTTCGAGCAGGTGTGTGGCGTGTGCACCGTCGGCTTCTGATTGGGCGGGGTTTTCGCCGATTACAAAAACTGCTCGAAGCTCTTTGCGCTCCATTGCCTCAAACATTTGCGTAAGGTTCCAACCATTCTTTGGCGGAATAATGCAATTCCACTTTTTGTTGAATTTCTCGCGAGCGATATCGTCTTCAACATCTTGGAAGCCGGGCAACTTGTTCGGCAAGGCGCCCATGTCGCCACCGCCTTGAACATTGTTTTGACCACGCAACGGGCTGAGACCGGCACCGGTACGGCCGACGTGTCCGCACAACAATGAAAGATTGATTAGGCCCAGAACATTGTCGACGCCATTGTGATGTTCAGTGATGCCGAGTGTCCAGCATAATTGTGCACTTCCGGCGCGCGCAAAAGCGTGGGCGAGTTCGCGAATTGCCTCGGCGGGAACACCAGTGACTTTGCTGCCGACTTCAAGTGTCCACGGTTCAACAGACTTTGCGTAAGTTTCGAAGTTTGTAGTGCTGCCTTCGATGAATTCTTTATTTGCCAAACCTGCATGAATGATTTCGCGCGCAATCGTGTTCGATAGCGCAATGTCAGAGCCAACATTTAGACCAAGCCACATGTCGGCAAATTCGGCCGAAGCAGTTCGTCTCGGATCGACTACAAAAAGTTTGGCGCCGTTGCGCACGCCTTGAAGAACATGGTGAAAATAAATCGGGTGTGCTTCGCGGGCGTTTGAACCCCAAAGAACAATGACGTCTGTTGTTTCAACTTCGGCGTAAGAACTTGTTCCTCCGCCAGCTCCGAAAACGGTGGCCAGACCGACCACCGAAGGTGCGTGTCAAGTTCGATTACAAGAGTCGATGTTGTTCGTGCCGATAACAGCACGAGCGAACTTTTGGGCGATGAAGTTCATCTCGTTGGTTGACTTCGAGCAAGAGAAGAAGCCGACAGCCGATGGCGAGAAAGCATCTCGCGTCGTGGCTAGTCCTTTTGCTGCTCTTGAAATGGCTTCTTGCCAGGTGGCTACACGCAACTCGCCATTTTCGCGAACCATCGGTTCGGTGATTCGCATATAGGGGTCAAACTTGTGCTTTGCCATGAGAATTAACTTTAGCGACTCGCGATAGTTTGCCCCCGCTTAAAGCGAGGTCTGTAGAGTAAAGGGTCGCATAAATTTTGTTAAGACTTAATTAAAGGGGAGTAATGGGTTTTCCATCGGATCTTGAAATTGCGCGTAAAGCAACGGCAAAGCCGCTAACTGAAATTGCAGCCCAAATGGGTATCGGCAGCGAGTTTCTTGAGCCATATGGCAAAAGTCTCGCCAAGATAAGTCTCGACGCGATCGATTCTTTGAAGTCGCGTCCAAAGGCGAAGTATGTCGTAGTAACCGCGATCACTCCAACACCTCTCGGTGAAGGTAAGACCACAACAACTGTTGGTTTAGGTCAAGCGATGAAGCACATCGGCAAAAAAGCGACTATCAGTTTGCGTCAACCGAGCATGGGTCCAACATTCGGAATTAAAGGTGGCGCTGCAGGTGGTGGCTACAGCCAGGTAATCCCGATGGAGTTGTTGAATTTGCATCTCACCGGCGACTTTCATGCTGTGACTGCTGCACACAACTTGTTGTCAGCAATGGTTGATAATCATTTGCACCAGGGCAATGAACTTGATCTTGACGTAAACAACATCACGTGGCGTCGCGTGATGGATGTCAACGATCGTTCGCTTCGCAACATGATTATTGGTCTTGGCACCAAAGAAGACGGTGTCGTTCGTCAAACTGGCTTCGATATTACGGCTGCGTCAGAAGTGATGGCGATTTTGGCGCTTGCAAAATCAAAAGAAGATATGCGTGCGCGCTTTGCGCGAATAGTTGTGGGCTATAACTCGCAGGGCAAACCAGTAACTGCCGAGCAACTTAGCGCTGCTGGTTCGATGGCCGTAATCATGGCAGATGCAATCAAGCCAAACTTGTTGCAGACAATTGAGAACACGCCGGTCATTGTTCACTCAGGACCTTTCGGCAACATTGCACACGGAAACTCATCAATTGTCGGTGACTTGATCGGTATTCACTCTGGTGACTATTTGATAACTGAAGCCGGCTTCGGCGCTGACATGGGTGCTGAAAAGTTCTTCAACATTAAATGTCGTGCATCAGGTCTTATTCCAGACGCGGCTGTTCTTGTTGCAACGGTTCGCGCACTCAAAGCACACTCCGGTAAATACAAGATTGTTGCTGGCAAGGCTTTGCCAGAAGATCTGCTCAAAGAAAACCCAGACGACGTGATTGCCGGTGCAGCGAACTTGGTCAAGCAAATTGAGAATGTGAAAGCGCACGGCGTTTCGCCAGTTGTGGCAATCAATAGCTTTCCAACCGACCACAAGTCTGAACATGAGGCAATTCGAAAAATTGCAGAAGGCGCTGGTGCGCGAGTTGCAATTTGTACGCACTTCGCCGATGGTGGCGCCGGCGCAAAAGATCTTGCCAATGCGGTTGTCGAAGCTTGCAATGACAAAAATTCATTTCACTTCCTGTATTCAGACGATGCGTCGCTCAAAGAAAAAATTGAAAAAATCGCGACGACGATTTACGGTGCAGCAAAAGTTGAGTACACAAGCCTTGCGACCAAGCAAATCAAAAACTACACAGATAATGGTTTTGCAAAATTGCCAATTTGTGTCGCCAAGACTCACTTGTCGATTTCGGGCGATGCATCGTTGCGAGGTGCTCCAACGGGTCACACGCTGAACGTGCGCGAAGTGCGGGCATCAATTGGTGCTGGCTTTGTTTATCCAATTTGTGGTGACATGCGAACGATGCCGGGTCTCGGCACGAAGCCTGCCGCGGCAATTATCGACTTCGACGCGAATGGTGAAATCGTCGGCTTGTCATGATTTCTGAGTTTAAACGTACGCCAGGTGGGGCGATTCTGCTTGACGGCATCAAATTAAGAGATGAAACAGTTGCCAAAATCAAATCGACAATCGCGGCAGCCGGAAACCCAAAGATTTGTCTGGCGACTGTTTTGGTCGGCGATGACGCGCCTAGTCATATTTATGTAAACAACAAGCATAAGAAAGCCCAAGAAGCCGGCATGGTCTCGCGTGGCGTTAACTTGCCAGCAACAGCCACTCAAGCACAAGTTGAGCAGGCGGTTGCAGAACTTGTCGCCGATAACGGTGTTCACGGAATATTGGTGCAGTTGCCGCTTCCGAAACACATTGAAACCGAGGCCGTGCTTAGTTTGCTGCCAGTCGAAAAAGATGTTGACGGCTTGACTGAGCGTTCACTCGGTCGCATGGTACGCGGGGTTAAAGGACACGTGCCATGTACGCCACTCGGCGTGTTTCGATTGTTGCAAAGTTACAAAATCGAAACCAAAGGCAAACGTGTAGTCGTAATTGGGCGCTCGGCTCTGGTGGGTTTGCCGCAAATGTTGTTGTTGGTCGGGCGCGCTGCAGACGCAACGGTGACTGTTGCTCACAAATCGACCTCAGACATGATCGAAGTTTGTCGCGAATCTGACATTATTGTCGCGGCCGCTGGTGCCGCGCGAATGGTGACTGCTGCCCACGTTAAACCTGGGGCAACAGTTATTGACGTCGGTGTGACGCGAATTGATAACAAAATTGTCGGCGATGTTGATTTCGAAGCGGTTCAGTCAATCGCTAGTGCAATCACGCCGATGCCAGGCGGAACTGGCCCGATGACCATTGCGTGTCTGCTTGAGAACACACTTGAAGCAGCGCGAATGATGGGTACGATTTGAAAAAATTTCGAGGCACTTACGACTACATAATTGTCGGAGGTGGTTCGGCTGGTTCAGCGCTGGCAAATCGTTTGAGCGCGGATGCGAACAAAAGTGTTTTAGTTCTTGAGGCTGGTCGGCCCGATTATTGGTGGGACGTATTTATACACATGCCAGCCGCGCTGACATTTCCGATTGGAAGTCGCTTTTATGACTGGCTTTATGTTTCCGAGCCAGAGCCACACATGAACAATCGACGTATCACTCAAGGTCGAGGCAAGGTGTTGGGTGGGTCATCAAGTATCAACGGGATGATTTTTCAACGCGGTAACCCGCTCGATTATCAACGTTGGGCGAGCGACCCGGGTATGTCGACCTGGGACTACGCACACTGTTTGCCGTACTTCAAGCGACTTGAGAATTGTTTGGCGGCGCCGAGCGACGATCAATTTCGCGGTCACGACGGACCTTTAGTGCAAGAGCGCGGTCCAATTAAGAATCCGTTGTTCGGTGCATTCTTTAAGGCTGTCCAGCAGGCAGGTCATGAGTTAACTACTGATGTGAATGGCTATAAGCAAGAAGGTTTTGCGGCTTTTGATCGCAATCTACGTCGTGGGCGCCGGCTGAGTGCTGCTCGGGCTTATCTGCATCCGGTGATGCACCGAAAAAATTTGACGGTTCAATGTCGGGCGCTTGTAACCAAATTAGTTATTGAGAACAAAAAAGTAACTGGCGTCAATTTTGAGTTGCCATTTGGTCGCAAGCGAACGGCAATGGCTAAAGAAGTGATTTTGTGTGGTGGCGCATTTAACTCGCCGCAGTTGTTGCAAGTTTCAGGCATTGGAGACAGCGAGCATCTCAAAAAAGTTGGTGTTGAGCCGGTGCACCATTTACCGGGCGTCGGCGCGAACCTGCAAGACCATCTTGAGGTCTATGTTCAGCACTCATGCACGAAGCCAGTTTCATTAAACCCAATGCTGAAAATGCACTATCGACCGTTTATCGGATTGCAGTGGCTGTTTCGTCGCGGGGCGGGTGCTTCAAACCATTTTGAGGGCGGCGGTTTTATACGAGGCAACGATTCGTTTAAGTACCCGAATTTGATGTTTCACTTTTTGCCAATCGCTGTTCGCTACGACGGCACAGCACCTGCGGGCGGACACGGCTATCAAGTACATATTGGTCCGATGTATTCGAACTCGCGAGGCAGTGTGAAAATCAAGTCGCCTGATGTGCATGTGAAACCAGAGTTGCGTCTTAACTATTTGTCAACCCCCGAAGATCGGCAAGAGTGGGTCGAAGCAATCGCTGCCGCACGCAAGATTTTGTCTCAGCCTGCGTTCAACGAATTTGATGGTGGCGAGATCTCACCCGGGCCTGAGTGTCAAACCGATTCACAAATTCTCGAATGGGTTCGTCGTGACGGCGAAACGGCCTACCACCCTTCGTGCACATGCAAAATGGGTGTCGATGAGATGGCCGTGGTTGACCCGTTGACAATGAAAGTGCACGGAATTGAGGGCTTGCGAGTGGCAGATGCATCGGTGATGCCGTATGTGACCAACGGCAATATTTATGCACCGACAATGATGATCGCCGAAAAAGCAGCGGACATAATTCTTGGTGTTGATCCGCTTAAACCAGAGAGCGTTCAATACTTCAGGCACTCAAACTGATAGCGTTTGAACCGTTGTGCTGGAAACCCAATTGACGAAAATTGTCTATTAGTAATGGAGAAATTGTGAGCAACGAAGAATTTCAAGACATTGATCTTGCCCAGTTGTCAGATGACGATCTGATCGCTCAGATGCACGACGATCTTTACGACGGTCTCGGGCCAGAAATTATTGAAGGTACAACAATTTTGCTCGACCGCGGTTGGTCAGCGACCAAAGTATTAGAGACCGCACTCGTCGAAGGTATGCGAATTGTAGGTATCGACTTTCGCGACGGCATTTTGTTCGTGCCAGAAGTTTTGCTCTCGGCCAATGCGATGAAAGGTGGCATGGCGATTCTGCGTCCGCTTCTCGCAGAGACCGGCGCCGAATCAGTTGGCAAAGTTGTGATCGGCACTGTCAAAGGCGACATTCATGACATCGGCAAAAACCTTGTCGCAATGATGATGGAGGGTGCTGGTTTCGAAGTTATCGACCTCGGCATCAATACAGATGCGAATAAGTACATCGCTGCTCTCGAAGAGCACAAGCCAGATATTCTTGGCATGTCGGCACTACTGACAACGACAATGCCGTATATGAAAGTCGTGATTGACACGATGAAAGAAAAGGGCATTCGAGATAAGTACATCATTTTGGTTGGTGGCGCTCCGCTCAATGAAGAGTTCAGTGTCGCTGTCGGTGCTGATGCATATTGCCGCGACGCAGCAGTCGCTTCTGAAACGGCAAAACAACTCGTCGGTGCGCGTCGTTTGCGCAACGCAGAACCTCCTGGCCCGTCAGTCGCCTGAGAATTAGTTAGCGATGTCGCCTGACTCGCAACCATTGATAATTGCCTGTGGTGCTCTTGTAAGTGAGCTTCGTGCTGTGCTCGGTGCATCTGGCATTGAAGACTCAGTAGAAGTTAAGTACTTGCCGGCGAATCTGCACAACAGACCTGAGAACATTGCGCCTCAAGTAGAAGAACTATTGGCGCAATCCAAAGATCGTCGAGTGTTTGTGGCCTACGCAGATTGTGGTTCTGGCGGACATTTAGATCTGGTGCTGGCAAAGTATCCAAACGTTGAAAGACTGCCTGGTGCGCACTGCTATGAGTTCTTCGCCGGAAGCCGAGAATTCAAGGCCGCTCATGATGAAGAACCTGGCACTTTTTACTTGACTGATTTCTTGGCCAAGCACTTTGAGGCACTCGTCTGGCAAGGTCTCGGGCTCGACAAGCACCCTGAATTACGCGATGTTTACTTCGGCAACTATCGCCGCGTGGTGCTTTTCTCACAAGCGAACAATCCTGAAATTGTTTTGGCTGGCGAGACTGCCGCCCAAAAGCTTGGTTTAGAATTTGAACACCGACATGTCGGTCTTGAGAATTTTGCGAAGTCGGTGCCGGTTGAGTTTTTGAGACTAACTGACAAGCAATAGTTTCAAGTAAAAGTCGAGGGAGAACAGTAAGTGCCACGCGGAAGCAACGAAGTGATCGTAATTATGTGGCGCGATATTCCTGCGCAAGTGAATGCGCAGATGGGTCGTGAACGCAAACAGGTGCAACTCGCTGAAAAATTTCAGAGAGCCATCGATCGCGCGAAGCGAAAGGCACACATCTACACGGCCGAAGAAGATATTGCCCAGTGGCGGCGTGTGAGTTTGCCGCTCGTGGGTGACATGACAGCAGCTGCGCAACGAGAGGCTGATCGGCTTGACAGCGAGTATTCTCGAGAGCGCCTTGGCAAGCTCGCATTTGCGGGAGGATTCGAAGCAGATGTAAAAGACGACGAATTTACTAACCAGCAGTTGCTAGATCTTGAAGAATTAGAAGAAAACGAATAAACCGAATCATCAATATAAAAAGGAACAAGCGCAATGACCGAGACAATTATTTCATCAGCGACCAAAGAAGTGGTTATCGGTTTCGGTCGCCCGTTCGTGATGATTGGTGAACGAATCAACCCAACCGGCCGAAAGATGTTGGCAGCCGAGATGAAAGAAGGAAACTTCAGTCGCGTTGAGGCAGATGCATTGGCTCAGGTTGCTGCCGGTGCGCACATGCTTGATGTCAACGCGGGCATTCCGCTCGCTGATGAGCCCGCATTGTTGGCGCGCGCAATTAAGTTGGTTCAGTCAATTACTGACGTGCCGTTGTCGATTGACTCTTCAATTATTGAAGCACTTGAAGCCGGACTTGCCGTCTACCAAGGCAAGCCGTTGGTCAACTCGGTAACTGGCGAAGACGCAAACCTCGAACGCGTACTTCCGCTTGTTGCAAAATACGGCGCAGCGGTTGTGGCTATTTCTAACGACGAAACTGGCATCAGCATGGACCCGGACGAACGCTTTGCGGTGGCAAAAAAAATTGTGCAACGTGCAGCCGACCACGGAATTCCAGCAAGCGATGTCGTGGTTGATCCGCTTGTAATGCCGATCGGAGCGATGGGCGATGCAGGTCGCACCGCATTCAAAATTATTCGACGGTTGCGTGAAGAACTCAAAGTAAACACAACTTGTGGAGCATCAAACGTGAGTTTCGGTATTCCGGCGCGAAACAACATCACCGGTACTTTTTTGGCGATGGCGATCGGCGCTGGCATGACCTCGGCGATCATGAATCCGTTGCACGAAGAAGTGAAAACTCTTGTGATGGCTGCCGACGTTCTGGTTGGTAACGACGAAAACTGTTCGGCATGGATTCGTGCCAATCGTGACCCGAACGAAGTGAATGCCGAGCGAAGCGCGCGCAATAGCCGCGGTCGCCGTAGAACCGAATAACGCGCAACATGGACCGACACGTCGTCTTTACCCCTTCGGGGTTAGATGGCGTCGTTCAAGACGGCATCACAGTTCTCGAAGCGGCCCGACAATTGGGCGCCGATATCGACTCGGTGTGTGGCGGCCGTGGAATCTGCGGTCGCTGTCAGATCACACCATCTGTTGGTGTTTTTGCAAAATGGGGAATCACCGCGACGGCAGACTCGCTATCGGGTCTCGCTGAAACTGAGACGAACTACCGCGCGAAGCGAGCACTCGTGCCGGGCAATCGGTTGGGTTGCGCTGCACGCATATGCGGAGATGTCGTCATTGATGTGCCGGCAACCAGTCAGGTGCACAAGCAGATTGTGCGCAAAGATCTAGACCTTGAGCCGATAACCGTTGATCCAAGTTTTAGTTTGTTTTATTTGATGATTCCTGAGGCCCAACTAGGCGACTCAGTAAGTGCTGCCGATGCTCTCGCTGACGCAGTTGTCGTACAACACAAACGCAATGCACCGAGCGTTGCGCGTCGCGCTCTTAGCAGTTTGCATTCAGCAATGGCTAAAGCCGAAGGCGAAGTAACGGTTGCGGTTCGTCACTTGCAAGATGGCGATCAAATTGTGGCCACATGGCCTGGCTATGTAGACGCTGCATATGGTATTGCCGTAGATGTTGGTTCGACGACTGTTGCTGGTCACTTGTGCGAACTGAAAAGTGGCGAGATTGTCGCTAGTTACGGACTCATGAACCCGCAGATTCGATTCGGCGAAGACCTGATGAGTCGAGTTTCGTACGTGATGATGAACCCGGGTGGCGAAGTTGAACTGACCAATGCGATTCGCGCGGCGCTCAACGAAATGATTAATGGTCTCGTAACGAAAGCTGATATTGATGTCGAGCGCGTACTTGAGATCACAATTGTTGGCAACCCGATTATGCATCACATTGTTTTGGGTATTGACCCAACGCCGCTCGGTATGGCACCTTTTGTTTTGGCGACAAGCGAGTCAGTCAGCGGTTGGGCAACTGAGCTTGATTTGAAACTGCCGAACGCAAGTTATTACGTCGGGCCATGCATCGCCGGACATGTCGGCGCCGATACCGCTGCAGCAATTTTGTCTGAGGGGCCACATCGTTCTAAAGAAATGCAGTTGCTTGTCGACATTGGCACAAACGCAGAAATTGTTTTGGGCAATACTGAGCAGCAATTTGCGGCTTCGAGTCCGACTGGGCCTGCGTTTGAAGGCGCACAAATTAGCGCAGGTCAGCGTGCAACAGCTGGCGCTATCGAGCATGTTCGAATCGATCGCGAAACTCTTGAGCCACGTGTGAAAGTAATTGGCTCAGATTTATGGAGTAACGAGCCTGGCTTTGTTGAGTCACTCGGAGATACCGCCGTTACTGGTATCTGCGGCTCAGGAATCATCGAAGTAATTGGCGAAATGTATTTGAGCGGCATTATCGATCAAGATGGCGTCGTGAGGGGCGAGCTGACCAGCAAGTCAACTCGCATCGTTGGTGATGATCGAACATTCTCGTATTTGTTCTATGAAAATGGCGACACAAAGCTTTACGTCACGCAAAACGATGTTCGCGCAATTCAGCTAGCAAAAGCAGCACTGCGCGCAGGCATCGACTTGCTTGTTGAACACGCAGGTTCGCCAATTGTTAATGACATACGTCTTGCGGGTGCATTTGGTGCACACATCGACCCTGTGTACGCAATGGTTCTCGGTTTGGTGCCAGATTGTCCGGTTGCAGGTGTACGTGCCGTCGGCAATGCCGCGGGCGCCGGGGCAGTTCAGTCGTTGCTATCGCGAAAATTACGTCATGAAATGGAAGATGCAGTTCGCAGGGTGACAAAGATTGAAACGGCAACTGAGCCGAGATTTCAGCAGTTATTTGTCGAAGCAATGGCATTTCCGCATAAAACTGCCGAGACACCTAACTTGGCGAAAGTCATTGATTTGCCAGTTAGAAGTCTCACCAGCAGGATTAAATACAAAGCGCGGAGGCTTTGGAGGCTTCGGCGCTCGGCTAGTGGCGTGGCAGAATAGAAAACATGTCAGATGTAACACGCACCAAGCGGTCAGGTGGGCGGGCGGGTCGCCAAAATTTACGAACTTCGCACGAACCAGAACGCGATGCATTTATTACGCGACTGATCAAACCATATGAATTGGTTTCCGATGAAGGTCTTGAACTAATCGAACACAATGCTGACACTGTTCTTGAAGAAGTTGGCATCGAAGTTCGTGATTATCCATCAGCGATTAAGCGATTCAAAGATGCGGGTGCAGATGTAGACGGTACGCGAGTGCGTTTTCCACGAGGAATGTGTCGCAAAATAGTTTCGGCAACTGCACCGAGTGTTTATACGCAGCACGCTAGAAATCCAATAAACAACGTGCAGATTGGTGGCAATGCGACTGTGTTCGCCCCGAACTATGGTTCACCATTTGCATACGACATTGACAATGGTCGTAGATACGCAACGATTGTTGACTTTCAAAATTTTGTGAAACTTGCTTACATGTCGCCACGTATGCATCACTCTGGCGGCACAGTTTGCGAGCCGGTTGACATTCCTGTGAGCAAGCGCCACCTCGACATGGTCTACGCGCACATTAAATACAGCGACAAAGGTTTCATGGGTTCGGTGACTGCCGGTGAGCGTGCGCAAGACAGTGTCGATATGGCTCGAATCGGTTTTGGCGGTGATTTGCAAGATCGCACGGTCATGACAAGTTTGATCAATGCATCTTCGCCCCTTGTTTGGGATGCGTCAATGCTTGCGTCAGCCGAGGTTTATGCGCTGAACAACCAAGCAACAATTATCACTCCGTTTATTTTGGCTGGTGCGATGGCGCCTTCAACTTCAGCAGGCGTTGTGACTCAGACACTTGCCGAGGCATTGGCCGGCATGACATTTACGCAACTAGTTCGACCTGGCGCACCAGTCGTTTTGGGATCGTTTGCGTCGTCGATGTCGATGCAAACAGGTGCGCCAACATTCGGTACTCCAGAGCCGGCAATTGTGTTGTACACGATGGCTGCCTTGGCACGCCGTTTGGGCGTGCCTTTTAGATCTGGTGGCTCGTTGACTGCATCAAAGTTGCCCGACGCGCAAGCGGCGTACGAGAGTGCTGCAACATTGATACCGACTTTGATGGCGGGCACGAATTTCGTTCTTCACGCCGCGGGTTGGCTTGAAGGTGGACTCGCAATTGGTTACGAGAAATTTATTTTAGATGATGACCAACTCGGCATGATGGCAACATTCGCAAAAGGTTTAGATATTTCACCAAACGGTCAAGCGCTTGACGCAATTCGCGAGAACCCGCCAGGCAATCACTTCTTGGGCACTGCACATACGCTTGCAAATTTTGAGTCAGCGTTTTATCGCTCGACAACTTCTGACAATTCGAGTTACGAGCAATGGCTTGAAGACGGTGGCGATGACGCTGCCAAGCGTGCCAACAAGATCTGGAAAGAGCGACTTGCGTCATATGTGGCGCCACCACTTGATGATGCAATTGATGAAGAACTTATAGAGTTTGTCGCCAAGCGCAAGAGCGAGTTGCCTGACACCTTTGGTTAAAAACCCTCTAGTATTGGGAAAATGTCAATTCTTTCGCGCTTCAAAAAATCTTCAGTCAAGGTCACGCCAGCAGTAAAAGAACTCGTCGGCAATATGCGCTACGAGTTGATACCAATGAAGAGCATCGAGCAGGGCATTCTTGACTTGCCGGCTGGTGCGCCAGTCTCGGTGACCTGCTCTCCGGTTAAGGGCATTACCGCTACTCAAGAAATCTCGGCGCGGTTGATTGCCGCTGGACACGAAGTAGTGCCACATTTTGCAGCACGTTTGGTTGAGTCGCGTGAACATGTAACGAAACTTGCAACATGGGTGCGCGAACAGGGCATCAAAGAAGTTTTCTTGATTGCAGGTGATGCAGAAAATCCTGCTGGTCCGTACAAAGACGGTGTTGAATTGCTGCGTGATTTTCTAGACAGCAACAGTGGCGTCGATCGTGTCGGCTTCGGCAGTTACCCAGACGGTCACGCGTTTATTAGTCGCGAAGATCTAAGCACAGCGTTGCATCACAAACAGAAATTGCTTGAAGAGGCTGGCGTTCAAGGTCTTGCGTCGACGCAAATGTGTTTCGATATCGCACTTATTCGCTCTTGGCTCGAACAAGAACGCAACAACGGCTTCAAAATGCCGGTTCAACTTGGCGTGCCTGGTGTCGTTGACCGCACTCGATTGATGACTCTTGGTGTTCGTGTCGGGGTTGGTCAATCAATGCGTTATCTGAGTAAGAACAAAACCTCAATCATCAAGATGCTTTCACCTGGTGGTTATGACCCGACAGAACTCGTTGCCGGGTTGGCAAAAGATGCCAAGCGTTTGAATATCGTGGGCTTACATTCGTTTACGTTCAATAGCGTCGCTGACACAGCAGTTTGGCAACGCGAAGTGATGGCTAGCTAGTGAAAGCAGACGTAGTCGTAATTGGTGCCGGTGTAATCGGTGGTGCGGTTGCGTTCGAACTCGCCAAAGCGGGTCGCTCAGTAGTCATCGTCGACAAAGGTTCAGCCGCAGGTGCTGGTTCGACATCGGCATCGTCGGCGATTATTCGTTTTAGCTATTCGACGCTCGATGCGGTCTTGATGGCCTGGGAATCTGCGCCGATGTGGGAGAACTGGGCGAGTTACCTCGGCGTCAATGACCCAGATGGCATGGCGAAATTTATTCGCACTGGCTATCTCGTGTATCGCACCGAAGGGTACAGCGGAGAAACCGTTCGCAAAATTTGGGACGAAATCGGCATTCCGTACGAAGTGTTAAGTGCCGAGCAATTGCGCAAAAAGTTTCCTGCGCTTGATTCCGGAAGTTATTGGCCACCAAAAAAAATTGACGATCCGGCTTTTGGCGATGATGCGGTGGGCGAGTTGAGCGGTCTTTATGATCCACTCAGTGGGTTTATGGACGACCCGATGTTGGCGGCACATAATTACGTGCACGCTGCAAAACATCATGGTGCTGAAACCAGATTTAAGTCTGAAGTTGTTTCGATCGACAACGACGGTAAGAAAATTACTGGTGTCACTCTGGCAAGTGGAGAAAAAATTGAGGCTCCGATTGTCGTTAATGCAGCCGGCCCACACGCGAGCAAAATCAATCGAATGGCTGGTGTTGCCGCTGAAATGAACATTCGTCATCGACCACTGCGCCAAGAGGTTTATATCGCGCCAGCGCCAGACGGTTTCAAATTAGAAGATGATGCTCCTGTAGTTGCCGATCTTGACACAGGTATTTATTTCAGACCGCACCCAGGTGGCACTCTAAATCTCGGTGGCACCGAACCCGCTTGCGACGAGTTGCATTGGGTCGAAGACGCAGATGATTGGCGCCAAGAAACGACCGTTGAAATTTGGGAGACGATGATGTTGCGTCTGGCAAGGCGCATGCCGAATTTTGGTGTTCCTGTTTCGCCGTCGGGTATCGGCGCACTTTATGACGCAACCGACGACTGGGTGCCAATTTACGATCGCTCAAGTTTGGACGGGTTCTTCATGGCATGCGGCACCAGTGGCAATCAGTTCAAGAACGCACCGCTGGCGGCGATTTTTATTCGACTATTGATCGAAGCGGCTGAGGCCGGCAAAAACCATGACGACGAGCCAATTCGCTATGTCGGCCCGCGATCGGGCAAAGAAATAAACATCGGCGCTTTTTCACGGTTGCGACAAGCTCTCGTTACTTCTGGAACGGTGATGGGTTGATTCGCTGATGCGAACCTCGTTAAGCGACTTGCTCGCTACGAAAAAAATCATTCTTGCAGATGGTGCGACGGGCACAAACTATTTTGCGCTTGGGTTGACATCTGGTGAGCCTCCAGAGTTTTGGTTAGATTCACATCCGGAACGCGTTGCCGGTTTGCACCAGCAATTTGTAGACGCAGGCGCTGACATTATTTTGACCAACACTTTTGGTTGCAACAGTCATCGTTTGAAATTACACAATGCTCAGGCTCGAACCTATGAACTTGCCAAGAAGGCCGCTGAGATTGCTAGAGGTGTTGCTGATTCATGTTCGCGTCCTGTTGTTGTGGCTGGCTCAGTTGGGCCAACAGGCGAGTTGTTTGAACCTCTTGGCGCCTTGACACACGAAGTTGCAGTTGCAAGTTTTGAAGAACAGATTCTTGGATTAAAAGACGGCGGCGCAGACGTCATTTGGATTGAAACAATGTCGGCGATTGAAGAAGTTCAAGCGGCTGCTCAAGCGGCAATAAATATTTCGATGCCGTATACGGCGACTTGCAGCTTTGATACTGCGGGTCGAACGATGATGGGGCTTAAGCCCGACGGGTTGGCCGAGGTATTCGCGGGTCTCGCAAAGTCGCCAGTCGCGATGGGTGCAAATTGCGGGGTTGGTGCGTCAGACATTTTGGTAACTGCACTTGAGATGGGTGCCACTTCTTTGCATTCACATCTGCCAATCATTGTGAAAGGCAATTGCGGTATTCCGCGATTCGAAGGTGTTGACATTAAATATTCGGGAACCCCTGAATTGATGGCGCGTTATGCAACCATGGCGGTTGACGCTGGGGTGCGAATTGTTGGTGGTTGCTGCGGCACATCGCCCGAGCATTTAGCGGCGATGCGAATGGCAATCGATAGCCATGTTGATGGTCCTAGGCCAACTATCGACACGATAATTGCCGATATTGGGCCGCTCACCAACAAGCCACCGACTGATAATGATCCGAATCGTCGCAAGTCGCGACGCGGATAATTTCTGATTTCGCTGTATTGCGAAATTATTTTGACTGAATAATTTGTTGAAGTCGTGTGTCGGCCGAAGGGCGCGCACCCAAGTGTTCGATTACCCATGCTGCAACTTTTGTGGCGAATTTTGCAGCCTCGACCGGCGAGTTTGACGTCAGATAGTGGGCAAGAAAGGCACCTGCAAATGAGTCTCCTGCGCCAGTTGCATCAACGAGGTTGTTGGTCGCTGGTGCGATCTCAGTTGCAGTAGTGCCGTCAAAGACAAGTGCGCCGTCGGCATCGAGTTTCAAAATTATTAATGCATCGGTGTAGATGTTGGCGAGCGCGCGGACAATTGCATCTGGTTCATCGCAACCAGTAAGAACTTGACCTTCTTCAAAGTTCGGAAAGAAAATATCGATTGCTAGGTCTTTTGTCCATGACAAAAATTGATCAACGCCCATTTCTTGAATCATTTGAAACGACGCAGGGTCAAATGAGATTGTCAAATTATTTTGTTGTGCTAGTTGTGCAGCCATTCGTGCCGCAGAGCGGGGTGGGTCGGTGAAGAAACTCCATGCGGTGAGGTGCAGGTGATTTGACGAGATGATTGCGTTACGTGGAAGTTCAGATGGAATCAAATAAAAGTCGGCGCCGTGGCCTGAAACCATGCTTCGTTCACCTGTTTGGTCGACGAAAACTGCAACACTGCCCGTGAGATGAGCATCGGTCTCAACAAAGTGATGTTCGATTTTTTCTTTTTCTAAATCTTCGCGGGCGAGTTGACCGAAACGGTCGCGACCAATCTTGCCGATGAATCGAGTATTGAGACCGCAACGCTTTGCCCAAACAGCCAAGTTGGCGGCACTGCCTCCGGGGGTGAGCATGACTTCGCCGAACGAATCGCCACCCTTGAGCAGGTTGTTGTTGGTGCGAATCAGAACATCCCATGCAAAGTCGCCGACAACGCAAAGTGATGTTGACATCTCCTTTAACGGTATCGGCGGAAACTACTGGTGAATGATTCGTGTGGCACTGCGTGATTCGACTGTCGCAAGAACGCCAACCGCGCCGATTACAAACGTTGCTCCGATTACACGCGGAACTGTAAGCGGCTCACTGAGAAAGATGACCCCAGCGACAATTGATGCAACGGGTTCGAACGTTTGAATAATCGCCGTCTTACCTGTGCCGATTAGGTTCATGCCGGCATACAAAGTCGCAGTCGGAATTACGGTTGCGACAATTGCCATCATCAACACGCTGACCCACCCCGCGAGAGAACCTGGGAAGACAACAGAAACCGAATCGGGAGCGACAATTGAATAAATCGCAAACGATGTCGCTGCGCCGAACATCACGACTGTTACGCCGGTTGGCAAGTCGACATTTGGCAAAACTTTTGAACTAATGATCATGTAGAAGGCGTATTCAACGGCGACTATCAAGACAAGAATCACGCTGATTGCGTCGGCATTGCCGACTTGACCAGCGGCAATGGCTACACCGATCAATGTCGAAATCAGACACCAGACGATTATCGGGCTTGGTTTGTTACCGAGCAACCACCACGAGAGCAACACGACAATTATCGGGTTGCAATAAAAAATTGTGATCGCAAGACCGCTATCGATGTTTTCGATTGCGGTGAAGTAAAGAATTGTGGCAATGAAGTAGCCCAGTGCTCCGAGCAGAAATAGTTGCCCGAAAATCTTGGGTCGTGGCCATTTGGCTCTTGGTTGGTTAGTCGCCTGTTTCTTGCGAGAAATAGTCTCGCGAACGACCAACATCAGCAGTGTGGCTACCGAAAAGCGGGCAAGCAGAGTGCCGACTGCATTCGCGCCGCTGTCGTATGAGAATTTTGCAAACGTTGGTGCGAGTCCAAAGCCGATGCTGCTGATAATTATTAGCGCTAGGCCAAGAACATTTGGGTTTTTACGCACTTGGTAAATCTATTACGTGTTGCGATGTCAATTCGTACAGAATGTCGAAGTGATTTCGTGAGGCAAACTCTTTCTGCCTTGCCTTCGAATGGTCGTTAACGGTTGACCAAGCATTGGCAAAATCTGTTGATTGTCGTTTGAACTCGTCTGTCTCATTTTCACCCCAGATCACAGCGATTGGTGTATCTTGCGCATTGGCAACAAAATTGATCGGCGAAAGTGCTTGTGCTGTCTGCGTTGTTAGTTGTACCGCTTCGTTGACTGAAGTGTTAAGGATTGGTGCAAGATCAAAGACGCCCGAGACCATGATTGCGCCGCCGAATTTTGGTGAGTTGGGGTTACAAAGTTTCATCGCCACAAGTTGCGCACCAGCAGAATGTCCGATCAGAGTGATTTGTTCGGGTGAGTAACGCTCTAGCAAAAAGTCGATTGCTTGCGAAGTTTGACTTACGAGAGTTGGTAGCGACTCGTTAGGGCAAAGAGAATAGTTAACTGACGCGACATTAAAACCTAAGTCGTGCCAGCCTGGCGTTAGGAATGTGCCGTCGTCGGCTGACAATCGTCGCCAAAACCCGCCGTGCACAAAGACGATTAGTTTTTGTGACGTCGCGTTCTCTGCCAGCCACAGCCATGCGTCGTTATGAGTGCCGTATTGCAGTTTGGCGTGACTTATTTTTTGGCGCGAGACTTGGCCGGCGCCCGTGTATTCATCCAAATAAACCTGAATGTTTTCGACGCGTGATGCGGGGGTGTACTCGCGCTCGAGTTCGGCCGCGCTGTAACTGTGCCAAGTCATGACGAATTCGCGTTATCGGCCTTTGAACTAGTTGATTGGAGCGGGTGACGGGGATCGAACCCGCATAACGAGTTTGGAAAACTCGGACTCTAGCCATTGAGCTACACCCGCAAAGATTAAAAAGTGTAACCAGCCAATAGCGTAATGGGGGTGAGCGACGACATTCTTGATGTTGATTTACTGGCGTTTGAACAAGGTTCGGCGGCAGCGCGTAAGGCCGTAGTCGAAGGCGTGCGACGCAGTCTTGAGACTGGCTTTGTTTACACAAGTCACGACCTTTCTGAAGATCTACTCGACACCGCATACGGCATGCTTGCCGAATTTTTCTCGAAGTCGACCGAAGAAAAACAAAAGTTTGTCGCGCATGGCACAAACGGCCAAACCGGTTACACGGGTGTTCTTCTCGAAACTGCAGCGTCGAGTGACAAGCCCGACTGGAAAGAAATGCTCAACTGGGCGACGCCGATACCCAAGGGGCATCCGTTGCGTCGTCGCTATCCGCAGTCGTATCCAGATCCGCTTTTGCCAGAAGCCGCAGTGCCGGGCATCACCGATGTGTTGTTCAAGTTTCACGATGCGATGATCGACCTGCAAACTCGTTTCTTGCGCATCATCGCTGTCGGCATCGGCTGTCACGAGTCGTTCTTCGACGAAATGGTTAGTTATGGATCAGCATTGACTCGTGCAATTAGATATCCGTCGATGAAACAACTGCCGGAGCAGGGCCATGTTTGGGCCGCTGAACACGGCGACATTAACTTGATTACTGCATTGCCGCGCGCTACAGCGCCAGGATTGCAAGTCAAATACAAAGGCGAATGGATCGACGCGATTCCGCCAAAGGGTCGCGTGATAATTAACTCAGGCATCATGCTTGAGCGAATCACAAATGGTGTCTTGCCAATCGGTTGGCATCGCGTTGTGGCGGCGCCTGGCTATGAGGGTGAGCGCTACAGCGTCGTCCAATTTTGTCATCCGCAACCAAGCACGATGTTGGTGCCGGTGCCAAGTTGTGTGACGCCAGAAAATCCATTGCGATTTTCAACAGTCTCAGCGGCTGATGCTCTCGAAGAAGTGATCTACCAAATCAATTTGGTCGAAGATGCCCGTCGCGTTGGCGACTAAGAAGTAATGAAAATCGGCGTACTCACTGGCGGCGGCGACTGCCCAGGTTTGAACGCAGTTATTCGAGCGATAGTTCGCAAAGCGTGCGATGTTAAGGGCGACCAGGTTTTTGGTTTCTACGACGCGTGGGACGGTGTGCTCGAACAGCGATACGTCGAACTGACCACAAAAGAAGTTCGCGGAATTTTGCCACGTGGTGGCACAATTCTCGGCACTCGCCGTGGCAGTCCTTTCGACACGAAAGACGGTGTCGAAAAGTGCAAGAAGACTTTTAAAGATCTCAATCTTGACGCACTAATTGTGATTGGTGGCAACGGTTCATTGACGGTCGCTTCGATGCTGCACCAGCAACATGGGCTGCCAATTGTTGGTATTCCAAAAACGATTGACAATGACGTCGTCGGCACAGACGCAACTTTTGGTTTTCAAACAGCAGTGCAAATTGCTACCGATGCGATTGATCGCCTGCATACAACAGCAGAAAGTCATGACCGAGTGATTGTTGTCGAAGTAATGGGTCGCGATGCGGGATGGATTGCGTTACAGGCTGGTATCGCCGGCGGCGCAACGGCAATCGTCGTGCCTGAAGTGCCGTTTGATATTGACGAACTTTCACAAATTGTGCGTAAACGCCACGATCGTGGACGATATGCGTCAGTAGTTGTAGTTGCCGAGGGTGCAAAGCCAAAGCCAAACACAATGAAAATTCCTGAGCGAAAGCTTGATTCTTATGGTCATGAAAAATTAGGTGATATAGCTCATGCGATTGCACCTGAGATTTCGGCACGAACTGGTTTTGAAACGCGTGTTGTACAACTCGGTTATATCCAGCGCGGTGGCACGCCAACAAGTTACGACAGGGTTCTATCAACTCGCTTTGGTCTGGCGGCAGTTGATGCCGTGCACAACAAAAAATTTGGCCAGATGGTCGTGCTCAAAGCCGGACAAATAGAAACCGCCGACATGTCGGTGACAGCGAATCAAACTCGCACGATTGATTTGAAACTATTCGCTGACGTTGCAGCAACATTTTTTGGCTAGCTAATAGCCGGGTTAACAATTAAATTTCAGTGCGGGGGCCCGAATTGACGGTCGCCAGCATCCCCAAGACCGGGCACGATAAAAGCGTTTTCGTTTAGATGACTATCAACCGATGCTGTGATGATGTGCAGATTCATACCGGTTGAGCGCAAAAACTCGATACCTTCAGGTGCGGCCAGCACGCAAGCAATTGTTAAAGGCATCGGTGCGCCGCGATCTGCGAGAAGTTTGCAACCGTGGGCGAGTGAGCCGCCTGTTGCCAGCATCGGGTCAAGCACCAAACAAGTTCGACCATCGAGGCGTGATGGCAACTTTGCGACGTATTCACTGGGCTCATGTGTCTTCTCATCGCGTTGCACACCAACGACTGCGATGTCGGCGTCCGGCAAGAGTTCCATCGCGGCTGGCAACATGCCAAGACCAGCGCGCAAAATTGGCACCAGAACTGGTCGACTTGCTAGTGCGATGCCATCGGTTTCGGCAAGCGGTGTGCGCACACGTGTATTAATTGTTGGCAAATTTCTTGAAGCCTCGGCAACTACAACGAGAGACAGTCGGCGAAGTTCGGCGCGAAAGAATTGATTCGTTGTATTTTCGTCGCGCAAATGAGTGAGCGCTTCAGCAGCAACTGGGTGATCAACGATGGTTACTTCAACAGCCATGCCGTCAATCATTGCCGAATAGATAGTGTTTATTCAAATGGTGAATATCGAATTGGTTAATGATCCGCAAAAAGCCCAGCAACTCGCTCAACTCTTGGCCGAGGTGTGGGGCGAGAAGAACTCCATTTCAGTAGATGTCATCATCGCTGTAGTTCACTCTGGCGGATATGCGAGCCTTGCCAGCAGCGACTTGTCTGGCAAAAAACAAACTGTTGGCGGTTCTTTGGCTCTAGTTGGCCGACATGACAATAAGTTGCACTCGCATGTGACCGGTATTAGAAGCGATCTTCGAAACTCGGGTATCGGAAGCGCGCTAAAACAGCATCAATGGGCATGGGCTAAAGAAAATAACTTTGCCGCGATTTCATGGACATTTGATCCGTTGGTAAGGCGAAATGCTCATTTCAATTTGGTCACACTCGGTGCCAAGGTCGTGAGTTACCACCGCGACTTTTACGGCGAACTCGACGATGTCATTAACTTTGGCGACAACACCGATCGACTTGTTGTTGAGCGTCAAGTTGCGGGCTGCGACATTGCACCACATGCTGAAACGGTCATTAGCGAAGATGGCGAAGAGATGATTGAAACCCCACAAGATATTGTCGCATTGCGCCAAAGTGGCGTGTCTGCCGACCAGGCGCTTGTTCGCAAAGTGCGTTTAGCTCAACGTGAAAAATTCGAATCGGCTTTTGGCGCCTCAAAATTTGTGCGAGGATTCACGGCAGATGGCTCATATGTCATTAGTTCGAAGGTGAGATAAAGAGTGTTACGGGCGATTGAGCTTTGGCGAGGTGGCATAGACCTTGTGTCGCCGTTTAGAACGTCATTCGGCACAGATACATCGCGCGACTTGCTATACATTCGCGCGGTTGGGGATGAAACTTCTGGTTGGGGAGAGTGCGTTGCGGGCACCGAGCCGAACTACTCATCTGAGTATCTCGAAAACTGCGTCGAAGTTATTGCACGGTTTCTTGTGCCGATGCTGCGCCATGACTCGACAGCACAAAGTTTTATTGAGGCTGCCGCACCAATACGCGGAAACTATATGTCGAAAGCGTGCGTCGAGATTGCTCTTCTTGACCTGCGACTTCGTGAACAAAAAACTTCGTTGGCAAAATTTTTAGGTGCAACAAAATCGTCTGTGCCGTCTGGGGTGTCAGTTGGTATTCAGGACAGTTTGGATGACTTGGTACGCGTTGTCGGTGAATATCTGGCGCAGGGCTATGTACGTGTCAAGCTAAAAATCGAACCAGGAAGCGACATTGAACTTGTGCGCACTGTGCGTAAAGAATTTGGCGATGAGCTTTTGCTGCAAGTCGACGCTAATGCCGCATACACGGTGGCTGATGCGAAACATCTCAAGCAACTCGATGAATTTAATTTGCTGCTAATCGAGCAACCGTTGCCCGAAGATGACCTAGCGGGCCACATTGAACTAGCGCGACAAATCAAAACACCCGTATGCCTTGATGAATCGATTACTTCGTTTGACACAGCCCGAGGCGCATTAGACCTCAAAGCATGTTCGATCATCAACATCAAGCCTGGTCGTGTTGGTGGATATCTCGAAGCAAAGAAGATCCACGATTTATGTCTCTCGCGCGGCGTGCCAGTTTGGTGTGGCGGAATGCTTGAAACTGGCATTGGCCGTGCCGCAAATCTCGCTCTTGCCGCATTGCCAGGTTTTACTTTGCCAGGAGATATTTCAGCCTCGGCCCGTTATTTCGCCCGCGATATCACTCCGCCATTTGTACTTGAGAATGGCCATATTGCCGTACCAAACACAGTCGGTATTGGTGTCGAACCGTTGCCAGAAATGCTGGCGAACTTTAAAAAGACAGCAGTTTTTGAAATCGCAAAGAACTAGTAGCTGCTAGTTGTTGAGTTCAAAGACAATATTTGTCTCAGGCAGTTCATCTTTTTTCTTGAACAAACTTGAGACCGAGTAGTAAATCGAAAACAATTTGTAAGTCAAGCCATAGCGTTTTGAAATTGCTTTGCGCACAGCAACGGCTTCAGCGCCATTTACTAGGTGCGCGACACCTGAAAACTTTTGGGCATCAGGTTCGACCCCACCTTTGATATCGCAAACTTGAATTTCGATTTTTGAATTCGCCCGTATTCGCTTGACCTTGCCCGCATTAGTTTCGGTGATCACGCCATAACTGTTCAGATTCTCGCCAAATTGGGCAAACCACACGGGGCTGCGAACAGGTTCACCAGATTTGCGGAAGGTGATCAGCGAGACGTACTTCGCCGACTTTAAAACTTGCGCTGAACTGCCATCACTCATTTGTCGGGGAGGGGGGACTTGAACCCCCGGCCTCCTGGTCCCAAACCAGGCACGCTACCAACTGCGCCACTCCCCGGACTGAGTAATGCTACCGACTAACTAGCCCGCGAACAGCGGCAAGAAACTTATTTACATCTTCATTATCTATGTAGCGAACGACACCAGCCCGAACAACGCCACCACTTTCAGTTAAACCAAGTTGAGCAACGACCTCGACCGCATAAGAATCGCCCGACCATACCGCGATCTTTTTTGCGGCGAGTTCTTGTGCAACGCGATCAGGCGACATTGAATCAATCGTGAACGAAACTGTCGGTGCACGCATTTCTAAATCACGTGGTCCCCAAACGCGAACACCTGGTGTTTCGAGTAAACCTTCAAGCAACGGCGCAAACACGGCCCGTTCGACAGCCTGAAGTTTCTGCATATCTTCTTCGATTAAAAATCTCGCTGCTGCTTGAGTTGCTGCGATACCTTCAAAATTTGGCGTGCCAGTTTCGAATCTTCTTGGCCCTGTGTCGCTTGCTGGTCGCACCTTGGCAATCGGTAGCGAATTTAGAAGTGAAGGTTCGATGTACATAACGCCAGCGTGTGGCCCATACCACTTATATGGAGAAGTAGCGAGCACATCACAACCCAACTCGCGAATGTTTATCTGGCGATGTGGCGCCAAAGCCACAGCGTCAACAAAAACTCGTGCACCGTGTTTGTGCGCGATAGTAACCACCGCTTTTAGATCGGGCATCGTGCCGATCAAATTTGACGCTCCCGTGACGGCCACCCACTTGGTTCGGTCGTTGACGAGTTGTTCAAGTGCGTCCATGTCGAGCCGACCAGTTTGCGGATCAAACGGAGTGAGCACATGTTCTGCTCCCGAGAGTTCGCAGGCGATTCGCCACGGTGAAACATTTGCTTCATGGTCTAATCGTGTTCCGACAATTCTGTCACCAGGTTTTAAAGTGCGAGCAATAGCGCGAGTGAGAGCCATCGTCATCGTCGTCATGTTGGCGCCCAAACAAATGCCTGCAGGGTCGGCGCCAAGAAATTCGCCAACAACACTTCGCGTCGATTCAAGAAGTGCATCGCAAGCGTCGGCCGCAGCAAAGTATCCGCCAGTGTTTGCGTTCGAGCCTGTCGTGGCCCATTCGGTCATTGCATTAATTGCAACATCAACCATTTGTGTGCCAGCGGGGCCATCAAATCGCGACCAGCCATCCCGCAAACCGGGAAAATGGTGACGCAGAGAATTACTGTGCGCGTTTTGCAATTTTTGCGAGTCGCTTTGCGGCTTTTCCAATTGGCTCGATGTTGCGCTGATCAAGATCGCCAACCTCGATGCCGTTCGCGAATCGAACTCGGTATCGCAACCAGTTGAAACCGTTAGCGAGGATTACTTTTCCTTCGGTGCCGACGGCCACGCCGTTAAGTTCAACCGTCGACCGCACTGTGTCGCCCATACTCAGATCTAGTTGACCAGTGTGCGGATTAGCCAGGGCGTGAGGTTTCCAGCCTTGTGTCGCAGAAGCAGGTGCATTCGAATTTGTCGCCATAGTCATAGTTTGCCACAGATACACTGCTCGGCACTGTGAAAACGACACTCGAAGCCTTAGAAGGCAACAAAATCAAACTTTCAATCGAAGTTGACGAGATCGAATTCGACCGTTATTTAGACGGCGCATTTCGCAAAATCTCAACTCAGATTCGCATCCCGGGTTTCCGCCAGGGTAAAGCCCCTCGCCAATTAATCGAAGCTCAAATCGGAGTAGAAGCCGCTCGATCACAAGCTATCGAAGACGCAATTCCTGCGTCGTTGGCGCTGGCAGTGCGCGAACATGATCTCGACATCATCGCCACACCAGAAGTCAATCTGACAGGCGGACAAGAAACCGGAAACATCGTGTTTGATGCAACTTGCGAAGTTCGGCCTGTTGTTGAAATTCCTGGTTACAAAAATCTGAAGGTCGAAATGCCTGCGCTCGTCGCCAGCGATGAAGACATCGACGAAGTTGTCAAATATGAACGTAAGCGACACGCAACACTCACCGATGTTGATCGTGCCGCGAAAGTTGATGACCAAGTCACCCTCGATCTTGTCGGCTCACGAGATGGACAACCATTGCCAGGTCTCAACGTCGATGATTGGCTATATGAAGTTGGTCGCGGTTGGGTCGCCGAAGATTTTGACAAGCAACTGATAGGTGCGACAACCGGTCAAAAACTTGAGTTCACATCGATTCCGTCAGGCATGACTGAGACAGCAGATTTTGTTGTCACTGTTAAAAAGATTCAAGAGCAAGTATTGCCAGAATTGACCGACGAATGGGTTGCCGAACATTTAGCCGAGCACGAAACCATCGAAGAATGGAAGTCGGCCGTGCGTACACGAATTGAAGAGTCACGACTTAATCAGGTGCGAAACACCGTCGTTGAAAAGACAACTGCTGCACTTGCAGCGCTGCTCGAGATCGAAGCACCAGAGGCGATGGTCAATGGCGACCTTCGCGGTCGTGTGCAGAACACTTTGAAGCAATTCGAGTCACAAGGTATTTCGATGGAGCAGTGGCTTTCGGTTACTCAACAAACAGCAGAACAGTTTGTTGATGCGCTAAAAGAGCAATCTGTATTGGCTACAAAAGTTGATATCGCGTTGCGTGCTGTTGCTGTGGCCGAAAAACTTGAAGCATCAGAAGACGATCTCGAACGACAATTTTCGCGTATCGCGACACAACTCAAAAAGAAGCCAGTCGCCATTCGTAAGGCTTACGAAAAGAACGATGCAATCGTTGATCTCAAGGCGCAGATTGCAAAATCAAAAGCAATCGATTGGTTGCTGCATAACTCACAATTCGTTGACGACAAAGGCAATGCGATTGATGCCGAAACAATTTTGGGCGAACACAATCATGATGACATTGAGATAGACGCCGATGCGCACGACCATGATCATGACCATGATCACAGTCATGAGCATGATCACAAGCACTGAGGCTTTATAAATACGGGCTCTAATTGTCCCCAAAAACCTGACGCCACGAACTAGCGTTAAAGGTCAGTAATTAAAGTGTCAGATTTCAGACACGATAATTAGAAACCGTTTAACAAGAGGACTCTTCGTGGATTTTGTTCGCAACTATTACGTTCCAAATGTCACCGAGCAAACCAGCCGTGGCGAACGCGTCTATGACCTTTATAGTCGCTTGCTTAAAGAGAACATCATCATTCTTGGCACGCCGATTGATGACACGATCGCCAATTTAGTTTGCGCACAGTTGATTCACCTCGAGAGCGAGAACCCTGACAAAGACATCAACATTTACATCAATAGTCCGGGCGGTGACATCTCGGCGTTGTTCGCAATTTATGACACCATGCAGTTCATCAAGAACGACATCGCGACGATCTGTCTGGGTCAGGCCGCGTCAGCAGCTGCCGTGTTGCTGGCCGCCGGCACGAAAGGCAAGCGTCTTGCCTTGCCGCATTCGCGAGTTCTTTTGCACCAGCCATACGCCCAAGTTGGTTACTCGCAAGTTACAGATCTCGAGTTGGCTGCGCGCGAGATTTTGCGCATGCGCGAGATCCTGGAAGAAATTCTTGCCAAACACACTGGTCAGCCGATTGATCGCATTCACAAAGACACCGATCGCGACTTTGTAATGGAAGCAACAGCTGCCAAAGAATATGGCATCATCGACGAAGTTATTTCGACACGCGAATTCGCTGATCGCTCTGGTCCGATCCGTTGAAGTTTGAAACGAGGCACTGATGGCTAAGTTTGGAGATTCAGCAGAACTCGTTAAGTGTTCGTTTTGCGGTAAGTCGCAAAAGCAAGTCAAAAAACTAATCGCTGGTCCTGGTGTTTATGTTTGCAATGAGTGCATTGATTTATGCAACGAGATCATTGACGAAGAAAACACAGAAGAGACAGAGGCGAAACTCGAAAAACTTCCGAACCCACGTGAAATTCGAGCCTTCTTAGATGATTATGTCGTTGGTCAAGATACTGCAAAAAAAGTTCTGTCGGTCGCGGTCTTCAACCATTATCGACGCATCGAATACAAGCAAAATGCGTCAACCAGACGCGATGACATCGAACTGTCAAAGAGCAACATCATGCTGTTGGGTCCAACTGGTTGCGGCAAAACCCACATGGCTCAAACTCTTGCACGGTTGCTCAATGTTCCTTTTGCCATCGCCGATGCGACTGCGCTGACTGAGGCTGGTTATGTCGGTGAAGACGTTGAGAACATTCTTCTCAAACTTCTGCAGGCAGCAGACTTTGACGTTAAAAAAGCAGAGTCAGGCATCGTTTATATCGATGAGATCGACAAGGTTGCTCGTAAGAGTGAAAACCCGTCAATTACTCGTGATGTGTCTGGTGAAGGCGTGCAGCAAGCATTGCTCAAGATTCTTGAAGGTACGGTCGCGTCGGTTCCGCCGCAGGGTGGTCGCAAACATCCGCATCAAGAATTTATTCAAATCGATACTACGAACGTTCTCTTTATCTGCGGTGGCGCTTTTGCCGGACTCGACCAAATAATTGCTTCGCGAATCGGCCAAAAAGGTGTCGGCTTCCACGCTCAAGTTAAGTCGAAATCTGAAAAAGACCCAGGTGAACTCTTCGCACAAGTTTTGCCAGAAGACCTTCTGAAGTTCGGCATGATTCCAGAATTTGTTGGTCGCTTGCCGATGATCGGTGCAGTACACAGTCTCGACCGTTCGGCATTGATGAAGATTCTCACTGAGCCGAAGAATGCACTGCTTAAGCAATACCAAAAGTTTTTTGAATTCGAAGATGTTGAGCTTGAGTTCACAACTGAGGCACTTGAAGCAGTTGCCGATCAAGCCCTTGTACGCGGCACTGGAGCTCGTGGTTTGCGCGCGATTCTCGAAGAAGTATTGCTTGAGACGATGTATGACTTGCCCGGCCGCAAAGATGTGGCCAAAGTTGTCATCGACTTGAATGCAGTCAATATGGTTTCGGCACCAACTTTGGTTAATCGAAGTACTCGCGTCACTCGTCAGCGTCGCGCTGCTTCGTAAAAGAATTTATTAGTCGTGCAATACGCCGACGCACTGAAGTATCTCGACGAACACTCAAGTTATGAGCGAACAGGTCGAGTTGATTCACCGTCAACTTCGAACATCGAAAAATTGCTTGATGCAATCGGTAACCCGCAACACTCATATCGAAGCATTCACATCACTGGCACCAATGGCAAGGGTTCAACCGCCCAAATTATTACTAAGTTATTGATGGCCCATGGCCTACGGGTGGGCACCTATTCGAGTCCGCATATCAATCGCATTAATGACCGAATCTGTATCAACGGCGAACCAATCGACGACGTTGAGTTCGGTCTGCAGGTTGGCGCTATTTCAGACCTCGAGATTTTGCTTGCTATTCGGCCGAGCTTTTTTGAGATCATGACCGCGGCGATGTTTCGTTGGTTTGCAGATTCGGCTGTTGACGTTGCGGTGGTTGAAGTCGGAATGCTCGGTCGATGGGATGCGACAAATGTGATCAACTCGGACGTTGCTGTCATCACGAACATTGCTCTTGATCACATGGAGTACGCAGGTCCGACCGTCGAGCACATAGCGCGCGAGAAGGCAGGCATCATAAGGCCATCAAGCGCGCTTGTTCTAGGTGAGACAGACGAATTATTGCGCGAGATTTTTCTGGCAGAAGATGCTCGAGCGCGTTTGATTCGTGATGAAGATTTTGCCTGCGAAGATAATTTCTTGGCAATAGGTGGGCGAATGATTTCGATTAGAACTCCGCGCGCAAAATATGAAGACGTGATTCTGCCTCTCCATGGTCAGCATCAGGGCGATAATGCGTCGCTGGCGATTTGCGCGGTTGAAGAATTTTTTGGTGACACGATCAATCGTGAAATTTTGGATGAAGGTATGTCGAATGTGAAGATGCCAGGACGCTTTGAGGTGCTTGGTCATCGACCTTTGGCGATAGTTGACGGAGCGCACAATCCGGCTGGCGCAGAAGTTTGTGCATCAGTTTTCTTCGAAGACTTCAACACGCAAGGTCGAAAAATTTTGGTCACCGGGGCACTTCGAAGTCGCAACCCCGAAGACCTCTTGTTGTCGTTTCGCGCAAACGAATTTGATGTCGTGATTACGTGTATGCCGCCAACGCCGCGTGGTTTGCCAGCAGAAGAGATGGCAAAAGTAGCGCAAAGCATTGGATGTATTGATGTGCGTATTGCCGACTCTGTTGAGAAAGCGTGTCAGATGGCCATCAATCTTGCGCAAGATGACGATGCGATACTCGTCACCGGATCGCTCTATATCGTCAGTGCCGCGCGACCTTATTTGCTTAGTCATTTATCCAAGCACATCTAGCAAAGAGTTAAACCAAGTCAATTCCGTGCGAGGCAGGCGATAAACCTTTAGCCTGAAGGCATGTCAAATCGCACACTTGTACTGTTGAAGCCGGACGCCGTCGAACGAAATTTGGTTGGTGAAATTCTCGGTCGATTCGAGGCGAAAGGCCTGAAAATCGTCGCCATGGAGTTGCGCAAACTTGACGCTGCAACGCTTGGTCGTCACTACGAAGAACACCAGGGCAAGGGTTTTTACGCTGAACTCGTTGCGTTCATGTCTCGTGGTCCAGTAGTCGCATTGGCCTTGGAAGGCCCAGAAGACACATGGGAGATCGTGCGAGCAATGATGGGGGCTACAAACCCTCGCTCGGCAGCACCGGGCACCATTCGCGGCGACCTCGGCACGATTTTTACTGAAAACTTGGTACATGGCAGTGACTCTGCAGCATCGGCAAGTCGCGAACTTGAGATTTTCTTTCCAGGTCTCGCGAAGAAGAATTCGTAAAAATGGCGGGAGGTAATCCTCTCTCAATGGGTCGCGATGTTGCGGTCGATCTTGGCACCGCGAACACACTCGTTTATGTGAAAGGTCAGGGCCTCGTTTTGAACGAGCCGTCGATGGTTGCTGTCGACACACGAAGTGGGCAAGTTGTCGCAGTTGGTCACGAGGCAAAACGAATGTGGGGGCGTGCACCTAGAAACATTCGGCTGGTTCGTCCATTAAAAGATGGTGTCATCGCCGACTTTGATGTCTGTGAACAAATGTTGAAGCAATTTCTGCAAAGAGTTTCAACGAGTCGGTGGAGCAAGCCGCGAGTGATTGTCGCAGTTCCGTCAGAGGTAACTGGTGTCGAGCGCCGAGCGGTGCAAGATGCGGCAGAGTTCGCTGGGGCGCGACGCCCTGTTTACATCATCGAAGAAGCAATGGCTGCCGCGATTGGTGCTGGTTTGCCCGTGCACGAGCCAAGTGCAAACTTGATAGTTGATATCGGCGGTGGCACGACAGAGGTTGCCGTCATCTCGTTGGGTGGCATAGTGACTGCAAACTCGGTTCGAGTCGGCGGCGACGAACTCAACGAAGTGATAATTGCGATGTTCAAGCGTGATTTTGATCTTGACATTGGTGTCAACACAGCCGAAGAAGTGAAGATTCAACTTGGCTCGGCTTGGCCACTTCAAAATGAGATTGTTGGCGATGTAGGTGGGCGAGATACAAAAACGGGTTTGCCTCGTACACAAGAAATCACAACACAGCATGTGCGAGAGGCGCTTGACGAAGCGGTAATGAAGATTGTCGATGCAATCAAGAGAACACTTGAACGAACTCCGCCCGAACTTGCGGCAGATGTGATTAGTCACGGTTTGGTGTTGGCAGGAGGCGGGTCACTCTTGGCTGGTCTGGCCGAACGTATTACTCACGAAACCGGAATTCAGGCTTTCATCGCCCCAGAACCTTTGCTCGCTGTTGTTTTGGGTGCTGGTATGACTCTCGAAAATCTTGAAGCAATTAAGGGATTAACGATTCAAAGCGAATTTTCATAGAAACGATTTTCTAAAAAGTGGCAGTCGCTCAATCAAACCGAAGACGAGCAATCATATTGCTGGTTTTGACATCGATCATTTTGATCACTCTCGACCTTCAAAATTCATCATCGATTACGGGTCTGAGAAGTGTTTTCGGAGCTCTCTTCAGGCCGGTTGAGAGCACAACGCGTGTTGTTACCAGGCCGATTAGCAATGCATGGCACGGCATATTTGACTACAACGATGTACTCGACGAGAACGATCGTCTGCGTGAAAAAGTCGCCCAACAAGAAGGAGCAACTATCGCCGCGGCCGCCTCGGTGCGACTTGCTCAAGAGCTCTTGGCTCTTAACGGACTGCCAACCCTTGCCGGCATCAATGCTGTTACTGCTCAAGTAATTGGTGATTCGCCAACGAATTTTTCGCAGACAATTGAAATCAATCAAGGAAGCGAGAGTGGTATTCGCGTCGGAATGCCGGTGCTCAACGCAGCCGGATTGATTGGCAAAATCACAAAGGTTTACGGTGATCGTTCTGTTGTGATGTTGATAACCGATCCAGATTTTGCGTTATCAATAAAAGTTGTTAACTCTCCGCGACAGACAACGACGACAACAATTGCAAAGAGCAATGCTGCCGTGCCATCTCCGGTTGTTCCGGTTGAACCAGACGCAAGCCTCGATACCGAAGCATCAACCACGACTACTACGACGACTACAACAACAATCGCAGGATTTACGCCTTCGGTTACAACATTGCCCGCGGTGCCGTCTGGTGTTTCGTCGATAACCGTGCCACTTGCCAGCGATCTCGCAGTTCGAGAAACTGGCGTAATTGAAGGGCGAGGGCCGTCGCGCCAGCCGACAGTTCGATTCATCAGCAACGCAGTGCGCTTCGGCGATATTCAAGTCGGCGTGCCGATCGTAACTGCGGGTGGCTCGCGCAGTTTGGCACCACCCGACATTTTGATTGGCACAGTCGCGCGCGTTGTTGAAAGACTCGGCTCTGCTGGACCAGTGCTAGAAATCGAACCGGTTGCCGACTTGACAAATCTTTCGTTTTTGCGCGTCTTGCTTTATCAGCCGATTACCGAAAAGGTAACCCCGTGATTCGTTTTTTAACAATCATGTCAAGTCGATGGACGCGACTAGTTCTTGTGCTGTTGATTGTCATTTCGCTTCAGACGACCTTGTTTGCTGAGATGCGCCCATTTGGCGTAGCCGCGCAACTGGTTCTACTTTTCGCCGTTGTTTCTGGCTCAATTTATGGGTCAACAATTGGTGCGCTAACAGGTTTGATTGCTGGCTTGATGTACGACTTTATTTTGCCGACGCCTGTAGGTCTGACTTCTTTGGCACTCGGTCTCGCGGGAGCAACTGCCGGGCTTCTGATTTATTTCTTCCACGATCCAACTTGGTGGATGCGGCTTTTAACAATCGGAATTGTTTCGCTGCTGGGAGAATTTTATTATCCGCTTGCGCAAACTGTTGTCGGCTTAGACGGTTGGCTGCAATGGAGAGTTATCAAAGTTGCAATCATTGTCGCTGGTTGCAATCTGCTTCTTTCACCGTTGGCAATTCTTGTTTGCCGTTGGACTTTGGCTGAAAGAAAGTTGTCAGTCTGATGTCGACGCAGAGGCCAGAGAGTGCACCAAAACGCTTGGTCGCTCTCGGTGTCGTGGCACTTGTGTTGTTTGGGGCGCTTTCGACTCGAATGTGGTTCTTGCAGGCAGTCGGTTCGCGAAGTGTCGAAGAAGTTATTGTCAAAGTTCGCACTCGAACAATCAAGCTTTTGCCAGAGCGAGGACGAATTTTCGACTCTGCTGGTCGTGTAATGGCCGACAACAAGCGAACCTTGGTAGTGACTATCGATCGCGACGTTGTGCGTAAACCAGCGGAACGACTCGCACTCGCACAGCGTTTATCAGGCCCGCTTAATGTGCCGATTGAAACACTGCTCGTGCGCATGCAAGATGAGCGCTATGGACCATTTGAATCAATACCGCTTAGCGAAGATGTGTCCGAAGATACATCTCTCTTTTTAATGGAGCGCGTGGAGGACTACCCAGGTATTTTCGTAAGAGAAGAGTGGCGCAGAAATTATCCTTACGGCGCTCTCGGTGGTCATGTTATGGGTTATTTAGGTGCAATTCTGAAAGAAAATCTCGCGTATTACAAATCAATTGGCTATGACCCGAACGAAAGAGTCGGCCAATACGGGGTAGAAGAGACGTATGAAACAGCACTTCGAGGAACACCTGGCTATGTGCGTTACGAAGTAGACGCAGTTGGCAACGTACTGCGTTTGATCGAGCGAGTTGAGCCGATAGCGGGTAGTGATTTGCAACTTTCTATCGATCTCAAAGTGCAACAGTTCGCAGAGCAAGCACTTGAAACACAGTTACTTGTGCGCCGTCGTGTCGAGGCTGGACAAGTGCGATTGCCTGACGGCACGCTCGACCCGCAATATCCAGAGATTAACTATTACAAAGCCCCGGCTGGGTCAGTAGTTGTGATGAACCACAACTCGGGTCGCGTTGTGGCGATGGCAAGTTATCCGCGATTTGATGTTCGCTGGTTTGGTGGCGGACTACCGAAAGATAAGTTCACGCAATTATTTCCACAAACTGATGACCCCGACCTTTCGATTCTGGTTAATCGTGCGATCACGGGTCGGTACAACGTTGGGTCGTCATTTAAGCCATTGGTCGCGTATGCGGCATTGAATTCTGGGCAATTACCAGGCGGCGCAAAATACAAATTTGACGATCGAGGCACTTACAAGTTACAAAGCATTCCCGATGACCGGTGTCAGCAGGGTGTTAAGTGCGTTTTCAGAAATTCAATTTGTCGATCGACTGGCGCGCCGTGTCGTTATGGCGAGGTGAGTGTCGAGTCTGCACTTGCGGTATCGAGCGACACTTTCTTTTACAAAATTGGCGAACAGATTTTGACCGAACGCGGTTTTGCACCTGTTCTAGAAAACGAAGTGAGAACTTTTGGTTTGGGCTCGCCAACAAACATTGACCTGCCCTATGAATATGCAGGCACTATCCCAAGTAAAGAATTAAAGAAGCGTCTTGCCGATATAGGCGCAATCTCGCAAGAGTCTGGTCGTGCGTATTACGTCGGCGATCAAGTATTGTTTTCAATCGGGCAAGGTCTGTTATCAGTCACACCGTTGCAGATGGCTCAGGCTTATTCAGTTATCGCAAACGGAGGCCGAGTTTACGAGCCTCGCGTTGGTGTCGCGTTGCTAGCCCCCGGCACTCTCGACTCTCGGCCGGGTTTTGTAGATTTTGGAACTACCGAAGTTGTGAAGCGTCTAGTCTCAATAAAGCCAAGCCGGCGCATTCCGATGCCCACCGAAACTCGCGAACCAATAGTCAAAGGTATGGCGCGCGTAATTACTGGCCCTGGTGTCAATTTTGATTACTACCACAAGGCGACAGGCGAAAATATTTTTCGCGGCTATGACTATGAGAAGTTGCCGATTGCAGGCAAGACGGGCACTGCACAAGGATTCAATAACTTGCCATGGAATGACTCATCGGCGTTTGGTGCTTTCAGTTTGGATAGTGCTCAGCCCTACACCGTTTTTGCATATCTCGAAAAAGCTGGTTACGGCTCTCAGGCTGCTGCGCCAGTTGTGAAGTGCATCTTCACTGCGTTAGCGGGCAATTACCGCTACGACGAAGTTTTACCAGCAGACCCACTTGATAAAGCAAGTTTTGAAGTTGCCCCACCAACTTCGCTGCGTAATCCACTTTGTCTTGTTGGTGGCGCTTCTGATACTCGAGAGTAGACGAGCAAACATGCCACGCTTTCTGCCAAAAGTCGCTTTGCCAAAATGGATGGGTGCAAGTTACGACGTTGTTTCTGTTTGGCGCAACGTTGATGTCGTGTTGTTGATTGCTGTGGCGCTGCAAAGCGTGATTGGTGCTTTCACTGTCTATTCAGCGACACGTCAACGCATGATAAACCAAGGCTTTGATCAATATTTTTATGTTCAACGCCAAGTTACATTTTTGATTGTTGCCGCCGTTGCAACTGCGATCATCATGGCAATCGGACACGACTGGATTCGAGAGCGTGCTGTCTTTTGGTACATCGCCTCAAGCTTGCTGCTGATTTTGGTTTTGGTTTATGGCGCTGTTACTCGCGGTGCGCGACTTGCATTCGACCTCGGGCCAATTTCGGTGCAACCTGCCGAGTTGATGAAAGTAGTCGTGCTGATTTTGATTGCGGCGTACACGGCTGATGCCGCTTACGACAAAATTAATTATCACCAGTTTTCGGTCTCGCTATTTATTCTCGGTTTTCCGGTTCTTTTAATTTTGTTGCAACCTGACTTGGGTTCTGCCACAGTTTTGGTTGCGGGTGTCGCTGGTGTATTGCTTATGGCTGGCGCAAAGCGCAGATACATCGCGATGGTTACTGGTTTGACGATTGTTTCAGCGGCTGCGGTAACTGTCGCTGGTGTGGTCGATCGCTATCAATTGCGTCGGATTGATGCGTTCTTGAATCAAGACTCAAACGAAAAAGACCTGCAGCAAATTGTGTTGCAGGTGCGATTCGCCAAGCGCGCGGTTTCGAGCGGCGGTTTTTTCGGTAAGGGGTTTTTGCAGGGTCCGCTAACGAACGGCGCGTTTATCCCTGTTCAATTTTCTGATTTTCCATTCTCGGCTATTGGTGAGCAATTCGGAATGATTGGGGGATTTGTTGTTCTCGCTCTTTTCGCAATTATCTTGTGGAGACTCTGGGTTATCTCGCGACTTGCCCGCACACGGTTTGACCAGCTTTTGATTGCTGGTGTGTTCTCGCTGTTGTTGTTTCAGATTTTCCAAAACATCGGAATGACACTCGGTTTGACTCCGGTCAGCGGACTGCCACTGCCGTTCATTTCGTATGGTGGTTCGCACCTGGTCTCAAGTGCGTTGATGATTGGGCTGGCCCAGAGCATTTACATGCGTCGTCTCCGTTAGGAGAGTCCGTCGTTAGTGCCGCTCGACGAGATAGCCTGAGAGCACGGAGCGCAGGCTCCAAACATTCGATTTTCGCGAAGTCGGTGCGCTCAGTCTCCTGAGTTAGCGCTTAACCGCGATTGACGAGCCAGTGTTTGTCGGTTCGTTTTAAAGGTTTAGAAGGATTAGTTAATGAGTTCGCCAGAATTGCCAGAGCACCCAAGAGAAGGTCGTTTAGTCTCACCACAAGCAGCCGACGCTGCGCTTGTGCGCAAGCCCCAAATTGGAGACACGCGTCCGGCTCCGATTGTCGCGCCATCACAAACCGCTGACGCAGAAGATTCGAGCGATTCGTCGGCCAGTAAAGGCGGGGGAAACTCAAAGCGTTCTGAAAAGTCAAGCCGTGGCGAAAAGTCTGGTCGTGGTGGCCGAAATCGTCGTGGCGGTCGCAATCGCCGACGCCGAGGCGATCGCACGGGTGATCGTGACTCGTCGAGGTCATCGCGATCAAGTGTCGTTGAAACTGATGCCGAGCTAATTGAGCGTCGTCGAGGCAAAGAGCGCAATGGACGACCACTTGGTCGCTACATGATGTGTGTTCAAGTGCGCAAAGACTTTACGCAGGTGGCGATGCTTGAAGGTCGAAGTCTTATTGAGCACTATGTAAGTCGACCTGCCGATGATGCCGATCAAATTCACGGCAATATTTATCTCGGTCGCGTGCAGAACGTGCTACCAGGAATGGAAGCCGCGTTTGTTGACATCGGTACGCCAAAGAATGCCGTTTTGTATCGCGGCGATGTGCAATTCGACAAAGAAGATGTTGTCGAACAAGGGCCCGAACCGCGCATTGAGCATGTTTTGCAATCTCGCCAGTTGATCTTGTGTCAGGTGACTAAAAATCCGATTGGCGCAAAAGGTGGCCGACTAACTCAAGAGGTTTCGTTGCCGGGTCGATTTGTGGTTTTGATACCTGATTCGCGAACATACGGCATTTCAAAGCGATTGCCAGAAGACGAGCGTCGTCGTTTGCGGGCAATTTTGGACCGTGTCAAACCAGAAGAGCATGGCGTTATTGTGCGAACCGCCGCAGAAAATGCAACCGAGCATGAATTACAAACAGATATGTCGCGGTTGCTAGAGCTTTGGGAAGACATCAAAGAGAAATCAAAAAAGGCGAGCGGCCCGACGTTGCTGTATCGCGAGCCTTCATTGGCTGTGCGCGTTATCCGCGAAGAATTCAGCAGTGATTATCGCGGCATCATCATCGATGATCGCGAATTATTCGAAGAAGTGCGTCAATACATCGGCGATTTCAACCCAGAGTTTTTAGACCGCGTTGAGTTTCACGACACAGTCTCTGAGGGGCTTTCGCTGTTCGAAAAACAACATGTGCATGAGCAAATTCATAAGGCTCTTGACATCAAAGTTTGGTTGCCGTCAGGTGGTTCGCTTGTAATCGAGCACACCGAGGCACTGACCGTGATTGACGTAAACACGGGCAAGAACATCGGCAAGACGAATCTCGAAGAGACGGTTTTCAACAACAATCTTGAAGCAGCCGACGAAATCGCGCGTCAGTTGCGCCTTCGTGATATTGGCGGCATCATCGTCATCGACTTCATCGATATGGATGTACGCGAAAACCGACGGAAAGTGCTTGAGCGCTTCAAAGATGCGTTGTCGCGCGACAAGACGCGAACTCAGGTGTTTGAGATTTCAGAGCTCGGTCTTGTCGAGATGACTCGAAAGCGAATTGGCGAAGGTTTGCTGACAAATTTTGCCGACACCTGCCCAACTTGCGAGGGACGCGGAATCATGGTCGACCACTCGATGCTCGACTGATTTTCGGGGTTTATTGGTGATTTTCGGCAATTCATACAGATAGGATCTGAGTTCAATATGTACGCAATTATTG
>Ga0222714_10000161_pt1 | contig 77450 bp, 77 predicted proteins | sample C33_3DmetaG_FD_165048 | JGI IMG/M metagenome (GOLD analysis project Ga0222714, IMG submission 165048) | Estuarine water microbial communities from San Francisco Bay, California, United States - C33_3D | ecosystem: Environmental > Aquatic > Marine > Unclassified | place: USA: California...
ACCAAGTGGCATCTCATTGTACTTACCATTGTAGCACGTGTGTAGCCCTGGGCGTAAGGGCCATGATGACTTGACGTCGTCCCCGCCTTCCTCTCTACTTACGTAGGCAGTTTCATTAGAGTCCCCAGCTTTACCTGATGGCAACTAATGATAGGGGTTGCGCTCGTTGCGGGACTTAACCCAACACCTCACGGCACGAGCTGACGACAGCCATGCAGCACCTTGCCAAATGCTCCGAAGAGACTCCTGGTTTCCCAAGATTGCATCTGACATTTAAGCCCAGGTAAGGTTCCTCGCGTATCATCGAATTAAACCACATGCTCCTCCGCTTGTGCGGGCCCCCGTCAATTCCTTTGAGTTTCAACCTTGCGGTCGTACTTCCCAGGTGGATTACTTAACGCTTTCGCTTAGCCGCTGACAGTGTATCGCCAACAGCGAGTAATCAACGTTTAGGGCGTGGACTACCAGGGTATCTAATCCTGTTCGCTCCCCACGCTTTCGTGCCTCAGCGTCAATCACGGCTTAGTAGACTGCCTTCGCAATCGGTGTTCTATAACATATCTAAGCATTTCACCGCTACATGTTATATTCCATCTACCTCAACCGTATTCAAGATATCCAGTTTCAATGGCAGTTCCATAGTTGAGCTATGGGATTTCACCACTGACTTAAATATCCGCCTACGCACCCTTTAAACCCAGTAAATCCGGACAACGCTTGGATCCTTCGTCTTACCGCGGCTGCTGGCACGAAGTTAGCCGATCCTTATTCATATAGTACCGTCAGCCCCGAACGCATCCAGGGGTTTCTTCCTATATAAAAGCAGTTTACAACCCAGAGGGCCGTCTTCCTGCACGCGGCATGGCTGGTTCAGACTTGCGTCCATTGACCAATATTCCCTACTGCTGCCTCCCGTAGGAGTCTGGTCCGTGTCTCAGTACCAGTGTGGGGGATCATCCTCTCAGAACCCCTATGTATCGTAGCCTTGGTGAGCCATTACCTCACCAACTAGCTAATACAACGCATGCCCATCTATAACCGCCGGAACTTTAACTGCTGAACCATGCGGTTCTACAGTCTTATGGGGAATTAATTCAGATTTCTCTGAGCTATGCCCCAGTTATAGGTAGGTTGCATACGTGTTACGCACCCGTGCGCCGGTCTCAAAAAATAGTAGCAAGCTACCATCTTTCTACCCCTCGACTTGCATGTATTAGGCCTGCCGCTAGCGTTCATCCTGAGCCAGGATCAAACTCTCCATAGTATAAGAGTAATTTAATCCGGCTTCCCAAAAGTATCTTAATTGGGTGACTCGCTATTCCTTACCTTTTCTTTCAAAGAACTTTATAACTCCTCCGCCTCTTCACGATTTGGATCATTATTTCTTGGTTTTTTCCACTCTAACAAAAACTTTTTAATTTAAGTCTTCCGCTAAAGGGAGTGCAAAGGTAATCACAATTTATTTCTTTGTCAAAATTATTGTGAGTTTTTTTAACCCTTTTTTTCTCCTTCTAGCAACTCAAATCTCAATAGTATTTCTCAGAACGGGAGTGCAAAACTAGAACTATTTATGACATTAGACAATATATGCCCGAAAATAATTTTATAAATTGCCAATCCTACACTGATTTACAATGTGTTAGGTTAAATTTATTTCGAAATTATTTTTTTTCCTCTTAAAAAACTACCATCACCATAACTCAAAAAGCGATAGTTTTTCTCCAATGCCCACTGATAAATTTCTTTCCATTTATCGCCAACAAAAGCGGAAATCAACATTAATAAGGTAGAATTGGGCTGATGGAAATTTGTTATTATATTTTGCGTAAAATGAAATTCAAATCCTGGCACCATAAATATTTGTGTCTCCCCTCTTAACTTTCCCCCTCTTTTCTCTATTTCTATCATTAAAGCATTAAGCGTTTCAGAAGGTGTATATTTAAGCAAAGTAGGATTGTAACCATCCTCAGAAGAAACAAAAACCTCTTCCAATACTCCATCTCTCAAAATTTTTGCGCCCAAAAAGTATAAACTTTCAAGTAATCTGCACGATGTTGTACCAACAGCTGTAATTCCATTTTCAGAATCAATTAAAGCTTTCACCGTTGATGCTTCCACTTCAAACTGCTCTGCATGCATTTCATGTTCATCTGCATATTCCACACTTACAGGTTTAAAAGTACCAGCACTTACATGCAGTGTTAAAGGAATCAAACTAATTTGCAAATTATTGATATCCCCAATTAATTTATCTGTAAAATGCAAGGAAGCCGTTGGAGCTGCTACAGCTCCCTTTTCCTTTGCGAAAACTGTTTGGTAATCTCCTTTATCCGAATCCTTAACATCCCTTACTATGTAAGGAGGAAGTGGCACTTTACCAAAATGCTCAATGGCTGACATTATGGATTGGTTACTGTCTAGTTCAATAATATTAGCCGCTCTATCTTTCCATTTACATGCTAATTTAAATTGAGCATCCTCCAATAATAGAATTTTATTTTCTTTAAACCTTCTACGATTACCTACTAGTACTTCCCAAACTTTAGCAGATTGATCTAACATCTTTAACAAGAAAATCTGAATACTCACTCCTGATTCATTTGTGAACCACAGTCGAGCTGGAATAACTTCAGTATTATTGACTATAAAAGTTGATCTTTTTGTTAAATGCTTTGGTAGAGATTGAAAATCACAATCAATAATTTTGTCGCCTTCAAATACTAAACATTTCGCACTGTCTTTTGGGGATACTGGATAAAGTGCTATACGCTCCTCAGGAAGCAAATAAGAATATTCATCAACCCTTATTTTTGGAATTACACCCATTTAAAGTACTTTTTCAATTCTTTCAAGGCATTACTTCTGTGAGATAAGGAGTTTTTTACTTCACTACCTAATTCTGCAAATGATTGATTATATCCTGAAGGGATAAATAAAGGATCATAACCAAAACCGCCATTACCTTTCAACTTACTTCCGATTTCACCCCAAACCCTACCTTCAAAATATAACGGTTCTTTGGAAAAGCCAACAAGACATAATACCGTTATGAAATATGCAGTCCTATCTGAAAAACCTTCCAATTCGGATAATAGTTTTTGATTATTTAGATTATGATCAACAGGTCCCGTTTGATTCGCGTATCGCGCTGAATGAACGCCAGGATCATTATTTAATGCACTAACACACAAACCAGAATCATCGGCTAAACTCGGAAATCCGGTAAAGTCATTTATACGTTTTGCTTTTATTAGCGCATTTCCATGAAAAGTAGCAGCATCTTCAATTATATCCTCAGAAAACCCCACGTCATTTAGCGTAAGGAGTTCAATATTTGTAGGAAATTGAACTTGAATTTCCTCAAGTTTGTGCTGATTATTACTGGCTAGGACCCAACGATTTCTATTCGTCATTTTTTGGTTCTAACTGTTCTTTGTTCGATTCTTTTCTCGTAGTTTTTTCCTTGAAAAATACGATGTACAAATATTCCAGGAACATCAATTTCATTGGCCTTTATCTCTCCTAACTCTACTAACTCTTCCACTTCAGCAATTGTAATTTTTCCTGCCATTGCCATCATTGGATTGAAATTTCTAGCAGTGTCTTTAAAAATAAGATTTCCATATCTATCACCTTTCCATGCTTTAACTATGGCAAAGTCCGCATCAAAGGCATATTCCATGATATAGGTTTTACCGTTAAATTCACGAGTTTCTTTACCCTCGGCAACTTCTGTACCCACTCCTGCTGGAGTAAAAAACGCCGGTATTCCGGCACCTGCAGCACGACAGCGCTCGGCTAAAGTTCCTTGAGGAATTAAATCTACCTCCAGCTCACCTGATAAAAGTTGTCTTTCAAATTCAGCATTTTCTCCTACATATGAACTAATCATCTTATATACTTGCTTTTTTTGAAGCATTAATCCGATTCCAAAATCATCGACACCGGCATTATTCGAAATACATGTTAATCCTTTAACATTTTTTCGCACCAATGCATCAATACTATTTTCAGGTATACCGCACAAACCAAAACCACCTAACATTAGAGTCTGGTTATCTTTAATATCAAATATTGCCTCATCGGCATTATTAAATAATTTATTCATTATTTGGAATTAATTTGGCAGCCAAGCCTTTTTCTTGTAGCGTTTCACAGATTGGTTTAAGTTCGGTCTTCGACCCTAACTTAACTGTATATTTGCCTTTAGTATGCACAAACCAGGCACACTGTTCTGCTTGGATTACATCGTGATCACAATACTTTACTAAACACTCAATAACCCAGTCGAAGGTATTATAATCATCATTATACAAAACAATAGACCAACTCCTTGTTTTGGTTCCTTGGATTATGGCTAATACCTCTTCTTCTAACTCTATCGATCCAAAAAATATGCCCATTATTTTTAACCTTTTTTATGTTTGGGTAACAAATTTGCTTTGTTTTCGTTTCCGTGGATTAATCTGTTGATGTTTTTTCTGTGGGTATATACAACCAGTATGGCAATACAAATAGTAAAAATTATCACGGATGGTTGCCTATATTCTGGGTGGTTGGCACCGAAAATACTAACAAAAAGGACGGGAACGGAAATACCACCAAGCATAGATCCCAAACTCACAAAGCGTGTTACAAAAAGTGCAAAGAGAAAAATACCGATTGCAATTAAAGCAATAACCCAATTCATTGCAATTATTAACCCTCCCAAAGTAGCCACACCTTTACCACCTTTAAAATTTGCAAATACAGGAACCAAATGACCTATAACAGCACAAAATCCAAATCCCAATTTAAAGTTTACAATAAGATACGTGTCAAGTTGTATTTCAGATATAGAAGGAATCAGGTAAACTAAAGAAGTTGCGGTGTAACCTTTTAGAATATCCAATAGCAAAACGATGATACCCGGCTTTTTCCCCAATACTCGGAAAGTATTCGTTGCTCCAGCATTACCACTGCCATGTTCACGTACATCGATTCCATAAAATGTTCTACCAATCCACACCGAACTTGGGATAGATCCAACCAAATAGGCTAGAATACAAAATGCCGCACTCAAATAAGGTAATAGATTTAAAATTTCCATAGCAATTCTAAATGGATTTTATACAAATATAGGAAAATCTTTATTTCCTATTTTCATACAAATTAAACAAAAGGGAACATGTATCCGCCATAAATGGCAGCATCTTCAAGCTCTTCTTCAATGCGCAATAGTTGGTTATACTTTGCCATTCTATCGGAACGAGAAGCCGAACCTGTTTTGATTTGACCACTATTCATGGCTACTGCAAGATCTGCAATTGTTGCATCTTCAGTTTCACCACTTCTATGGCTCATGACATTTGTGTATTTATTGCGTGTTGCAAGTTGGATAGCGTTTAGCGTTTCAGTTAAAGTTCCAATCTGATTAACTTTGATTAGTATACTATTGGCTATTCCTTCATCAATACCACGTTGTAATCTATTAACGTTAGTTACAAAAAGATCATCTCCAACTAATTGAACTTTATTTCCAACTGCTAACGTTAATTTTTTCCAACTGGTCCAATCATCTTCGGCTAAACCATCTTCTATACTAACAATTGGATATTTAGAGCACCAATTAGACCAATAATCAACCATTTCATCGCCGCTTAATATTTTGCCATTTGATTTTTTAAATGTATACAACCCTGTTTTCTCATCGTAAAACTCGCTACTTGCAGCATCCATGGCAATAAAGATATCTTCACCTGGACGATAACCTGCTTTCTCAATTGACCTTAATACAATTTCAATTGCCTCTTCATTACTCTGAATATTTGGTGCAAACCCACCTTCATCTCCAACGTTAGTGCTATAACCAGCACTTTTTAGCACACTCTTGAGTTGATGGAAAATCTCCACCCCCATTCTTAACCCATGAGAAAAGGTATCTGCTTTTACAGGCATTACCATAAATTCTTGGAAGTCAATTTTGTTATCGGCATGAGCTCCCCCATTGAGGATGTTCATCATAGGGACTGGTAATACATTTGCATTTGTCCCACCCACATATCTATAGAGTGGCATACCTAATTCATCCGCGGCAGCCTTTGCACATGCTAAAGAAACTGCGAGCATTGCATTTGCACCTAAATTTGATTTATTTGAAGTACCATCTAAATCTAATAGAGCATTATCAATTTCATTTTGAGCACAAACTTCTGTTCCTTCTAATGCTTCAGAAATAACATTATTTACGTTATCTACAGCATTTAATACACCTTTTCCTAAATATACTTGAGTATCACCATCTCTTAATTCAACAGCTTCGTGAATACCCGTAGAAGCACCAGACGGGACAGCGGCTCTTCCAAATCCTCCATCTTCGGTAAAAACTTCAGCTTCTAATGTTGGATTTCCCCTAGAGTCAAGAATTTGGCGAGCTTGTATATGTGTAATTTCACTCATAAATTTTTATTTGATTTTATTGATTCAATGAATTGGTCAAAAAGATATAATGAATCATGTGGACCTGGAGAAGCTTCAGGGTGATGTTGCACAGAAAAAGCTTGCTTGTCCTTCCTGGAAATTCCCTCAACAGAATTATCATTTAAGTTAATATGAGTTAATTCAATGGTTTCTGATAAGGCTTCATTATATTCTACAGCAAAACCATGATTCTGAGATGTTATCTCACTTCTTCCGCTAACTAGATTTTTTACGGGATGATTGCAACCCCTATGGCCATGATGCATTTTATAGGTTTTTAAACCACTTGCTAAACTCAACAACTGGTGACCAAGACAAATACCAAATGTAGGAATACCCGCTTCTACAATCTCTTTTATTGTTTCGATTGCATATCCCATGGAAGATGGATCACCGGGTCCATTACTAATCATGAATCCATCAGGCTTCCAGTTTAAAATATCTGAAGCAGAGGCATTGTGAGGAAACACTCCCAATAAACAACCGCGTTTTACAAGTTCGCGAGATATATTCTTTTTACTTCCAAAATCAATAAGTGCCACACGATAATCTGCATTATTCTTTCCATCTTCGTAAAACACTTTTGTAGATACTTTAGGAGCAAGATTCAAACCATCCATGGATGGGACCTTTTCTAATTCTGTTTTTAAATTAACAATTTCAGTAATTTCAGAAGAAATGATAGCATTTTGAGCTCCTGTTTCACGAATATGAGCTACAAGTTTTCTTGTGTCGATATCTGAAATTCCTACCAAATTGTGACTTGTAAAATATTCATCTAAGCTTCCTGATCCATTTTTTCTAGAAAAGTTTGGCGAGAATTTCTTACAAACCAATCCAGAAATTTTTATTGAATCACTTTCTACTTCCTCTTTATGGACACCATAATTACCAATATGATCATTGGTCATTACTATTATTTGTCCAAAATAAGAGGGATCTGTAAAAATTTCTTGATAGCCGGTCATACCGGTATTGAAACAGATTTCACCGGTAGTTGTACCGATTTTTCCTATTGCCTTGCCTTCGAAAAATGTACCATCTTCCAGAAGTAAAACAGCTTTTGAAATTTGCGTATTCACTCTAGGGATACAAAGTTCCACTTTTTTGTTAGATTCTCAAATAATCAGAGGGCTAAATAACCACCAATTTCCCACAATTTTTAAAAACCATTAAATATTTAGGTCTTTGTAAACTTTTATGGGTAGTTCATCGACTCTATTTTTTATGTTTTGTGCTCTTTCTTCTGAACTTGGATGGGTTGAAATCCAATCTAGCTCATTTGGCAAATCAGATTCTGACATTATTTCCATAAACTGTGCTAATCCCAGTGGATTTATTTGAGCATTGTAAAGAAATTCAATAGCCTGCATATCTGCTTCACTTTCTAAAGTTCTATCATATGCGCGAGATGATATAAAGGTAAGAACCTTACGAGCACCTTCACCTCCGCCGGTTGCTCCGGTCAATATAGCCACACCAAACTCCTTTAATAATTTCTTAGAGATGTGCCTTTCTGTAATATGAGATAATTCATGCGCAATTACTCCAGCTAATTGCTCTTGGGTTTCCACTTTTTCAATTAATGCAGTGTGTACTACCAAATGACCGCCTGGAAGAGCAAAAGCGTTCACCTGCAAATTATCTATTACATGAGGAAAAAATCTTATATTTTGAAGTTTATTACGAATTACAATTTGATTTACAATTGAATCCACAACTTTAATATTTTGCGTATCTGTAGATATAGTTTCAGAGGACTCAATAAGATGCCATAAAGCGTCTCCTACCTCCTGTTCTATTTCTATATATTTCTCATCTATTCCAAACCATTTGGTCCACGGTACTTCTTTAAGACCTTGGTAAACTGCAAATATTGATAGTACTAATATTAAACCTCTAAATAATATTTTATTCATTACTTTTTTACAAAAGTATCGGTTAAATCACTGAAAAACCAGAACCTTACATCTATTCCCTGTCTCACCTTAGATGCGGCATATAGCGTAGCAAAAAACTCTGTGAGATTGATCAGTACGACTGCTATCAAGTAAGCAATATATTCATTGCTCACAGCTTCTTCTCCTGTAAACATTATATCATAAGTCCAGTACCACGCTCTTGAATTTAGAATCAATAACGATAACTGAGACAAAAGTGCCTGCATACTATGCCATCGGACAAAATAAGAAGCTTTGCGTTGAGCAAGAAAAAATATAAAAGTTGCTACCAAATTAATTATTGGAATAGGTAGTCCAATCGCAATTGCCACAATTGACATAATATAGCTATTAGACGCCCTTTCACAATCACTAATGTTAGGGTTTTCACCAATCATATGTTATGAATACAAATAAGGCTGCAGCATTTCCCAATTCTTTTCGCGAGTAGCATCTTGAATAAGGAACCAATCCACAATGGTCCAAATTCCACATCCGCCACCGGTAAGAAGTTTACCCACACCTATGCCTACATCTCCGATAATGAAACGATCAATACCCAAACTACCTCCAAATAAAGAAACTATTAAACTTGTTGTAGGATCTTTAAATTGAAGAGAATTTATAACTAACCATTTATCATCATTGACGGTTTTAAGTCGTTCGCTTATACCGATGATTTTATCAGTATGAAAAAACTTTGCATAGGTAGCAAGAAAGAGGTCAATTCGGTTTTGTTCCATAGATGTATTTTACACAATGTTAATTAAAAAATTTAAATATTTGTTTATTAAAGGCTAGTGGTTTTTGGCTTTTAGAGGAAAAAAAAGCGACAGGATTATGGAAACAAATAGCATTCCTAAAATCACCATTAAGTTATGAATATGATTGAATCCCCAATCGTTAAAATATGATTCGAATATCATACGCAAGCCAATAAAAGTTAATATCCCCGATAGTGCATATTTCAAAGCCCAGAATGCCTTAATGCCATGCCCGACAAGAAAGTATAAACTTCTCAAACCAATAAGTGCAAAAATATTTGAAAAGAAAACCAAATAAGGATCTCTGGTAACCCCAAAAACTGCAGGTACGGAATCAATTGCAAACAAAACATCGGTTAACTCTACAATTAATAGTACTACAAATAAAATAGTAACATGTAACACCCCATTCTCCCGTGTAAAGAAACGGCCTCTGTCTTGAGAAACATTTGAAACAAGGAAAATCTTCTTCACCAACTTCATAATAAAATGGTCATTTGGATCAAAAGTTTCCTCATCATCATCAAATAAAAGCTTGATACCAGAATAAACTAACAATGCACCAAAACCATACAAAACCCAATGAAAATGAGAAATTGCCGCGGCACCAATAATCACGAAGAGAAATCTTAAAATCATTGCGCCTAGAATTCCCCAAACTAAAATTCTTCTTTCATTAGCTTCACTTATCTTAAATGATTGAAATATCAAAAGCATTACAAATAGATTATCAACACTCAAAGCATATTCCAAAAGAAAACCGGTAAAATAACTAGTAGTAGTAGTAATTTTTAGGTCTGTGAGTTGTTGATCAAATGTGCCATTTGCCGTATGTTTTACTCCATATTGTGAAGTATAATTTGCAATATCATTTACTGTGGTAATTTTATGTATATCACCTATAAATAAATAAATCATACCAACGCTTGCAAGTCCAATACTGAACCAAATTATTGTTCTTAAAAGGCTTTGTCCGAAGTTGAGATGAGTAGATTTACTTTTAGAAAAAATTCCAAGATCAAGTATCATCGACAAAAAAATTACGCCGATGAAGCAAATTGTTACCAAAGTGGAAACGTCCATGAACTACAAAAATAGGGTTTGTACTTGGTATAAATATTCTATGGAAGTAGATTTGTGACTATATGATTAAATTCAAGCAATTATTTTCTGCAATTTTAACGGGTGTTTTGCTTTTGATAGGGTTGTTAATATTTCCTTCGCATAAAACAGAGGAAGGGATGTTCCCACTTAACTATTTAAATGGGGATGCTCTGAAAAATGCGGGTTTAAAGCTTTCAACGGAAGAAATCTTCAATCCCGGAAAAACGTCATTAACAGATGCCCTTGTAAAAGTTGGAGGTTGCACTGGTTCATTTATTTCTGAAGAAGGATTAATTATTACAAATCATCACTGCGTATACGGTAATGTAGCTCGATTAAGTTCAGAAGATCATAATTATTTAGAAAATGGATTTATTGCGAAAGAGAGATCAGCAGAACTTCCCGTTTCAATGCCCTGTAAAATCACACAGAGCTATGAAGATGTTACAACACAAGTTCTAAAAGGGATTGATGAAAACACCTCTCCAGAGGAAAGAGCAAGTATAATTCAGAATAATATTAAATCCATAACTGAAAAGGAGAAGGAATTAAATCCTGAATTAAGTATTGAAGTTTCTGAAATGTTTGTTGGTAAGAGTTATACCTTATTCAGATACATTTTCCTTCAAGATGTAAGATTAGTAATGGCTCCTCCACTAACTGTGGGGCAATTCGGAGGAGATACAGACAATTGGGAATGGCCGAGACACAATGGAGACTTTAGTATGGTTAGGGCGTACATGGGTAAAGATGGTAAACCAGCACCTTACAGTGAAGACAATATCCCCTATAAACCAAAGAACACGTTGAAGATAAACCCAAAAGGGACTACAGAAGGCGATTTTGTATTTATAATGGGTTACCCGGGAAGAACATTTAGACATGAAAGCGGAGCTTATTTGAAGTTTCAACAAGAGGTACAGTTACCAATTATTCAAACTTTCTTCAAAAAATACATCGATTGGATGAAAGATCTTAGTGAGGATCAAGTGGGAAAGCGATTAAAATTTGCTTCTACTATTCAATGGATGGAAAATGTAGAAAAGAATTACAGAGGTAAGATGCAGGGACTTCGAAGAACAAATGTTGTTCAAAATCGTGAATCCCAAGATTTGGCTCTATCTACAGATTATAAAAAAGGAACAATTTTATCTGAGCATGCGGCAAGTGTTATTAATCAAATCAATGATATTTGGAACAAGCGCTCCAAAATTGGTAAGACTTATTTTTACTCAACCACTTTCACGCGTCAGGCACATGTTATTCAGCTTATAGACCTAATTGAGGGATATAATAGAAAGAAAGATGAATTAATTAAAGAAGGGAAAAAAGATGAATTTCAAGAATTGATTCAGGATTTTGGGAAGCAAGCTCTAAGAGTTTATAGCGTTATTGACCCTGAATTAGAAAAAAGGGCATTTATTGAAATCGTCAATAACATATATAAAAGTGCTGCCGAAAGTGGTGAATTTAACATTTCGGGCGTTCCAACAATCTCTGATTCTGGCTTAAAAAAGATCAGTTCTAGTTGTTTTTTCGATACAGCTTACATGAGGAAATTAATGAGGACCAACCCTTCCAAACTTCTAAAAATCAAGGATATTAATCGGGCTACAATCAAGGAATTAGAGTCTATTAGAATGAAAGTTGCATCAGATTGGTCGGATTCTGAATTAAAATTAAAAGCCTTAATGCCTCAATATATAAATATGAGGGAAGATTATTTAGAATCTCAGTTTATCCCTGATGCCAATAGTACTCTGCGTTTAACCTATGGCTATATAAAAAGTTATCAGCCAAATGATGGAGAGGTACATTACCCATTCACTTCATTGGATGGAGTTTTTGAAAAGGCTAATACCCTACCCGATTACAGACTGCCTAAAAGTGTTGCCGACAAACTTAGAAAAAAAGATGTACCTGCTATTTTCAAAGACCCTAAAACCGGAAAAGTTGTAGTTGGAATATTATATAATTTAGACACCACCGGCGGTAACTCAGGTAGCCCTGTATTGAATAATCAGGGTGAACTAATCGGGATAAACTTTGATAGAAGTTTTACTGCTACAATAAATGATTACGCATGGAATGAGAAATATTCTAGAAGTATTGGTGTAGATATCCGGTATGTATTATATATATTAAAATATGTATCTGAAGGAGATAGTATTTTAAATGAATTAGGTCTTGAAATTTAATTTGTGAGTTAAGTCACAACTAAACCTGATTTACAATACGAATTTTGTATTATGGGAATTTTGTCAGCATTATTTGGCAGTAAGCCAAAGGTAGATTTAGGTGAATTGATTGCAAACGGAGCGCAGATCATCGATGTTAGAACACCAAAAGAATATAAAACAGGGTATATTAAGGGATCTAAAAATATTCCTTTAGATAAACTAAATAGCCAAATTAGTAAAATTAATAAAACAAAACCTGTAATTACTTGTTGTGCTTCAGGAATGAGAAGTGGCAGTGCTAAAGGTATTTTATCAAAAGCTGGTTTTAATGTGCACAACGGTGGTGGCTGGACTAACCTTAGAAAATATTCTTAATTATGAGTAGGTCATTTAAAGAAATCATCTCAGGGGATAAGCCAGTTCTAGTTGACTTCACTGCGTCATGGTGTGGCCCTTGTAAAGCACAATCTCCAATTTTAGAACAAGTAAAAAATGAAGTTGGAGATACTGCGAAAATTATTAAAATTGATGTAGATAAAAATCCGGCAGTTGCTCAATCCATGAACGTAACCGGTTTACCTACATTAATGCTATATAGAAATGGCCAACAAATATGGAGACGTTCCGGGGTTAGCGATAAAGTGACCTTATTATCATTACTACAACAACACAAATAACAAAAAAACCCGGCTTCTCACCGGGTTTTTTTTATTTATAATAAAATGATTTAGTCTTTTTTCTCTTCTTCTGCAGAAACTTTATCATCTGTATTTTCTGGAGCAGATTCATTAGTAGGGGTTTCAGGCGCTTCATCAGCAGTAACTTCCTCTACTGGCACATCTTCTACTTCTTGTACTGTTGCTTCATCAGATACAACTTCCTCAGTTACTACTTCAACAGTTTCCTCTTTCTTTGGTGCAGCTTTAGATTTGCTTCCTCCACGACGTGACCTACGAGTAGACGACTTCTTCTTGTCGGCATTAAAACCTTCGAAGAATTCATTAAAGTCAACTAATTCGATCATTGCCATTTCAGCATTATCACCGGCACGATTTCCCGTTTTAAGAATTCGAGTATATCCACCTGGACGATTTGCAACCTTTTCACCTACCACAGAAAATAACTCAGTAACCGCTTGCTTATCTTTTAAATATGAAAAAACTGTACGATAGTTATGAGTAGAAGGATTTTTTGAACGAGTAATTAATGGCTCTACAAAAACACGAAGAGATTTAGCTTTAGCTACTGTAGTAACAATTCTCTTATGCTTAATTAATGAAGATGCCATATTCGAAAGCATCGCAGCTCTGTGCGAAGACGTTCTTCCTAGATGATTTATTTTTTTTCCGTGTCTCATTTTCTTAGTCGTCGTTCAAATTATACTTGGAAACATCCATTCCAAAATGTAAACCACGATCGCGTACAAACTCTTCTAATTCAGAAAGTGACTTTTTACCAAAGTTTCTAAATTTCAGAAGATCGTCGATGTGGTAGTTTACTAATTCACCAAGAGACTTAATTTCAGCTGCCTTCAAACAATTGTATGCACGAACTGAAAGATCTAAATCTGCTAAAGGAGTTTTTAAGATTTTTCTCATCTGTAAAAATGACTCATCTACCTCTTCAACAATCTTGGATAATTTAGTCTCAGGCATAATATTTTCATCACTGAACAATACGAAGTGTTCAATTAAAATTTTTGCAGCTTCCTTCAATGCTTCTTCAGGGTGTATACTTCCATCAGAAGTTACTTCCATGATTAGCTTCTCGAAGTCAGTTTTTTGTTCTACACGATAGTCTTCAGTATGGTAACGAACATTTTTAATGGGTGTGTAAATAGAATCAACAGCAATCATACCGATAGGTGCATCTTTTTGCTTGTTCTCCTCTGCAGGCACGTATCCTCTACCTTTGGTGATAATTAATTCAAGCTCAAGACTTACAGTTGGATCCATATTACAGATAACATGATCTGGATTCAAGATAGAAAAGTCATTAGTGTAACGTCCTATATCCCCTGACAAGAACTTATCCTTCCCTTTAATAGAAATGAAAAGTTTCTCAGTGTCTTCAGAAGCCGAGTTTGCTTTGAAACGTACTTGTTTTAAATTCAAGACAATCTCAACCACATCCTCAACAACACCTTTGATGGTACTGAATTCATGATCAACACCTTGAATTTTTACACCTGAAATCGCATGACCTTCTAAAGAAGATAGCAATACACGGCGCATTGCATTACCGATTGTAACCCCGTAACCTTTTTCCAATGGAAAAAATTCAAAGACACCTTGTGCCTCATCTGATTTGGTCATTACAACCTTATTTGGTTTTTGAAATGGTATAACACCCATGTTGAAATTTATTTTATTACTTACTATATAGTTCGACAATTAATTGTTCCTTGATATTTTCAGGAATATCTTCACGATTTGGGTAGGTTACAAATGTTCCTGACATTTGGGAACCATTCCACTCGATCCAATTGAAACGTGAAGTATTCACGCTTGCAGCAGAAGAAACAACTTCCAAAGTTTTTGAACGCTCACGCACTCCAACCGAATCACCAGGACGCAATTGATAACTTGGAATATTTACTACTTCTCCGTTCACGGTGATATGTCTATGAGACACTAATTGGCGCGCACTTCTACGAGTAGGCGCAATACCCATACGGTAAACAGTATTATCTAGACGACATTCTAAAAATTTTAACAAGTTTTCACCTGTGATACCTTTCTTAGCTGCAGCCTTTTTAAACGTGTTGCGGAATTGCTTTTCTAAAACACCATAAATGTATTTAGCCTTTTGCTTTTCTGATAACTGAATAGCGTATTCAGACTGCTTAGGACGACGACGGGAATTTCCGTGTTGACCAGGACCGTAGTTTTTACGCTCTAAAGCTTTATCTCTTCCGAAGATTGCCTCACGGAATCTTCTAGAAACTTTGGATTTTGGACCAGTATATCTTGCCATTGAATATTATTCTTAAATTTTAAACTCTTCTACGCTTAGGAGGACGACAACCATTGTGTGGTAATGGAGTAATATCCATTATTGAATTTACTTCAATTCCAACAGTTTGAAGATTTCTAATTGCGCTGTCGCGACCACTCCCAGGACCTTTAACAAAAACATCAACTTTTCTTAACCCTGCATCGTATGCAGTTTTTCCGCAATCCACAACAGCCACTTGTGCCGCGTATGGAGTATTCTTTTTAGAACCACGGAATCCCATCTTTCCTGAAGAAGACCAAGAAATAACTTGTCCCTCCATATTAGTGATAGAAATAATAATGTTGTTGAAGGTAGCATGTATATGAACCTGCCCCTGTGGGTCAACTTTAACTTTTCTTTTGGATACTTTCTTTGAATTAGCCATTTTAATTAAGCGCTATTATTTGGTTGCCTTCTTTTTACCAGCAACAGTTTTTCTCTTACCTTTTCTTGTACGTGCATTTGTACGGGTTTTCTGACCACGAACTGGCAACCCTTTACGATGACGTTGACCACGGTAGCAACCGATGTCCATCAAACGTTTGATATTCAACTGCACCTCTGAGCGCAACTCACCCTCGGTTTTAATGTTATCTTGAATATAACCTCTGATTTTTCCTAACTCATCATCATCCCAATCACTCACTTTCTTATCTAAAGAAATTCCCGAATGATCTAATATTTGAGCTGCTTTGCTACGTCCTATTCCATAGATGTAGGTTAAACCTATTACACCTCTTTTATTTTTTGGAATATCAATACCTGCTATTCTAGCCATAGTTTATCCTTGTCTTTGCTTAAATTTAGGGTTCTTCTTGTTGATTACATACACCTTTCCTTTGCGGCGTACAATCTTGCAGTCCTCACTGCGTTTCTTAACCGATGTTCTAACTTTCATTTCGATTTTTACTTATACCTTAAAGTAATTCTTCCTCTTGTTAAATCGTAAGGTGACATTTCAACTTGTACTTTATCTCCAGGGAGGATACGTATATAGTGCATTCGCATCTTTCCTGAAATAGTGGCAATAATCTCGTGGCCATTCTTTAATTTAACACGAAACATCGCGTTTGAAAGAGCCTCTGAAATTACTCCGTCTTGTTTTATGGCATCTTGCTTCGACATATCAAAAGGGTTGCAAAATTAATAATTTATTTTTTAAATATCAACTTGCGAATAGGCTCCTGACATCCTACCTTTTAATTTTCCTCCTCCACTCATGAATCCGTCATACTTTCTCATGAGTAAATAACTCTCTATCTGTTGTAGAGTATCTAACACCACACCCACCAAAATCAATAAACTTGTCCCACCATAAAATTGACTAAACTCCTGATTCACGTCTGCTTTAGCAGCAAAAACAGGAAGTACAGCAACTAAGGAGATAAACACTGCACCAGGGAGAGTTATTCTTGAGATTACTCCATCAATAAAGTTTGCTGTGTGTTTACCTGGTTTAACTCCTGGAATGAATCCATTATTTCTTTTCATTTCTTCTGACATCTGCACAGGATTAAAAATAATTGCTGTGTAGAAGTAGGTGAATATTATAATCATAAATACCAAGAAAGCATTGTGCCAAAATCCGTAAGGATTCATTAAACTCATCAACCATCCAGGTGCATTTCCTTCTGTATAGAAACTACCAATTGTCGCCGGCAAAAACAATAATGCTTGAGCAAATATGATTGGCATAACCCCTGCAGCCAAAATCTTAATTGGCAAAAATTGACGTGCTCCACCATATTGTCTATTACCCATAACTCGCTTTGCATAATTCACAGCAATTTTTCTTGTACCTTGAGTTAACATGATGACTAATAAAACTACGAAGAACCATATTAATAATTCCACAACGAATAGTATTAATCCTCCTTTGTTCACACGGAAAAAGAATTCTGCTACTAAAGCTGCTGGTAGGCGTGCAATAATACCAACCATAATTATCAAACTGATACCATTTCCTAAACCTCTATCCGTAATCCTTTCTCCCATCCACATGGTAAACATAGTACCCGCAGTAAGTAAGAAGATATTGGTGATAAAGAACATTGATTTAGACATCAAGTTTGGGTCGAAATTAAATAACAACGCTGCTTGGTTACCTGGGCTACTTACAATGTTATTCAAGTACGCATATGCTTGTACTGAAGTAAATATTATCGTAAGAATACGTGTGTATTGGTTAATTTTTCTTCTACCTTCTTCTCCTTCTTTCTGCAAACGTTGAAAACTTGGAATCGCAATAGAAACCAATTGCATAAAAATAGAAGCAGATATGTATGGCATAATACCAAGAGCAAAAATTGCTCCACGTGCAAATGCACCACCTGCGAAAGTATTGATCAAACCTAAAATGTTATTTTTAGTTTGATTTTGAAGACCCTCGAGCATTCCGGCATCAATTCCGGGAAGAATAATGTAAGAACCTAGACGATATATAACCAACAACATTAGCGTATAGGTAATACGCTTACGCAGTTCCTCAATGGCCCATATGTGTTTGAAGGTTTCGAGGAGTTTTTTCATAATTATTTAGCAATTACTTGAGTAGATCCTCCCGCATTTTCAATTGCAGCTTTAGCGGTTTCACTGAATTTGTGTGCATGTACTTCAATACTTGACTTCAACTCTCCGCGCCCTAAAACCTTAAAACGATCGGATTTAGAAATCATATTCTTTTGAAGAAGAACATCGCGATCAATCTTAGTGATTTTCATCTCATCGGCAATAGCTTGAAGTATATCAAGATTGATTGCAGCGTATTCCACACGGTTGATATTTTTAAATCCCCCTTTCGGTATACGTCTTTGCAATGGCATCTGACCCCCTTCAAAACCGATTTTACGAGAGTAACCAGTTCTTGATTGAGCACCTTTATGACCTTTGGTGGATGTACCTCCACGACCAGAACCCTGACCACGACCAATCCTCTTACGAGATTTCACTGATCCTGCAGCTGGTTTTAAATTACTTAAGTTCATTACGCGTTTTCTACTTTAATTAAATGTGAAACTGTACGAATCATACCTTCAAGCTGAGGGTTTAATTCTAATTCACGACTAGCATTCATCTTACGAAGTCCCAAAGCTTTCAATGTTGCTTTTTGATTCTTTGGGTAACCGATACCACTTTTCACAAGTGTTACTTTAACTTTTCCCATTTCTCTTAACCATTAAAAACTTGTTTCAACTCAATTCCTCTTAACTCAGCGATGGCATATGGATCTCTCATAGTTGTTAATGCTTTGAAAGTTGCTTTTACCACATTGTGAGGGTTAGAAGAACCCTTGGATTTTGCCAATACGTCTGTTACACCAGCACTTTCCAATACTGCACGCATCGCACCACCAGCGATAACTCCAGTACCGTGTGAAGCTGGCTTTAACAATACGTGTCCTCCACCATATTTACCAATTTGTTCGTGCGGTACTGTTCCGTTAATAACGGGTACACGTATCAAATTTTTCTTTGCATCTTCAATTCCTTTATTAATTGCCTCGATAACCTCACTAGACTTTCCTAGACCATGACCGACAGTACCATTTCCGTCTCCTACAACTATTATTGCAGTAAAACTAAATGTACGTCCACCTTTTGTAACTTTCGCTACACGGTTAATAGCCACAACTTTTTCAGTTAGTGTAATATCTCCTGGACGGATGCGTTGATTATTTCTCAAACTTGACATTTTGTTCTCCTTTAGAATACAAGGCCTCCTTCGCGTGCGCTTTCGGCCAAACTTTTAACACGACCGTGGTATAAATATCCTCCACGATCAAAAACAACTTGCTCGATACCTGCACCTTTTGCTAATTCTGCAATCTTTTTTCCAACTAAACCTGCTTTTACAACTTTAGTATCTTTTACATCTGCAATAGTAGCCTCACGAGATGATGCAGAAACCAATGTTACCCCAGTTACATCATCTATTAATTGTGCATAGATATCTTTATTACTGCGAAAAACACTCAAACGAGGTCTTTGGGCAGTTCCTGTAACAGTACCTCTAATACGGTTACGGATTTTATTTCTTCTTGAAACTTTAGTCTTAGCCATGATAATATCTTACTAACCTGCAGATTTACCTGCTTTTTTACGTAAAACTTCACCGGCAAACTTGATACCTTTTCCTTTGTATGGTTCAGGTTTGCGGAATGAACGAATCTTCGCAGCAACTTGTCCTAACAACTGCTTATCTGAGCTAGTCATAATAATAGTTGGATTTTGACCTTTCTGCATTACGGTTTCAACAGTAATCTCTTTAGGGATATCGAATACAATTTTGTGAGAGTAACCCACAACAAATTCTACTAGGTTACCTTGATTAGAAACCTTGTAACCAACACCCACAAGCTCTTGAGTAACCTTGTGACCCTCGCTGACACCAACAATCATGTTGTTTAGCAAGGACCTGTACAAACCGTGAAGGCTCTTATCCTGCTTGCTGTCGCTTGGGCGATTTACTGACAAAACATTCTCTTCCAATTTCACTTCAAAATTTTCAGGAATCGATTGAGTCAGTTCTCCTTTTGGCCCTTTCGCTGACACAATACCTGATGCAACGGTCACATTCACTCCTGATGGAACTTGAACGGGGGCTTTTCCTACGCGTGACATATTTTTCTTCTTTTATTAAATTAATAAACGTAACAAAGCACCTCCCCACCTATTCCTAGCTGGCGTGCTTCTTTATCGGTCATTACACCCTTTGAGGTAGTCAATACTGCTACACCTAATCCGTTTAATACTCGAGGAACATTACCATTTCCTGCATATCTTCTCAAACCAGGCGTACTCACTCTTTTTAAATTAGTGATTGCACTCTGACGAGTTGTAGGATGGTATTTCAAGGCAATTTTTATTAAACCTTGGTTGTTATCAGTATCTTCGAACTTGTACTTCAGTATGTACCCTTTCTCGTATAATACACGAGTAATTTCCTTCTTTAGATTGCTTGCAGGAATTTCAACCACACGGTGGTTAGCTTTCATTGCATTACGCAATCTGGTTAAGTAATCTGCTATTGGATCTGTCATTTGAATCTATTTTACCAGCTTGATTTTGTTACACCAGGAATTTTACCATCGCTCGCTAATTGACGGAATTGATTTCGGCACAATCCAAAAACGCGGATATATCCTCTTGGTTTACCCGTTATTTTACAACGATTTCTCAACCTTACTGGAGAAGCGTTGCGGGGAAGTTTCTGTAATTCATCATACTTACCCTCGGCTTTCAATTGGGCTCTTTTTTCAGCATAGCGGTCTACTAAGTATTCGCGCTTACGCTGTCTTGCCTTGATGCTTTCTTTTGCCATATTACTTTTTAATTCTTTTTAAATGGGAATCCCAACAAACGTAACAACTCTAAACTTTCTTCGTCATTTTCAGCAGTAGTAACAACTGTAATGTCCATACCAGAAATTTTATTTACCTTGTCGATTTCGATTTCAGGGAAAATAATTTGTTCTGTGATACCCATAGTCCAGTTACCACGTCCGTCAAAACCTTTCACTTCTAGGCCTTGAAAATCACGAATACGAGGCATAGCTACTGCAATCAAACGATCCATGAATTCATACATTCTTTCTTGGCGAAGTGTTACTTTACAACCAATCGGCATATTTTCTCTTAACTTAAAGTTAGAGATGGCCTTTTTTGACATTGTTGGAACAGCTTTTTGACCAGTAATTTTAGTCATTTCTTCTACAGCTGCATCAACTAATTTCTTATCATTTACTGCTGCACCAATACCCTGGTTCAACACGATTTTAGATATTCTCGGCACCTGCATTGAGCTTTTGTAGTTAAACTTAGCTTGCATTGCTGGTACAACAGCATCAAAATATTTCTTTCTTAATCTAGGAGTGTAGCTCATGGTTATTTGATAATTTCTCCGGTTTTCTTCGCAACTCTAACAAGTTTGCCATTTTCATCTTCTTTACGTCCCACACGAGTTTTGGTTCCACCCACAGTTAACATCAAATTAGAGATGTGTATTGGAGCTTCCATTTTCTCGATTGTACCGCTAGTATTTTGAGCAGTAGGTTTTTTGTGCTTAGACACCATATTTAAACCTTCCACGATAGCGCGATTCTTTTCAGGGTAAACTACAAGCACTCGACCACTTTTTCCGCGATCGTCACCTGACAAAACCGTCACGGTGTCACCCTTTTTGATATGTAATTTCTTTCTTGACATCACTATTATAATACTTCTGGTGCTAAGGAAACAATTTTCATAAACTGTTTGTCACGTAATTCACGTGCAACAGGCCCAAAGATACGAGTACCTCGTGGTTCGCCAGCAGCATTCAACAATACGCAACTATTTTCATCAAAACGAATATATGATCCATCAGGGCGACGTACTTCTTTCTTCACACGTACAACTACGGCTCTAGAAACAGCCCCTTTTTTGATATTACCTCCTGGCATTGCTTGTTTAACACTGACAACGATTTTATCGCCAACGCTTGCATAACGACGTTTGGTTCCTCCCAAAACGCGGATACAAAGAACTTCTTTTGCTCCGCTGTTATCAGCCACTTTTAATCTACTTTCTGTTTGTATCATGATTATTTGGCTTTTTCAACTATTTCAACGAGTCTCCATCTTTTGTTTTTACTCATAGGACGGGTCTCCATAATTTTAACAATATCGTTTTCTCCACACTCATTTTTTTCATCGTGAGCAGCGAACTTTTTGGTCTTCTTGAAGTACTTTCCGTATTTCGGATGTTTCACATTACGAACCACAGAAACCACAATGGTTTTATCCATTTTGGAACTTGTAACCGTACCAACGATTTCTTTTCTGGCGTTTCTTGTTGTTTCCATTAGTCTTCTTTACTTGCGTTTTCGTTATTTCTTAAAAATGCTTGGTATTGAGCTTCTTTGCGTCGCGCATTCAACTCTGTTAACAAGCGCGCAATGTCGCGACGAGTTTCACCCATCTTGTGTGGCTGATCTATCGGAGAGATTGCATTTTGAAACTGCATTTTTTGGTAACGTGTGCGCTCCTCTTTGTAACGCTCTACCAATTCCTTATTAGGCAGTTCTTTTATTTCTGAGTATTTCATATTAATCCTCTTCTACGTAATCGGGACGAATTGTAAATTTACATTGTACAGGGAGTTTTTGTGCTGCTAAACGCATTCCCTCTTTGGCAATTTCCAAAGGAACTCCACCTACTTCAAACATAATAGTACCGGGCTTAACACGTGCAACCCAATATTCTGGAGCACCTTTACCTTTACCCATACGTACTTCAGCTGGCTTTTTAGTTACCGGTTTGTCTGGAAAAATACGAATCCAAACTTGACCTTCCCTTTTCAAATAACGGGTAACAGCAATACGAGCCGCCTCAATTTGTCTCGCAGTAATCCAGTGTGGTTCCATGCACTTCAAACCGAAGCTTCCAAACTCGATTCTATGTCCACGTCCAGCGATGCCTGTAATCCGGCCTTTTTGCTGCTTTCTATATTTCGTTCTTTTTGGACTTAACATTTTCTATCAATTAGTTATTTCTGCGACGACGGTCTCTTCTACCACCGCGATTATTTCCACTAGACTTCTTTTCAGATTCACCACTTGGAGAAAGATCTACTTTACCATATATCTCACCACGACAAATCCAAACTTTAATACCAATCTTACCGTAAACGGTTTGAGCTTCAACTAAAGCATAATCAATATTAGAACGCAATGTATGCAAAGGAGTTCTTCCGTCTTTGTAGATTTCTGAACGAGCAATCTCAGCACCATTTAAACGACCACCGATACGAATTTTAATTCCATCAGCACCCATCTTCATTGTACTTTGCAAAGCATTCTTAATTGCTCTCTTGTAAGAGAAACGATTTTCAATTTGTTGAGCAATGTTCTCACCCACTAACTTAGCATCTAATTCAGGACGCTTAATTTCATTAATGTTAATTTGAACATCTTTACTTGTGATTTTCTTGATTTCCTCCCGGATAGCATCAACTTCCTGACCACCTTTACCAATTACGATACCTGGGCGAGCAGTGTTAATACTTAAAGTTATACGCTTTAACGTACGCTCAATAATCACTTTAGAAATACCACCTTTTGGCAATCTAACTTTTAAATATTTACGGATTTTATCGTCCTCTACTAGTTTATCACCGTAGTCAGTTCCACCATACCAGCTAGAATCCCAACCACGAATGATACCTAAACGCAATCCTATAGGGTTTACTTTTTGTCCCATTTTATACTTCCTCTGAATTACTGATTTTACTATCGATGACGATGGTTACATGATTAGATCTTTTTCTCATTCTGTAACCGCGACCTTGAGGAGCTGTTCTCAAGCGCTTCATGGTGAAACCACCATCGACCATAATTGATTTTACATACAACTCGCTATCTTCGATACGAGCATCTGAATTAACATTTCCCCAGTTTGCAATACCACTTTTAACCAATTTACTTAAGTAAATAGCATAAGTAGGTTTTTGATTCCACTGTAATATATTCAACGCCATCTCAACACGTTGACCACGAACCTGGTCTGCTAGTAAACGCATTTTACGTGGAGATAAAGGACAATTTCTTAATATTGCTTTTGCTTCCATTTTAAATCTTATTTACCGTGACCTTTATATGTTCTAGTGGGTGCAAACTCACCTAATTTATGTCCGACCATATTTTCAGTTACATAAACAGGAATAAACTTATTTCCATTGTGTACCGCAAAAGTATGACCAACAAAATCAGGAATAATCATTGATCTTCTAGACCAAGTTTTAATTACTGACTTTTTATTGGCTTCATTCATTGAATCGACTTTGCTCATCAACTTGATGTCTACAAACGGTCCTTTTTTAATCGATCTTGCCATTGTTATCTATTACTTTTACTTGTTACGCTTGGATTTTCTTCTTTCAATAATTAAACGTGAAGAATGCTTGTTAGTAGAACGTGTCTTCTGTCCTTGAGAATAAATAAGATTCTTAGAACGAGGCTGTCCACCTTTGTTTCTTCCTTCACCACCACCCATTGGGTGATCTACTGGGTTCATCGCAGAAGGACGAGTTCTTGGACGACGTCCTAACCAACGACTTCTACCTGCTTTACCTTTATTTTCTTGACTATGCTCACTGTTGCTCACAGAACCAACTGTTGCCATACATGCACCTAATACGAATCTACTTTCACCTGAAGGCAATTTAAGAGCTACATATTTTCCCTCTTTCGCCATTAATTGGGCATAAGAACCTGCACTACGACAAAGTCTTCCACCTTGACCAGGTTGCATTTCAATATTGTGAATTAATGTACCTAGAGGCATTTCCAACATTGGCATTGCATTACCGAGGTCAGGAGATGAACCCGAACCCTGTTGGATCGTCTGACCCACCTTGATACCAGATGGAGCGATTATATATCTCTTTTCTCCGTTGGTATATTCTATCAATGAAATAAATGCGCTTCTATTGGGATCGTACTCGATGGTTTTAACTTCACCATTAACTCCTGCGTTATCACGCTTGAAATCAATAATTCTGTAACGACGCTTGTGTCCACCACCAATATAACGCATGGTGATTTTACCTTGGTTATTCCTACCACCCGACTTCTTAATCGGCTCTAACAATGACTTCTCAGGCTTGTCAGTAGTTATTTCCTCGAATGTGTTCGCAACGCGAAAACGAGTTCCAGGTGTGATTGGTTTTAATCTTCTTACTGCCATACTTTAAACGTTTTCAAAAAAATCAATGTTAAACCCTTCTTTTAATGTAACGAAGGCCTTTTTATACTTCGCAGTATAACCGGAGATTTGGCCTGTACGTCTGTTGCGACGTGCTTTCCCCCGCTGAATCATGGTATTTACCGATTCTACCTCTACGTTATAGAATTTTTCAACCTCGGCTTTGATTTCATCTTTTGTGGCTTTGTGATCCACAATGAAACCAATCTTTCCGGTCTTGTCCATAACAAGGTTAGATTTTTCGGTTACCAATGGCTTTTTAAGTATCATCGTTATTATTTCTCTTGTAATTTATTGATAGCACTTTCAGTAAAAATCAAACTTGAAGCCTTTAATACTTGATAAGTGTTTAAATCTGCAGCCGGAATAATTTCATTTTTTGGTATGTTACGACCAGATAAATAAATATTTTTATCAGCTGCTGCAGTAACAAACAAAGATCTCCCGTTAACATTTAGTGCATTCAGGATATTTTTGAATTCAGCAGTCTTAGGAGCTGCCATTTCAAAATCTTCAACCACCATTATTGATTTATCTTTAGCTTTATAAGACAATGCACTTTTACGCGCCACGGTCTTAAGCTTTTTATTTAATTTAAAACTGTAATCTCTTGGACGAGGACCATGAATACGTCCACCACCAACATAGATACCAGCTTTTAATGATCCATGACGAGCTCCTCCAGTACCTTTCTGACGGAAAAGTTTACGGGTTGAACGTGAAATCTCAGAACGATCTTTTGATTTGTGAGTTCCTTGACGTTTGTTCGCCATGTATTGCTTTACATCCAAATAGATTGCATGATCATTTGGTTCAACACCAAAGATATCCTTAGATAAGGTAACAGTTCTACCTGTTTCAGCTCCTGTTTTGTCTAATACTTTAATATTCATGGCTTATTTCTCGATATAAACGATTGAACCATTATGACCTGGAATTGAACCTTTCAATACTAAAAGATTATTTTCAGTGTCAATTTTTAAAACAACTAAGTTGAAAGCTTTTACTCTTTCACCACCCATTCTACCTGCCATACGAGTACCTTTAAATACACGTGCTGGGAAAGAACATGCTCCAATTGAACCTGGCGCACGCAAACGGTTATGTTGACCGTGAGTTGCTTGTCCCACTCCGGCAAATCCATGACGCTTTACAACACCTTGGAAACCTTTACCTTTTGAAGTACCAACTACGTCAACAAATTCACCTTCTTCAAACAAATTAACATCCAAAACTGAACCTAAAGTAATTTCACTTTCAGAATCCCAATCTCTATATTCAACTACTGCACTCGCGGCATTAGTTTTTGCTTTTTTGAAATGACCTTTCTCAGCAGCAGTAGCATGTTTTTCTTTCTTTTCACCGAAAGCTATTTGTACAGCATTGTATCCATCCGTATCCTCATTTTTAATTTGAGTCACCACACATGGACCTGCTTCCACTACAGTGCAAGCTACGCGCTTACCATTAGCATCGAAAATGCTAGTCATTCCCAATTTTTTTCCTATTAAACCGTTCATGACTTTCCTTATAACTTAATTTCAACCTCAACACCACTAGGAAGTTCAATCTTCATTAAGGCGTCTACAGTTTTTGTTGAACCATTAAAAATATCGATCAAACGCTGATAAGTACAGTATTGAAATTGTTCTCTTGCCTTTTTGTTAACGTGAGGAGAACGCAATACTGTAAAAATCTTTTTGCGTGTTGGTAGAGGCACCGGACCGCTTACAACGACCCCTGTAGTGCGTACCGCCTTAACGATCTTTTCTGCTGATTTATCTAACAGATTGTGATCGAAAGACTTTAACTTAATTCTTATCTTCTGACTAACCATTTTAATTGTTTCTAATTATTTTCCGTTTGCCTTTTTTAATACTTCTTCAGCAATATTCTTAGGTGTTTCAGCATAATGACTGAATTCCATAGTACTAGAAGCACGACCGGATGTAATTGTACGCAACTGAGTTACGTAACCAAACATTTCGCTCAACGGAACTTTTGCTTTAACTACCTGAGCACCTGCTCTTTCATCTATACCTTCCATTTGGCCTCTTCTACGATTCAAGTCACCCATCACGTCTCCAGTATTCGCTTCAGGAGTAACTACTTCAAGCTTCATAATTGGCTCAAGTAATACTGGGTTACAATTACGAGCAGAAGCACGGAAACCTTGTTTAGCTGCTACCTCAAATGATAATGAATCGGAGTCAACTGGGTGGAAAGAACCATCAAATAAACGCACTTTAATACGATCAATTGTATAACCAGCTAGTACACCATTTTGCATAGCTTGTTTAAATCCTTTCTCAACTGATGGGATATATTCTCTTGGAATAGATCCACCAACAACCTCGTTCACAAACTGCAAACCATCACCTTGGAAATCCTCATCTGCTGGTCCAATTTCAAACTGGATATCAGCAAATTTACCACGACCACCGGTCTGCTTTTTGTAAGTTTCACGGTGTGTAGTGTTTGTAGTAATTGCTTCCTTATAATTTACCTGTGGGGCGCCTTGGTTACACTCAACTTTAAATTCTCTCTTAAGACGGTCAACAATAATATCAAGATGTAATTCACCCATTCCTGAAATAATAGTTTGACCAGTTTCTTCATCTGATGCCACACGGAAAGTAGGATCCTCTTCAGCCAATTTTGCCAAAGCCATGCCTAATTTGTCTGTATCAGCCTGAGTTTTAGGCTCAATTGCTAATCCTATTACAGGATCAGGGAATACCATAGACTCAAGTACAATTGGTGATTTTTCTGCACAAAGAGTATCACCAGTTTTAATATCTTTAAAACCAACAGCAGCACCGATATCTCCAGCACCTAGGAATTCAATTTGATTTTGCTTGTTAGCGTGCATTTGGAAGATACGAGAAATTCTTTCTTTATTTCCTGTTCTCATGTTCAACACGTAAGAACCTGAATCCAATTTCCCTGAATACGCACGAATAAAGCACAACCGTCCTACATAAGGATCAGTAGCAATTTTAAATGCCAAGGCTGAGAAAGGTGCATTATAACTTGGTTCGCGAGAAATAGGAGCCTCTGTTTCAGGATCAGTACCTTTAACAGCTCCTACATCTAAAGGAGATGGCATTAATTCCATAACCATGTCTAACATAGTCTGTACTCCTTTGTTCTTGAATGCAGTACCGCACATCATAGGAACAATAGATAAATCAATTGTTGCTGTACGTAAAGCTTCTAATATTTCACGCTCGGTAATACTTTCTGGATCCTCGAAGAATTTCTCCATGATAGAATCATCATATTCAGAAACTGCTTCTAATAATTTTTCACGCCATTCTTTTGCTTCCTCAACCATATCCGCAGGAATATCGATTACCTCGTAGGTCATACCATGATCTTCTTCATTCCATACCATTCCACGGAAATTGATTAAGTCAACTACACCTTTGAATTTGTCTTCAGAACCAATTGGTAATTGTAAAGGAACTGCATTGGAGCCTAACATAGTTTTAACCTGCTTAACTACATTTAGGAAATCAGCACCTGAACGGTCCATTTTATTTACAAATCCAATTCTAGGAACATTGTAATTATCTGCTAAACGCCAATTTGTTTCGGATTGGGGTTCAACACCATCAACCGAACTGAACAAGAACACCAAACCATCTAATACACGTAACGAACGATTCACCTCAACTGTAAAGTCAACGTGTCCTGGGGTATCGATAATATTAATATGGTATTTCTGATCGCGATAATTCCAAAATACTGTGGTAGCAGCCGAGGTAATAGTAATACCGCGTTCTTGCTCCTGTGCCATCCAGTCCATAGTAGCGGCACCGTCATGTACCTCACCTATTTTGTGGTTCACACCAGCATAAAAAAGAATACGCTCCGTAGTGGTTGTTTTACCCGCATCAATATGGGCAGCAATTCCAATGTTTCTAGTATATTTTAAATCGCGTGACATTTATCTCTTTTTTCAAATCTTAAGCACGGAAGTGAGCAAACGCTTTGTTCGCTTCTGCCATTTTGTGAGTATCTTCTTTTTTCTTTACTGAAGCACCTTCGTTCTTGCTCGCTGCAATAATTTCAGATGCTAATCGCTCTGCCATAGACTTCTCATTTCTCTTGCGAGCAAAATTGATCATCCATTTCATTCCTACAGCGATTTTTCTTTTTTGTGGAACCTCCATTGGAATCTGGAAAGTAGCACCACCAACACGACGCGCCTTAACTTCAACAGCTGGCATTACATTGTTCATAGCTAAACGCCAAACTTCAATACCTTCTTGATCTTCAATCTTACGATCTACAATATCAATTGCATCATAAAATATTTTTAACGACAATGATTTTTTGCCGTCATACATCATTCCATTTACAAAGCGAGTTACCAAAGGATCATTAAACTTTGGATCTGGCTCGGTTATGCGTTTCTTTGCGCGCGTTTTTCTCATGGCTTATAATTCTTAGCTTTTAGCTTTTGGCTTTTTTGTTCCGTACTTACTTCTTCTTTGATTTCTACCTTCAACACCCGCTGTGTCTAATGCACCACGTACGATATGATAACGTACACCTGGTAGATCCTTAACCCTTCCTCCACGTACCAATACTATACTGTGCTCTTGTAGGTTGTGTCCCTCACCCGGAATGTAGGCGTTCACTTCTTTTCCGTTTGTCAATCTCACACGCGCAACCTTACGTAACGCTGAATTAGGTTTCTTTGGTGTAGTAGTGTACACACGAGTACAAACACCTCTTCTCTGTGGACATGAATCCAAAGCAGGAGACTTACTCTTAGTAGTAATGTCTAGGCGTCCTTTTCTTATTAGTTGTTGAATAGTAGGCATATTTCTTCCCAAAAAGGACGGCAAAATTAAGGTTATTTATCATCATAAACAACACCCAGTTTAAAAAAAATTAGATTTTCGCAAAGTTTCTCGAAAATGCCAATTTTTATAGGGCTTGAGACTAATTTCAACTCTTTTATTTAATATCATAATTCATCAACTTATATTTGAACTATGTCTTTGAGCAACTCAATTCATTCTATTGACGTCTTTTTCTTGAATCGGTCTATGAAAAAGATAATCTCATTATTATTAATATCGTGCCTTTCTCTTCCTTATATATATGTTCAAGCGCAAAATCCAACCAAAGGAGGGTTATTAAACTTCCCCATAGAGATTCACGATTTTGGAAAAATTGAAGAATCGAAAAAATTTGCTACATACAAATTTAAATACTGGAATGAAGGAGATGTACCAGTAAAAATAAGCAGAGTTGAAACCAGTTGTGGATGTACTACACCATATTGGAGTACTGAAGAAATAAAACCAGGTGATACAAATTATTTAGAAGCACGATTTGAGACTACTAATAGATTGGGGCAGTTTGATAAAAGTATTACCGTATACACAAATTCACCCCAAAATCCTGTATTCTTTTTAGGTATAAAAGGTGAAGTAATTAAACCCATTCCACAAGTAACTAACGGAGCTTCTATACCCCATTTAGGATCCCTAGTATTTAGTAGTATGGCTATTCAATTCGATACACTGTGGGATAATCAAAATATGACTCAATCATTTAGAGTTACAAATAACTCTGATTTTTCAGCAAAGTTTCAGAGCCTAGAATCTACTAATTTACCTAACTACGTATCCATTACAGGTTATCCGGAATCAATGGAGCCCGGTGAGTCGGTGAAAATTACCGTAACATTAGACGGGATTGAAGCACCGGGATATGGTTTTGGTGGATTTGAATTACCATTCATTTCTAACCATCCCGGAAGTCCTTATATTTCGGTGGGTATTTCTTATTCAAGGAAACAATATTTTCCTAAAATGAGTAAAGGTCAATTGCGAAGGGCGCCTCGTTTATCTGTTGAGCCAGCAATCCATAATTTTGGCAAGCAGCGCCCAGGAGGATTTCTGAAAACTAAGTTTATCTTTAAAAATAAAGGTAAAAAACCTTTGGAATTTAAATCAATTAATCCTGACTGCCCTTGCATAAGGTTAACCATACCGAAAATGGTTTTAGAGCCTGGAGATAGTATGACTATTGATGCCTTATTCGATACCGTTACTAAAAATGGAACAAAGTCAATGGGGATAAGGATTGTTTGTAATGATCCAACAAATCCTGAAAGCTATGTTTGGCTAAAAGCAGACTTTGATAATAAATACAATATAGAGTGTGCTACATGCCCAAAGTAAATAATATTACTTATTGGAGATTATGATAAACATTTTGTACGTCATCGTCACCTTCTAAACGTTCAACCAGTTCAAGAACTTCATTGGCCTGATCTTCGGTAAGATCTACGTAGGAATTGGGGATATATTGTAATTCAGCGTTACTCACTTCAATTTTCTTTTCCTCCAGATCCTTTTGCATTAAACCAAAATCTGAAAACTCGGTATATACATAAATGTGTTCTTCATCGATTGCAAAATCCTCAAGTCCAGAATCTATTAATTCTAGTTCTAATTCATCTATATCCATTACTCCCAATTTCTCTTTTTCAATTTTAAATACTCCTTTTCTGGTAAAGTTGAAATCTAGAGAACCTGTTTTACCTATTGAACCGCCGCCCTTGTTAAAATGCATTCTAACGTTTGCAACAGTTCGGGTGGGATTATCTGTTGCTGTTTCAACAATTATACCCACACCATGCGGTGCATATCCCTCATATCTAACCTCTTCATAATTACCTTCTGTTTTACTTAATGCTCTTTTTATTGCCGCATCAACTCGGTCTTTGGGCATGTTCACAGCCTTTGCATTTTGCATTGCCACACGCAAACGAGGATTATAATCAGGATTTTCCCCGCCCATCTTAACCGCAATTGCTATTTCCTTACCTAATTTAGTAAACTGCTTTGCCATGCGGTCAAAGCGAGCAAACATCTTGTGCTTGCGCTTCTCAAACATTCTTCCCATGATGCAAAATTATCATTTTTATTTTCGATTCATGATTATGCTTGAATTTTAATTTAAATTCTAAAACTAGGGCACTTGACAGGTTAATAATAAATAATTGTATAATCGTATTAATGTTTGATCTTAAAACTTATAATTCAAATTAATTGAAATGTTCCTACCCGATGCGCTTATGCCACTAGCAAAGTATCTGTATCGTAAATCGAGTAAATTTTCAGCCGAAATTTGAAGACTTAATCCTTTAAAAAGTCTGAGTCCGCCTCTTAAATTTAGAATACCCCAAGCTGGATTTCCTAACTGTAGGTTATAGTACCCCGGCGACTGATTTAGGTTATCCTCCCCACTTGGTGAGTAATCTTCCCGTTTCTTTTCACCATTAAACAAATATTGAGTCTCCAACCAATATGGGTCTGATTTCCACTTTAAACTTAATTGTCCATACATAGGGGGAATGTGATCCATGGGTAAAATCACCTTTTCTTGCTGAGTCGAGAAAGTTTTGTACGACACATTTCCTTTTGTATAAGTAGTAGATGCCGATAAGAACAACTTCTTCCAAACATTCCATTGAATTGTTGCAAAAAACCCATAAATGCTTCCATCTCCTACATTTTTTATTTGGTATATTGGTGTTAATAATCCATCCCACTCCATACTATCTTCACCTGCAATCGTACCATAGACTTCCGACATCAAATCGTTGACTTTTGAATAATATCCACCAAACTCAACATATACATGCTCACTGACTTTCCAATTAAAATTCAAATCATAAGTTAAACTCACCTCAGGTTTTAAATCGGTAGTTGGTACAAATACTTTTTCACCGCGTATGGATTCAAACACTTTAGTCATATCGTCGATATTGGGATTCCTGAAGGCTTGATTAATTGATGATTTTATCAGAAACCCTTTGAATAGTTCTTGCACTACCCCAACATTAAAAGTTGGTGCAAGGTGGTGAAATTGAATATCTGAGAATGGTAAATTCCATGGATTTGATTCTCTAAATTTGGCATCTAAAGTATAATAATTTAATCGCCCTCCAAATGATAAATGAGTTTTCCCAAAACCTCGATTCCAATGAGAATATATAGCATAAGACGCTGTTTTTGCAGTTGAATCTGCATATCTAGATTTTGCTAATTCAGTTGGAGCATTCAAAATTGTTATTTCCCTTTGGGATCCCACACTTTCAACTTTGTTAAAGTTATATTCCAAACCTGAACTTAGGTTAAATCCAAGCAACTCATCTACTCTATCATACATTAAAGTGTAAACCCCAACTCTATCTTTTTGCGTCCTTTCAATTTCCATATTGAATGGTCGAGTTACACGTGCTACATCAAATTGTTGATAAGCCATACGTAATCTTTGTTGATGGATATCTTGTGATTCGTAAGTATAACTTCCAAACCAACGATTTTGAGGTGAATAATTCCAGGTTCCATACCTGAACGCTTGTCGCGGATCTATAGTGGGTCCAGTTGGAAATGGGGGCAGATATTGCAATCTATCAAATCTAGGAACACCCTGATTAAGCGACCCTTGAAGGTTAACCGTGTGTATTCCCTTCCAATTCCTTTTGTATTTAAGCATCCAATCTGTTTGAGTGTATCCTGAATTTGGCTGTAAAAAAGGATCATCGTTTTTAAGGATAGTATCAAAGAGTAATCCATTATTAGAGTTATTGCTGACATAATAGGGTTGAAGTCCAAAACTATCATTGGATTCAACATAGGAATTAGAGCCCATTCTCAAATCTCCATATTTTGAATGTGTGACATTAAATAGAATAGCATTTTTTTCAGATTGAATTTCCAATGATGCATTACCAATAATGGAATTACTCGCAGTCTGATAGCGTAAATTTGCTTGTGTCAGAAGTTTTAACTCTTTAGAAAATTGTGGCTCTCTTGTCTTGAGATATAGAACACCACCTAATGCATCTGAGCCAAATAAAGTGGATCCTGATCCGAAGTTCACCTCCATTCGATCCAATCCGAATTGATCAACGGTAATTATATCTTGTAGATGTCCTGCTCTAAAAGTAGAATTATTCAATCTTATTCCATCTACAACTATTAATACTCTACTCGCTTCAAATCCTCTCAAAACAGGACTCCCGCCTCCCATTTGACTTTTTTGCACGAATACTTTACCTGTATTAACAAGAGTTTCAGCAAGAGTTGCCCCTTGAAGTTGGTACATTTTTTTTGAACTTATTACTTCAATTTCTTGAACCGATTTATTTCTTGTGGTTTGATAACGATCAGCAGATATTAATAATTGATCGAGGGATTCTATATCTGTGGTATCATTATCGCCGTTTTGCTGGGCATGCACCATTCCAATGCACAGTCCCAAAAGAACTATAATTATTTTTTTCATTTTGACTGATTGTAAAAAGAAACTATTGGCATAAAACCAAATAACTTTTATTAATCAACCAAAAATTGGAGGCCTGAATATCGAATGATAAAAACCAATTGAAATATATTCCCACGGGTTACACCAAACTGTTGAATTTCCTTTAAAACCTATATATAATTTAGCAGACTCTTCATAGTACCACTTACAATTGAGGATACTAATTTTAGAATCATCAGAATTTGGGTTTTCCATTTGCTTAGATAATGCAATGAGTAATTCTTTCTCAAATTTATCTTGAACTGCAATCAGTTGAACTTTTCCATTATCCAATTCCGTTATTGTCACTAAATCATATCTATTATTCAAAAAATCAAACTCATCACCAGCTTTTTTTATCTTCAGCTCAACTTGAAGTTGTTTAGATATCATTAGTGTATCAAGTGTCAAGCTAGATAGTTTATTCTCACGTAATTGTTTTTTCATGTAGTGACGTTGCATATTAACGCCTATACCCTCAAATAATGGAATAATCATCAATAAAACAGAAAGCATCAATAACACTAATGTCTTTACAACTCTTCCCACAGGGCAAATGTAAATAAATTTCTTTTTTTGCTATAGTTGTATTTTGCGACCTTTGTGTAATGAAAGAAGTATATATTGTTGATATCACAAGAACAGCAGTTGGTAAATTTGGAGGTACTTTAGCATCCACGCGTCCTGATGATTTAGCTGCACGTGTAATCACTTCTTTAATTGAGCGCAACCCAAATTTGCCTACAGATAAAATTGATGAAGTAATTTTAGGGGCCGCTAATCAAGCCGGTGAAGACAATAGAAATGTAGCGCGTATGGCAACTCTACTTGCTAAATTGCCTATGCATATTCCGGGGTATACTGTAAATAGACTATGTGCTTCTGGTTTACAATCCATTCAAAATGCATTTATGGCTATCAAAAGTGGACAAGCAGATATCTTAATTGCTGGGGGAACAGAATCAATGACTAGAGCGCCATTTGTTATGCCAAAAGCAGAGACTGCCTATTCGAGAGTTCCTGAAATACACGACACAACTATTGGCTGGCGATTTACCAATCCAGCATTAAGCACTTTGCATCATCCTTTTTCAATGGGAGAAACCGCTGAAAATGTTGCTGAAAAATATCAGATATCTAGAGGTGACCAAGACGAATTTGCATATCAATCTCAATTGAAATGGAAAAATGCACAAGAGCAGGGCGCATTTGAAAATGAAATAACACCAGTTTTCATTCCTCAACGCAAAAAGGAACCAATTGAATTTAAAATTGATGAACATCCTCGATTAAGTAATGTTAATGTATTATCTACCTTAAAACCAGCATTTAAAAATGGTGGGACAGTAACTGCCGGCAATTCATCGGGAATTAATGATGGTGCGGCAGCTTGTATTGTGGTTAGCGAAACGGCACTAAAGGAATACAACTTAACACCAATAGCAAGAATTGTATCAATAGGGGTTGCAGGAGTTGACCCAGCATATATGGGAATTGGTCCAGTGCCTGCTACACGAATTGCACTAAAGAGAGCAGGTTTATCAATAAGTGACTTAGATATTTTGGAACTAAATGAGGCCTTTGCTGCTCAAGTACTTGCATGTGTAAAGGAATTAGAGGTTGATTTGAACAAGGTAAACCTAAACGGCGGAAGTATCGCTATTGGACATCCATTAGGTGCAAGTGGCACTAGGATTAGTGCAACATTATTACATCAAATGTCAAAAAATGATAATTTTAGATATGGTCTTGCAACCATGTGTATTGGTGTAGGACAAGGTTCTGCGATAATTTATGAAAGGTGCTAAACCTTGAAATATAAAGTAATACTAAGCTATAATGGCTCTCCGTTCTGTGGATGGCAAAAACAGCCAAACGCAAAAACCATTCAAGGTGAAATTGAATTAGCCTTGAACACCCTGTTACAAACTAAAATTGATTTAGTAGGTTGCGGCAGGACCGATACTGGAGTTCATGCTAAAAACTACTGCGCCCATTTTGACACAGAAATATCTATTAATTCATCAGATTTAGTTTACAAATTAAATAAAATCTTAGCTGCAGAAATTGCGATACACTCCATTGATAGGGCGCCTGAAGATTTCCATTCTAGGTTTAATGCAATTTCCCGCACTTATCACTATAAAATACATCAACAAAAAGATGCATTTCTTGTGAATTATAGTTGGTTAATTCCCCAGGAATTAGATATTGTTAAAATGAATGAAGCTTGTAAATTACTCATAGGGACAATGGAATTTGGTTCATTTTGCAAAGGTGAACCACCCAATAAAAATTACAAATGCACAGTAACTCAGGCAAAATGGATCAAATCCGATTCTAATATTCAATTCCAAATTACAGCAAATCGATTCCTGAGAAATATGGTTCGTGCTATTGTGGGTACTTGTTTAGAAGTTGGTACGGGTAAACTCACAGTTTATGAATTTCAAAAAATAATAGATTCAAACTCTAGAAATGAAGCGGGTATTTCCGTTCCCGCTCATGGTCTTTATTTAGTGGATATTAAATATTCCTAATCAAGTCCTACTTTTCTTAAGAATTGTTCAAGTCTTCTTTCTGAAGTTAATGAAACACTCCAATTATCTACTTTTACTTTGTTGTTTGTTTCAGACATAATTTTCGTAAGCTCCGGATCATTGGTAAAAATAGATACATTGTAGGGCGTTACATAGAAATAAACCATATTTGACCCATCGCTGATATAAAAGTGCATCCTTTGCGATCCCCTTCTTGCTTCTAGATACATGGTGGTCGTGATACTTTTATTTATAGGTGTACCACACATTGAAATTAACTGTGATCCACTTTCTCCATACATTCCTCTTGCCTTATAATCCCACTTCAGATCTACACCAGAAATAATAAAATTCACATCACGCTCGTCTTTAGATCCAAGCAAACTACCTCCTGATTTAATCCTATTGGTAGTTTCTAGCCCACCTACAAGTTTCTCTCTTGTTTTATCATCTTTGATCATGCAACTCAAAGCGTTAATATTGAATAATGTATTTACTGTTTCATTACCTTCTTCTTCACCAAGAAACATTTCTACCATTCTCTTTTTAAAATTATCATGTAATGGAAAGTTTAACAACATGGCTAATTGAAATTGGAATGCTGAATCTCCTTTTTTCAAATCGGCAGTCCCAGCAGTTCGGAAGTCTACATTTTTTGATACTACGCCAAACTCCATTTCACCCTCTGCATGTATCTCATGATTGGATTCATTAAATTGAATAAAATTACCATAGGCCTTCCCATTTCGCAATCTTTCAACATCCCCAGCAAAAAAACTGTTTTTGTCAGCATCCCAATAGAAAACACCGGTATCATAGGTAATTTCGTTATCACTTAAACGACGTTTACCTCCAAAAAGCACTGCATATACGTGAGATGAATCATTGGCAGCTGCTAATCCAACAAAAAGGTTTTGACCATTTACTGCTTTTGGAGGTTTCATCTCTATAATAACATCTTGAGGATTTACTTCTTGGTTAAATCTTGCCCACTTAGAATCAACTTTTTCTCCAAAAGTATGATTAGCAATAACATATCCTTGGAAGTCCAATCCGCGTTTTACAGATGTTAAAGAAACTTCTCCGCGGTAACCAATTTTTGTATCTAGTGTAAACCCCTGCCTTTCATCAATCTTACCTTCTCCCGCTAAATGATGATCCATATCAACACCAATAGCATCTAAGAATACTTCTTGTTTCTTGCCTGTTCTAGTTACATAGTTTACCTTACCTTGACTCCAAACTTGGTATTTCCCTAACACTTTTACCACCGACTCGGTAATTGTATGAAATGAATCATTGCGATTTGCTATCCATTTACAAGATTTGAGAGTATCCATGTTAGCGTTTTCACGAATCATTGCAATTCCATCTTTAGTATATAATCGGGAGTCTGCAATATCAATGTAAGGTATTTCTGATACTTTTAAGGTGTAATCCTTCATATCATATAAACCCTTTTTACCAATGAAATTTAGACTATCCTGTTCGTTATTTATACTCATCCAATCCGGAGTAATACCTCCCATACTTGATCCAATTGTAGCCGCAATTGTTTTGTCATTCATTTTCCAAACGTAATTGCTCAAATTAGTTTGATAACTATTAAATGGGAAGTAAGTTAGTTGACCTACATCATTCGTATTGAACTTTCCTATTCGAGTTTTAAAATCTAAATCAGCAGTAATATTATCTGTTGAAAATGCCATTTTACTTGTATCTAATGTATAGATATCTAAACTACTCTTACTAGCAGTGGCCTTTCTAGGCTTAAGTAACATTTCTTTACTTCTAAACTTTGCTAAGTCCCAACTTAACTCACCATCGCCTATAATTTTTGAAGGAGATTGAGTTGTCGTTCCTCTAAAACTAAGTTGATCCACAAAGGTTGCCATTGGGTATTTTTGTGTTGTAATCTTAAATTTATCATTATACGGAATCCAATCTAAACGTGCATCATTCACTAATACTTTCGCATATTTGGAATTGGCTTTTAAATCATATGAATTTACAGGTCCTAAGGTTTTCTCTGGCAACATAAGGATCCGAGTAAATCGGGTTTCACTGGTTTCATAATCGATTTTACCTGTTTCCCCATAAAATCCTACCTCACTTAAATTCAAAGTCATATCTCCATTTCCTTTACCTTTATACATTGGCAAACCTCCAGCTGGAGTTGGTTTCACAAAACCGAGTGAGTAATCTGGTTGTATATATACATAATGCCTAAAAACAGGAAAAATATCTGCCGAGTAAAAAGTACCATCAAATGTCAAACCATCAATGGTGAAATCATCTAAAGAATCAATTGTAAATGGATCTACAGTAAACTTAAACCTATCGGCAATATATTGCCCTCCGTGTATACTCGGTTTATCATATAAAATGTCTCCCCCTCTGTTGGATGTGAATATTGGATATTCCGGGTAATGCTTATTTCCAGATTTGTTATTGGGCTTATCAATAAATAAAGTTCCACCAATATTTCTAAATACCGATTTTATCGGTACCAGACGACCAGTTTTTTCTTCAGGAAAATACATCTTCATCGAATCAATCACCTCAAATTCAATCTGGAATTTACTGTAATCAAAATTGAAATTCTTTCCAAAGAAATCGAATCTTCCCGCTCTCACTCTACCACCAAAATGAAGTCCGCGATCGTTTGTTACAAGTACTTTCTGATCGAATGGCACTACATAGACATTTTGAGAATCTGAGAAGTGGAAAGGTGCAACCCCTTCTAATTGAAGTTCATTTGATTTTAAATTCAATGTCCCATTGGGTTTTGCACTTATAATGGAACCTAATTTAATAACGTCATAATCACGGAATTTTCTGGACATAAAGTAATGGGCTGTTAGCTTATCCAATACCTTAACTTTGCCATTTTTAAAATCAAATTCAACATATCCATCGTCGTGCAAATCAATGAACATATGTTCTAGATACCTTGGTTGGCACTTGTAATATTCACAAAGCTCCTCTATTGTAAATTCCTTGCGGCCTTCCGTTATATAAATTCGTTCCAGTTCTGATTTACGCTTAGAATAAGCTTCAGCTATCGGATCGTATTTTGATCGGTCTACAGGGGTTTTTTCAGAAAGTCCCTGAAGCTGTCGATATAAATTATTTAGTAATTCGTCATTAGGGATACGGGTATAATAAGTATATACCAGATCAATTGGATTACTTGCTAAAACACCACGGACATCATCATATAATTGCTTTCTAAAATAGGATTTAGACGTAAAAAATGCAGGCTTTTCATCATTTAGGTTATCAAAATCCATAAAAGGCTCATCCAATTTCCAACGAACAGATTGAACATCGATGTCCATATTATGATATTCATCCCTAAATACACCTCTCATCAAGCCATCATCACCTTTATTTATAAAGAGTGTATTTTTCTCATAATTAAATGACAAATTAACTGAGGGATGCTTTAAATATTTCCCTGAGTCTAATTCTACTTGAAATGCACATTTCTCTCCATTAACTAGACCCTTGTATATAACAAAACCTCGATTCTTGATAACCACTTTATCCTTTCCATCGTATGGTATTGTGGCAATTGACTCCTTACTATCTACCGTTGAAGTATTAAAAACTAACCCTTTAAAACCAAGTCCACCCACACATTTAGAATTAGGGCCGAGTATATTGTTTAAAGGAATATTATTATCAAATGAGTTAAACCTTGGAAATTTAGGCTGGGTTAATGGGGTTAAAGAATCAAGATAATCTACCAATTTATCATGGAAACTACCAGAAATCGGTTTTTCAGCAAATCTTGGATAATGAAGAAATGCTGAATCAACAATAATTTGATGGGATTGTAGTTTAAGTTGGAATTCGTCAAAAGTTACAAATGCTGAATCCTTAGGGTCTGTATTTCGCAAAAACACCTTTCCAAATTCACCATCCCAAATTTTCTCATGTGCATAATACCTTCCCTTAGTTTCCAGAATTACAGTATCGTATTGGGCTTTTCCTGAAAGAATAATATTTGAAAAATCAGCATAAAACCGACCACCTTGCATACCTAATTTAAATTCCGCAGTACTATCAAATTCCCATCGTTTTAAACTATTTGAAAAAAGAGCATGATTGTATAGTAATAAATCAGTAAACTCAAGAAATTCTTGAAACCTCACAGGATTTCCACCTACCATTTGATTCGCAATTTCACGCCATTGGTTAACTAAATCTTTATTCCCCTCATACGTTAAACTTTTAGTGTAATCTCTGTAGAATAATCTAAAAATTGGATCCATCGCATAATCATTCTCACGCATTTTTTGCGAAATTTCAATAAGATAACGCTGTTGGTCTGGGGAGAATAAACCAGTATTCCAATTGTTTTTAAATTCTGTAAAATCTGCAACTGCCTCAGCAGAAAGCCCTTTGTATCGATTCTCTAATTGTACAATGAATTTTTTTGGATCATTACTAAATCCACTAAACCACTGTCCTAATAACAATGTTTGAAAACTAATTAATCCGAATAATAAAATAAACTTCTTCAATTTAATTTGAATAGAATACTCAAATGTAAAACGGAGAAGTGGGTAATTCATTGAATTACCGATAAAAATAAAAAAAGTTAAGTTTTAATTACTGAGCCGCTCTTACGATTTCGGCAAAATCCCGAGCTTTCAAACTAGCACCACCAATTAGACCGCCATCAATATCGACTTGAGAAAACAATTCTTTAGCATTATCTGGTTTAACACTTCCACCATATAAAATGCGCAACCTTTGAGCAACTGCCTCACCATATTTTGTGGTTATTTCCTTACGCAAAAAAGCATGTATCTCTTGAGCTTGTTGTGCGCTTGCCGTCTTACCAGTTCCAATTGCCCAAACTGGTTCATAAGCAATCACCAAGTTATTTAATTGTTGTGCATTAATCTCATTCAATCCTTCAATAAGTTGTGATTTCAAAATATCTAAATGAGTATTTGATTCTCTCTCTTCTAACGTTTCACCAATACAATATAAAATTGTTAGTTCTTGCTCCAGCCCAGCCTTTATTTTTGCGTTACAAATTATATTATTCTCTCCGAAATATTGTCTCCTTTCACTGTGCCCTATTATTACATGAGATGCTCCTAAAGCTTTAACCATTGATGCAGAAACCTCACCAGTAAATGCTCCTGACTTTTCTTGATGGCAATTTTGCGCGCCAGAATAAACGCCAGTTCCCTCTAGTAAGCGAATACACGATGGCAATGCAAAGTATGTCGGAAACAGTATTACATCTACATTGTCTAATCTAAGTTCGTCACGTATAATTCCTCTAACCTCCGTTATTAATGATTGACTCTCAATTAAGTCATTATTCATTTTCCAATTACCTGCAACAATTTTTTTTCTCATTACTTTACAAAATTAGGCATTTAGTTTTGGTTGATATAGTGTAACGCCCAACTTTTTGCAATTTCTAGTTGCTCCGATCTACTCAATTTGGTGTTGTCAAGAACTTTATAATCCTCTGTCATTCTCAGTGGACTATCATCTCTGTTTGAATCAATTCTATCTCTATCTATTAAGTTAGCCATTACTTCAGATAGGGTAACTTCTTTCCCATCGCTTATTAATTCATTGAAACGTCTTTCTGAACGCACTTCAACACTTGCGGTCATGAAGATTTTCAACTCAGCCCCTGGAAAAACAACTGTTCCAATATCACGACCATCCATTACTACCCCTTTATCCTTACCTATTTTTTGCTGCATTGAAACTAAATATTTACGAACCTCCGATTGGGCAGCAATTTCACTTACTCTAGAAGCTACCTTCATTTCTCGAATTTCTGACTCTACATTTTTACCATTAAGCGTTACCTCGAAACGTTCCGTTTGAGTATTAAACTCAAAGCCAATCGTCATATTCTTTAATGCAATCGAAACTAAATTTTCATCTCTAAGATCAATTTCTTTTTTGATACAGTAAAGTGTTACTGCTCTATACATAGATCCAGAATCGATAAATTTATATCCAAGAAATTTAGCGAGTTGTTTTGCTAGTGTTCCTTTGCCGCAACTGCTGTAACCGTCAATTGCAATATTTATTTTTTTCTGATTCATTAAAAGAATTGTGGTATTAAAGATAAACTTAATGTATTTGAATTCTGACCCGGAAAATATGCAACGCTACTGTATGTAAGATGATATCTCCACAATTTCATTCGAATACCCCAACCCATTCCTGATAACCCCGGCTTAATGCTAGGTGCCATTTCTTTTCTTCTTTGGTAATTATATCCCAATAATACACTCATGTGTTTACCGAGTATTAATTCACCTCCGAAATTAACATGTCGAAATGCTTTTTCTATAAAAGTAGCTGACGGGTTATACTTTGTATTCCCATTTAAATCTACTTGATTAGATTCTAAATATTGATCATATGTCAAGTCCCATCTTTGTAATGAATGCAGTGCTACGTGAAACCTAAATGGCATATGTAAAGGTTTATAAGAAGCTCCAAGCTGAATTTCAAATGGCAGAGACTCTCTTTCGGCATTTTTAAATTCTGCTACCTGATATCCTAAATTCTTTATTACTCCTCCTATCTGAATTCCAGTATCTGTTTTAGAATACTGAAACCCAACATTTATAAATGCCCCATTCGACACATATGGACCAAGAACCGCATAAGTGTATCCTAATTGTGAGCCAATTTGCAATCCCTTCCAATTAAATGAATGACCTATTCTAAAAGCCATTTCATTTGCAATCATCTGACCCTCATAATTTCCACCTGCATCTAAACGTTCCATAGTACCGTAATCTATATAAACTCCGGTAATCGAGAAATTATGCTTCCCTTTTGACATTGAATACCCAGCAGCGCCAAGTTTTATTCCAGGTAAAACAGATCCATATGTTGCTGCATATTGGCCAGTAATTTTAGAATTCAACAAACCAGGATTATTGACCGTATACAATACATCGCTTTGACTTTCTGGTAATGCCAATAATGAATTACCCCAAACCATTGGCCGTGAGTGCGCTGGAACCTGTAAAATTTGGAATATTCCGGATCCACCACTCTGCGAATATCCACGAAGTGATAATGATATTAGAAAAAACAATAAGTATTTCCGACGGGTCACTTTGCAAAAATATGGTTTATTCCGAACTTTGCACCTGAATGAGTGGCCTTTATTTTGGTTTCGACCAACTTCCAAACATAGACGCTTGTGTTCTTTCACAAGGAACATTTGATGGGGTTCATAAAGGACATCAAAAGGTATTACAATCTTTAGTAAATAAAGCAAAGTCCTTAGACCTACCCAGTGTACTCTTAACTTTTCATCCTCACCCGCGCAGTGTTGTAAAAACACATACAGATAAAATTGAATTGATTAATAGTATTGAGGAAAAAGCTAATCATATACTTAATATTGGTGTTAATTTTGTATTAGTTCTAGAGTTTACAATGGAAATCTCACAATTATCGCCAGAACAATTTGTTACGCAAATCCTTGTTGATAAACTTAATACTAAATTTATTCTTGTTGGATATGACCACAGATTTGGTAAAAATCGTGCTGGGGGATTCAAAGAATTACTTAAATTATCATTAAATCATCAATTCCAAGTAGCGGAAATTGAGGCTAAAGAAATCGATGAAATTGCTATTTCCTCAACACAAATTCGTAAATATCTGAAAATCGGTGATATAGACAAGGCTAATGATCTGTTGGGCTACCACTACCCAATAACGGGAAAGGTGATACATGGGAATAAAAATGGAAGAAAGTTAGGATTCCCAACGGCGAATATTTCGGTTACAGAGAAAGATAAATTAATCCCAAAAACAGGTGCCTATTTTGGGTATACCAGTGTAAATGGGCATTCATATCCGAGTATGATTAATATTGGATATCGACCTACAGTCGAAGGCTCAAACCTAACTATTGAAAGTCATTTAATTGGAGTAAATATTGATTTATATGATCAAACCATTCAAATTGAACTTACGGGTTTCTTAAGAGAAGAAATCAAGTTTGGTTCATTGGATCAACTCAAGGAACAATTAAAAACAGATAAACAAAAAGTTCTAGAAGTTCTTGTATAGATACATCATTATATTGTTTATCGGAATTATATTTTGTAATCCAACATTGGCTCAAATTGAGGCGGATTCATTTGAGTTGATTGAAGATGATACTTCCGATATAGTTGAAGAGGATTCGATTGAAACTTTAATAACTTTAGACACAACACAATTTATTCCTGGATGTTTCCCAGATTTTGATTTTTACTACAATTGGGACTCTTTAAGAATTGATCCATTCAAATTCGATCTAACCACCTTAAGCTCCAATTTACCAATTTCTATTCTGAACATTGATTGTGGCTATTCACCTCCACTAGAAGGAAGAATAAATTCAACCTTTGGTTGGCGCAGACGAAGGGTTCACTCGGGTATTGATATTAAATTGAATCTAGGTGACTCAATTCATGTATTATTTGATGGTGTAGTACGTGTAAGTATGTACCACAGAGGTTATGGAAACTGTGTCGTGGTTCGCCATTACTCTGGAATAGAAACCTTATATGCTCATCTTGAACAACGGAATGTAAAGGTTGGAGAATTAATTAACGCAGGGCAACTTATTGGTCTAGGCGGAAATACTGGTAGAAGCACAGGACCACACTTACATCTTGAAACGCGATTTTTAGGTCGACCATTTAACCCTGAATTTTTAATTGATTTTAAAACTGGGGAATTGAAGTCATATTCATTGATTGTAAATAAAGAACTATTTGATATCCCTCGTAGTAAAACTGTAAGGAGACGCAGACGTAGACGCTAAAAATAATTATTATCGTCTAAAATAGTTTTCGCATTCAATCGTTTATCATTTGAAGTACTTGTTCTTCATTATTAATAGGTATTTTTGCGATTCGTTGTGAGTATAAACGTCAATAATTTAACTAAGATTTACGGAAAACAAACCGCCGTAAATTCTATTACATTTAATATACCTTCAGGTAAGGTAGTAGGCTTTTTGGGACCAAATGGAGCCGGAAAATCTACCACTATGAAGATGTTAACAGGCTATATCCCCCCAACTACAGGTTCGGGATCAATTTGTGGAATTGATATTATGGAAAATAGTTTAGAAGTAAGAAAAATCGTAGGTTATTTACCTGAAAATAATCCTTTATATCTTGATATGTATGTTAAAGAATATTTAACATTCATGGCAGGTATTTCAGAAGTAAAACAAAAAAAAGAAGCTGTAGAAAAAGTTATTGAAACTACTCAATTACAAAGGGAAAGACATAAGAAAATTGGTCAACTATCCAAAGGATACAGGCAACGAGTTGGACTCGCACAATCATTAATTCATGATCCAAAAGTATTGATCCTTGACGAACCCACGAGTGGTTTAGACCCTATTCAAGTAGTTGAAATACGAAACGTCATCAAGTCATTAGGTTCAGACAAAACGGTACTCCTAAGCACTCACATAATGCAGGAAGTTGAAGCAATGTGCGACAGAGTAATTATTATTAACAAAGGTAACATTGCAATGGATCAATCAATGGAGGAATTGAGGAATGATAATTCTAACTTAGAACAAATCTTTAGAAAAGCAACAAATCATGTGGACACTTTATAAAAAGGAAATTCGAAGCTTTCTTGGTTCCCTCATTGCATACATTGTAATGGGAGTATACTTGATAATGACAGGTCTGTTTCTGTGGTTTGTAGATGGTAATAATTTATTTGATTTGGGAGTAGCAAGCCTTCAAGTAATGTTTGATATTTCGCCATTTATATTAATCTTCCTTGTATCGGCCATCACTATGAGGAGCATCTCAGAAGAAAAAAGATTAGGGACCTTAGAAATTATTACGACAAAACCGTTAACCGATAGGTCTATTATTTTAAGTAAATTTTTAGCATCCGTCACACTAATAGCACTTACACTTATACCCACTCTTTTTTATGTCTATGCCGTTTATAATCTAGCTCAACCTTTAGGAAATATTGATCTTGGATCTACTGCGGGAAGCTATCTTGGATTAATTTTACTCGCTGCTTGTTATGCGAGCATTGGTCTATTTAGCAGTGCAATAACAGATAACCAAATTGTAGCTTTAATAACTTCCATGGTATTATCATTCTTCTTTTATTCCATTTTAAGTATGTTAGGTGATATTAATTGGCTCGATCAAATCGGCAAAAGTTTATCTTGGTTTGGATTAGAATATCATTTTGATTCTATCAGTCGTGGCGTAATTGATACTAGAGACGTGATTTTCTTCTTAGGCTTTAGTTCAATCTTTTTAGGATTTACTCAGTTAGTTTTTGAAAGTAGAAAATGGTAATGAAACAAACTAATAGAAAACTCCAATCCTATTTAAACTTTGGTGCACTGATTATTACTGTTGTTGTTGCTAATATTCTGGGTAACTTTTATTACAAACGACTCGATTTAACTGCGGAAAAACGTTACACACTCAGTAAGACTAGTATTTCTCTAGTCGGTAAACTGCAGGAAAAACTTTATTTCCGTTTATACTTGGAAGGAGAAATGTCACCGCGTTTCAAACGCCTAAAAATGGAAATCCGGGATTTAATTTTAGAATTTCGTGAAGCAAGTAAAGGTAAAATTGAGTTAGAAATAATAAATCCGTTTACAAATGTTGGCGACAAGGAGATGGAGGAAATATTAGAGAGTTATGCTAATAAAGGTATAAATCCAGTTCGTGATGTAGATAAAGAAAACCCTGATGAAACGAGAATCAAATATCTTTTGCCAGGTGCACAATTATTTTATAAAAACCAAACTGTATCGGTTAACTTCTTTGATTATGATGTAGGATTAGATCCAGAAGAAAACATATCTCGTGCAATTGACAATATCGAATATGAAGTAGCCAATGCACTCAGACTTGTAACTACAGAACAAAAAAAACGTGTTGTTGTTGCCGACGGCAATGGGGAAATGATCTATGAAGGTTTTGAAAGTTTAGCGCAAGAATTACAAAAGTATTACGATATATCAGCACTTAATATGAATTTCAGGGACCCTAATTCTGCATTGCCTTGGGCAAAGCAAATTATGGCAGACAAAGTACATGCTGAGACAATATTTATTAATGGATTACATAGGCGTTTAAACTCAAACGATCTATTAATGGTGGTTAAACCTATTTCTGATTACACCGAACAGGAACTCTATTTAATAGATCAATTTATTATGCAGGGAGGAAAGGTAATTTGGCTGATTGACCCTGTTAGAATAGAAATAGATAGCTTCAGAAATTACAAACAAGTGCTAGCACAAAATTATGGTTTAGAGAACATTACGGCATCACTCTTCCATTACGGTGTTGGAATTAAAAACTCACTTCTTATGGATCAAAAATGCAACAGAATTCCAATCCCAGCAGCTGGTAGAATGGAACTCATTGATTTTCCGTATTTCCCATTATTCCAAGAGTCAAGTTTTTCTCATATCATTACTAAAAACATGGGTACGGTATGGTCTCAATTCCCCGCAACCTTAGATCCAAAAGTAAGACCAACACTTAATATGTATCCTCTGTTGGTTTCATCTCCGTATACTAAGGTTATTACTACTCCCGCACCAGTAGATTTAGAAACCGTATATATGAATATGAAAGAGCCTGAATACAGGCAATCTTTGCGTCAAGGTGAACAACTTTCTGGCGTTTTAATAGAAGGCCAATTTAGAAGTAAGTTCAGATTCATGAAAAAATATGGCGATATAAACCATCTTGACTCTGGAACAGGTCAAATGATAATAATTGCAGATGGCGATATTGTAAGAAATCCAAGTGGATCAAGAGGGGCTCCATTCCCAACTGGGTATGATAAAATTTCAGGATTAACTTTTTCAAATAAAAAATTCATGTTGAATTGCATTGATTATTTGTTAGAAGGAAAAGGACTTATCGAAATCAGAGCAAAAGAAAGAAAACTTAGGCTTTTAGATCCTGAGAAATCACGTGTTGAAAAATCTTATTGGCAGTGGTATTCAATCCTGGCTCCAATAGGAATCATGTTAATTTTTGGATTTATAAACTATTTTATTAGAAACAAGCGTTATACTTAATCAATTATGTTTGAATTCATAGAAGGCAACATAGAAACATTAAGTCCCACTCATGTAATTATTGAGAATAATGGGATAGGATACATTGCACAAATAAGCTTGAATACGTTTGAAGCAATCAAGCAAAACAAGCAAGTAAGACTATTTGTAGAACAAGTATTTAAGGTGGAAAACCAAAACCCTGTTAGTACTTTGTTATTTGGTTTTGCTGATCCTGATGAGAGGCATATGTTTAAAATGCTAGTTTCCATAAGTGGCGTTGGTTATAATACAGCTATTATAATGCTCTCCAGTCTTGACCCAAATAGTTTAACATCTGCAATAATCAATGGCAATGTTGGACTAATTAAGAGTGTTAAAGGAATTGGAGAAAAAACAGCTCAACGTATTATTCTAGAATTGAAATCTAAATTAAATAGTGTTGGGGGAACACTCTCTTCAAATCTAAGCAAAGGTGCTACAGACAATGTAACTGAAGCTTTAACAGCACTAACGGTTTTAGGATATCCTAAAGCAGCTGCCGAGAAAGCTATAATAAAAATCAGTAAAGAATTAGGAGGCGTTGCTACAGTTGAGGAATTAATAAAGAATTCCCTAAAAATATTGTAACTTGCAAAGTTTGAAAGATTCAAGTATATAACGGTTTGGAGCAAGGACAAATGTCAAAACACAGCGAATTTTTTTCACTTAATTACAGTCAAAGATTATCATGCTTAAAATGGGTTTTTTCAATAATATTGTGTTTGAAATTTAATGTTGGAATTTCTCAGGTAGATTCGACAAAAACACCTTTCAAAATTTCTAATAGTAAAATAAACGATCCGAATAAGGAGAATTCAAGTAATGTTGATTTGGAAGACCCTATCAATACTAAATGGAAGTACAATCCAAAAACTAACAGATACGAGGCATTCAGAGAATTAGGAGGATTATCCTACCCTACTGGTGAAAACTTATCGGTAACAGAGTATTTTCAAAAAATATCAAAATTAGAAAAGTCACTCTACAACAGGACAAAAACTCAAAATACAGACTATTCTCAAGCTCTTAATAAGGGAGGAATAACAGAATATATCAAGGCAGAGCTTTCAAACCCTGCCATTTCCAAAATTTTCGGTGCAGGTGGAGTTGATTTTCAACTCACCGGTTCAGCCATGATTAAGTTGGGTGGAACTATTAACGAATATAGAAATCCAAACTATAGTAAACGTCAACAGAAATATTTTGTACCTGTATTTGATCAACAGCTTCAAATTGCAGCAAACGGAAATATTGGTGAATTTGTTAAGTTGGGAATTAACTATGATACAGAGGCACAATTCGACTTCGACAACCAAACCAATTTAGGTTGGAAAGGTAAACCAGATGGGATTTTAAAAGATGTTCAAGTTGGTAATGTAAATCTTAACCTTCCCACTCAGCTTATTAAACCTGCTAACAACTTATTTGGATTTGCCAATACAATGCAATTCGGGAAAACTACCATTAAAACGGTGTTTTCACAAAACCGAGGTCAAAGTACGGAAACTGTTCTCAGAGGTGGCGCCCAAATGAATGAGTTTAAAATTAGTGCCGATGAATACGATCAAAATCGACACTTCTTTTTATCGCACTTCTTCAGAGATAACTATGATAAATCATTAGAAAATTTACCCATAGTTGCATCGGGTGTTATTATTAACCGAGTTGAAGTTTGGGTAACAAACAGAAATGCAAATGTGGAAACTCCAAGAGATGTTTTATGTTTCATGGACCTTGGAGAAAGTAACCCTTATAGAACATCGCTTGGTTCAGACCCAAATCCAGCATCAGATAACACAAGAAACTCTATTTGGAATAATATCCAAAACAATACATCTATTCGAAATACAGGAGCTGCGATTGATGAGGTGTACAAAGTTTTTCCTGATTTCGAGCAAACGCTTGATTTTGACTTGTTAAATTATGCTCGTCAGTTAAAAGAAACTGAATATACATTAAATTCTCAACTTGGGTATATCTCCCTAAATCAACCGTTAAATAACGACGAGATTCTAGCTGTTGCCTTTGAGTACACATATAATGGAGAAACATATCAGGTTGGAGAGTTTTCTCGTGATGTTCCACCAGGCGATCAAAAATTATTGTATCTAAAAATGCTCAAGGGGAATACAATACGTACGCGTATTCCAATTTGGGATTTGATGATGAAGAATATATATTCTTTGAATACTTATTCATTATCCCTAGAAGATTTTAAATTGAATGTAATTTATGCCGACGACACTTCGGGGGCTGATTACAACTACATTCCTGTGGGAATAGCTAATTTGCCCAAATTGGCAAATGGCAAACCATTGATACGTGTTCTTGGTTTAGATAAATTAAATCGCCAGCAAGAGGCGAAGCCAGATGGAATTTTTGATGCAATTGAAGGTATAACTATTCAGAAGAAAAATGCCCGAGTTATATTCCCCGTAACTGAACCCTTTGGGGATTTTTTGAAAGACCAATTTGATGGAAGAAGTGACTTATCTGATTACTACTGCTATCAAGCCGTTTATGATTCAACAAAATTCTTGGCAAAACAGGATGTTAAACATAACAAGTTCTTTTTAACAGGGAGCTTTAAAAGTTCAAATGGAGCTGAACTATTTCTTGGTACCACTAACCTCCAAAGAGGATCCGTCCGTGTAACTGCAAATGGAAGACCACTTCAAGAAGGCATGGATTATGAGGTTGATTATGCAATGGGAAGGGTTAGAATTATTAACCAAGGCTTACTTCAAGGAGGTGCCGAAATTCGTGCCTCTGCCGATGGACAAAGTTTCTTCAACATCCAACAGAAAACACTATTAGGAGGTAGAATTGAACACAAATTCAATAAAAACCTAATTGTCGGAGCCACGGCCCTTCATATGTATGAAAGACCACTCACAACTAAGACAAATTTTAACGAAGAACCTTTACTAAATACTATTTTTGGGGCTGATTTAGCATATTCTTCAAAGTCTAGATTCCTGACTAAATTAATAGATAAACTTCCTTTCCTTGAAACTAAAGAAGTTTCAAATATTACGGCTTATGCTGAATTTGCTCAGTTAATACCTCATAATCATAAATCTCAAGGTGATCAAAGAGGAGTTTCAAATTTAGAAGATTTTGAAGCTGCGGAATTACCTAATGATTTTAAAGCGGTAAACAGTTGGGTGGTGAGTTCAATACCGCAAAAACAGCTAAATTATTTTCCCGAAACAGGCTTAATTGACAAACGTAATTGGATGAATAAACATGGTAGATTAAGTTTTTACACTATCGATCAGTTGTTTTATCGTGATGCAGATATGCCTCCAAATATTCAAAATCGAGTGGATGAAATTTTAAGTAATCCATACATGAGACAAGTAGACCAAAGAGAGGTATTTCCAGAAAGAAACTTTCCTCAAGGAACTCCAACCATACTTCCTACCCTAGACCTCGCATTTGATCCATTCCAGCGTGGTCTATATAATTACAATACAAATCCATCTGAATTAAATCCAGATGGAATTTTTATTGACCCTACCAAAAGTTGGGCTGGTATAATGCGCAGAGTAGACCAAAATGATTTTGAAGCTGCAAACATTGATTATATTGAAGTTTGGTTAATGGATCCATTAATTGACAATCCTAATCTAACTGGAGACTTATTACTTCACTTAGGAAATGTTAGTGAGGATATCCTTCCAGATAGAAGAAAATCATTTGAAAATGGATTGCCTACTACAGCCAATAGCAATGAAACGGATACGACGGATTTCGGAATAATTGCAACCACTCCGCAAATAAATTTTGCTTTTGATAATAATCCAAGTGCAAGAACTTTTCAAGATGTTGGATTAGATGGTATGAATGATAAGCAAGAAATTGCATTTCATGATACAGGTTATTTGGAAAAATTAAGAAATAACTTTGGCCAAAATAGTTTACTGTATCAACAGGCCTCAAAAGATCCTTCTAACGATAATTTTGTTCATTATTTGGAGAATGATTACACTCAAAATGATGCAGATATCATAGAGAGGTACGCTCGTTTCCAAGGAATGGAAGGCAATAGCTCTACAGCTACGTTTGGAGGGCAGTACGCCGACATGCCAAAATCCTCTACTACTATGCCCGATTTCGAGGATATAAACCGAGATTTTACAATGAATCAAAGTGAGGATTATTACCAATACAAGATAAAAATCTCTGCTGCTGATTTACAAATTGGTAAAAATTACGTTTCAGATATTGTAAATAATACTATCACTTTAAGAAATGGGCAACAAGCCAATATTAAATGGTATCAATTAAAAATTCCGATCCGTGAATTTGAAAAGGGTGTAGGAAACATATCTGACTTCAAAAGTATCCGTTTCATGAGGATGGTACTTACTAATTTTACTGATAAAGCAATTTTACGTTTCGGATACATTAATATGGTTCGTGCAGACTGGAGGAGATATACAAACTCACTAAAGAATCCTGGAGTTGTTATTCCAACTGACCCTAACGATGGAACAAAATTTGTTGTAAGTACAGTCAATCTAGAAGAAAACAGCAAGCGTTCACCAGTTGCGTACGTAACACCTCCTGGTGTACAACGTGTCCAGAACATGGCTAGCTTGGGAACAGTTCTTGAGAACGAACAAGCACTTTCACTACTTACATGTAATTTACAACCTGGAGATGCTCGAGGGGCGTTTAAAACAGTGACTTATGATATCCGTAACTATCAAAGAATGCAACTTTATGTGCACGCAGAAGAAGTTACTCCGAATACAATTGAAGATGGAGATGTGTCGGTATTCATCCGATTCGGAACAGATTTAAGCAATAACTATTATGAGTACGAGGTTCCCTTGAAAATGACTCGCGGTTTTGTAAACGCAAATCTTTCCAATGCAGACAAATTGGTGTGGCCTGATGATAATTTTATTGACCTTGAATTTCAAAAATTATTTGACCTAAAATTGGCTAGACAAAATGCGAGTTGGCCAATGACAGCACCCTACGTAAGACCTATTGAAAAAGGTAAGATCACAGTAATGGGATTGCCAGATTTATCTAATATTCGAGTAATGATGGTTGGTGTTAAAAATAATTCTAATGTCCCTCAATGTTTTGAGGTTTGGACTAATGAACTTCGCGTTAAAGATATTGCCAATGGTGGCGGTTGGGCAGCACTAGCAAACCTACAAGCCCAGCTTGCAGATTTTGGTCAACTTAATATGGCTGGTTCTATCAGAACAATTGGTTTTGGAGATGTAGATAAAAAATTGAATGATCGAAGTCTTTCTAATAATTACAACTACGATATTGCCTCTAATTTAGAGTTTGGTAAATTTTTCCCTCAAAAAGCGGGTGTAAGTATTCCTGTATATTTGGGATGGTCTGAAAACTTTATTCAACCTAAATTCAATCCATTAAACCCAGATATTGAACTAGAACCTTACTTGAATCAGCTTACGAACCTAGCAGTGCGCGATGAATTAAGAAAGGCAGCTGAAGATTACAATTCCTTATTTAGCTTTAATATTAATAACTTTAAAGTAGCCAAAACAGGCTCAGGTAAAAAATACCCCTGGGATATTTCCAATTTTAATGGAAGTTACAGTTATCAGAGTCAATATAGACGTAATCAACAAATTGAAGAATATTTTATTAATACAACACAAGCAACACTAGGTTATGTCTATTCCTTAAATACCCAATTCATTCAACCGTTTAGGAAAATAAGAAATAAACATCTACAACTATTAAAGGATTTCAACTTTAATTTAATACCGTCCTCTTTCACTTCTCAACTTCAACTGAATCGATTATACAGCGAAAACCAAGCAAGAAACAATAATAACTTCGTACAGATTAACCCTAGATTGTATGATAAAAATTTCACCTTAAATAGAAATTTCAATTTATCACTACCCTTGGCTCGTTCATTAAACATAACCTATGCAGCTAACGTAGAGGCTAGAATTCAAGAGCCTTTTGGAGCAATAGATAGTAAAGAAAAACAAGACTCAATTTTATCTGAATTTAGGGGCTTTGGAAGGATGACAAGATTCTACCAAAATACAAATGTTACCTATACTCTACCCTTCTCTAAAATTGGAATTTTGCGTTGGATTAACTCAAGCGTAAATTATACAGGTAGTTATGAGTGGCAACAAGCACCACCCGCATTTTCAACTTTAGGTAACACGATTCAAAATAGTCAGGATATAAATATTACTACCCAGTTTAATTTAACACAGTTATATTCCAAAATACCATGGTTGAAGGATTACAATAGACCAAAGAATATAAGCCGAAGATCAGTTTCGCGTGATGGGAAGGATGGTGATGCTGATTCAAAAGATGACAAACCCGTAAGTAAAAAACCAAATCCGTTATTGGTTATGGTCGGCGATTTAATTACCATGGTTAAAAATGCTAACCTTACATACACCCGAAAGGAAACTACAATGATGCCAGGATTTTCGCATACTCCCGATTATTTTGGACAAAACTTTAAACATTTACAACCTGGTTTACCATTCGTATTTGGTATTCAAGATCCTAACTTACGTTACAATTTAGCTGCAGAAAATGCCCTTAAACAAGATCCAAGACAATCCAATTTTTATAAAAATAACTTCACTCAAAATATTACGGGTAGCATAACTATTGAACCCATTAAGGCCTTTAGAATTAGATTAGATATAAATAGAAGTGAAACTAGAGGTATGCAGAGTATTTTCAAATACGATGGGTTTGAATGGATGGACCAAGGTTTAACGGAAACCGGGACCTACTCGGTTACAGGATTATTTATTAATACACACTTTGTTAAAGATATTAAATCTGGTGAGTCGAATTATCCAAACCCTGTTTTTCAAAGTTTTGTAGATAATAGGTATACAGTAGCGCAACGCCTTCAACTGGCAGATCCTAGATTCTCAGGAACAGTTATTGATACAAATACTAAGTTCCCATTGGGTTACAGTAAAGCATCCCAAGATGTTATAATTGGCGGATTCTATGCTGCATATGCAGGTTTAGATGTGGGAAGATCCGAAATTGGTGCATTCCCGAGTATTCCATTGCCAAATTGGAATATTAATTATAATGGTCTTTCACAACTTCCTATTCTAAAAGATATATTCACAAATATCAATATTAAGCACGCCTATAAAGGAAATTACAGCGTTGGAAATTATACTAGGAACTTAAAGTACGACGAAAAAGAAACTCCAGAAATTGGAAAAGATTTAATTCCTAAATATCAAATTGCTGATGTATCTATTAGTGAAGGATTCTTTCCATTGATAGGTGTTAATATTACTACTACCAATAATTGGACATTAGGTTTTGAATACAAAAGATCTCGTGTACTTAAGTTATTTGCCGCAAGTTTCAACCTAACGGAAATGAGACAAAATGATATTCAAATTTCTGCAGGTTACAGAGTAACAGGTTTAAACCTTCCTATAAAAAGAAGAGGTAAAACTTTATATCTTCCAAATGACTTTAGATTTGATTTAGCAGTGTCTATTAGTGATAATGTTACAATTATTAGAAAAATAGATGTAGATGTAAACAGATATACTGCGGGTATGACCAATATTAAAATTACTCCATCTATCACTTATCAGGTAAATCAGAAAATAAATCTAGCACTTCGTTATAACCGAACTATAATGGATCCAAAAATCAATACCCAATTCTACACTTCGTTAACCGATTTTGGTATTGAATTACGCTACACATTCAACTAAAATGAAAAAGGGAATTCTTTTTTTAGGTCTCTTATTGTTTTTAAGTATACTAACAGCACAGGTAAATCCGTTAATCCCCACGGGAAAATGGAGAACACACTTATCTTATAGAAATCCAAAGTTCTGCGAATCAACAGAAAATTTTATATATGCCTCTACAACAAATGGTTTTTGGAGGACATCAAATTCTGGAGAAATGGAATTGCTTCTTTCTTCAGCCGGATTTCATGCAAATGAGATTACCTGTTTAGAATATAATCCAAGTTTAAAAATATTATTTATCGGTTACTTAGATGGTCATATTTCACTATTGGTAAACGACAAAAAAATAAAGGATATTTCAGGGTTTAGAGATAAGTTTCTTCAAGGGGATAAGCGTATTTTAGACGTTTCATTTCATAATAACGACGCTTTAGTTAGTACTAATTTTGGCTTGCTGGTAGTTGACTTATTAAAAGAAGAAATTCGCGATAGTTACACATCTATAGGTGAAGGAGGAAGTGCGATAGCTGTACTATCAACTGAAGTTTTAAACGATTCAGTATATGTTGCAACTCCCACAGGTTTTCGCATTGCTCCTTGGAATAGATTGGTAAATCTTAATGATTATAATCAATGGCTTACACGTTTCCCTAATCTTATAGCAAATCAGCTGTGTACGTATAATGATAAAATCTACTTTGCTTCAGATAGTATTGTTTATACTTACGAAAATGGAGCCATACAGCCATTGAATGTAAGCAAAAATGCAATTGCACGAATTTTTTCAAACACAAATGGTTTACATATTGTAAGACCAGGTGGTATAGAAAACATCACAACAAATGGATCAAATACGGAACCTATTAATTTAGTGGTGCATGCAACGCAGTTTACCGATGGGGTTTATTGGTTCTGTACAGGATTGGGACCAGGAGTAATAAAGAAAGATCCTAATGGGGAAATAGCATATATGCCTAATGGTCCAGATAACCAGTCTGTTTTTGGAATGTCTAAAGGCGGAGAAACACTAATATGTTCCGGCGGTGGTTTAAGTAGTACTTTTGGTAATGCCTATAACACCTCTGGATTCTATTTATTCCGAGATTATCAATGGAAGAGTAATCCTCATGTACCAATAATACAAAATCTGTACGACTTTACTTTTACTGCCTACTCAAAATGGAATCAGCATTATTTTGTAGCTACCCATACAGGGGGAATCCTAGAAATATTGAATGGCAGCGTGATTGAACATATCAATCATACAAATTCTACCTTAAAACGCATTGGAGATACCAGTTTTATTCATATTGGTGGAATTGATATCGACGAAAAAGGGCAATTATGGGTAATTAATTATAATGCCGAAAAGCCTCTACATATGCGAGATATTTCTGGCAATTGGTACTCGTTTGATCTTCCTTATTCTAATTTAACTTCTTTAACCATCGATCAGAATAACAACAAATGGATGACTATTGCCTCTGGAGGTGTTTTAGTTTTCAATGAAGGTGAATCGTTAACCTCTCGATCAGATGATAAACAAAGAATACTAACACAATCAAATGGTCTCAATAGTAATGAAGTGCTGTCAATTGCTGTAGATAAGAACAATTATGTTTGGCTAGGGAATTTGCAAGGTTTGAATGTTTTTGCTGGTGGCGATGTGTTTACTCAACCAAAGGTAGATCGCTATATAATTGAGCAAGATGGTATCGTTGGATACCTTATGGGTGAAGAAATAATACAAGATATCATAGTTGATGGAGGTAATCGTAAATGGTTTGCTACTCAGAATGGATTATTTTGTGTTGACGAATACGGGCAGCGTGTGATACGTCATTTCACATCAAAAAACAGTCCATTATTAAGTAATCAAGTGCTATGTTTAGGACAAATAACTTCTACTGGAGAAATTTTTATAGGCACTAATAAGGGTATCATATCATATAGGAATGATGCTGGAGAAGCAGATAATTCATTTGGTAAAATTGTTATTTATCCCAATCCCGTCCCTCCTAAATATGATGGGCTCGTAACTATTGAAGGTTTGGCTTTTAATGCAGAGATTAGAATTACAGATTTACAAGGAAAAGTTGTCTATCAAGGCAAAGCAAATGGAAGCAAGGCTACTTGGGACGGTTACAGACTAGATGGTAGCAGACCGAACAGTGGAGTTTATTTTGTTTTTGGAATTAATCAAGATGGCAGCGAAACTGCAATGGGAAAATTCATTTATATCAAATAATTAAATTAAGTCCGTCATAAGCTAGATCAATACCTTTAGGTAACTCATCGCAAACCTCATCATGCAACCCTATTTGGTGACTCATATGAGTGAAATAAGTTTGTTTCGCCCCAATCTCTAAGGCAATTTTTGTAGCTTCATCAAGTGTAAAATGAGAGATATGACTTTCCCTTCGTAAGGCATTTAAAACCAGGATATCTGCTCCTTTAAGTTTAACTTTTTCTTTCTCTGATATATAATTAGCATCTGTTATATATGCAAAATTTCCAATTCTAAACCCAAATACTGGTAACTTATAATGCATCACTTGAATTGGAATTATTTCTATACCCTCAAAATTGAATGATGAATTTGCAATAATTTTAAAATCAAGTTCAGGAATACCCGGATATGGGTTTTCCATGAAGAAATAACTGTATTGTTGTTTGAAAGATGTTAGAACATTATTCGAAAGAAATACGGGAATTTTTTTCTTCTTTCTGAAATTAATAGGGCGAATATCATCTAAACCAGCAGTGTGATCACGATGTTCATGAGTAAATAAAATGGCATCCACATCATTTATACCCGCCCTTATCATTTGATAACGGAAATCTGGACCAGTATCAATTACTAACTTTTTTCCGTTGACCTCTAAGAATATACTTGATCGTAAACGCTTGTCTTTAGGATTATCACTTAAACATACCGGACTATCGCACCCAATAGGTGGAACTCCTTGAGATGTACCAGTGCCTAAAAACGTTACACGCATTCTAGTTTTTGGAAAGAAATCCTTTCAAATTCATGATGATTCCAACTTCCATGTTATTTACTTTTTTATCATTGGAAGCCCAAATACTTAACCAATCTAGTGCGTGAATCACTTCAAAAATAGACTGCAATGAAGAATCAATTACAGGATATTCATATACTTTATTTCCAAGGTCTTCAAGAACACCCTTTACAAATTGGAAACGCTTTGTTACCCTATCATTTCCTTTACTATCTAAGAATATGAAGTTAGTATCGTGTTTTTCGTAGTAGCTTTCAATCATGTTGTGATTTGCTTCAGGTAAAACAGAAACAAACCCTTCTCCTTTTCCATTTTCTTGGATTTGTTGACAGAAGCGAATTGCTACAGCCTCATATGCCATATCCGTAACAACCACGAATTTTTGAGCAATAGTAGATTTGAAGCAGTTATGCAAAGCTTTTGCTTGATCAATGGTGGATTGAGGATTCTTGAAATAATCTTGGATCCTCGCAAGATCAGAAGACATATCCTTACCCATTAACTCACCTAAAATCATCAACAAATTACCTAGTGCAAAACCTAAGGTCATTCTAGGTTGATATCCAGTAGCAATTGTATAAGTAGGGTAATTATTTTCAGAAGCAAGATTTAATAATGTTCCACCAGCTGCCATGCATATGATATCACACCCACGTTTCTGAGCTTGAGCAAACATGGTTAAAGTTTCTTCAGTATTCCCAGAATAAGAACATAGAATAGCTAAAGTTTTACTACTGGCATATCCAGGTAAAGTATAATCTGAATAGACTTCAACTGGTACGGGCATTTCGTTCCAAAAGAAAGAACGTGCAATTCTTCCACCAATACCACTACCTCCTAAACCACCAATAACGATATTATTGTAGTTTGATATACTTTTATTATGTTTTGTGTAGTTACTTAAAACGTATTCGAATTGTTCTTGGAAGTTCTCAAGAGATAATTCATGGGTTATTTCAGACATGAAACAAAAATACATTTACCCGAAAAGATTAACAACACGGAACAACAAAAAAGGCCATCAAATGATGGCCTTTTGTATATTTTTTTTTAATTGGTTGAACTTAACCTTTAAACCAAGGGAATTTATAACGGTAATCCTTAAGATTTCCTGCGCCTCTGATGGCACCTTGAATTCTATTGAACATCATGTTAACCTCAGCCTCAACATTTGTTTCAACAGGAGTATTGTATATTGATTCTGAAACCTCAACCTTTTCACCTTCTTTCATACCTACAATAATTCCAACGCTGTTATCTCCAATAATGGGCTTAGTCACAACGCCAGGAGCAACACCAAAGGCAGCACCAATTAATTTTGGCTCACGGCCTAATTGAGGCACCATGGCTTGATTAGCACGGAAACCATCAAGATTCACAATATCAGCTTTCAATTCTTTCGCCGCAGATTCAACATCAGCTTCTGATTTAATAGCAGCTGCCAATTTCTCAGCTGCAATCGCTCCCTTTTTCAGTTTACGAACAATTGGTTCGATTTCACTTCTAACCATATCAATAGTAGCTTCACCTTCGTTCTTTACGTTATCTATTTTTACAACTACGTGCATATTTGGAAAAGCGAAAATTTCAGATACTTCATTATTCAAACGTTCTTCATTGAACAACCAGAATTTGATATTCTGCATAGATGAAATATCTTGTATACCACCTAGATAGGTTTTATCTTCTGGTACATCAGTTTCCACACGGGGCACTAAACTCAATTTCGACAAAGCATCGTCAAACGTTTCTGGCTTCTCAGGATTTACTTGATTTTTAAATTTGCGACTTGCAGTAGAAACTTTCTCAATTGTTTCCGTACCTGGTAATACCTCATAAGATTGTATCACAAACTTTATCTTTTTAAAATCTGGTCCTTCCACCATCTTCATTACATGGAAACCAAATTGAGTTTTTACAATACCTACTTGACCAGATTTAGCTGTCATACAAAACTCCTTGTATTCAGGTACATAATTTTCAGCTGCTGGATTCACCCATCCGTATGATCCTCCAGTTGAAGAAGACCCCTGGTCGGTTGAGTATTTAGGAGCAAGCTCATCAAATGACTCACCCTGCATGATCATACCCATTACCTCGTTAGCTTTTGCATTTGCCATTAAAGTATCAGTAATATTTTCTCCATTTGGCAAACTGCCTTTGAAAGGTATCAAGATATGAGCCACCTTAACTACAGGAGTTGTATCTTCAGCTTCAAAAACTTTCTGGTACACAGAATAGAAACCTTTATCGTATACTGGTCCAATTACATCTCCAACCGCTGCGCCCCAAAGAGAATCCTTAACTATTGCGTCTTCCACTTTTTCAAGATCAGACTTGCGAACAAAACCAATTGCACCGGTTGTATCAGGTTTAACTTGTTTACCGATGCTTGAAGCAAAACGCTCCGCTTGTTCTTTGGTATCCACAGTATCTTGAGTAGAGGCCGTAATAGGAAAAATCACATACTTCACAGAACGCTTGTTCTGCTTAATTTTATACTGAGATGAATGTTCATCCAAATAAGCTTGTAAATCATCGTCAGTGACAGTTACATCTTTATCAGCAATATCACTGATTTTTGTAACTACCATTTTACCATTAATGCTCTGTTGAGCTTTTACGAAGTTATATTTCTGCTCAACTTTAGTGGTAAATACCTGAGATTTTGCGAAATACAACGAATAGCGGTTTCTCAACTCACTACCATTGAATTTCTCAATAAAGAAACCTAATAAGGCTTTGTAATCTTTATTAACTTTTGCATTTTGTCTTGCTTCTTCAACTTTAGCAACGTCATACTTTCCATTGGTTTGGAATAAAGGCATGTTGGAAACTATTTCGTTTGGATGCTCAGGGCTGTACATCGCAGCTTTATCGAATTCTGATAGGTAGATTCCAGAATTTTCAACCTCTTTATCCCAAATTGTCGTTTCCACTAAATCACGCCATGATTCAGATATAATCTGGTTTGATGTTTTCTCGTCGAGTTGAAATTCAGGATTTTGGCTTCTGTAAACGCCAACCAATTGGTTTGAAATATCGATTAATTGAGATTCATGCAACTTTTCACCTGCAAACTCAGCGATTACATCTCTGTCCTCATCTGTAGTAGTATTGCCATTGCTACCAGTGAGCCAATCACCAACGATAAAAAGCACTAATGCAACAACAATTGCAACTGCTACCCAACCGGAATTTCTAAGTTTCTGTATAACTGCCATATATTTAGGTCTAATTCAAAAGGGTCACAAAAATAGGACAAGGTCACTTATTCTGCAACCAAAAAATAGGTTTTGTTTTAATTCAGTCGGACCAAAAATTAAGTTTAACTGATTTATTACTTCTACTTAATATAAAAGTTGAGGCTCCAACCGGGATAATCTTCTTTGGAATAGCCACCTCCATCAACTCATATTTACCAAAATTACTTCTGTCTGCATGCCCATAATACTTCTGCATTACAGTCTTATTTCCCATCTTCAATTCAAATGTGCAAGAACTTTCAAATGGAATACATAATGCCACCCAAACAGAATCTGAATTTCCATTCAAATTTATCGTTATTGAAGGTGGAAAAAGATTTCTTTTGGGCTTTTTACCAAACCATTCCAATATAAGAACCCCATTAGTTTTTGATTGAGAATTTATTGAAGTAACACCAGCAAAACCTCCTTCATTCTTTACGGTAGAGAATCCTATATAATCACCCATAAAAGCATCTCTTCCAGGAAGGGGAATTGGTTCAAGCGTTAAATTCACATTATGTTGAGGACATTTATTTTTTAAAACTGATGTGTAAATATGAGCAAATCTTCCTGTTTTGCTATTTCTGGTGTCGTACCATATTACACGAGGAAATCCCAGGTTCTTATCCATCTCCATATAAGGCATAAATTGATCACCATTACTATTGTCATCATTTACTTTAATCGGGTTAGTAAAAGACTTTCCATCTTTGGAATAAAGATAAAATACATCCCAATCACCTTTGTTGTTTTCTGTAGCATAAACAATATAGACTCGTCCTTTTTTATCTAAACAAATGAAAGGGAGCCCATTAGCTCTTGACATACCTGGTATTTCGGAATAACTCCAACCACCTTTCATTCTGCACAGAGCTTGGTCTTTCCCCCATGTTTTACCTCCATCCATGCTCCTATCTAACCAAAGAGTATCATCTCGAGACCAAACACACAATACCGTTCCGTCGTGCAACGAAGTTATTACAGCTCCTTCGGCAGTTTGATCATCATCTTGGGCATCGCCCGATACATCTGAAATAGTAATAGGTTCAGTGAAATTTGCGCCAAAATCACTGCTGCTCACCAAGCGAATTCTAGAACTATCTGAATTTGCATCACTTCCGTATTTATCAAACTCGGTCCATGCTAAATAGATATTCCCATAATATGGACTTTCAGAAAACTCATCGACAGAAAACCAAGGCTTATCCTGCATTTTGTTTCCATTTTTACCAATGCCTTTAGAATGAAATTCAACTCCATTCGTTGAGCGTTCAAATACAATGCAGTCGAATTGTTCTGGCCATTTTTTCTCTGGATTTTTAGCTAAATGAGCCAGATATATTGCGCCTTGCTTACTCTTGTAAATTACAGGGTCACCATAAAATCCTTGAACTGGATTTAGTTTTATGTTCAACCATTGCTTTCCCCCATTTAAAGAATGTAAAACTCGACTATTATTAAACGCCATCCAAATATCATCTCTGTCGGTTGTATTAAGTGAGATACTGATTTCCTCACCTGAGATTTCAGATCCCCCAAGAAAATAATTCTTCACTTGTGCACTTAATGATATAGTCACAAAAAAAAGACACCATGCAATAATTCGCATGGTGTCAAATATAATTAAATTAAAATTTTAAACTGACTCTTTAGAAGCTAACCAACGTTCAGCATCTAGTGCGGCCATACAACCTGAACCTGCTGCTGTAACGGCTTGTCTATATATTTTATCTTGAGCATCCCCAGAACAGAAAACACCTTCAATATTTGTGCGGCTTGAACCTTTTTCAGTGATAATATAACCCTGTTCATCCATGTTCAAGAATGGTTTGAATATTTCAGTATTCGGAGTGTGTCCGATAGCTACAAAGAATCCGGTAATTGCCAGTTCTTTCTTTTCACCAGTTGTATTATTAAACACTCTAACCCCGTCTACTACTTTATCACCTAAAATTTCATCAGTTTCAGTATTAAATAAGACTTCAATATTTGGAGTGTTAAGTACTCTATGCTGCATAGCTTTAGACGCTCTAAACTCATCTTTTCTAACCAACATGTAAACCTTATTACAGATTTTAGATAAATAAGTTGCCTCTTCACATGCAGTATCTCCCGCACCTACAATTGCAACATCTTGCTTTCTGTAAAAGAAACCATCACAAACTGCACATGCGCTAACACCACTCCCGTTTAGGCGTTGCTCTGAAGGCAAATTCAACCATTTTGCTGAAGCACCAGTTGAGATAATTACTGATTTAGCTTCAATCTCATGTGAACCATCTACAATAACTTTTTGTGGACCACCATCTTTGAATTTTACAGAAGTAATTAATCCAAATCTCACATCTGCTCCCAAGCGAACAGCTTGTTTTTTGAAATTCTCCATCATTTCAGGGCCCATAATACCATCCGGATATCCTGGATAGTTTTCTACGTCAGTTGTTATGGTTAACTGCCCACCCGGCTGAAGCCCTTCATAAACCACTGGCTTCATATCCGCACGGGCTGCATAAATTGCTGCAGTATATCCAGCAGGACCACTTCCAATAATTAAGCACTCTATTTTTTCTATATTCTCACTCATTTCTATTTTTCTGCAAATTTAATTTCAAAAACCTATTGACTTAGTGACGATACTCACAAATTCCTCAAATTAATGAACGCTTAGTAACTCTCTATACTTAGGTAGAGTCCATTCCGTATCATCACACAAACGTTCAATTCCGTCACAAACTTCACGTAATTGTTCAAAATATGGGCGAACCTGTTCGTTGTATTGAATTGCTCTCTCTTTGGCACCTTCAATTTCAATAACACTCTCATTTGCCGCTTCCATTTCACGATTAAGTTTCTGAGCCATATTTATTAATGCTCCTAATTCTTTGACTAAATCTAATTGTGAGGAATAAGTATCTTCTCCCAGACCAATTTGCTTTAACTGGGCAATATTTTGAGATACTTTACTTTGATAACGTATACCTGCAGGGATAATCATATTCTGAACCATCTCATTTAAGATTTTTGCCTCAATTTCAAGACTCAAAACATAATTTTCATATCTAATCTCTGTACGTGCCTCGAGCTCCTTCATAGAGAAAATGTTATTCATAGTAAATAACTCAACACTCTTTGCATCTAAATATGAAGCAAGTGCTTCAGGAGTATTTTTAATGTTATTTAACCCTCTGGATAATGCCTCAGTCACCCATTCATCACTATATCCATTACCACCGAATAATATATTTTTAGATGATGATAATTCATTTCTTAATATTTCTTCTATAATATCTTCCTTACTAGCACCTGAATTAGCCGCTAATTTGGAATCAACCTGTTTTTTAAATTCCAATAATTGATTACCAACAATGGCATTAAGCACAACCATTGGTGATGCACAGTTGTCGGAACTTCCTACAGCTCTGAACTCAAACTTATTGCCTGTAAAAGCAAATGGAGAAGTTCTATTACGGTCTGTATTGTCTAATAAGATTTCTGGAATATTTGGGATATGAATTGACTTTTGTCCGTGATCTGAATTCGAATCAATGTTTTGCTCGAAATCTTCTAAAATCTTCCCGAGGGTATCTCCAATAAATACGCTCATTATTGCCGGAGGTGCTTCATTCGCTCCCAAACGATGATCGTTACCTGCAGTGGCGATTGAGGCTCTCAATAAATCAGCATTATCGTATACCGCTTTAATTACATTTATGAAAAACGTTAAAAATTGAAGGTTTTGCTTTGGCGAATTTCCTGGTGAAAGCAAATTAACTCCTGTACTCGTAACCAAGCTCCAATTATTGTGCTTACCGCTTCCATTAATCCCTTTGTAAGGTTTTTCATGTAGCAATACTCTGTAGCCATGTTGATGAGCTACCGCTTGCATAACATCCATTAATAAGGTATTGTGATCTACGGCAAGATTTAAGCTCTCAAATTGAGGTGCGCACTCAAACTGTGCGGGAGCAACTTCATTATGTCTGGTTCTCAATGGAATTCCCAAACGATGAGCCTGTTGTTCAAAATCATTCATGAACGACTGAACATTCGTTGGAATTGCGCCAAAATAATGATCCTCCATTTGTTGTCCTTTTGCAGGTGAGTGTCCTACTAAAGTTCGTCCAGCATACATCAAGTCTGGACGCTGATGGAATAGATCTTCTTTTACTAAAAAGTATTCCTGTTCTACGCCTAATGAAACGGAACAGTCGGTAACATTTTCATCAAAATATTGGCAAATATCAGTAGCCGCTTTTCTTACAAATGCTAAGGTCTTTAATAATGGTGCCTTGTAATCTAAAGCCTCACCCGTGTACGAAACAAAAATGGTAGGAATGCATAGGGTTCTAACACCTCCTTTTTCTATAATGAAAGCTGGTGAACTAGGATCCCACGCTGTATATCCGCGAGCTTCAAATGTATTTCTAATACCTCCACTTGGGAAAGAACTTGCATCTGGCTCTTGCTGCGCCAAGGATTTTCCGCTGAAACTTTCAATTCCTGAATCCACCCCAGTTGGCTCGAAAAAGCTATCGTGTTTCTCTGCTGTTGTACCACGTAATGGCTGAAACCAATGTGTATAATGGGTTGCCCCAAGATCTAAAGCCCACTCTTTCATTCCATTAGCAATTTCATCTGCTGAATTTCTATGGATGGCGTGACTTTCGTTTACAGCTTTATGAATTTCATCAATTGCAGATTGCGATAAATAACCCTTTTGGGCGTTTGGACCAAAAACCAACTCGCCATAATAGAAAGAAATTCCGTTCATGTTAGATTCCGATTGTGGTTTAGAGGATGATGCTCCTTGTAAATGACTCATGATGTTGTGTGAATTCGTAATTGTTTCACAAATTTACTCCTACATGATGGTTATACATGAATTTTTCGTTTACTTTTAATTCAAAACCTTTCAACAAGTGTTAAATTGACACTTTTCAAGGGTTTTGATAGATTGGTAAGGAGTTTTCAACAGAAATAAACATTACGTTATCAAAATTTCAAATTTATCCCCAAAATACAAACGTAGTTCTTAAATTCGCTTCTCGATTCGTAAATGGGAGAGACTAGAATTAATAAATTTACCCCAGCAGGAGTATTAATTACACTGGGAATTATTTTTGGAGATATTGGCACATCGCCACTTTATGTAATGAATGCTATTGTAGGTTCTAAGGCAATTAATGAAACCTTGGTTCTAGGCGGTATTTCTGCAGTTTTTTGGACCCTAACTATTCAAACTACGTTAAAATATGTGGTTATGGTTTTAAGAGCCGACAATAAGGGGGAAGGTGGAATTTTTTCCCTTTATTCTCTACTAAGAAGACGTTATCCCTATTTGGTTGTAGGGACAATGATTGGTGGGGCAATGTTGTTAGCTGACTGTATTATCACACCTCCGATTTCCGTTTCCTCAGCGGTAGAAGGACTGCGAAATATTAATCCCGAAAATGGATACAGCATAGATTGGAGCGACATACAAACAGTTCCAATTGTGATAGGCATACTTCTCGCTATTTTCTTATTACAAAGAGTGGGTACCAACTCCGTTGGAAAATTCTTTGGACCAGTAATGACAGTATGGTTTATCATGTTGGCAGTTCTAGGAGTAGGACAGATAATTTATCATCCTGAAGTTTTGAAAGCTTTGAATCCTATTTGGGTTTGGAGATTTCTTAACATGAGTCCAGATGCCTATTTACTGCTTGGTGCTGTATTCCTTTGTACCACTGGAGCAGAAGCTTTATACAGTGATTTGGGACATTGCGGAAAGCAGAACATAAGAGTTTCGTGGGGTTTTGTAAAAACATCGCTTGTTTTAAATTATTTTGGACAAGGGGCATGGTTGATGAGCAAACAAGGTGAACATTTAATTGATGCATCTGCAAAAGAGGTAACGAGAACCTTTTATGGGATAATGCCCGAATGGTTCTTACCTGCAGGTATTTCAATTGCCACACTTGCGGCAATAATTGCATCTCAAGCCGTGATTACCGGTTCATACACCTTGGCATCCGAAGCAATTCGTTTGCATTTTCTACCAAAATTTACTGTAAAATTCACGTCAACCATAAAAGGTCAGATTTACATCCCTGCGGTTAATAACGCATTACTTTTTGGAACCATTGCTATTACACTTGCTTTCCGAGAATCGGTGGCTATGGAAGCTGCATACGGGTTGGCCATATCATTAAGTTTTTTGATGACCAGCACACTCCTAACTTATTATTTAAGAGTAAAAAACTGGCCAATTCCAATAATTGCATTAATAATGATTGGATTATTCACGGTGGAAATTGCATTTTTAACGGCGAATCTTTCAAAATTAATGGAAGGTGGTTGGGTTGTTCTGCTTATTGGTGCCATTATGATTGCCATAATGTATGTAAGTTTCAGAAGTGGTAGAATTAAACAGCAAATGGTGGCAACGGAGAAACTGACGAATTATAGAACTCAACTTAGAAGTTTAAGTGAAGACACAACTCTTCCGAAGTTTGCAACTCATTTGATTTACCTGAGTAAAGCTCCACTTGATGATGAAGCCGAATCTCCCCTATTCTATTCAATATTGCAGAAACGGCCTAAACGAGCGGACTTTTATTGGTTTGTATATGTAGAGGTTACCGATGAACCATACACATCTGAGTATAAGGTATCGGTAATTGAGAAAAACGACATTTACAAGGTTCGTTTCCGGTTAGGTTTTAGAATGCAACCCAAGATAAACTTGTATTTGCGCAAGGTAATTTCTGAAATGGTTCAAAACAAAGAAATAGACCTAGAGCCATACTATCATGGATTCTCCAAACAACATCAAATTGGGGATTTCAGATTTGTATTGGTTGAAGAAGAAATGAGTGCGGAAAACGAACTTCCAATTCTCGATACACTTGTCATGGATGCCTATGGCTATTTAAAAACATTAGCAGGGAAACCAGAAAAATGGTTCGGGCTAGACGGTAGTGTTGTTACCAAAGAATTGGTACCGATTGTTATCTCTCCACGAACTGATATTAAACTTAAAAGACTATCTTAAATGAATAAAATTATTGCTTTCCTAATAATGGGAATTGGGGTAATCGGGAATACGCTTTCTCAGGATTTCAACTGGGATGAAATGTATACAAATCGTGATTTACGCATGAAATTTTCGAAGGGATATAAATACAGCCCTGACGGAAAAAATTTGATTAGTAAATACACAGAAAAAAATCATTGGTGGATCAATTCAATTAATCCAACTGCAACGACCTCTGAAGGAGGACATGAAGATTCAATTTCTGTATTATTTGATTCAAAATGGTTTGGAGATAGTATGGATGCAGGATTTAGTTATTCATTTTCTAAAGATGGGAACTACTTATTACTGATGAAAAATCCTGAATTTATTTACAGACATAGCTATTCTAGCGAGATTGAAGTGTACAATCTCAAGAATAAAACGTATCAGTCAATTCCAGGTAGAGTTATGTATCCAGAGCTTAGTCCAAATAATGATTGGTTATCTTATGTACGAGATAATAACCTTTTTATTTACAATTTGGCTTCAAATAAGGAATCAGCTATTACCAATAGAGGTGAGAAAAATAAAATTATTAATGGTGCCGTAGATTGGGTTTATGAAGAAGAATTCTCCATGAGCAAGGGCTATGAATGGAGCGCTGAGGGGAATTATATTGCTTTTTATATTTTCGACGAATCCAAGGTGAGACAATTCTCAATGGATTTATTCAAAGGCCTCTATCCAGAACAAGAAGTTTGGAAATACCCAAAAGCAGGTGAAGATAATTCAACAGTTTCAGTAGGTGTTTACAGTATTAAAGAGCAAAGCACAAGAATTCCAAACTTAGGTCAACAGAATGACCAGTACCTTCCTAGAATACAATGGTTACAAACAGATAATTTATTATCTATTCAACGGTTAAACCGTCATCAAAATCACTGGGAAGTATTACTGTGGGATTGGGAAAATCAAAATCCTCAAGTGATTATTGAAGAAAAAGACGATGCTTATGTAGAAGTAAATAATGAGTTTAAATTAATACCTGATTGTAATGAATTCCTATTTACAAGCGAAAGAAGTGGCTTCAACCATATTTTTTCCTTCGATTATAAAAAGAAGAAATTAAAACAAATAACAGAGGGTGATTGGCAGGTTAATTCTGTTTTAGGTTATAATTCAAAAACTGAAAAAATTTATTACACTTCAACGGAGAAAAGTACCGTTGCCGATGCATTGTATGAAATTTCCTTAAAAGGGAAAAACAAGAAATTGGTAATTGAAAATGCGGGTGACGGAAACCAAAATGCATCTATCTCCTCTAATGCCGAATGGATGCAAGTTACTATTAGTAATTTTTCGCACATCCCCACCGCTGAGAAATATATTATTCATAATGGATCTGTGGTTAGCAAAGAAATTGACCAAAAGTACATAAACAACGTAACAGAGAAGAATCCTGGCAAAGTAGAATTCTCTGAATTAAAGCTTGTAGATGATAATAATGAAGAATACACATTAAACTACTGGATGATGTATCCTAAGGATTTTAATCCAAATGAAAAATATCCTTTATTAATGTATGTTTACGGAGGACCAGGAAATAGCGTTTGTAGAAATTCGGCAAGTAGTTACTTTTCCTGGTATCAACATTTGGCTTCACAGGGATATATAATTGCTTGTGTAGACAATAGAGGCACAGGAAATAAAGGAGCTAAATTCAAAAAATCCACTTATTTAAATTTGGGTAAATTAGAGCATCAAGATCAAACAAAAGCAGCTCAATTCTTTGGTAAATTAGAACATATTGATGAGTCACGTATTGGAATCTGGGGATGGAGTTTTGGAGGTTATATGAGTAGTTTATGTATCTCAAAAAGTCCGGAAATTTTTAAAACAGCGATTGCTGTAGCACCAGTTACTCATTGGAAATTCTACGATAATATTTATACTGAAAGATATTTGCGTACACCAAAAGAAAATCCAAGAGGTTATGAAGATAATTCGCCATTAAATTTTGTTGAAGGCATTCAGGGGAATTATTTGATTGTTCATGGCACCGCAGACGATAATGTTCATTTTCAAAACGGTGTTGAAATGATCAATTCCATGATTTCAAAAAGAATTCGTTTCGACAGTGAAATTTATCCCAATCGAGCGCATGGTATTTCAGATTTAAATGCCAGATTACATTTGTTTGATCGTTTAACTAGATATATAAAATCAAACCTTTAAGGTTTAATTGTTGTTTACATATTATGAATTTAGAAATAGGAACCAAAGCACCAAATTTTTCAGCTCCTAATCAAAAAGGAGAAACCAAATCTTTAGCTGATTACAGCGGTAAAAAGTTAGTTTTATATTTCTATCCAAAAGACGACACTCCTGGTTGCACTGCAGAAGCGTGTAACTTAAGAGACAACTACAAAGAATTGTTAAATCAAGGGTTTGAAATTCTTGGAGTAAGCCCAGATAATGAAGCAAAGCATCAAAAATTCATTGATAAATATGAATTACCATTTGATTTATTAGCAGATGTAGATCACAGTATTGCAGAAGCCTATGGCGTTTGGGTTGAGAAGAACATGTATGGTAGAAAATACATGGGTATTGCCCGCACAACCTTCATTATTGATGGTAATGGCAATATTGAAGAAATTATCGCCAAGGTTAACACTAAAGAACACAGTAGTCAAATCCTTAAATAAAAAATCTTGTCTACCCCAGATAATAGAAAACAAGTAGCCGTAATTGGCAATGGAAGTTGGGCGACAGCCTTAGTTAAAATCTTAACTGAACACCCTGAAGTATACATTCATTGGTGGATGCGAGATTCTGAAACTGCAGAATACATCTCCGAACATCACCATAATCCAAAATATCTTTCATCGGTAGAACTTCACCCACAACATTTTAAAGTTCATACAAATATGCAGGAGGCCATTGATGCTGCTGAGATAATATTATTTGCTGTTCCATCTGCTTTTTTACACCAATCAATAGGTACCACTAAATTACCTAAAGAAAAAACATACATCACAGCAATAAAAGGTATTGAGCCTAAGACTAAATCAGTAGTCGCAGGCTATTTGAATCAAGAACACAGTATCTCAATGGAGAAAATAGTTCTGATTTCTGGTCCTTGTCATGCTGAAGAAGTTGCTTGGGAAAAACTAAGCTACCTAACTGTAAGTTCATTAAACGAAGATCAAACTTCAAAAATTGCCGAATTAATAAATTGCAAATTTATTAAGGTCTCTCAAACTAAAGACCTAATAGGTGCGGAATATGCGAGTGTATTAAAAAATATTTATGCAATTGGTGCGGGTATTGCACACGGATTAGGATATGGTGATAATTTTCTAGCAGTATATGTTTCAGCTGCAATTCGTGAAATGCGACATTTTCTTCATGACATTCATCAAGAAAATAGAGACGTTAAAGAAGCGGCATATTTGGGAGATTTATTGGTAACTTGTTACTCACAATTCTCTAGGAATAGATCATTTGGGAATATGCTAGGTAAAGGATATTCTGTAAAAAGTGCTCAATTAGAAATGAATATGGTTGCCGAAGGATATTACGCCACGGATTTAATTTGGGAAATAAAAAATCAAGAAAGAATTGAAATGCCCATAGTGAATGCAATTCACGAGGTAGTTTACCAAAAGAAAAGTGCTCGAAAAATTTTCCTAAATCTTGCAGAAAATCATCTTTCCTAAAAACATTTTAGAGTTGATTTTGTATTTATAATCATATGACGTTTAAGATTTATACGCGTAAGGGAGATGATGGAAAAACTGCTCTTATCGGAGGAGATAGAGTTTCCAAACACCATATTCGTGTGGAGAGCTATGGGACTGTAGATGAATTAAATAGCCAAATTGGTTTGGTTAGAAGTTTTTTACATGATGCAGAGGAAGAGGATGTTCTTGCTGATGTTCAGAATAACTTATTTACAATTGGCTCTTATTTAGCGTCATCGCCAAAAAGTAATTTTTCACTTCCTGAATTCAAAGATGATAGTATCCATAAATTGGAAGTAGAAATAGATAGATTAACTGAACAACTTCCTGAATTAAGAAATTTCATTCTACCTGGGGCAACTCAACAGGGCGCACATTGTCATGTTGCACGATGTGTATGCAGAAGAGCTGAAAGGTTGAGCGTTCAGTTAAGCGATATAGAAGAGATTCCTACTTTTATAATCAAATATTTAAATCGATTGTCGGATTACCTATTTACTTTAAGTAGATTCTTAGATCAAAAATTTGGGGGTAGAGAAATTCCTTGGATTCCATCGAAATAAGAATAATTTATTCGCACAAAAACAAAATTAAACATACATTTGTTTAAACAAATAAAATAAATGATATATGAAAAAGTCAATTATTTACTTAGGATCAGCTTTAATGGCGATAGTCATTGCAAGCTGTGGAAGCAATGCAACTGAGGCAGGTGATGCTCAAGATGCAGCAACAGGTTCAGAAGCAGCTGTTACATACACTGTAGACAGCACATCATTAGTAACTTGGAAGGGTTCAAAAGTTTTTGAAGTAGGAGAACACGCAGGTACAATTAATATTTCTGAAGGTTCTTTATCTGTCGAAAATGGAAATATCACCGCTGGAAACTTCACCATTGATATGAACACTCTCGCTTGTACTGATGATATGCCAGAAGATAAGATTGGATATTTAATCGGTCACTTACGTGGCGAAGAATTTTTCTTAGTAGATAGTTTTCCAACTGCAAAATTTGAAGTATCTGGTTGTGAAGCTAAAGCTGAGGGAGAAAACACTCACGTTTTAAGCGGTAATTTGACAATGAAAGATGTAACCAAAAACATTTCTTTTCCTATAAAAGTAGCTACTAGCGAAACAGGTATAACTGCCTCTGGTACAGTAACTATCAACCGATTGGACTGGAATGTAATGTACGACAAAGACGAGATTGATATGATGTCTACCGTTGATGGATGGGAAGCAAAAGTAAAAAATGGAGTAGTTGGACAAGACGTTGAAATTAAGATTGAGATTTCGGCTTCTAAATAATTTCTAACTATCTCCAATATTAAAAAACCGGCTCTAAGCCGGTTTTTTTTGTAATGATATATTTGAATTATTAACTCTACTTATTGGATCAAATCAGGCAAATCTATTTCCAACCCAAACAAATCTTCTATTAATAAAAAGCGCATCCGTAAAAGTTGCATTTCCACTAGGATTTCCACCCGTAACATGGAAATCGCTAAATGCCGCATGCTGATTTACAAATGCAGCACCTGTAAAATTAAAACTAACCGGTACAAAAACGTTATTCATAGTTTCCTCCACCTTCGCTTGGTACTCTTTATTGCTACTATAACATGAACAAGTAATAGCTCCTTTAATTTCACCTAATTCCTTAGCCAAATCTAAACTATCGTTGTGTGAATCTGTTTTTACAACGAATAGCAACGGGCCAAAACACTCTTCTTTCCATTGACTATCTGTCGAATCTACAGCAACCACCATTGGAATTACCATACGCGCATCTGGAAAATCCGGATTTATTTGATCTAAAGAAAAAGCAGTAACATTATTATCAAAAGCTACTGTCTCTACTCTCTTTTTGGTTACGTCATTTTGTATTGCCCCTAATGTAAAAGGACCCATTTTGGGATTATCTGCAAGACCTTTGATAGCATTTTGAATACCATTTACAATCTCATCATAGCTTAGATTACCTTCAGTTGTTTGGATTCCATCTTTAGAAACAAAAATATTTTGTGGTGCAGTACACATTTGTCCGCTGTACAAACTTGCACTAAACGCGATATTCCCAAAAACAGACTTTGGATCATTAAAACTTTCTAAAATCAATGAATTCACACCTGCTTTTTCTGTAAATACCGTTTTATTTGGCAATGACTCAATATAATCTCCAAACTGAGATCCCCCAGTGTAATCTATCAATTTCACTAGTTTATGCTCAGCTAATTCTTTTGTAATTGGATTACTTATTACATCAGGAGCTAACTGAACAATAGTTTGAGGCAAGTTGTGATTAGCAAAAACCTTCTGCATTTCAGCAATTACAATAGCAATAGGAAGAATACTCTTAGGATGCGGCTTTACTATTACCGAATTACCGGCAATTAAATTCGCAAATACCCCTGGAACTGTATTCCAAGTTGGAAAAGTACTACATCCAATAACTAGTCCAATACCTTTCGAAATAGGTTTGAAGTTTTTATTGATCTTCAAATCAAACTTACCCATATTCTTTACCCATTCTACATTAGAGTTAAAACGCGTAAGTTCTTGTATACCCAGTGCAATTGATTCTAGTGCTCTATCATTTGCATGTGGACCACTGGCTTGAAAACTCATCACAAAACTTTGACCAGTAGTATGCATGGTTGCATAAGCTAATTCAAAGAATCTCTCTTTCACTGCATCCAAACATTCTAATAATATTTCCGCTCTTTGGGTTGGTAATATATTCTTCCAATATGAATGGGCTGAATTCGCATTTTCAATTAATGTAGAAACAGAAAATTTAGGATAATCTATTCCTAAACCTACTTGCATATATGGGGAAACTTCCTCCCCTATTCTACCTTCACAACCTTCATCATACAAACCAGGAAATGGCTCATTTAATTGTTTTTGAAATGCCGTTAAACCAATAGCGTTTGCATCTTCGGCATATGCTTTTGGATTTTCCGGATATGCAGAATAGAAAGTTCTTTTCTGTAATGCATTTATAGCCTCTTTAATTCTGTCTTTGGCGTTCATATTATGCTTGTCCTGTTTGGCCACCAAAATTCAACGGGATAGATGGATTTTGTTGATTGTCTATATCGATCTCACCAAAGTTTTCTTCAAATCGTCTTACATTATCACCTAATGCCATTAATAAACGCTTTGCGTGTTGTGGAGCTAAAATAATTCTACTTTTAACCTTTCCCTTTGGTATGCCCGGCATCATCCTTACATAATCTAAAATAAACTCTGAATTACTGTGAGTAATTATGGCAAAATTAGAATAGATTCCTTCTGCAATCTCCTCAGGAAGTTCAATATCAAATGAATTGGGATTTTCTGGCTTATTTTCTGTTGACATGATACAAATTTAATTAGTGAATTATATTATTCCGAATCAATTACACATATAACTGATATTTCTACTAACGCATCCTTTGGCAATTTACTTACCTCTACTGTCTCACGCGCAGGAAATACATCCTTGAACCAATTTGAATATTCCTCGT